>OFSF01000714.1_pt1 | contig 12532 bp, 8 predicted proteins | sample 1543271 | NCBI WGS metagenome assembly OFSF01 (sample SAMN07774227, study PRJEB24372) | wastewater metagenome | isolation source: Exp Tend VB 100WW | collected 2016-02
AGGAAATCAGCTTCTGCTGTTGCTGTTGCTCCAGCTCGGAGCGAGTGCAGGGCGCAGCCCTGCCGAACACCCCCTCTCATGCTGCGCCGCAGAATGCATTCGGCTGAACCTGCATGCTCTACTTGAATCGATCTAAATCCACGGTCTGGTGGGTCTGGCGTCATTCCAGGGGGAGCTCTCTGCCAGTCGAGGCAGGGGCTCAGCGGAACGATGCCGGACGGCCCCGGCCGTCTGCCTCCGCCTCATCGACTACAGGAACCCGACATGCGTCCAGTGCCGTCCGCTCCCGCCGTCCCCGTGTCCTCGCGCCCGCTGCTGCGCCTGGCCTGCCTGCTCGCACTGTCGTCAGTGCCGGTGCTGCTGCAGGCCGCGCCGGCTGCGCTGGAGCGCGAGGTCAACACCTTCATCGGCAGCAAGGACGACGGCAACACGTTCCCGGGCGCGTCGGCACCGTTCGGCCTGATCCAGGTCAGCCCGATCGGCAGCCACTATTCGGGCTGGCGCTACGACGACGAGAAGATCCGCGGTTTCGGCCACTCCTTCATCTCCGGCGCAGGTTGCTGGGAGCAGGGCGGGCAGGTGTCGGTGCTGCCGGTGACCGGTTCGATCGGTCCCGGCGGCGATTTCGATACCGGCAACGCGAAGAAGTTTGACCACAAGGCCTATGCCGCGTCGTACACGCATGACGGCGAGATCGGCCAGGCGGGCTATTACAAGGTGCGGCTGACCAGCTACGGCGGCATCGACGCCGAGACCACCGCGCGTACGCGTGCCGCGGCCGAGCGCTACACCTTCAGCCAGCGCAGTGGCGACGGCCACGTGCTGGTCAATGTTGGCCAGGCCAATGAGCGCCACTCGGTGATCGGCAGCGTGGTCGATGTGGTCGGCGACCGCGTGGTGGAAGGCAAGCTGGTCACCAAGAGTTTCTGCGGCGGCCATCAGTACACCACCTGGTTCCGCATCGAGTTCGACCGCCCGTTCAAGGCGCATGGCACCTGGGGTGAGGGCGGTGGCCTGCCCGGCGCGCGCCACAGCATGGAAGGCGAGCAGAAGCCGAACGGTGCCTGGCTCAGCTTCGACCTGGCCAAGGGCCAGTCGGTGACGGCGGTCAGCGCGATCTCGCATGTGGACGCCGAAGGCGCGCGCATCAATCTGCGCGCAGACGGCATGCAGGGTGGGGCGCTGCTCGGTTTCGACCGCATGCGCGCACTGTCCCAGCAGTCGTGGCGTGAGCAGCTGGGGCGGGTACGTGTGCAGGGCGGTACGGCCGATGACCGCACCGTGTTCTACAGCGCGGCCTACCACGCGCTGCTGCAGCCGATGACCGGCAACGATGCCGACGGCCGCTATCGCGGCTATGACGATGGTATCCACCGCGCCGATGGCTGGACCTATTACGAGTACTTCTCGCTGTGGGATACCTACCGCGCGCAGAACCAGTGGCTGGCACTGACCCGCCCGGACGTGGCGCGTGACATCGGCCGTACCCTGCTGGCGATCGACGAGCAGGGTGGCTGGCTGCCGCGCTGGGGCTATGCCAACTTCGAGACCAACATCATGACCGGCGATCCGGTCACGCCGTTCATGGTCGACCTGTGGCGCTTCGGTGCGCTCAAGGGCCGTGAATCGCAGGCGTGGGATGCGCTGCGCCGCAACGCGTTCGGCACGCCGCCGCTGAACTCGCGGATGGCCGGCCGTTCTGGCAACCCGACCTACCTGGACAAGGGCTACGTGGTCTACGACCGCGCATTCCCGTCCAAGGGCATGGACGTCGATCCGCACCACGGTGGTTCGGCCACGTTGGAATACGCGCTGGCCGACTGTGCGCTCTCGCAGATGGCCGATGGCCTGGGCCATGCGCAGGACGCGGCGACGCTGCGTGAGCGCGGCCGCAACTGGCGCAAGGTGTGGGACCCGCAGGTGCGTGACGCCGAGACCGGCTTCACCGGTTTCCCGCGCCCGCGTACCGAAGACGGCCAGTGGTACACGCCGGCCGATGGTCACTACAGCCCGCGCTCGCACCACGGTTTCCATGAAGGCACGGCGTGGCAGTACCAGTGGCTGGCGCAGCAGGACGTGCCGGGGCTGGTCGACGCGATGGACGGCCGCGAACAGGCTGGCCGCCGCCTGGATGCGTTCTTCGCGATGGACGCGCTGCAGGCCGACCCGCTCAATGCAGCCCGCAAGGAGTGGGTGGTCGGGCCGTACAGCTACTACAACCAGTTCCGCTACAACCCGAACAACGAGCCGGACCTGCACTCGCCGTGGCTGTACACGCTGATCGGCCAGCCGTGGAAGACCGCTGCGGTAGTGCGCGCCGCGCAGCAGTTGTTCACCAATGCCCCGAATGGCGTGACCGGCAATGATGACCTCGGCACGATGTCGGCCTGGTACCTGTTCAGTGCCATCGGTGTGTATCCGGCGGTGCCGGGCAGCGGCCAGTTCCTGCTGCATACCCCGCGTTTCAGCAAGGTGGAAGTGGACATGGGCAATGGCCGCACCCTGCGCATCGACGCGCCGGGTGCCGATGGCCGTCGCCTGCAGTACGTACAGGGCGTGAAGGTCGATGGCCAGGCGCATGCGCCGGTGTGGCTGGACTGGAACCAGCTGCAGCAGGGCCCGCGCCTGCAGTTCGCGCTCGACGCGAAGGCGTCGGAGCAGGGCTGGGGTACGGCGGTGAAGGACCTGCCGGTATCCTGGTGCGCGGCACCGGGCAGCCAGCTGCGCTGAGACGGACTGTGCCCTTCGCGGTGACCCAGCGAACGGCACGGCACGACAGGGCCCTGATCCATTAGGCTTGAGCCTCCAGCGGAGTCCGGGAAGACGATGAACGACAACGGCAGCAGTCCCAGCAAGCGCGCCGGCAAGGCGGTGACGGTGACCGACATCGCACGTGCCATCGGCGTGTCACGGGCAACCGTGTCGCTGGTGCTGCGCGGCAGCCCGCTGGTCAACGTCGATACCCGCGCCAAGGTCGAGGCCGAGCTGCGTCGCCAGCGCTATGTCTACAACCGCGCGGCGGCCAACCTGCGCCGGCGGACCTCGTCGAGCATCGCGCTGGTGATCAACGATCTGTCCAACCCGTTCTTCGCCGAATTCGCGTCCGGCGTGGATGAGGCGCTGGGCGGACGCGGTTACGTGACCCTGCTCGGCAGTACCGGTGAATCGCCGGAGCGGCAGCAGGCGGTGCTGTCCACGCTGATGGAGCACACCCCGGCCGGCCTGATCCTGTCGCCGGCCGAGGGCAGCGATACCGCGCTGCTGCGGCAGGCACTAGGTGCCAATGCCAACGTGCTGCTGTTCAACCGCGAGCTGGACGGGGCCGACTGGGATTTCCTGACCCTGGACAACCAGCACGGCGCCTATCTGGCCACGCGCCACCTGATCGAACGCGGCCATCGCCAGATCGCCTTCTTCGGCGGCCACGCTGCATCGAGCTCGTGCCACCAGCGCCGTGCCGGTTTCCAGCAGGCGCTGGCCGAGGCCGGTCTGTCGCTGCCGCCGGGCTGGATGATCGAGTCGGCGCCGAACCGCCTGGAAGCTGCGGCGCGCACCGATGAGCTGTTTGCCGACGGACATCGCCCGAGTGCAGCGGTCTGCTACAACGACACCGTCGCGCTGGGCCTGATGCTGGGCTTGAATTCGCGTGGCATCCGTCCGGGCGGTGACTTTGCCGTTACCGGTTTCGATGATATTTCCGAGGCGTCGGTCGCGGTGCCGCCGTTGACCACGCTCACTGCCGATCCGCGCGAGCGGGGCCGGCAAGCTGCCGCGCTGCTGCTGCAACGACTGGACGAACCGGATGCGCCGCCACGGCGCACGGTTGCGCCGGTGCAGCTGCGCATCCGCGAAAGCAGTGCCGCACGACCGAACTGATTCCTCCGTACACCCCTTCCACGCAACAACGACCTTCCGCGCATCGAGGCGCGTACCGCATGCCGATCTCCGCAACGCCCCGTCCATCGGGTTCTTCGGGCAACGCACCCGCCGTCACCAACGGCAAGGCGCTGGCTGTCGTCACCACGATCTTCTTCATGTGGGGCTTCCTGACCTGCCTCAATGACATCCTGATCCCGCACCTGAAGGCGGTGTTCGAGCTGAACTACGCCAAGGCGATGCTGGTGCAGTTCACCTTCTTCGGCACCTATTTCCTGATGTCGCTGCCGGCGGGTCGGCTGGTGGCGGCGCTGGGTTACAAGAAGGGCATCGTGGCCGGCCTGGTGATCGCCGGCATCGGCGCGCTGGGCTTCTGGCCGGCGGCCGAGCTGCGCGTGTATGGCGCGTTCCTCGGCGCACTGTTCGTGCTGGCCACCGGCATCACCGTGCTGCAGGTCGCTGCCAACCCCTACGTTGCGCTGCTGGGCCCGGAGCAGACCAGCTCCAGCCGCCTGACCCTGGCGCAGGCGCTGAACTCGCTGGGCACGGCCATCGCGCCGATCTTCGGCGGCATGCTGATCCTGTCCAACACGGTCAAGAGCGCCGATGAACTGAGCGCGCTGCCGGCCGCCGAACAGCTGGCCTACCGCGCTGCTGAGGCGCAGGCCGTGCAGGGCCCGTACGTGGGTTTGGCGGTGGCGCTGGTGCTGCTGGCGCTGTTCGTGTTCCTGTTCCGTCTGCCGGCGCTGAGCGACGCCACCGAGCAGGCCGACCAGGGCCATCACCACAGCTACCTGGACGCGCTGCGCAAGCGCCACCTGCTGCTGGGTGTGCTGGGCATCTTCTTCTACGTCGGCGCCGAAGTGTCGATCGGCAGCTTCCTGGTCAACTACCTGTCGATGCCGAGCATCGGCGGCTTCAGCGAACAGGAAGCCACCCACTACGTGTCGGCCTACTGGACGATGGCGATGATCGGCCGCTTCGCGGGCTCGGCGCTGCTGGCGCGCTTCTCGCCCAGCCGCCTGCTGGCGATCTTCGCGCTGGTCAACGTGGCGCTGCTGGCCACGACCATGCTGACCTCCGGCAGCGTTGCGCTGTACTCGGTGGTGGCGATCGGCCTGTTCAACTCGATCATGTTCCCGACCATCTTCGCGCTGAGCATCGAGCGCCTCGGCCCGCTGACCAACAAGGGGTCCAGCCTGCTGATCATGGCCATCGTCGGCGGTGCCGTGGTGCCGTACCTGCAGGGCGTGCTGGCCGACCACATCGGTGTGCAGGCCAGCTTCATCCTGCCGTTGCTGTGCTACGGCTACATCATTTTCTACGGACTGGTCGGTGCGCGTACGCCGGCCTCCGCAACGCAGGGAGGCTGAGTCCGGAATGGGTGCCATCGTTTGCTTCGGCGAAATTTTGATCGATCTACTAGCGCAGCCGCCGGCCTCGGCCGATACCCCGCGCGCGTTCCTGCAGTATGCCGGCGGTGCGCCGGCCAACGTCGCGGTGGCGGCTGCGCGGCTGGGGGCGAAGACCCAGTTCGTCGGCATGCTTGGCCGCGACATGTTCGGTGACTTCCTGGCTGACAGCCTGGTCGAGCACGGCGTGGGCACGGATTACATCGTGCGCACCGACGCCGCCAAGACTGCGCTGGCCTTCGTCGCGCTGGATGCCAGTGGCGAGCGCAGCTTCAGTTTCTACCGCCCGCCGGCGGCTGACCTGCTGTTCCGTGACAGCGATTTCCAGGCCGCGTGCTTCGACAGCGCGCAGTGCTTCCACGTCTGTTCCAACAGCCTGACCGAGCCGGCCATCGCCGAGGCGACCTTCGCCGGCATGGAGCGCGCCCGTGCCGCCGGTGCGGTGGTCAGCCTGGACCTCAACCTGCGCCCGGCTCTGTGGCCAGCCAACGAAGATCCGACGCCGCGCCTGTGGCAGGCGCTGGAGCGCGCCGACCTGGTCAAGCTGTCGCGCGAGGAGCTGGATTACCTGGCGGCACCGCTGGGTGCCGATGGCGAGTCAGTGGTGCTCAAGCGCCTTCTGGCCGCGCAGGCGCGCTGGGTAATCGTTACCGATGGTGCGGCCACGCTGCACTGGTACACGCGCGACAACCACGGCACGGTCACCAGCTTCCGCGTGGCCACCGTCGATACCACGGCCGCCGGCGATGCCTTCGTCGGTGGCGTGCTGGTCGGCCTGCTGGAGCGTGGTGGGGCGGGCGCAGGCTTTGCCGCGTTCTGCCAGGACCCGGAGGCGATCACCGCCACGCTGCGCTTCGGTGCCGCCGTGGGTGCGCTGGCTGTTACCCGCAAGGGCGCGTTCGCCGCGATGCCCTCGCTCGATGAAGTGCAGCAGCTGCTGCAGGCCCAGGACATTACCGCATGAGCACCTCGCCCGATTTCCGTTCGCCCGCGTTCCTGCGCGCGCATATCGCCGACACGATGGCGTTCTACCACCCGCGCTGCATCGATCCGGACGGCGGTTTCTTCCACTACTTCCGTGATGACGGCAGCATCTACGATGCCAGCCACCGCCACCTGGTGAGCAGCACCCGCTTCGTCTTCAACTATGCGATGGCCTACCGCGAGTTCGGCAATGCCGAATACCGGGAGGCTGTCGAGCATGGCGTGCGCTATCTGCGCGAGGTGCACCGCAACCCGGCCACCGGCGGTTATGCCTGGACCCTGCGCGACGGCAAGGTCGAGGACGATATGAACCACTGCTACGGCGTGGCCTTCGTGCTGCTGGCCTACAGTTGCGCGCTGAAGGCGGGCATCGAGCAGGCGCGCGACTGGATGGACGAAACCTGGCAGCTGCTGGAAGCACGCTTCTGGGAGCCGCAGCATGGCCTGTACAAGGACGAGGCTGACGGCCAGTGGAGCTTCACTGGCTACCGCGGCCAGAACGCCAACATGCACATGTGCGAGGCGATGCTGGCCGCGTTCGAGGCCAGTGGCGAGCAGCGCTATGTCGAGCGCGCGCTGCAGCTGGCCGACAACATGACCCGCCGCCAGGCCGCCAAGGCCGGTGGCCTGGTCTGGGAACATTACGATGTGAACTGGGAAATCGACTGGGACTACAACCTGGACGATCCCAAGCACCTGTTCCGCCCGTGGGGCTTCCAGCCGGGGCATCAGACCGAGTGGGCCAAACTGCTGCTGATCCTCGATCGCCACGTGCAGGCCGACTGGCTGGTGCCGACCGCGCAGCATCTGTTCGACGTCGCCGTCGCACGCAGTTGGGACGACACCCGTGGTGGCCTGTACTACGGCTTCGCACCGGAATCGCGCCGGCAGCCCGGTATGGACGGCGCCCCGATCGGCGGCGACAGCTTCGTCTGCGACGACGACAAGTACTTCTGGGTGCAGGCCGAAACGCTGGCTACGGCCGCGCTGATGGCCAAGCGCACCGGCGATGACCGCTACTGGCAGTGGTACGAACGCATCTGGGCGTATTCGTGGGAGCACTTCGTCGACCACCAGTACGGTGCATGGTTCCGCATTCTCGATGCCGACAACCGCAAGTACAGCGACGAGAAAAGCCCTGCCGGCAAGGTGGATTACCACACCATGGGCGCGTGCTACGAAGTGTTGAACGTCGTGCGTTGAAGATCGTTCGAATGCAGTAGTGCCAGGCCATGCCTGGCAATCCGAAATCGGTAGCGCTGGGTCACGCCCGGCGGAAAAACAGGAGCGCCACGTGCATCGCCTTTCCCTCGTTGTCCGTCTGCTCCTGCTGCTGGTCGCAGCCTCCGCTTTCCCGGCAACTGCAGCGCCTCTGCAGGCGCAGTGGGAATTCCGCATGCTGCCCGGCGACGCCGAGGGTGCAGCCCACCCGGGCCTGCAGCAATGGCGGGCGGCGAAGGTGCCGGGCAGCGTGCACACCGACCTGCTGGCGCATGGGCTGATCCGCGATCCGTACGTCGGTGCACCCGAGGCCGAGCTGCAATGGATCGGCCTGGCTGCCTGGGAGTACCGCGCCCGCTTTGACGTGGATGCGGCGACGCTGGCCAAGCCGAATGCCGAGCTGCGTTTCGACGGGCTGGATACCTTCGCCGAGGTCAGCCTCAACGGCAAGCCGCTGCTGCGCGCGGACAACGCGCACCGCACGTGGCATGCACGTGTGGACGGGCGCCTGCGCGCGAACGGCAATGAACTGCAGATCGTGTTCCGCTCACCGATCCGCACGCTGCTGCCGGGCGTGCAGGCAATGCCGCACAAGATCGCTGGCAATTACCCGTCGCCCTATGGCGATGAGCCGAAGGAGGCGATGGTCGGCAACTTCGCGCGCAAGCCGGCCTACCACTTCGGCTGGGACTGGGGCCCGCGTTATGTCACCGCCGGGGTCTGGCGCGGGGTCGACCTGCAGGCCTGGGACGCGCACCGCCTGACCGATCTTGCCGTGCGTACCGATGCATTGAGCGCGGAGCAGGCGAAGCTGGCGGTGTTGCTGCAGGTGGAGCAGGGCAGCGGTGCCGGTTCTGCGATGGTCACTGTGGATGTGCAGGATCCGGAAGGCCGCAACGTGGCCCAGGTGCAACGCACGGTGTTGCTGAAGCCGGGCCAGAATACGGTTGAGCTGCCGGTTGAGCTGGCCACGCCGCGGCGCTGGTGGCCGGTGGGCCATGGTGCGCAGGATCGCTATACCGTGAAGGCTGGCCTGGATGGTGGCGGCGATGCAACGCTGGCGCGCGAGCAGCGCATCGGCCTGCGCACGGTCGAACTGCGCCGCGAGGAAGACGGCAAGGGAGGGCAGGGCTTCGCCTTCGTCATCAATGGTGTGGAGATCTTTGCCAAGGGCGCCAACGTCATTCCGTTCGATGCCTTCCCCGCACGCGTCGATGCCGCACGCCTGCGCCAGGTGCTGACCGCCGCGCGCGATGCCAACATGAACATGCTGCGCAACTGGGGCGGTGGCTACTACGAGGACGACGCGTTCTTCGACATCGCCGACGAGCTGGGCCTGCTGGTCTGGCAGGATTTCATGTTCGGCGGCGGCATGCAGCCGGGCTACGATCCGGCATTCCGTACCAGCGTGGTGGCCGAGGCGCGCGACAACGTGCGCCGGCTGCGCCATCACCCCAGCATCGTGCTGTGGTGTGGCAACAACGAGGAGGAAACCGCCTGGAAGGACTGGGGTCACGGCCGCGACCTGAAGGCAGCTGACCCGGCATTTGCGGCGAAGGTCTGGCAGGGCTACGTCGACCTGTTCGGCAACGACCTGCGCCAGGTGGTGGGCGAGGAAGGGCTGGGCGTGCCGTACTGGTCCAGCTCGCCCAGCAACGACCTTGACGAGAAGGCCAACGATTCAACGCGTGGCGACAAGCACTACTGGCAGGTCTGGGGCAATCCGGCGTTGCCGGTGCAGGCCTACCTGCGCGAGACCCCGCGCTTCATGTCCGAGTACGGGCTGCAGGCGTGGCCGTCGGTGGCGACGGTGGACCAGATCGCCACCCGCGCCGAGCAGCGCATCGACAGCCCGGTGATCCGCGCGCACCAGAAATTCATGGCCGGCGAGGGCAACAGCCGCCTGCTGCACTACATCGAACTGGGCTACGGCACGCCGAAGGACTTCGAGGACTTCGTCTACCTCAGCCAGGTGATGCAGGCCGATGGCATCGCACTGGCGGCGCTGCATCATCGCGCCTCGCGGCCGTACACGATGGGCTCGCTCTACTGGCAGCTCAACGATGTCTGGCCGGGCGCCTCGTGGTCCAGCGTGGACTATTTCGGTCGCTGGAAGGCGCTGCACTTCGCCGCGCGGCGTTTCTTCGCGCCAGTGACGGTGGCCGCGCTGCGCGACGAAGGCAGCACGCGGGTGCGCCTGATCAATGATGGCGCCGCGCTGGATGCACGCTGGCGGTTGCGGGTTATGGATGTGGACGGCAAGGTGCTTCGCCGCCGCGAGGAAGCGGTGTCGCTGGCTACCGCCGGTGTCACCTCGATCGGTGATTTCCGCGACGCCGAATTGCTGGCCGGTGCCGATCCAAAGCGCACGTTGGCCGTGTTCGAACTGCTGCAGAACGGGGCGGTGAGTGCCCGCCAGGTGGTCGGCTTCGTTGAGGCCAAGGATCAGATCCTGCCGCGGCAGAAGCTCAAGGCCAGCCTGTCCATTGAAGGCGACCACTACCGTCTGCGATTGGAAAGCGCGGCCTACATGCGTTCGGCGTGGATCGACTTCGGTGCATTGGACGTGCAGGTGGAAGACAACCTGCTGGATCTGCTGCCGGGCGAAACCCGCGACATCGCAGTGCGTGGCCCGGTGGATCTGACGACGCTGCGCGAAGCGCTGAAGGTAAAAACCCTCAACGATCGTTGAGCAAAAAAGGGGACGGAGGGGATTAAGTCGTTTGTGGCCCATGTGTGCCACAAACGACTTAATCCCCTCCGTCCCCTTTTTCTTGCTTACAGCTGGATCTGCTGGAAATTCTCGACCCGCTCGTGGCCGTTGGCGGCCTGGCCGGTGCGCGGCAGCGGGTAGTCATCCAGGCGATCAATCAGGCGGGTCTGCAGGCCGGCTTCGCGGGCAGCATCCAGTTCTTCCACCACATCCGACAGGAACAGGATCTCGCCGGCCGGCACGCTAATGGCCTGCACGATGCGGCGGTAGCTGTCGGCCTCGCGCTTGCCGCCGACTTCGGTGTCGAACCAGCCCGACACCAACGGGCTGAGGTCACCGGCGTCGCTGAAGCCGAAGAACAGCTTCTGCGCCGGCACCGAGCCGGAGGAGTACACGTACAGCGGCAGGCCGGAGGCGTGCCAGCCCTTCAGCACCGGCGCCACTTCCGGGTAGAAGTGCGCGGTGTAGTCGCCGCGGCGGTAGCCTTCGTCCCAGATCAGGCCCTGCAGCGCCTTCAGTGCGGTGTGCTTGCGGTCCTGGTCGATCCAGCCCTGCAGCGTCTCGGCCACCAGGCTGTCCTGGCAGGCGCCGCCGATCTCGGTGGCCACCGCATCCAGCCAGCGGCGGACTTCCGGCTGCTGGCCGTGCTCGGCGACGAACGCGGGCAGCGCCTTGCGGGCATAGGGGAACAGCACGTTCTTGACGAACGAGATGCTGCTGGTGGTGCCTTCGATATCGGTCAGGATGACGCGGGGCTGCATGGATCAGGACGCCTGGGTAGGTACGTAACGGGGGAATTTCTGCGCGATGTCGGTGCCGGTGAAGTGACCGACCCAGCCATCCGGCTCGGTGAAGAAGCGGATCGCCACGAAGCTGGGCTCGTCGCCCATGTCGAACCAGTGGGTGGTGCCGTCGGGCACGGCGATCAGGTCGTCCTTCACGCACTCGATCTCATAGACCTTGTCACCCACGTGCAGGGTGAACAGGCCGGAGCCTGCGACGAAGAAGCGCACCTCGTCTTCCTTGTGGAAGTGTTCGTCGAGGAACTTCCTGCGCAGCTCGGCGCGGTTCGGGTTGTCCGGGGCGATCGAGGCCACGTCCACGCTCTTGAAGCCGCGCTCGGCAACCAGGCGGTCGATGTCGGCGCGGTAAGCGGCGAACACTTCATCCTGGCTGGCGCCCGGTGCGACCGGTGCGGTGGCCTGCCAGCGCTCGAAGGTGACGCCGATCTTCTGCAGCTCGGCAGCGATGACCGCGCCGTCCTGGGTGTCCAGCAGCGGTGATTCGGGGCGGGTGTCGTCGTAGATGCGCAGTCGGCTCATGGCGGCAGCTTGAACGTCTCGGGGGGAAGACAGGGTAGCAGGGTGGGCACGAGGTGCAGATTCCGGATCGGCATCTGCACCTGCGTGCGGGTTCAGCCGCGCAGCTTGCGCAGTTCCAGCTCGCAGTGGAACAGGAACTCGAACGCTTCCAGGTGGCGGCGTGCCTCGGCCATGTCGCGGCCCCAGGCATACAGGCCGTGGCCGTCGATCAGGTAGCCCCACAGGTTCTGCCGGTCGAGCAGGTCATCGACCTGCTTCGAAAGCACGTTCATGTCCTGGGTGTTGGCGAACACCGGCACGTCGATGGCCATCTCGTGGGTGCTGTTGCCGGCGAAGGCCTTCAGCAGCTCGTAGCCTTCCAGGCGGATGTGGCCCTGCGGCGCGTACAGGCGCGAGGCGACGGTCTGCACCGGCGAGTGGGTGTGCAGCACGCAGCCGATTTCCGGGAAGCGGCGATACAGCTGGGTGTGCAGCAGGGTTTCGGCGGACGGGCGCAGCGGGCGGCCGACGGCCAGGTGACCGGCACCGCCGCGCGCGACGGCCTGTACCGCGCCCAGACGCCGCAAGCCTTTCGATTTAAGGCGCTGGTCGAAGCCCATGCCGCCTGGACCGGCGCTGAAGACCCCACCGACGACGCCCAGGCGATCGAGGCGGCCGGCGGGCGGGTGGTGCTGACGCCGGGCGACCCGCGCCTGATGAAGCTTACCTATCCGGAGGATTTCGAAATGGCCGAAGCCCTGGCGGGTCAGGTGCGTGAACTGCGTGTGGGACAGGGCCTGGACGCCCACCGGTTCGGACCGGGCGACGGTGTCTGGTTGTGCGGGGTCAAGATCGCCTCCGACCTGATGCTGATTGGCCATTCCGACGCCGACGCAGGCCTCCACGCCCTGACCGACGCGGTGTTGGGGGCCATCGGCGAAGGCGACATCGGCGATCATTTCCCGCCGACCGACCCCAAATGGAAAGGCGCCTCGTCCGACCGCTTCCTCGAACATGCGGTCGGC
>OFSF01000719.1_pt1 | contig 12491 bp, 9 predicted proteins | sample 1543271 | NCBI WGS metagenome assembly OFSF01 (sample SAMN07774227, study PRJEB24372) | wastewater metagenome | isolation source: Exp Tend VB 100WW | collected 2016-02
CCGACGATCCCGATCCGGTGCGCTGGTTCCAGCCCGACCGCATCCACCCGAACGCCGCCGCCCACCCCCGCATGCTGGACAACGTCTGGCCGGTGCTCAGGGCTTGGTTGCGGGTGGCGTGAAGCCGGCCATGCCAGGGAAGAAGCTTTCCGCCTGCTTCTGCATCTTTTCCTGCATTTCCTGCACCTGGGTGAACAGCGACTTCGACTGGTCGATGTAGCTGCTCATCATGTGCTGCATCGCCGGGGGTTGCACCGCCATGAACTTGGCCCAGGCGTCCGGATTGAAGGCCTTGCCTTCGTAGAGTCCGCCGGTCTGGTCGGCGAAACGTTTCTGCAGGTCGACGAAGCCCTGCAGGTTGCGCTCCATGTATTCGCCCATCATCCCTTGCATGGTGTGGCCGTAGAAGCGGATCAGCTGCGCCAGCATCTGCGTGGAGAACATCGGCATGCCGGCGCTCTCCTCTTCCAGAATGATCTGCAGCAGGATGCTGCGGGTCAGTTCCTCGCCGGACTTGGCGTCCCGCACCTCGAAGATTTCCGCATCCAGCACCATCTGCTTGACGTCCGTGAGCGTGATGTAGCTGCTCGTCTGGGTGTCGTAGAGGCGGCGGTTCGGGTACTTCTTGAGCACGCGCGGTCCGTCGGGCTGACCTGGGGCCGTATCCGCGGCGCGGCGATTCGATGGCATGCAACTCTCTCCTGTGTGCGTGTGCACAAAGATTCTAGGCAGTCCCTGACAGGGCCCTTCGCTAGGGTTTGCCCCGGGCTTCACCCAGATCAACGGGTACGAACGGTGTGCGCGGACGCCGGACAACGAAAAAGGCGCTGACAGAACTGTCAGCGCCTTTTCGATGTGCATTCTGGTAGGCGCAATTGGATTCGAACCAACGACCCCCACCATGTCAAGGTGGTGCTCTAACCAACTGAGCTATGCGCCTGAAGAGCCTCGAACTATAGCGTGTTTTCGGATCTCGTCAATCATTTTCGGGCAGTTATTTTCTTCTGGCACTTTGAACACCCGGAACTTCACCGACCTGGCGCAGCACCTGAAACAGCGCCGCCGCGTCGCGGACCTCGATGGTGAAGGTCATCCGGGCCGTCTCGCGCACGCTCTGGGTGTTCACGCCGATGACGTTCGATTTCTCGCGCGCGAAGACTTCCGAGATGTCGCGCAGCAGTCCTTGCCGGTCATGGGCGATCACCGAGATGTTCACGGGGAACACTGCGGGCTTGCCCTGCACGGGCGCGGCCTCGCCCCACTGCACCTCGATCAGCCGCTCGGGATGCCGCCCCGCCAGCTGCCGCAGGTTGGCACAGTCGGCACGGTGCACCGCCACACCCTTGCCACGGGTGACGAAGCCCCCGATGGCGTCGGGCGGCGCCGGTCGGCAGCAGTGGGCCAGCTGGGTGAGCAAGGACTCCACGCCCACGACCAGCACGCCGCCTCGCCCCCCCGGCCCGGCCGCTGCGGGCTTGAACAGCGGCATCTCCGATTCGGGCGTCGGGGCCACCACCGGCGCGGGCGGCCGCAGCACGCTCTCGATGTTGCGCAGCGAGAACTCGTCCTTGCCGACGACTTCGAACAGCGCCTCCGCATTGCGGAAACCGAGCTGGCCCGCCAGGTCGTCGAGCTTGACGGCGGTCTTGCCTTCGCGCTGCAGCAGCCGGTCGACCGCGTCGCGTCCCCGCGCGATCGTCTCCTGCAAGGCCCGGGCGTTGAACCAGGCGCGGGCCTTGGCGCGCGAACGCTGGCTTTTCAGATACCCCAGCTGCGGATTCAGCCAGTCGAGCGACGGCCCACCCTCCTTGGCCGCGATGACCTCGACCGTCTGACCGCTGACCAGCGGCGTGTTCAGCGGCACCATCTGGCCGTCCACCCGCGCCCCGCGGCAACGGTGCCCCAGATCGGTGTGCAGGTTGTAGGCCAGATCGATCGCGGTCGCACCGGCGGGCAGCTCGATCAGCCGGGTCTGGGGCGTGAAGACGTAGATGCGGTCCTCGAAGAAGCTCTGCGTCTGCGCGGGCGCGTTGTGGCCCACGAAGTCGCGCTCCCACGCCAGCAGTTGCTGCAGCACGGCCCGCCGCGCCTGGGCCACCCGCCCTTCGAAATCCCCCGCGGCCGTCACGCCCGCGTAGCCCTTGGTGCCCGCTTCCTTGTAGGCCCAGTGCGCCGCCACGCCGCTCTCGGCATGGTCGTGCATCTCCCGGGTGCGGATCTGGATCTCCAGCGGGCGGTCCTCGTGGTCGAGCACGACGGTGTGCAGCGACTGGTAGCCGTTGGGCTTGGGCCGGGCGATGTAGTCGTCGAACTCCTCCGGCAGCGGCCGCCAGACCTCGTGCACCCGGCTGAGCGCGGCGTAGCAGTCCGGCACCGAGGCCACGATCACCCGCAAGGCCCGCAGATCGAACACCCGCGACAGCTTGAGCTGCTTGCCCTGCATCTTTTTCCAGATGGAATACAGGTGCTTCGGCCGGCCAAAGACCTCCGCCTGCAGCCCCACCTGGGCCAGCTCACGCGCCAGGTGTTCGCGTGCAGCGTCGATGCCCTGTTCGCGCTCGATGCGCTTCTCGGCCAGCTCGGCTGCGATGCGCCGGTAGTCGTCCGGCCGCAGGAAGCGGAACGCCAGATCCTCCAGCTCCCACTTGATCTGCCAGATGCCCAGGCGACTCGCCAGCGGCGCGAACACCTGCTGCGCCTCGCGTGCCAATGCCGCTGGGCAGCTCGCCTTGGTCAGTGCGTAGTAGCGCAGCGTCTGGAGCCGTGACGCCAGCCGCAGCAGCACCACCCGCAGATCCCGCGAGAAGGCCAGCAGCATCTTGCGCACGCGCTCCAGCTGTTCGGCCAGCAGTTCGCGGTCGGTTTCGTCGGTCCAGGCGTTGCGGGCATTGCGCTGGATGCGCACGAGCTGCCGCGTGTGGAGCACGAGGCTGGCGTAGGAGCTGCCGAAGGCCTGCTCGACCACCGTTTCCGGGTCGCTCAGGTAGTCGCCCGCGTAGACCAGGTAGACCGCCGCCTGCATCGACGGCGCCGCACCGATCACCCGGAGGATCTCCGCGACCCCGTCTGCATGCTCCAGGGCGTTCTCGCCCGTGTCGAAACGGCTGTTGGTCAGCAACGGCTGGGCGAACTGTCGGGCCCGGTCCAACCGGTCCATTTCCTGGGCGAAGGTGCTGGCCTCGCCGGTGTCGCCGGTCGTGTCGGTGGCGAGCTGGACGATGGGGGCGGCGGCCTCGGCCGAGTCGAGGCGGGTGCTTTTCACCGGAATACCCTCAACCCAGCAGGAACTCGCGCACGCAGGCGACCTGGTCGTCGGCGATCAGGGTCGGCGCGTGTCCGACACCTGCGAACTCCACGCACGGCGCCTTCGGACCACGCTGCCCCATGGCGCGGGCGGTGTCGGTGGACAACAGATCGGACGCCTGACCGCGCACCAGCAGCGTGGGCACGTCGATGCTGTCGTAGGCCTTCCACAGCATCGCCTCGCTGAAGGCGGCGACCTCGGGCGTGAACGCGCGGAACGGCAGCGCGATCGCCGGGTCGTAATGGAACATCCAGCCGCCTTCCGGGGCGGGCTTGAACTGCGGCCGGCTCAGGGCCAGCCACTGCTCGGGGGTGTGCGGGCCGAAGCTCTGCGAGATGCTCCAGAGGAACTCCGCGCCAGCCTCGATGGACGGGAACCGCATCGGCGCGCCCAGGTAGGTGCCGATGCGCTGCAGCGAGGCGAACTCGATCACCGGACCGACATCGTTGAGCACCAGGCGGCTGATCGGCGAGGCCTGGCCCGGTGCGCGCAGCGACGCCAGCGACATCCCGATCAGCCCGCCCATCGACGTGCCGACCCACGACACCTGCTCGACGTTCAGCCGCGCCAGCAGCGTGACCATGTCGGCCACATAGGTGGGCACGGCGTAGAGCATCGGGTCCGGCAGCCAGTCCGACTGTCCGCGCCCGACCACGTCCGGGCAGATGACCCGGAACTCGCCGGACAGCGCCTGCGCCAGCGTGTCGAAGTCGCGGCCCTGGCGGGACAGGCCATGGACGCAGACGACGACGCGCGGATTGTCCTGCGCGCCCCATTCCCAGTAGGCCATGCGGTGCAGGCCCTTCGGGTTGGCGCAGGTGACGTGGTGCAGGCGGGGTTCGGTCATGGGGGACTGTGTCAGGGATGGCTCGGATTCGAGCCCGATAATGGATGTTAACCAACCACCAGAGGATGAATTCATGCTGAAAGGTAAAACCGCATTGGTCACCGGCTCCACCAGCGGGATCGGGCTGGGCGTGGCGCTGTGCCTCGCACGTCAGGGCGCCAACGTCATTCTCAATGGCTTCGGCGATGTTGACGGCCCGAAGGCGGAAGTGGCGGCGCTGGGTGTGCAGGTCGGCTACCACGGCGCCGACATGAGCAAGCCCGCCGAGATCGAGGCGATGATGGCCTACGCGCAGGCCGAGTTCGGCGGCGTGGACATCCTGGTGAACAACGCCGGCATCCAGTTTGTTGCGCCGATCGAGGACTTCCCCGTCGAGCGCTGGGACGCGATCATCGCCATCAACCTCAGCTCCACCTTCCACACGACGCGGCTCGCGCTGCCGTCCATGAAGGCGAAGAACTGGGGCCGCATCATCAACATCGCGTCGATCCACGGTCTGGTGGCGTCCACGCAGAAGGCGGCCTATGTCGCCGCCAAGCATGGCGTGGTCGGCCTGACCAAGGTGACCGCGCTGGAAAACGCCACCACCGGCGTGACCTGCAACGCCATCTGCCCGGGCTGGGTGCTGACGCCGCTGGTGCAGAAGCAGGTCGATGCCCGCGCCGCGAAGGACGGCGTCGACAACGCCGAAGCCGTGCGCCGCCTGCTGGGCGAGAAGCAGCCGTCGCTGCAGTTCACCACGCCGGAAGAACTGGGCGAGCTGGCGGTCTTCCTGTGCTCGCCCGCTGGCAACAACGTGCGCGGCGTGGCCTGGAACGTGGACGGCGGCTGGACGGCTCAGTAACGCCATCCCCGCCACGGCGCGTCAGCGCGTCAGCGTCACCGAGCCCTCGACCGTGGCGCTGAGCAAGCCCTTGCCGGCCTCGGTCGGCAGCGGCGCCGAGTCCGCCTGCGCGGCGGACATGCGCGCCATGATCTGCGGGCGCCCACCCCCGAAATCGCTATCGCTGGCCTGCACGCTCACGGCGCGCAACTGGTAGCCGCTGTAGCCGAACTGCCTGGCCATGTCGTCCGCGCGGGCCCGGAATTTCTTGATCGCCTGCGCCGTCAGCTCGGCCTCGTTGCGCTCGCGCAACTCGCGCGACAGGCTGTAGCCGGTCCCAACGATGTTCATGCCGCTCAGCTTGCCGGCGGTCGTCGCCACGCGGGCGATGTCCTTGCCTTCCAGCACCAGACCGGCCGTCCCGGTCCAGCCGTTGGGCTTGCCCTCGCGGCCATAGCGCGGCGACAGGTTGAAGCCCTCCGTGCGCACCTGCATCCCGACCGGATCCGCCTGCTTGCGGGCCTCGTTCAGCGCGGTATCCAGCACCTGCTTCAGCGCGGACTGCACCGCGTTGGCGTCGGCGCCATCGCGCATCACCTGCAGCGACACGGTCAGCACGTCGCGGGTGACCTCCATGCTGGCGCTGGTGCTGAACGAAAGTTCGTGGGCGGGTTGCGGTCCGGTGGCGCCAGCGGTGCCAGCGGCGAGCGCGGCGCCGCTGGCCAGGCCGAACGCCAGCATCGCGGTCGGCAGGGTGGACAGTCTTCGGCGGTTCAGCGAGTTCATCGTGCGGTCCTCCAAGGGATCCAGGGTCCAAGGGTAGATACGGTAGTTTCAACGATGGGAGCCTGCCTTCTGTTCGTGAATAATTCACAGTCAGCCGCCATGCGCAGGCGGTGAGCCAGAGCGCAATAAATGTAACAGGGGGTCAGACTGGATGAAAAAGTTGGCGGACCTGCGCAGAATCGCCCCTGTTACAAATTCGGAGTACGCCCCATGACCACCGCCAACGCCCAGCGCACCGACCGAATCGTCGTTGTGGACGACGACGCCCGCATCCGCGACCTGCTGCGCCGCTACCTCACCCAGGAAGGGTTCGAGGTGCTGCTGGCCGAAGACGCGAAGGCGCTGAACCGCATCCTGACGCGCGAGACCATCGACCTGATCGTGCTCGATCTGATGCTGCCGGGCGAAGACGGCCTGTCGATCTGCCGCCGCCTGCGCGCCGCCAACGACCTGACCCCGATCATCATGCTCACGGCCAAGGTCGAGGACGTGGACCGCATCGTCGGCCTCGAAGTCGGCGCCGACGACTACCTGCCCAAGCCCTTCAACCCGCGCGAGCTGCTGGCCCGCATCCACGCCGTGCTGCGCCGCCGCCCGGTGATGGAAGCGCCCGGTGCGCCGTCGCGTGACGCGCAGACCGTCGTCTTCGGCCCCTTCGAGTTCGACCTGGCCCTGCGCCGCCTGACCCGCGAAGGCGAAGTGATCTCGCTGACCACCGGCGAGTTCTCGATGCTCAAGGCCCTGGTGCGCCACCCGCGCCAGCCGCTCAGCCGCGACAAGCTGGCCCAACTGGCCCGTGGCCGCGAGTTCGAGCCCTTCGACCGCAGCCTCGATGTCCAGGTGTCGCGCCTGCGCAAGATGATCGAGCCGGACCCGTCCCAGCCGCGTTATATCCAGACGGTGTGGGGTGTCGGGTACGTGTTCGTGCCGGATGGTGCTGCGTGATTCCTTTGCCCCTGATACATTTGGTTTCAAATACCCTCTTCCGTACCAACTGTAGTCAGGGGATCCACTGCGAGCGGCTTGGCCAGCGCGTGGTGACCAACCGACGTTGCTGACCCATCCCTTCATGGCCACCACGAGTTCTTCCTACCCTCCCCCGCAGGCCCCGCGCGAGTCCTTGTTCAGTCTGCTCGCACGGGGCCTGGGCACGGTGGTGCGTCGGTACATGCCGATGAGCCTGTTCTGGCGCACCTTCCTGCTGCTGTCGCTGATGCTGGGGGTGGGCATCCTGGGCTGGGTCTACACGCTGCGGTTTCTGGAACTGGAGCCGCGCGGCGTCCAGGCCGCGCAGCAGATCGCCAGCCTCGTCAACCTCTCGCGCGCCGCCTTGCGCTACACCGACCAGGTGAACCGCGTTGCGCTGGTCAAGAATATCGCCGAGCAGGAGGCCGTCAAGCTCCAGCCCCGCGAGCCCAACGACCGCTGGGAGCCCTTCGAGATCGACCGCTTCACCCGCGCCATCGGCTCCGAGCTGCGCAGCCAGCTCGGCCCCCAGACCATCATCGCCAGCAGCGTGAACGGCAAGCCCGGCCTCTGGGTCGGCTTCCTGATCGAGACGGACAACTACTGGCTGCAGGCCGACCGAGGGCGTGTCCAGCCAGCCGTCACCGGCAAGACGACGTTTGCAGTCATGGGCCTGACCTTCCTGCTGACGCTGGGCGGCTCGGCGCTGATCGCCGGGCTGATCAACCGCCCGCTGCGCCAGCTGTCGATCGCCGCCAGCCGCATCCGCGACGGGGAATACACCCCCAGCCTCGACGAACACACCACGACCCGCGAGATCCGCGAGGTCAACCGTGGCTTCAACCGCATGGCGCGCGAGCTGGCCAAGATCGAGGACGACCGCGCCGTGATGCTGGCCGGCATCTCGCACGACCTGCGCACGCCGCTGGCCCGCATCCGGCTGGAGACCGAGATGAGCGTCTACGACGAGGAGGCCAAGCGCAACATGGCCGCCGACATCGACCAGCTCGACGCCATCATCGACAAGTTCATGGACTACGCCCGGCCGACCGAGGTCAAGCTGGTGCCGATCGTGCTGGCGGTGTTGCTGGACACGGTGATCCGGCGCGTCAACGGCGAACACCTGAAGGTGATGGCGCGCGTGACCACCGATGTGCGCGTGCTCGCCGACGAGACTGATCTGGACCGGGTCTTTGCCAACCTGTTCGAGAACGCCCGCCGCTATGCCCAGACTGAGGACGGCGTCGCCCGCGTCACCGTGACCTACGCGCGCTCGGGCGAATGGGTGCTGGTGAGTGTGCGGGATGAAGGGCCTGGCGTGAGCCCGGAGCAGCTGGCCAGGCTGACCACGCCGTTCTACCGCGGCGACAAGGCCCGCACGCACACGCACAGCACGGGCGCCGGCCTCGGCCTCGCCATCGTGGACAAGACCGTGACGCGCATGGGCGGGCAACTGGAGCTGAGCAATGCGTCGGGGGGCGGCTTCGTGGCGTATGTGAAGCTGCGCAAGGCTCCTTGATCAGGTGCCCAGCAGCACCGGCTTCGAGTGCCAGATGTCGTGCGCGTACTCGGCGATCGTGCGATCGGACGAGAACGCGCCCATGCCGGCGATGTTCAGCACCGCCCGGCGCGACCACTCCTCCGCATTGCGGTAAAGCGCATCGACCCGGTCCTGCGTGGCCACGTAGTCGGCGTAGTCGGCCAGCAGCAGGTAGTGGTCGCCCCAGTTCACCAGCGTGTCGAAGATCGGCTGGAAGCGGGCCGGCTCTGAAGGGCTGAAGACACCGTTGCGGATCGCGTCCAGCGTGGCCCGCAGCTCGCCGTTCGACTCGTAGTAGGTCCGCGGCTGATAACCCTGGGCCCGCAGCTCGGCCACCTGCGGCGTGGTGTTGCCGAAGATGAAGAAGTTCTCCTCGCCCACCTGCTCGCGCATCTCGACGTTGGCGCCGTCCAGCGTGCCGATGGTGAGTGCGCCGTTGAGCGCGAACTTCATGTTGCCGGTGCCCGAGGCTTCGGTGCCAGCCGTGGAGATCTGCTCGGACAGGTCTGCCGCCGGAATGATCACCTCGGCCAGGCTGACGCTGTAGTTCGGGATGAACACCACCTTGAGCCGGCCGCCGACACGTGGGTCGTTGTTGACCGTCGTGGCCACGTCGTTGATGAGCTTGATGATCAGCTTGGCCTGGTGGTAGGCCGAGGCCGCCTTGCCCGCGAACACCACCACACGCGGCACCCACTGTGCGTCCGGGTTCGCCAGGATGCGCTGGTAACGGGTGATGACGTGCAGCACGTTGAGCAGCTGGCGCTTGTATTCGTGGATGCGCTTGACCTGCACGTCGAACAGCGCGTCCGGGTTCAGGTCGACCCCCAGCTGCTTGAGCACCAGACGGGCCAGGCGCTCCTTGTTCTGGCGCTTGACCTTGCGCACGGCGCCCAGGAATCCGGGCAGGTCGAGCGCGTGCCGCAGGCCGTCGAGCTGGTCGAGCTGCCGGCGCCAGCCGCGGCCCAGGCGCTGGTCCAGCAGGGAGGCCAAGGCCGGGTTCGCCTGCGCCAGCCAGCGGCGCGGGGTCACGCCGTTGGTCTTGTTGTTGAAGCGCTCGGGCCAGAGCTGGGCGAAGTCGGCAAAGATCGACTCCTTCATCAGCTCCGAGTGCAGCGCCGAGACGCCGTTGATCGAATGGCTGGCCACCACGGCGAGGTAGGCCATGCGCACCCGCCGCTCGCCCGACTCGTCGATCAGCGACAGCTTGCGCATCAGCTCCGGCTGGTGGCCGTACTGGGCGCTGACATCGCCGAGGAAATGGGCGTTGATGTCGAAGATGATGCGCAGATGCCGCGGCAGCACGCGGGCGAACATCTCCACCGGCCAGGTCTCCAGCGCCTCGTGCATCAGCGTGTGGTTGGTGTAGCTGAACACCTTCTGGCACAGCTGCCACGCCTTCAGCCACGGCACGCGGTGCTCATCGACCAGCAGCCGCATCAGCTCCGGAATCGCCAGCACCGGGTGCGTGTCGTTCATGTGGACACTGACCTTGTCGGGCAGCGCCTCGAAGCCGGTGTGCGTGCGCAGGTAGCGGCGCACCAGATCCTGCAGGCTGGCCGAGACGAAGAAGTATTCCTGCCGCAGCCGCAGCTCGCGGCCGGACGGGGTCGAGTCATCCGGGTACAGCACCCGCGAGACGTTCTCCGAGTGGTTCTTGCCCTCGACCGCGCCGAAGTAGTTGCCCTGGTTGAAGGCGCGCAGGTTCATCTCCTCGGTGGCCTTGGCCGACCACAGGCGCAGCGTGTTGGTCGCCTCGGTGCCGTAGCCGGGGATGATGGTGTCGTAGGCCATCGCCAGCACGTCGTCGGTGCCGACCCAGCGTACCGTCTCGCCGTGCTGCTCCAGCTGGCCGCCGAAGCGCACGCGGAACTGCACCTCCGGCCGCGGGAACTCCCACGGGTTGCCCTTGGTCAGCCAGTAGTCGGGCGCCTCGACCTGCCGGCCGTCGACGATCATCTGCCGGAACATGCCGTAGTCGTAGCGGATGCCGTAGCCGAAGCCCGGCACGCCCAGCGTCGCCATCGAATCGAGGAAACACGCCGCCAATCGGCCGAGACCGCCATTGCCCAGCGCGGCGTCAGGCTCCAGGTCAAAAAGCTGATCCGCATTGATGTTGACATCGAGTTCGGACAGCGCCTGCCGGATCGTGGGCATCAGCTCCAGCGCGAGGATGGCGTTGGAGAAGGTCCGCCCGATCAGGAACTCCATCGAGAGGTAGTAGACGCGCTTGACATCCTGCGCGTACTGGGCGCGGGTGGTCTTCATCCAGCGCTCGACGAGGTGGTCGCGCACGGCGTAGGACACCGCGTGCAGCCAGTCCTGCGGCAGCGCCGAGACGGGATCCTTGCCGACGCTGTACATCAGCTTGTTGGAGATGGCGCGCTTGAACGCGGCCACGTCGCGGGCGAGGTGGTCGTACTGGTGTTCGAACTGGGTGATGTCCATGGTCGTGATCGATTACGGTAAGAAATAGGCGGCCGCCTCGACCGTGTGGCGGATGTGTAGCGGGTGTCAGCCTTGTACCTGCTGGTACAGCGCCTCGTACTGGCGGGCGGCGTCAGCCCAGCCGAAGGTCTGCTGCATGGCGCGGGTGCGCACGGCGGCCCAGTCGGCGGGACGGCGGTGAAGCGCCGTGGCGCGGGCCGTGGCCGACAGCAGCGCCTCGGCCGAGAACTCGTCGAACACGAAGCCGGTGGCCACGGTGTCGATGGTGTCGAGCTGGGTATCGACGACGGTGTCGGCCAGCCCGCCCACGCGGCGCACGACCGGCAAGGTGCCGTATCCGAGGCCATAAAGTTGTGTCAGGCCACACGGCTCGAAGCGCGATGGCACGAGGATGGCGTCGCTGCCGCTGATGAGCCGGTGCGCGAACCGCTCGTCATAGCCCAGGCGCACGGCGATCGATGCGGGCTGCGCGGTGGCGGCGTCGCGGAAAGCGGTTTCCATCCACGCATCGCCGCTGCCGAGCATCGCGAACTGCCAGCCCTGCGCGACGAGTCCGGGCAGCGCCTGCAAGACCAGGTGCAGGCCCTTCTGCTCGGTCAGCCGGCTGACGACACACACGATCGGCCGCTCCGGGTCAAGCGCCAGGCCCAGCTCGCGCTGCAGCCCCGCCTTGCACAGCGCCTTGCCCGACATGTCTTCGAGGTCGAAGTTCACCGGCAGCAGCGCATCGACCGCCGGGTTCCACACCGCCGCATCGACGCCGTTGAGGATGCCCGAGAGGTCGGCCGCCCGGGTGCGCAGCAGGCCGTCGAGTCCGCAGCCCTGCTCCGCGCCCTGAATCTCGCGGGCGTAGGTGGGGCTGACGGTGGTGAGGCGGTCGGCGTGGTAGAGGCCGCCCTTCATGAAGCCGAGCTGGCCGTGGAACTCGACGCCCTCCACGCCCCAGAACTGCGCCGGCAGGCCCATTTCCTGGAAATGCAGCGCCGCAAAGCACCCCTGGTAGGCGAGGTTGTGGACCGTGAACACGCTGCCGGCGAGGTGCTGGTGGCGCGCTTGCTGGGCGGCACGCAGGTAGACCGGCGCCAGCCCGGCGTGCCAGTCGTGCGCATGGACCACGCTCGGGTGCCAGTACGGGTCCATGCCCTGCGCCAGTTCGGCCGCCACCCAGCCCAGCAGGCCGAAGCGCAGGTGGTTGTCGCCATAGGCGCGTTGCTGCGCGTCGGCGTAGGGGCCACCCGGGCGGGCATAGAAACCGGGCGCGTCGATCACATACGCCTCGACATCGGCCGCCGGCAGCCGCCCGCAGAGCAGCCGGGTGCGACCCGCGCCCCAGGACAACCCCGCCGGCGGATAGAGATCGCAGACGACGACAGCCTCCTCCAGCCCGGCCAGGATCGCATCGAAGCCGGGCAGCAGCACCCGGACTTCGTGACCCCGCGCCTGGAGTGCGGGCGGCAATGCACCGGCCACATCGGCCAGCCCGCCCGTCTTGAGCAACGGGAAGATTTCGGCACAGACTTGAAGGATTCGCATCGTCTCGGCTCCGGGCTCCAGCCCCTCGGGGTTCAGGGTGTCAGATCGTCCAGCATCTTGCGCGTGACCAGCACGACGCCGTTGTCGGTGCGGAAGAAGCGCTGCGCGTCCAGCACCGGATCCTCGCCGATCACCAGCCCGTCCGGCACGCGGCAGCGGCGGTCGATCACCACCTTGCTCAGCTTGCAGCCGCGGCCGATGTGGACATCGGGCAGCACGACGGCTTCGTTGATCTCGCTGAACG
>OFSF01000720.1_pt1 | contig 12480 bp, 31 predicted proteins | sample 1543271 | NCBI WGS metagenome assembly OFSF01 (sample SAMN07774227, study PRJEB24372) | wastewater metagenome | isolation source: Exp Tend VB 100WW | collected 2016-02
ATCTTTTCGTTCACGGCAGAGTAAGCAACGTCTGAAGCAAGAACCAAGTTTCGGTACTTGCCGAGTGTCTGTGAGGTCAGTTCGGTTCGGTGAGCCTCGCCGCGACCACACGACTTGGTGACAGTGAATGTTCCGTCAGCTTCGAGTGCGACCCGAACGACGTACTGTTTGGTCTTGCCCTTGTAGCCTCGCTCGCCTTCGCTACGAGCGATCAAGCGCCAGGCCAAGACTGAACCTCGCGCAAAGCTTGGGATACGGACTGTGGTGTTTGTGGTGTTTTCCATATCTCAACTATGACGGACACTCATCGACCAACGCATACCGGGAATGCGCTCACGGATGATCGATCTCTACTATCTAGTTATGGAACAAATGAAACACGACACCGACCTGTCCTATTGTTGTGGTGTATTCACCACGTACATGCAAGTAGGCGAGGACGAGAACGGCGAAACTATTTGGGGACTCTGCTGTAAGGGATGTTGCGCCGAACTCGAATAGTGCGCCAACGAATGAGTCCGATCTATTCTCATATCACCAACCAAAGGAGCAACTTGTGTCAGATGTAGTCAGCAGTGAACTCACCAAGCAAGTGTCGGCAGATATCCAAGCAGCGATAGCGCCAATTCTCGCCAAACACGGACTCACACTCACGAAGTTCACGTCAAAGTATGGCGATAGTTATGGTGTGTCAATTTCTGCTTCGCCTGTAATCCTTGACGAGAGTGGTGTGAACACGGCCAGCAACGAGGCGATTTACTACACACGGTTCGGACACACTGCTTGGTTGGGCAAAGAACTCAGCGACCGAGTGGAACTCACTGCCAAACTTGGCACGAAGTTTAAGTCAGGTGCTAACGAATACAAGTTCGTTGGTGTTCGCACGAGAGGCAAGAACAAGATCGTTGCCGAAAGAGATGGCAAGAGTTTCGTGTTCGCCGATACGATTATCCCAACACTCAACAAGGCAAGCAAGTAACGGAAGGGATGATCAATCCATGACACCAAAGAAGAAAGTCACTATCGAGTTCTCAATCCCTGCCGACTGGAATGCCAACGACTTCATCTTGGAACTCGCCGGGGCGTACGTGGATGCAGATGAGGAAGCAGCAACCCAAGTTGATTACATTGTTATTGGAGGTATGGAATGAAAGTTGAGTGCATTGTTTCGTGTCTCATCACCGTTGATGTGGCTACACCGGTAATGCCAGTGACGTCAGATGCCATCATCGAGGCTATGGCCAAGCACGAGTTCTTCTGTAACCTGCCAAAGATGACCCCCGATGACTTATCCGTAGAGATATTAGAAATGGAGACCATGTGAGCGAGAACACTTACAGAACAGCAAAGACCGTACTCATCACTATCGCACTGACTATTGCATCCGTATTCGCATTTTCATACCTGAGCAAGCAACGGGTAGAGAGCAGCGAGTTCTTTTGCACTGGCGCGCCCGTGGTAATCGAAGATGGGGACACGCTTTACTGGATAGCTCGTATGAACTGTGACGGGAACTTCATGGAAGCAGTGAACAGGCTCGTAGAGATATATGGCACGACGCTAACCATTGGTGATACCATCTACCTACCTACTCACAACAGTTGTGAACTTCGCCTTACTGATGGCGGCGAGATGATCGAGGACTGCAAATAATGAAAGAAACCGAGATACTCGCACTACTTGACAAGGCCCTAGTGAACATCTCTAGTCGTGAACTTGTCGCCTCTAGCGAGATGACAGACCTTCTTCTGGACATCAGGCTTCACCTAATGATTGCCGCAGAGAGCTCAGGCGTAGAGTGCGTCGGCGAATGAGGCAGAGTTAGGTTCTAGGTATGGGAACAACATACACAGAGACCAACGGCTATTTCATGTCCACCACGGGAGAGATTCGTAAGCACGTACAGCATCGAATGAATCAAGTTGGCGAACTTATCGGTGCGCGAACTGGATTCTTTGACATTGTGTACGCCACGACCCTTGACCGAGTGTTTCTACTTTGGGTGGACGACACCGGCCTGATTGACGGACGACCAATCAACCCATTCGCAAGTTTGATCGCAGGACGCCCCCTGTTCGGCGATGTTTTTGTGACTGGTGATGAGGACGAGGAAGGTCGAGTTCTGGACTTGGACTATGACTTCTTTGACGAATGGTTCGCAGACGGACTGAGAGTGGCACTAGAGGCTAACTAGAAGTGGTACTGTCGTCTTGATGCAGCACCCAATATCCGAACAGAACTTTCGCCCTCTCACCTCGTTGCTTGAATCCGGGTATGCAGTCACGGTAGAACTTGGGGACCTGGTCCAAGACAAGCAAGTCTGGCGCGATCAAGCTTTACGTGTGACCGTAGTGAACAATTCCGGTGACACCAAGTGGGAACTATTCCGAGGGGCGCACTCTCTGCTGAAAGCCAAGAAGTGGCTTGACAAGACTACCGATGGAGTAGTGAAGTCCTTCTGAAGTAAGAATACCTCTTGAGTGCCGGGCCTCGCAGGCGCTCACCAACCATGATCAGCATGACCTGCATCAAGAAGGAGGTGTTGGGAATGTCACGAAGCCCGGCGAGCAAATTATACACGCCAGGCCCGCGTGTTGAGGGTATTTACTCTCTGCCCCAACTTGTCGGGTGACTCCATCCCGATGGTAACGGCGGCCCAGATTGACGTGATCGCTTTTTCCGAGGCCTGATTGACCCTCGTATAACTGCCAGTATAACTCGCAGAGTGCTTGGGCGTTTGGTGAAGTTCTGTTCAGCAATCATGCTATTTCTTTGCTTTGCTTACTTGCTTCACTACATCAACTGGCTTGACTCCAAGCGCTCCACAGATACGAAAGAAGGTATCCATTGATGGCGAGAAGTGACCGTTCTCGATGCGATTGACTGTCTTGCGATCTACGCCGGCCTTCTGAGCTAGTGCCTCTTGGGAGATTTCTTGCTTCAGTCGAAGTCCATGAAGGTTGCTCATTACGCCAAGTGCGAAACGCTCTGCCTCTTTGTTGATTTTCTTTTTCATCGTGTTTCTCCTTGTTTGGTTGTTACTTCTAAATTTGACTTGGTATCAACTATCGCCACGTCATCGTAGCCTCGTCGTTTGTAGAAATTACATACGATCTCTGCCGTTTTAAGGGTGAGATGCCAATCGGTGACCTCTGATCCACCGACAAAGACGGTGTACTTGGCTTCTGCTGCTTGTACCACGACCTTCCTACTCCTTGCTGTCTCGCATCAACACTTGGATAGCGTCAGCGAGTGATCCTCTAGCTTTACCCATGTCAATGATTGTCTCGTCAGGAGTGTCGGCAAAGCGTAGAACGCTCGTCACCTCGGTACGGCTGGCAAGTATGACAAGACGTACTCGACGGCGCTTAGGGTGTTCGCTTGGGATTACCTCACGGTTTTCCTCATCGTCATCTTCGGGCAACGGTGCTGCCCAGCCACAAGTGACAACAGCGATGAACTCTGAACGCTTTGCCAATTCAGATGAAGCTTTACTTTCCATGAGATCGTAAATGTCTCCACTCTCTAGTGGTGGGGACAACTCAACCCCAGACGATCCGTTGGTAACAGATACGAGTAGAGCTTTCTTTATATCGAATGGGTGCGCGTCGTGTATCTGACTTTCCACATTCTCGGCTAATTCAGTTGCTGACATGTTCATTGCCTCTCTTGTAGGTTTGGGTGGTCAAGTATGCCTTCTCATCATCCTTCGGCGCATGGACCGATTAGTCGGTCAAGCTCAATGCCGAACAGACCGAGAATGCATCGTAGGCATCTGTCGGGGTATCTCCCCAAGACATGCCGCCCGTGAGTGCATACACTTTTCCGTCAATATGGAGCGGTACGCAATCGCGGCGATCCAAGTATGAATAGACAATATCGACCTGACCACGCAAGTATTCGAGAGCTTCCTCTTTGGTTGGCAATTCTGATTCCTCAACTCCGGCCCATGGTCCAGTTCCCCAATCGTCTAGCAATTGCACCAAGCCAGCCAAGTTGGTATCAACCAATTTAGTGACCCTCAACAGGGCTTCGTCTTTACTAACTTTCATTTCGCAAACTGCGACTATTAGATCTGCGCCCATTACTACCAACCCTTGTAAGACGGGTGATTTCGGCGGCACATAGTTCGAGCATCTTGGTTGTTCGTTTCCCAAATGAGATACGCAAAGGTCCCCAAGAACCCGATGGCGGCTATCAGAAAGACGGTGGTCATTATTCGTACTCCTCATCCTCGTAGTTGTCATCAAGGTCGTTATCGACCTCAAACCATTTCATAACAGTCAGCAACACATTGTCGTAGTCGCTTGACGTTGCTTCAGCTTTGAATGCTTCCCACTCGCTGTCTGGCAATCCGGCCTGACGCATAATGCGCTTGACGCGGCCAAGTATGGAGAAAGCGTTTCCATCCTCGCCCACCATTGGGATATTTATTTTTGGGTATTTGGTTTCCATACACTCACCATAGTCAGCATTCATTCACCAGCGCAAGTACCACTTCAGGGGGTTGCGTTAGTGGATGGGGGCAGGGCATACTTGACCCATGACCAAATCACACAACTTCGCCATGTACACCAAGAAGGGTAATAAAGAGCTGGGCCGGCTTGCCGAACTCATGCTCAAAGAGCAGACAATCCTCGCCCTTGATATCGGCCAAGTGGTTCACGACTTTGAGCGATACATCGAATCTGATCACAGATCGTTCTGCGCGACACACAGCGAATACGGAGACACGGCAGTTCGTGATGAGCTGTACGTGTTTTTTGAGAAGCGACTGGGCGCACCCAAGTTCACCAATGTCGTAATCATGCCGAACGTGATCTGCTATGAGTCGGACCTGGTTCCTGCGCCCGTGAATGATGCTAGGAAATAATAAATCCATGACAACTTTCACTTCACCACTTGCGGCAAGTATCATCGAATCCAACGAACAGACCCCACCGGAATACAGGTTGATCTGTCAGGGCCTCACGATCCACATGAATGGACAAGACCTCTACATCCATGATCTCGTCAAGCAAAGTGAGCGAGTGGTGGGAGACTGTTTCGCATCGTGGACCGTGCTGTTCGAGCGCGACGCGAGCAATCGTGATCCTTGGGTGGTGTGGCGCTTGATCGCCCGACCTGATGGATGGATGCTGGAGTCAGGCACATACTGCATGACCGAGGAAGAAGGCCGCAAGGCTTTCGCACTTCGCACATAACGCGCCGACAGATGACAGTCAGACATACTCAACTAACACCAATGCCAGAGGAGGCAAGACATGGGAGATAGATACTGCGTCGGTTTCACAGCCGAGAGCAATAACAAAGAGCGCCGAGTGTGGCTCTATTCGCATTGGGGCGGCAACGTTCGCATCCAAGAAGTCGCAGAAGCCATCACGAAAGCTAGCTCACGCTGGTCAGATGACAGTTATGCAACCCGTATCGCTATCTCATCGATTGTCGGTGACGGCTGGAATGAGGAGACAGGCTGGGGCATTGAGGCTGGACCTCGTTGCACTATCCACACAGAGTACCCACCACTTTTGGTGAACTGGGCGCACCAGACTGTCACCGAGTTCGCTGATTTGGGTTTTGATTTTGACAGCGAGCCAGAAGCGGTCGCTGTTTATTCATTTGATCAGTTCTGCAGCAAGGTGGATGCATGATGAAAGAAACCGAACTTAGATACACGGTGAACACGCTTGTAGAGCTTTCACGAAAGCTATGGGGCGACAACTCCACAGAGTTTCTGGCAGGCGCACTACAAAGCGTTATATCCCACAAACAAATGGTTGTCTTGATAGACGACCTATCTGAAAGGATAAGCGCATGATCAACGACAAGATTACGCCGAACCCATCGCTACACGTCTGGCTCGATGCTCCCGGTATTTACGATGAGCTGGAACACATGGCAGATCCAGAAATGGGCAACTCAAGTGACCTACGGCTTGCCGCCGAGTATTTGATGAGCAAGACTGCCGAAGAGATTGAGATGGTGGGCTGGGAAGTCATGAGCGATGACGAAGTGTGGGAAGCACTCAACGCATCAATCAAGGAATCCGTTATTCGTATTGCGAAGGCTCTCCGGGCGGCAGAGGAAGTGGTACCATCGTTAAATGGGAACGAAGCCACAAACACGTAAGTCAAAGCCCGATACCGAACTGGTCAAGATGACATACGATCAGCTAGAGATAGCCCTTGTGGCCCTGTCAATCAGGCAAGAAGAGCTACGTGAAGCCAGGTCCATGGAGAACAACCGCGAGCTTGAGATTCTTTGGACAGTCTGCGACAAGATGGATGAGGCACAACGTCGACTCGAGTCTCGTATGTCGACCGAAGCCGAACAGTGGTTGACCGCGATCACCGAGAAGTTTCCACCGAAGGGAACCAAGGCCAAGCCGGCCAGAAGAGCCGCACCCGGCAAGACCCGTGTCAAGCGTCAAAGCATGCTGTCGCGGCTGTCTCAGATCACCCGGCTGTAGCCGGATTTACCATTTGACGGTGGAGGATGAGGTCGGGTTAGAGGGACTGAATCTCGAAGTCCACGTCAATGATGGTGCTCTCTAAGTTTTTCCAGCCGTAGTAATCACCTATTAGGTCAATGGCCGCTTTGAGGGCAACTTCCTTCCACTCCTCGTCATCATCTTCATCGATTGGCCCCGGTACAGCGACACACACACGCATGGCGTAGTAGTCCCCGATCAGGGTTACCGATACTTCTACTTCTGTTACTTCTAGTGCTTTGGTCATACCAACACCATAAAGGTCGGTCATCCGTTAGCGCACGTCACAGAGCCGCTCAAATGGCGTTTGGCTATACCGGGTCAGCACTCGGCGAACAAGATCAGGGACAGTCTCACCAGTAACGTCGGCTCGAAGCTCAAGCTCGTCATAGAGCTCTTTGCTTACCCGAATTGTCTTAAGGGGACGCCGTGATGACGCCCCCTTAGTATCACTAGAACCCTTGCTTTGCATTGAGACCGTCTGCGTGTTGACGCATCTTGACGTAGCGCTTGTATCGGGCTTTGGCAGTCTTGGCTTGATCTGCTGCGACCTTTGCTTTGGTGTTGCGTGACTTCGCATACTCGGCTTTTTGAACTGCTCGAAGCATTACGCCCTCACGCTTTGAAGTAACACAAGCCAGGTGTGCCTGTCGCCAGGCCACCATCTCGGCCACGTTGTAGATGAAACCTAGTCCACCTACTCGGCCACCAACGATTGCTACTGGTTTCGGACCTGGAGTTTTACTTACTCGAAGTGCGTTGTTCAGCCGCATAACTTTGGTTTTTGGATTGCCTTGCATCAATTTTCCGGCAAGCTCGCCGAGTGTTGCTGTTCCCTTTGGGTGATCGCCGTATTGGTATACGGGCCACATTTCAAAGTTAGGTGATTTCTTTTTCATGTATCCTCCTTCGGATAATTTAATGATAGAGCCGGGAATGGGTTTTCACAACCCCTACCAAGACGAGTGATACTGGAACTCCCACTCTTCGGGCATGGCAAGTGCCATTTCGATGATTTCGATGGTGTCATCAATGCCCCCAAAGTACCACTCGTCATACTCGGTGCTACCAAAGAAGAAGCCACTTGCTGTTGGCAGTAAGCCATCAGCCTTGCTGTGGTCAGCTTTGATTTCCTTGCAGGCATTGAGGAGGTTCTCCAGTTGCTCGCGCCCAACGTATGAGTTGCGGCAGTCGTCAACACCATCTTGACAGTTGGTCACAAACCATTCGTGAATGGCATTCTGTTTACGCCAGTAGCCGACGCTGACTTCGAGGTAAATGTGTGGGTGTTCCACCTTGTCAAGAACCGTGCCAACACCAGAGGCTTGCTTCAGTTTGGCAAACTCCTCTTTTGTCTCGTTCGGACGCCACTCAGCAGGTGAGTGAAACTTCTTGGCCGATAGGTACATGTCTAATCCCATAACTGTTTCTCCTTAGTAGTAGGTAAATAGATAATAACTACTTCTCATCCTTGAGCGCATACTCGATTACAGCCTCAGAAATAAGTTCGCTGCAAGAGTTCGTACCCGGAATCAAAGAGCCATACTCTTCCACAACTTGCGCCCATACCTTGCTTTCCGAGTCAAGGCCAAAGTGTTCTGCGAGGTAATACTGATAGAGGACTGGCTCATCCAGGTCCTCGACCTTAAACAAGTGTTCAATGAGCTGTCTAACGGTTGTTGTTGTCATAACCATTCCCCGCCGCACTTGCAAAGCTCTTTTGCGAGATCCACATGAGTTAGTTCTTCGCACGTTTCGCATCGTGGGCATTGACAGTAATCCACGAACTCAGAACAGAGATCGCACTTCTCTCGGTCTTCGGTTGTTTTTGTCATACCTTTAGTATTCGTCATCTTCATCGTCTAACGCATCCTCGTCGACCTCAACCTCGGCCATCTGCGAGATGAGCGATACGAAGCCAGCATTTGGATCATCTTCGTTGTGCCAAACAGCATTTACGAACCTAAGCGAGCAGGACTTATCCCACCACTCACGAACCATCTTCAACATTTCTTCGGGTGAACCCGTGAAGTTTCGGTCAGTGCAATCTTTGCCGTTGTAGTTCTTTGAGAACCACGCTGCTTCTTCTTGATCCATTGCGAGGTAGATTTTGTGACAACCATCGAAAGCTATAAGGACTGCCTCGTTGAGATATTCCTCAACAGCATCCCAGCCCTCAGCAAGATCATCTTGGTTATGTGGTGCGTAATCGCTTTGTAGTTTTGTCATACGTCAAGTATCACCTGCCCTCATCTGCCGACGCATTAGCTCGGTGCGCTGACGAATGAGTGCCCGTCATAGTTATTGCCTAGCCCATAGGAGGGACCCAATGAACATCAACATCACAGACATAAACTCTGCGGCAATCGCATCGTTGCGATACGAAGCCGTAGGTGCGCGATATGACGATCTCGACAAGGTCGGCAATCTTGTAATCACCTTCAGCACTGGTGGCTCGTACGTTTATCACGATGTAACCGTTGCCACTATCCGTGAAGTTCTCTGCAGTCCGTCAATCGGATCGGCAATCGCCAAGACCGTCAAGCCTTCTCACTCGTTCACGAAGTTGAGCGATCCAGTCAAGGTTGTGCCAGTAGATGAGGCTGTGTCAATCTAATGGCTCTCTACCTTGCAACCGATGGCAGTTATGGCGATGCCGCAAACCTCGTGATCATTGAAGTGGATCACTGGACCGATGATGACTATGCCGTGATTGACGACTTGGCCGACAGTTCACGTCTTGACTTTGCCGAAGCTGTCACTGCCAACCCTCGACTGAGGCCAACCGAATGGGATGGTAACCAATGAGCACCAAATGGAATGTCGTATTCACGGCACCGGGAGCCATAGTCGTAATCGTCGTGGAAGCTGAAGACGATGAGACTGCCATCCACAAGGCGCTCGAACAAGCCCAAGAGAATATGGGCCTGGATCTAGCCAACCTCATAGCCGAAGCTACTCCTGCCTATGACTCGGACGTGCTGCTGTGACACTCACTTGGCGCGATGGATCGCCAGCACCGACTCACCTCAAGGTGTCTCGAGAGTGGACCTACGATGTCACCGAGGCCGGCTTATCTCTGGCCGAGTTCACCGATGAACAGATCTACTACGAGGACGTACTCGAAATGATCCATAGCTGGATCCCCGACGATGTCCGAGAACCAGTCGGCGACAATCTGCCGGCCATCCTGGAAGTGTATGTGACCGAGGACACACGGACAGGAACAGAACACAGTTCCTAAGTAATAATTATTTGACGGTGGAGGATGACTCTTCACCCGATACCATTCAAGGAAACAAAGACCCAAGGAGGGCCTATGAATAAGCAAGAAACCCCAACAAATACACTTCCGTTTGATCGGATTGCCAAGGAACCAACAGCAGTGTTCCTTGATGTAACTCCGGCTATGGCCAAAGCCATGCTCGAACACAACACAAACAATCGCGGATTGCGTAAGCACCGGGTTACGAATCTCGCTCGTGAGATGTCTCGCAAGCAGTGGCTCGCAACTGGTGAAGCAATCAAGTTTGATGTCAAGGGCGTATTGCTCGATGGGCAGCACAGACTTGAGGGTTGTGTAGAAGCGAAGATCACACTCAAGCAACAGCTGATCGTGACAGGACTTCCAGAAGATTCATTCACAGTGATTGACTCAGGAATGAAGCGAACAAACAACGACATTCTCAATGCCGCTGGTATCGCAAATGGTTCAGCTATCGCACCAGTAGCACGACTGTACGGAGTGGTCGAGGCCGGCATGAATCCATACCGAAGCGATGTACGACAACTCATTACTCGTCAAGACGTTGTTGCATGGAGCGAAGAGAACGTTGAGATACTTGACTGGGCAGTGCGACTTGCGCGAACTGTTTATGACAAATCCGGAATCGGAAACAGAACAGCACTAATCACGCTCGCTGTAATGGCGAATAAGAAAGGACACTCGCGCGAAGTAGTGGAGCAGTTCTTTGCTTCACTTGCAACTGGCGAGGGTCTTGCTGGTTCATCTCCAATCCTTGCGTTGCGCTCGTGGTTCATCAAGTCGGGAATGAAGCTTGGTGCTGATGCATCAACTATTCACTTCGCCAACTGTGTGAACACATTCAATAGTTGGATACAGGGAAAGATCGTTCGCCGCTATTCGGCACTCGGTCGAGACCACGACTTACCAGTGCTTATCAAGGCATAGGGGTTCGCCTGCGCTCGTAGATGAGCGATACATACAGTCTCATTAACGCCTAAGGAGGGCACACAATGGGTTACTACGTCAACACAGAAGACATCAACATCATCGTCCCTAAGGACTTGCTCGAGCCTGCCTACAAAGCAGTACTCGCCATGAACGAGGACAACAGTCTTAAGCGAGGCGGCTCACACGGTGCAGAACGCAAGTTCTGGTTCTCGTGGATGCCAGAGGACTTGTCCACACTCGCCGACCTGAAAGAAGTGTTGGAGAACCTCGGCTTCGAGGGCACTGACTACAACGAAGCAGGCGACTTGGTGCTTGGTTATTACAACAGCAAGACAGGACAAGAGGACTTATTCCTTGACCGTATCGCACCGTTCGTACAAGAAGGTTCGTACGCAATTTGGAAAGGCGAGGACAACTCGTTCTGGAAGTGGGAGTTCAATGATGGCAAGATGCTCGTCATTCCTGGCGAGATGGAAATCGCTTGGTTTCCCGACAACGCATACTCGGCTGTTGATGCTTGGAACGAGTCGCAAGAAATGATGGCGGCATTTCGACTCACACTTGATGCAAAGAAAGCCGAGGATGCAAATGCCTAACTGGTGCAGCAATAATCTCTCAATGAGTGGCCCACCGGACCAGGTCCGTGCAATTCTCGATGCTGTTCGTCCCAGCGATGGTGCTGATGATGAGAAGCTGAGACTCACAAAGTTCATGCCGCAACCAGTGGATGAAGCAGGCGAGCTGATTGATGGAGTCTCGTGGCAATACGACACTTGGGGAACCAAGTGGGGTGACTGCGATACATCGATCATCAGTGAGGAATACACCAGCAATCTTGGTTCAGGTTCACTGACATACAACACAGCTTGGGGTCCAGCATCTGGTCTGATTAAAGAGATCAGTCGATTGCACCCGAACGTCACAATGGATATTGAGTACGAGGAACCGGGAATGAACTTCCTAGGTATTGAGCAGTATCTCAATGGCGAGCTGGTTCACGAGCAACACCACGAATACAACTTTGATGATGGATTCATCAAACTGGAAGATGGATACAAGGTTGACTTCGATACTGATTGGGATGATGAGAATCAAGACCCAGCCGGCACTGTCAACGATGCTGTCTACGCGGCCTTAGAACATATGTGGAATCACTATGGACTTCGCAACGCGCCAGTGAATGAGACCGTCATACAGTAGCAATACCAACCAATACCAACCAATAAGGAGCGACACCATGACAACATCAACCACCACGGCACTTCCCGAGTGCTGGCAGACAGTAGAGGAGTGCCTCAATGCAGGCATTGATCGACTGATTCTGTTTGGGCCTCCAGGCCTCGGCAAGACATATGCAGGACTCTCTTACGGAGACGTTCAGGCTGGTGCTTACCGTTTGATCTGCACCGAGGACATGACAACCGCCGATGTCACTGGCTGTTTCATTCCGAACGAGACAGGCACATTCACTTGGAACTTCGGTTCTGCACTCAAAGCTTGGAAGGGCGATGGCAAAGTCGGTGGACGACTTGTAGTGGACGAGATTGACAAGGCTGGTGGCGATGTGTTCGCTACATTGCTTGCAATGACAGACAGCCCTGAAAGCGCAAAGTGGGAAAGTCCTGACAACAATCGGACAATCACTCCGAAAGACGGTTTCAGTGTCGTGATGACCACGAACATTGAGACAATGGAAGAGTTACCTGAAGCGTTGAAAGACCGTTTCCCTGTAGCAATCCGTATTAACCAACCTCACCCTGACGCACTCTTGAAGTTGTCGGCAGATTTGCGTGAG
>OFSF01000723.1_pt1 | contig 12455 bp, 8 predicted proteins | sample 1543271 | NCBI WGS metagenome assembly OFSF01 (sample SAMN07774227, study PRJEB24372) | wastewater metagenome | isolation source: Exp Tend VB 100WW | collected 2016-02
ACCTGGCTCGACCCGCCGCCCGACAGCACGCCGACATCGGCGCGACCACCGATCAACACGACGCGTTTCGCGGTGCGCGTGAGCGGCAGGAGGCCCCCCTCGTTTTTGAGCAGCACGATCCCGGCTTCGGCCGCGCGCTGCGCGACCTCGGCATGGGCGTCATAGGGAATCGGCTGCGCGACTGTGGCGGGTGCGTCATAGGCACCGGTTTCGATCAACCCGGTCAGATAGCGCGTTACCATATCGTCGAGCCGCGCCATCGGCACGCGACCGGCGGCGATATCGGCCTTCAGCGCATCGGCGAAGTAGATGGCGTGATCGAGTTCCTGCCCCGATTCCTGATCGAGCCCGGCATTCGCGGCCTTGGCGGTCGAATGCACCGCACCCCAGTCGCTCATCACCCAGCCGCGATACCCCCAATCGCGTTTCAGCACGTCGGTGAGCAAATGCGCATTCTCGCACGCCCAGTCGCCATTGACCTTGTTGTAGGCGCACATCACCGAGCCGGGCTTGCCCGTCTCGATTGCGATCTGAAAAGCGAGCAGGTCGCTCATGCGAAGCGCGGCCTCGCCAATCTGCGCGTCGACGACGGTGCGGCCGGTTTCCTGCGCATTGAGCGCGTAATGCTTGATCGTCGAGACGATCTTGTTCGACTGCACACCCGCAATATGCGCGCCTGCCATCGTCCCGGCGAGCAGCGGATCCTCGCCGAGATATTCGAAGTTGCGCCCGTTCCACGGGTCGCGCGTCAAGTTGACGCCCCCGGCGAGTAATACAGTGAAGCGCTTGGCACGCGCCTCGGCACCGATCATCGCGCCGCCCGCGCGTGCGATTGCGGGGTCGAAGGTCGCGGCGGTAGCAAGGCTGGAGGGAAGCGCGGTCGCGACGTCGCCCTTGCGCTGCTCGACCTGATTGGCGACGCCGAGCGAGGCGTCGCTCTCGCGAATCAAGGGAACGCCCAAATGCGGGATTCCGTCGATATGGCCGGCCGAGGGAATCAGTTCGTTTGGCGTCTTGCCCTTCGCCATTGGCGGGAAAAGGCCGTGGACGAGCGCGATTTTTTCATCGAGTGTCATTTTGGCAACGATCGCCGCCGCCCGCGCGCGGGCATCCTGCTTTGTGGCCGGCGCGCTCGCCTGGCGCGCTACAACGGGGGCTTGCGCCCCGATGCCGGAGAGCAGCGTTGCGCCCAGCAGCCAGCCATGAATCGTCTTTGCCATTTCGAAATCCTCCCAGATTTGTCTCGCGCGCGCTTTCGGTGCCGGGGCTTCCCCGGTCGGGCCGTGCCGCCGTTCCAATCCCTAGACAGCATATCCCGAGAACGTTCACAAGAACCCGTTTTCAACGCGCTGGCGACTTGACAATCGGCGCGTCGCGGAACAAGTGAACGTTCTCAAACAAGAAGGCGCAGGGGTAATGCGTCGCTATCAGGGAGGATGACGATGGGGGGCTTCAGCACCCGTTTGGCTACGCGACTGGCACTCGGCGGATCGATACTCGCGCTGGCGAGCTATCCGATGATCGCCGCAGCGCAGGACACGGCATCGACGATCCAGGACCAGCCGACCAACACCACCGCGCTCCCGGCACAGGGAACGGATGCGGCGGACGCGGGCGGCGACATCGTCGTCACCGGCATCCGCGCCAGCCTTCGCAATTCGATCAATCTCAAGCGTGACGCGCAGGGCATCGTCGATGCGATCTCGGCCGAAGATATCGGCAAGTTTCCCGATACCAACCTCGCCGAATCGCTGCAGCGTATCACTGGCGTGTCGATCGACCGTTCGAACGGCGAAGGGCAGTTCGTCACGGTTCGCGGCTTCGGTCCCGAATATAACCTGGTAACGCTGAATGGTCGTCAGCTCGCGACCTCGACGATCGGCGACGGCAACAGCGCACCGGTGTCGCGTTCGTTCGATTTCGCCAACCTCGCCTCGGAAGGCGTTGCGGCGCTTGAAGTCTATAAGTCCGGGCGTGCCAGCGTGCCGTCGGGCGGCATTGGCTCCACCATCAACATCCGGACGCCGCGGCCGTTCGACAAGCCCGGCCTGCGCGGTTCGCTGTCGGCGCGCGGCGTGATCGACACGTCGCAAAATGGCGGCAAGGACGTGACCCCCGAAGTGTCGGGCATTTTCTCCGACACGTTCGCCGACGATCGCATCGGCGTGCTGATTCTGGGTTCGTTCCAGGAGCGGCATTTCAGCGCCAACCAAGCCAATGTCGGCTTCCGCGACGGCTATCTCGGCGCGGAAAACAACTGGGGTTCGCTCGCGCAGAAGGGCGATCCGCGCTACGCCAACATCACCAACCGGCCGGGCGCGACCGATGTCTATCAGGTGCCGCAGAATGCTGGCTATGATGTGGTCAATGGCAAGCGCCAGCGCATCAACGGGCAGGCGGTGCTGCAGTTCAAGCCGACCGATACGCTGACCGCGACGTTCGACTACACCTATTCGCGCAACACGGTCGACATTCGCGATAACAGTGTCGGCATCTGGTACAATCACAACGACACGTCGAGTGCGTGGACCAATGGTCCGGTCGCGGGACCTCTCTTCTACACCGAGCGCTTCCAGGCGGCGGAGACCAAGGATCTTGCCTATTCGGCGTCGCAGACCTCGGCGCGCAGCGAAAACAAGGCAATTGGCGGCAATCTGACGTGGAAGGGGCCGGGTGGTGTCACCATGGTACTCGACGTCAGCCACTCGACCGCAGAATCGAAGCCGAACAGTCCGTATGGCAACAGCAATTCGGTCGGTACGGCCATCTTCGGTATTCAGAGCCAGACGGTCAATTTCGAGAACAAGCTGCCGGTTATCTCGTTCAGCACGTATCCCGGCATCGATCCGCTCAACGCCGCGAACATTGTCCCGACCGGCAATGCGTTCCGCAATTCCTATTTCCGCGACGAGATCAACCAGGTCCAGTTGAAGGGCCATTACGACCATCACGATGGCTTCCTCGACAGCCTCGACTGGGGCGTGCAGTACACCGACAACAAGGTGCGGTCGGTCTATAGCGTGCTGCAGAACGATACCTGGGGCGGGACCGGCGGCGACAGTGCGGCGCAGCGTGCCGCAGCTGCGGCGCTTCTCCCCGACAGTCTGTTCAATCTGGTCAGCATTCCCGATAAATTCTCGGGAATCAGCGGTGCGAACAACGTCAACATCGTCAAGTCCTTCTACTCGTTCGACTTGGCGAGCGTCGTCAACCTGCTCGATCAGGCCTATAAGATCTGCGGCGGGAGCGGCCAGTGCCTGATCCCGTACACGACCGACTCGCGCGTCCGCGAAAAGACGATTGCGCCGTATTTCCAGGTCAACGGTAAGTTCAACGTGTTCTCGGTGCCGGGTCATATCATTGGCGGTCTGCGCTACGAGACGACCGACGTCAGCGCCTCGGCGCTGGTGCCGACCCCGTCGGGCGCACGGCAGAATTCGCAGAACGAATTCAATATCCTGTTCAACGGGAGCGGCTTCACGTCGTTCAAGGGCAGCTATCAGAACTGGCTGCCATCGGTCGACTTCGACATCGAACCGACCAACACCGTCAAACTGCGCGCATCGTACAGCCATACGATCACACGTGCGGATTATGGCAGCCTGCAAGGCGGCCGACGGCTCGACACGCTGTTCCGCGTCGGTGGCGGCACGGGTTCGGTGGGCAACCCAAATCTCATTCCCTATAAATCGAAGAATATCGATCTGTCAGCGGAGTGGTATTACAATAGAGAGAGCTACATCTCGGTTGGGTTTTTCCACAAAAATGTGGCGAATTACATCAGCAGCACCGTGGTCAACCAGACGATCCCCGGGATCACCTCGCCAACGACGACCTTCAACGGTGTAACGCAGAACGGCCCGCGTTATCAGGCGGCGCTCAATGCGTTGGGGGCAAATGCGACCTTCGGCCAGATCCGCGATTATATCGCGGCCAATTATCCGGGTGGTGTGGTCAACGGCACGATCGTGGCGCAGCCCAACGATCCGCTGGTGAATTTCGTTATTCAGACGCCGTATAACAGCGATCAGAAGGCCAATATCGACGGATTCGAGTTCGCGATCCAGCACGCGTTCTGGAACACCGGGTTCGGCACGATCCTCAACTACACGATCGTCAGAGGCAACCACAATTACGATAATACGCTGCCGGCCAGTGTGTCGCAATTTGCGGTGACGGGCTTGTCCGACAGCGCCAACGCGGTGCTGTTCTATGACAAGAACGGCCTGCAGGCGCGCGCTGCCTATAACTGGCGCAAGGGGTATCTGTCGGGCGCGGGCGTCAACCCGTACTATATCGACACCTATGGCCAGCTCGACGTCAGTGCGAGCTATGCGATCACGAAGAACATCTCGGTCTTCTTCGAGGGGATCAACGTGAACAGCGAGAATCGCAGCGGGCATCTGCGCTCGGACCGCAACATCGCGTTCGTGACGAAGCAGGGGCCGCGCTATTCGGGCGGTGCGCGGATCACCTTCTAGCAATGCGGGCGACGCCACCCTCGCGACGCGAGGGTGGCGTTCTTCGGGTCCGCAGGGCATAACCGGGGTCGAACGGGGCCTGAATACGGACCACACAACAGGACGGGCCAATTGCATACGGCCATTTCTAGAGTCGTTATCGTCGGCGGCGGCACCGCGGGCTGGCTTGCCGCTTGCCGTATTGCCGCAGCGGCAAGCCCGATCGCAGAGCATCCCATCACAGTCACGCTCGTCGAATCTCCCGACGTTCCGACGATCGGGGTGGGCGAGGGGACGTGGCCGACACTGCGCGCGACGCTGGAGCGGATCGGCATTGGCGAGGCCGAATTCCTGCTCGCCTGCGATGCGTCGTTCAAACACGGATCGCGTTTCCGGGGCTGGGCGAGCGGTGCGCCCGACGACGTCTATTTTCACCCCTTCACGCCGCCCGCCGAGGCGGATGCGCGCGCACTCGTCGCCGCATGGCAGACCGAGGCCGCGGGCGAGCCGTTCGCCGATGTCGTCACACCGCAACCGCGCGTGGCGCAGCAGCATCTGGCACCCCGCCAGCGGACGATGCCCGATTTCGCAGGCGCGCTGAACTATGGCTACCATCTCGATGCGGGCAAGCTCGCGGCGCTGCTGATGCGGCACGCGACCGAGCGGCTCGGTGTCCGGCACCTGCGCGACCATGTGACCCGGGTCGAGCGCGCCGAGCAGGGCGACGTAGTCGCGGTGCACACGCGCGCGCAGGGCGCGATCGAAGGCGATCTGTTCCTCGATTGCACCGGCCACGCTGCGCTGCTGATGGGGGATGTCCCGTTCATCGACCGTGGCGACGTGCTGTTCAACGACCGGGCGCTGGCGGTACAGGTGCCGGTCGCCGCCGACAGCCCGATCAAGGCACAGACCGATGCGACCGCGCATGCTGCGGGATGGATCTGGGACATCGGCCTGCCGACCCGACGCGGCGTCGGCTGCGTCTATTCGTCGGCGCACATGAGCGACGACGAGGCATTGGCGACGCTGGCGGCGTATCTCGGCACCGATGCGCCGATCACGCCGCGTCGGCTGACCTTCCGGTCGGGGCACCGCGCACACTTCTGGGTCGGCAACTGCCTCGCGATCGGTTTGTCGGCGGGGTTTCTCGAGCCGCTGGAAGCATCGGCGATCGTGACGGTCGAGCTGTCGCTCGACGCGCTGCTTGACGACTGGCCGACGCCAGCGACGATGCCGCTGGTGGCCGCGCGCTTCAACACGCTGTTCCGCTATCGCTGGGACCGGATCGTCGAATTCCTGAAACTGCATTATGTGCTGAGCCGACGCGACGGACGCTATTGGCGCGATCACCGCGACCCGGCATCGATCCCGCCGCGGCTCGCAGAATTGCTGGCGCTGTGGCAGCATCGACCGCCACTGCGCGCCGACCTGCCGATGGTCGATGAGCTGTTCCCTGCTGCCAGCTATCAATATATCCTCTACGGCATGGGCGCGCGCGTGCCGGAGCCCGGCCCGCTCCAAATGGGCAAGCCACCATCGCTGGCACCGATCGCGCAGCGTGCGCGGAGCATGGTCGCCACGCTGCCCCCGATCCGCGCCTATCTCGATGCCTGCCGGGCGGCGTATCAACCAAACGTTATGGAGCAGATTTCCTGATGGCCAACCACGTCCTGCTCAACAGCGAGGATCACCGCACGCTGCGCATTACGTCCGCGCACGGTGCGGACCTTGGCGACGCGGTGATGTCGTCCCTTGTCGTGCCGAGCGAGTTTCGCCGCGTGCAGAACGACTATCCGATCCTGTTCCGCCTTACCCCCCAGCGCGACCGGTTCCAGGCGCTGGCGATGTTCGGGTTCGAGCCCGGCGAGAATCTGTTCCTCGACGGGGGGCAATGGGATGCACGGTATCGTCCGCTCGCGTTGCAGATCCAGCCTTTCCTGATCGGCTACCCGGCGACGCCAGGCGGCGACAAGCAGATCCATCTCGACCTCGACAATCCGCGCGTCGCGACCGGCGGCGAGGGCGTGCGGGTGTTCGACGACCTTGGCCGTCCGACGCCGTATCTGGAGACAATTGCCGAACAGCTCGGTGAGCTCGACGCAGGCTGGCAGGCGAGCGAAGGATTCTTCGCCGCGCTGACGCGCCACGAACTGATCGAGCCGCTGACGCTCGAGATCACGCTCGACGATGGTACGACCAACCGGCTGGTCGGCTATCACGGCATCGCCGAGGAGCGCTTGCAGCAGCTCGACGCCGCCACGCTTGGCGAGCTGCACGCCGAAGGGCACTTGATGCCCGTGTTCATGGCGCTCGCCTCGCTCGCCAACGTCGCCGAACTGATCGATCGCAAGAGCCGACGGAACGCGGCGCGTGGCTGAAGCCGAGTCCGGCATTTTCAAGGATCTGGCGGAAGTGGCCGAGGTCCGGATCGCCGATGCGGTCGAGCTCGACGCGCGGTTGCGGTCCGCCGACGCGCCGTTCGTCGTGCGCGGGTTGGTCCGGGATTGGCCGCTGGTCGCTGCGGGCCGCCGCTCGTCGCGCGATGCGCGGGCCTATTTGCTGCAGCACCACCGCGACACGGCGTTCACGGTTACGGTGGGCGAGCAGGGCGGCGACGGCCGGCTGTTCTACGACGCCGCCATGGCGATGAACTTCCGCACGCTGCGCGCGAAGCTACCCGATATTTTCCAGCGGATGGATTCGGTCGAAGGGCAAGCGGGAGCCCCGCCGGTCTATCTCGGCTCGATCGACATGCACCAGTTCTTCACCGGCTTGCATGAGGCCAATCATGTCGATCTGGCCGATCGAACGTGTCTGGCGAGCATCTGGATCGGGTCGAAGACGCGGATCGCCGCGCATAACGATTTGCCCCACAATCTCGCCTGCGTTGCCGTGGGGCGGCGGCGCTTCACGCTGTTTCCGCGCGAACAGTTCCGCAACCTCCATCTGGGGCCGATCGACAACACACCGGCTGGTCGTGCAATCAGCATGGTCGATTTCCACGCGCCGGACCTGCAGCGGCATCCGCGCTTTCCCGAAGCGCTGGCGCACGCCCAGGTGGCCGAGCTCGACGCCGGTGACGCGCTGTATATTCCGGCGATGTGGTGGCATCATGTCGAGGGGCTCGCCGATTTCAACGTGCTGGTGAACTATTGGTGGCGCGAAACGCCGCGCTGGCTGGGCTCGCCGCAGGATGCGCTCAACCACGCTTTGCTCGCGATCCGCGATTTGCCCGCCGATCAAAAACAGCATTGGCGCGACCTGTTCGATTATTATGTCTTCAACAATGGCGATGACGTGACCGCGCATATCCCCGAGCACGGCCGCAGCGTGCTCGCCCCGCTCACCCCCGAAAGCGCCGATCGCATCCGCGCTTTCCTGCTCAGGAATCTCAGCCAATGATGTCCAGCCCACGCCGCATCGTTATTGCCGGGGGCGGCACAGCGGGCTGGATGGCGGCGGCCGCGATCGCGCGGACGATGGGCCGCACCGCCGAGGTGACGCTGGTGGAATCCGACGCGATCGGGACGATCGGAGTGGGGGAATCGACGATCCCGCCGCTGGTCACCTACAACCGGCTGCTCGGCATCGGCGAAGCCGATTTCATGCGCGCGACACAGGCGACCTTCAAGCTCGGCATCCTGTTCGATGGCTGGAAGGACGGCAGCGATCGCTATTTCCACTCGTTCGGGATTACCGGGCAGGACCATTGGTCGGCGGGCTTCCAGCATTTCTGGCTGAACGGTCGCGAGCGCGGTCACGACGCGGCGTATGACGCCTATTGCCTCGAGCTCGTCGCGGCGCTGGAGGGCAAGTTCGCGCATCTTCCCGACGAGCGGATGAATTATGCCTATCAGCTCGATTCGTCGCTCTACGCGCAATTCTTGCGGCGGATGGCGGAAGCCGACGGCACGCGCCGGATCGAAGGCCGCATCGCGCACGTCGCGCTCGATGGCGAGAGCGGAGACGTTGCGGGGCTCCACCTCGAATCCGGCGCGGTGGTCGAGGGCGACCTGTTCCTCGACTGTACCGGCTTTCGCGCGCTGCTGATCGAACAGGCGTTACATGCCGGGTATGACGACTGGACCCATTGGCTGCCGTGCGATTCCGCCATCGCGGTGCAGACCGAAAACGTCCGCCCGCCCGTGCCCTATACGCGCGCGATGGCGCATGATGCCGGGTGGCAGTGGCGTATCCCGTTGCAGCATCGCACCGGCAACGGCATCGTTTATTGCAGCCGCTATCTGGAGCGCGACGCCGCGCTCGAGCGGCTGCTCGGCAATATCGAGGGGACGGTGCTGACCGAGCCGAACCACATCCGCTTCGTCACAGGGGCGAGGCGGCGGCAATGGCATCGCAATGTCGTCGCGATCGGGCTGTCGGGCGGGTTCATGGAACCGCTCGAATCGACCAGCATCCATCTCATCCAGCGCGCGATCCTGCGGCTGATCCGGATGATGCCGGCGGGCGCGATCTCGCCGCGCGACATCGCCGAGTTCAACGACCAGCAATTTGCCGACATGGAGCAGATCCGCGACTTTCTGATCCTCCACTATAAGGCGACCAACCGGCGCGATTCGACGTTCTGGCGGCAATGTGCGGGGATGGCGATTCCTGACAGTCTGGCGCAAAAGATTGCCTTGTTCCGCGAGACCGGTCGCGTGTTCCGCCGCAACGAGGAGTTGTTCGCCGAAAATAGCTGGGTGCAGGTGATGATGGGGCAGGGCATCGAGCCCGCCGCCTATCACCCGATCGCGGCCAAGCTGCGCGATGAGGAGCTGGCGAAGTTCCTGGCGACGCTGCGCGACAATGTCGCGCGTACCGTTGCCGGGTTGCCGGCGCATGCCGACTATGTCGCGCAATATTGCGGCGGCTGAAGACAATGGCGCGCAGGCGGCAGGCCGTCACGATCAAGCATGTCGCGGCGGATACGGGCGTGTCGTTGCAAACCGTCAGCCGTGTGATCAACAAGGAGCCGGGCGTCCGGCCCGAGACCGCTGCACGCGTGCAGGAGGCGATCGATCGGCTGGGCTATGTGCCGTCGATCGCGGCGCAGCGGATGGGCGGCTCGCGCTCCTATCTGATCGTCGCGCTCAACGATCGCGAACGCACGATCGCCGACTGGCGTGCGCGGCAGGGCACCGACTGGGTCGACCAGATGCTGCTCGGCGGGATGCTGACCTGCGCGACCTATGGCTATCGCATGATCGTCGAGCTGGTCGACACGCATAGCGACCATATCGAGCGCGAGCTGATGGCCGCGATCGCGGCGCTCCAGCCCGATGGCGTCATCCTGACGCCGCCGCATTCGGAGAACCCGCTGATCGCGGACTTGCTGGAGGCCCAGCGGATCAGTTTCGCGCGGATCGGCTCGCGGCGGGCAGGCGCGGGCTTTGCGCTGACGATGGACGATGAGCGCGCGGCGCGGATCGCGACCGAGCATCTCATCGCGCTCGGGCATACACGGATCGGCTTCATCGCGGGGCCTCCCGATTATGAGCTCAGCGCGTGGCGCACCGATGGCTGGCGTGCAGCAATGGCGGCGGCAGGGCTGGCGGACGATTTGCTGACGCGCGGCGATTTTGGATACGCGTCGGGGCGGGAGGCCGCGATCGCTTTGCTCGATGCGGCCGACCCGGCGACCGCGATCATCGCCAGCAACGATCAGATGGCGCTCGCCACGCTGGAGACGTGCCGGGAACGCAGGATCGCGGTGCCCCGCGACCTGTCGCTGATCAGCTTCGACAACACCCCGATCGTCCGCTTCACGCATCCGCCGCTGACCGCAGTGGACCAGCCAATCGCCGATCTGGCGGCCCGCGCGGTCGAGCTTATCATTGCCGAACTCGCAGGGCGTGATTCACCGGGGCAGCCGATCATTGTCCCGGCGAAGCTAGAGCTGCGCCAATCGACCGCACGACGCCGATAACCCTTTGCAATCCCCTGGCTGTGGCGATGCCGATGTCCTAAGCAGGCGTCACATGACCGCGCATTCCGACCGCTTCTTCGCTGTCCGCAAGGCGAAGCGATCGCCCGCACTGATTCCGGTGCTTGGTGCGCTTGGATACGCCGGATGCGTCGTTGCGTATCTGCCGTTGTTAACTTTGCTGTTGCCACTGCGGATCGAGTTGATTGCCGGGGAAGCGCGGTTCGGTGTGCTCGCGACGGCGATGATCGCAGGTGCCGCGATGGCCAGCATTGCGGGTATCCTATTCGGATGGCTTAGCGACCGTTCGCTCGAGCGCGGCACGGGACGGCGATACTGGATCGCCGCAGGCCTTGTCGCGACGATCGCGTCGTACGCGGGCATTGCCAGCGCACGGACGCCCGCGATGCTCGTCCTATCGGTGATGGCGTTTCAGGTCGCGCTCAACATCGCCCTGGCCCCGCTTATGGCGCTGCTCGCTGAGGAAAGCCCGGATCGACAGAATGGCCTGATGAGCGGCCTGCTCGCCGGGGCTCAGCCGCTTGGTGCGGCGATCGGGCCGCTATTGGTGAAATGGGGGCCCCCGACGTTGGGCCTGCGCCTAGCCGTGATCTCGGTCGTTGTCGTCATTTCCCTCGGGCCATTGCTGGCGACATCGCCCAAGCCGACGTTGCCGGTGGCGGATCGCACGGTTGCGGTATCGTCACCCGACCTCGTCATTGCGTGGATATCGCGCCTGATCCTCCAGATTCCCGGTAACGTGGTGTCCGCATATTTCCTGTTCTTCATGGAGCGGTTCGCGACACCCGCCGCACGCGGCGGTGTGTCGGCACAGGTGGGGGCGTTGATCTTTTTGGCGAACATCGTGCCATTGCCCTTCGCCGTTATGTTGGGCCGTTGGTCAGACAGGTTGGAGCGGCGCAAGCCGTTTATGATGATTGCCGTTATTCTCGATGCGGCCGGTCTCGTCATGATGGCCTGCGCGACCAACTGGACTTCGGCTGCGATAGGTCTTTGCATTTACTCGATCGGCTGGACTGTCTTCCTCACCTTGCAAATCGGTTTCGTCATGCAATTGCTTCCCAACCCGCGTCGGCGTGGGCGCGATCTCGGGCTGATCAATTTGGCGAATACCGCACCCGTGCTCATTGGCCCGGCATTGGCGTGGTGGCTCGCGACACCCCAAAATTTCAGCACGCTGTTTTTGACCCTGGCTATTCTGTCATTTGTTGGTGGGGCGACCATGCTTGGAGTAACCGGGCGGAAATAGTCCGTTTCGCGGGATGCCGCGCGTTTCCGGACCGGCGGCATGTTTTTGCTTTTGCCAGCGGGGCCGGAGCGGCACCCGCAGTCGATGTTTATCGACGAAGCCGGGGCGAAAGGCCTGCCGTACGAGCGCGATCGGCATCCTCTTTACTCTCCTCATTGCAGTCTTTCGCACTGTCGCAAGCGGGTCGGGGGAGGTCGCCCGCGCGTCGTCGGCTGACGGCGCTGGGACGGATTTCGCTATACTCATCCTCAGCCGTAACCCATCCTTGCGCCGTTCTGCATTTTGAAGCATAGCACAGGACAGTACTGGAATATCACATTGGCGAATTGATGTTTGATCATAAAGATATTTCAAGCAGTGTAAAATGGATTCAAAAAGCAATAGAATTGAACCCTAAAGATGAAATTGCTCATTTAAAAATGGCGAATCTTTTCATGTTTACCGAAGAATATCCAAAGGCTTTTGTAGAAATCAATACCGTTCTTCGTCAAAATGTATATAATGCAGAAGCTTATTTCTTAAAAGGCATGTGCTATAAAGGATTGAAAGATACAAACAAGGCAATTTCTAGTTTTCAAACGGCTGTGCAAACCGAACCAAAATATGTTGATGCACACATGCAATTGGCCTTAATTTATGAACGCAGAAATGACGAAATGGTTCTAAGCTATTTTGAAAATGCTTACAAATCAGACACTACAGATTTAACGCCTTTATATGGCAAAGCAATGTTTTGGCAAAATCAAAATAAATTTGATGAAGCTAAAAAAATATTTATAAGAATAGTAGGCATTAATAG
>OFSF01000724.1_pt1 | contig 12447 bp, 10 predicted proteins | sample 1543271 | NCBI WGS metagenome assembly OFSF01 (sample SAMN07774227, study PRJEB24372) | wastewater metagenome | isolation source: Exp Tend VB 100WW | collected 2016-02
AGCCGGTGCCGCACCTGCCGCGTCCGGTCAATTTCGGCGACGGCCGCTGGCCTGACTGGCTGGTCAGCGACCAGCGCCACGCCGACGGGCGGACCGACGTGATGACCTATCAGACAGCGGTGCTGACCGAACCCGTTCGTCTGTCGGGCGCGCCGTTCGCTGAGATTTTTGCGAAGACCACCGGCACCGACGGCGATTTCGTGGTCAAGCTGATCGATGTCTATCCCGACGAAGTGGCATCGGATGCGAAGATGGGCGGCTATCAGCTCGCGATCAGCCTCGACATCTTCCGCGGCCGCTATCGCGAGAGCTTCGAGAAACCCTCACCGATCCCGGCGGGCAAGGTTCAGCGCTACCGCTTCCGCCTGCCGACCGTGAACCACGTGTTCCAGCCAGGCCATAGGATCATGGTGCAGGTGCAGTCGACGCTGTTCCCGCTCTACGACCGCAACCCGCAGAAATTCGTGCCCAACATCTTCCTCGCGAAGAAGAACGACTATCAGAAGGCTACCATAACGCTTGAACGCGGCGGATCGACCGCAAGCGCGTTGTGGCTGCCCGTTGTGTCGGCCCTGCGTTAGCGAACGCCCCAAGTCGGCACGCTGTGCATGACCTTCTTCGCCTCACCATCGCGTCCGCCAGATGCTGCTGTATCACCGATGTCATTGGGCGTTTGACGTCCGCAGAAGACCCGATGGCGTGCCTGCCAGCAATCGCTTGAACGGATGCAGAAGTGCGCGCCCTTTTCGATTCGGGCGGCCAGGGCCCGGCGCAGAAGGAGGCCCACAGCATCCGGGGCAGACCTACTCTCGAGCCTGCCGCCAAGGAAGCATGAATGTGGGCCAGAATGCTGGGTATCCGAGCAAACCAACTTCCATTTGATTGATTTTTTTACGCAAAATCACAGAAGTGGCGGAGCGGGAGGGATTCGAACCCTCGATACGCTTTTGACGTATACTCACTTTCCAGGCGAGCGCCTTCGACCACTCGGCCACCGCTCCGCATGTCCTGGACAGAACGGTCGCCCTAGAGCGTCCGTGGCGACTGTGCAAGCGATCTGCTGCGGGCGGGGATTGCGCCCGTGCATATGAGCGTGGCACGATGGCACAATGCCGATGGTCCCGCCAATCTTCGCCCTGCTAGCCGCCGCCCAGATCGCCGCGAGCGCACCGCCCGCGCCGACGCCCAAGCCGACCGCTGCACAACTCGCCGCCGCCGCCCCGGCGGAGGCGTGGGCAGGGATCGACCCAAATGATCTGCTTCTGCTCGACTTTGCCGATGGCCAACGCTCCGTCATCTGGCTCGCCGCCGAGTTCGCGCCCGTGCATATCGCCAATATCCGAACGATTGCGCGCAGCGGGTGGTGGAGCGACGCGACGGTGTACCGCGTGCAGGACAATTACGTCACCCAATGGGGCGATGCGAGCGAGAAGAAGCCGCCCGCCGTCGGCATCGATCGTCATCCGCCGGCCGAATATGAATGGGCCTGGGGCGCGCATGGCCGTGCCGTCGCCAATCCGTATCGCGATGCCTATGCGACGCACACCGGCTTCACCCCGAGCGGCTGGGCCGTGGCGGGCGACGGCAAGGCGCAATGGCTGCCGCATTGCTACGGCATGGTCGGCGTAGCGCGCGATCTCGCACCCGATACCGGCACCGGAGGTGATCTTTATACCGTGATCGGCCACGCGCCGCGGCATCTCGATCGCAACATCGCAGTGGTCGGGCGGGTGATTGACGGAATGGCGGCGCTGTCGGCCCTGCCGCGCGGCACCGGCGGGGGACTTGGCCTGTATGAAGATGTGAAAATGCGCGTGCCGATCAAGCGCATCGTTCTTGCCGCCGATTTGCCGCCGGGCGAGCGGCCCGCATTTCAGTACCTACGGCCCGACGCGCCAGTATTTGCCGCAACGTTGGCGGCGCGCGCCAATCGCGGCGGGCCGTTCTTTACCGTGCCTGCGGGTGCCGCAGACCTCTGCAACCTGCCGGTGCCGGTGCGCGCGGCCCCGGCACCGCGCTGAGGCTTATTTGCCGACCCAATCGGCCACTTCGCCCGCAACGGTGTTGGCGGCCTGATTGAGGGCGACGCTGACGGGTCCTGCTGCAATCGCGCTGGCGTGAACGCGCGCCTCGAAGCGGCGCTTCTCGACGATCTTGCCGGTGGTGCGGATCAGCGATCCGTCGAAGATGACCACCGCGTCCTGCGTGGCCGCATCGATGCCAAACGCCCGCAATTCACCCGACAGCACCGCGCCGGGATCGGAAAACGCCTGCGAGCTGCTCAGCACGATACGACCGGTCTTTGCGGGGATCGTGTCCGATAAAAGCCGCGCGAACATGCGGTTGGGCGGCTCAACCCATTGCGCCTTGGCGACATAGGCGATCGAGGTCTCGCTCGCTTGCACCGGAATGCGTGTCCCGGCGAGCGACTGGCCGACCACCGGCACCTGGATGGTGATGGTGGGCGCGGTCCCCGAATTCTGCGTGTTCCCGACGGGCAAGGTGGTGGTCGAGGTCAGCGTCAGCAGCGAAGGGGGCGGCTTCGGCGCAAAGCTGATGCAACCCGCCAGTGGCACCATCGCAGCCAGTGCGAGCAGCACTTTGGTGGACGAACGAACCATAGTCACTGTCCCTTTCCGGGCTTGTAATCGGGCAATTTCGACTGGCCGATCAACGAGCTTGCGCCGCCGCGATCGAGCTTTTCGGCGACCGAGGTGAGCGCCTGCGACATCTGGCGCAGATCGTGGACGAGTTGGCCGACCTCGGGGATGGTCTGCTTGGAGAACGCCTGCAAGCCGGGCCGCGCATCGCTGACGGCGGCGTCGAGCGTTTCCATGCTGTGCTGCGCGCTGGCGATCGCCTTGTTGAGGTTGCCCATCACCGGATGGATATCATCCTTCAACATGCCATTGGTGGTGTCGGCGAGATTGCCGATCTGTTCGGCGGCAATTCCCGCCTTTTGCAAGGTCGTTTTGGTTTCGGCGAGCGTGGCGGCGATGTCGGGACCGCGATCGGCCAATGCCTTGGTCAGGCGATTGGTATTGGCGAGGATGCCGGTGATCGACTGCTGGTTCTTCTCCGACAGCACGTCGGACAGTTTCTCGGTCAGCGTCGAAATACGTTCGAGCAATTGCGGAGCCGAACTCAGCAATGCACCGAGGCCTCCCGCCTTGGTCGGGATCGTCGGCACGCCATTGGGGCAATCGTTGAGCGGGTTGACCGCCGGACATGTGATCGGCGGTGCGCCCTTGATCGCGCCATCGAGCTGCACGGTGCTGGTGCCGGTAAAGCTGCCCTGCAGCGTGGCGGTGGTGCCGACCAGGATTGGCGTGTCGGCATTCACGCTGATCCGCACGCGCACCAACTGCGGATCGGGCTTCCACAGCTTGATTTCCTTGACCTGGCCCGACGGCACGCCCGAAAAGGCGACCGCCGACCCCACGGCCAGGCCATCGACCGATTGCTTGAAGAAGATATCATATTCCTTGTCGGTGGCGGTGCCCCAGCGTGCGATCCACACCAGGAACAACAACATCACCGCGATCAGGATCAGCACGACGGTGCCGACCAGAACATGGTTCGAGCGGGTTTCCATCAGCTACTGCCTTTCGCTTGCGCGCGTTCTTCATTGTTGTGGACTGTGGCGATCGCGGCGCGCCCGCGCGGCCCCTTGAAATATTCCTGGATCCAAGGGTGGTCGAGCGCCAGCAGTTCGTCGATCGTGCCCACCGCAATCACCTTCTTGTCGGCCAGCACGGCGACGCGGTCGCAAATCGCGTAGAGCGTATCGAGATCGTGCGTGATGAGGAACACCGTCAGCCCCAGCGTCTTTTGCAGCGAGGCGGTGAGTTCGTCGAACGCAGCCGCACCGATCGGATCGAGCCCTGCGGTCGGCTCGTCCAGGAACAGCAGTTCCGGATCCAGCGCCAGCGCCCGCGCCAGCCCGGCACGCTTCTTCATGCCGCCCGACAGTTCGGCGGGGAATTTCGGGCCTGCGTCGGCTGGCAGACCGGTCATCACCACCTTGTACGCCGCGATTTCGTCGAGCAGCGCGCCTTCCAGATCGGGATAGAATTCGCGCAGCGGCACTTGCACATTCTCGGCCACGGTCAGCGTCGAAAACAGCGCCCCCCCCTGGAACAGCACGCCCCAGCGCTTGGTCAGCCCGGTGAGGTCGATTTCCTCGCGATTGACGGTCGATTCGCAAACACCTCGACGTCGCCCGCGACCGGCACCTGTAAGCCGATGATCGAGCGCATCAGCACCGATTTGCCGGTGCCGGAGCCGCCCACCACACCCAGAATTTCGCCACGACGCACCGTCAGGTCGATGCCGTCATGCACCACTTGGTCGCCAAACGCGCTGCGCAAACCGCGCACGACGATGACGGGATCGTCTGCCTTGCTATCGCGCGTCATATCCAGCCGATCGAGGTGAAGAAGACCGCGAAGAAGGCATCCAGCACGATCACCAGAAAGATCGCCTGCACCACCGCCGATGTGGTGCGGGTGCCGACCTGTTCGGCGTCGCCCTCCACCAGCATGCCCTGGAAGCAGCCGGCCACGGCAATGATGAGGCCGAACACCGGTGCCTTCACCAACCCGACATAAAGATCGGTGATCGGCACGACTTCGCGCAGCCGCTGGACGAAGGTCACCGGCGGAATTCCGAGCGAGACCCAGCATAGCAGCAGACCGCCGATGATCGCGACGATCGACGCGTACATGCCGAGCAGCGGCATCATGATCACCGTCGCCAGCACGCGCGGCAGCACCAGCGCCTCCATTGGCGACACGCCGATCGTGCGCATCGCGTCGACTTCTTCGGTCAGCTTCATCGTGCCGATCTGTGCGGCAAAGGCCGAGCCCGATCGCCCGGCGACCATGATTGCGGTCATCAAGACGCCAAGTTCGCGCAGTGTGATTCGCCCGACCAGATTGATGGTGAGGAACTCCGCCCCGAATTGCTGCAACTGCACAGCTCCCTGCTGTGCAATAACGATGCCGATCAGAAAGCTCATCAGGCCGATGATGCCAAGCGCGCTCACCCCCACCACTTCGAAACGCTGGATCACCGCATTGAAGCGAAAGCGCTTGGGGTGGGTCGTCACATGCCAGAAGGCGATCAGCGTCGCGCCAAGAAAGCCGAGCAGGCCGTAGAGCGTGCGTCCAGTCTGGACGACCGCATCGCCGATTTCGCCGACGACGCGGGTTAAGCTCCCAACGGGGGCGGGGCGCATCGCCACCGGCTGGTCTGCATGGGCGACTTGCGACAGCAGATGTTCGCCATCGGCATCGAGCCCGATCACATCTGCATCATGCTCGGCGGCGAAGCGGTGGATCAGCCATGCCCCCACCGTATCGATTCGCGTGATCGCGCTCAGGTCGACATGCGCGACCTCGCCCTGAAAAGCGCGCAATTGCTCGGGCAACGTCCCGATCGCCGCCAACGAAAGGCTTCCCGTGAAGCGCACGGTGTCGCGGTCGAACGAGAAGGCGGCCATATCGGTCATCTGCTGCCTTCTGTGCTGCAATCGGGGTAGATCGGCAAGGCTCGAACATCCTATGGCGCTGCAATGCACCATCTTAGCGTCTACGATATGGACAAGACTATTACATACGCGCCGACTTGGACTTCGTTCCTTGTCCGCACGGCATGGGCGGAGGCTCCCTGGCGGCTGGCCTTGCTCCCGCTCGCCGGTCTGGCGACGTTGGGCTATGCTGTCGGAGCGATCGGGCGGGCCGGGTTGAAGGAAAGGACGCACGCGCTCCTGCTCGGTAACGCCTTGCCCGAGGCGGTGGCAGCGCGCGCTGCGGCACGATTCGCGGATCGGATCGTGGGCACGGGCGTCTATGCTGGTGCGCTCGCGCAGATCGCGGCGGACCGTGCCGCGGGCTATCGGCTGGTCCTGGCGACTGCGTCCTACGGCTTTTATGCGCGCGCGATCGCCGAACGGCTCGGCTTCGACGCCGTGATCGCGACCGGGGTGGTGCAGGAAGGTGGCGTCCTGCGCGCGCGCATCGCGGGGGAGAATTGCTATGGCGCGGCCAAGCTTCGGATGATCGAGGCGTGGCTGGCAGCGCAGGGGATCGCGCGCGCCGACGCCGTGGTGCGCTTCTATTCGGATCATGTGTCGGACGCGCCGTCGCTGCAATGGGCCGACGTCGGCATCGCCACAAACCCGCACCGGCGGCTGCGCACGCTGGCGCACGCGCGCGGCTGGGCGGTGGAGGATTGGGAGCGTTAGGGCGTGGGCCGGGTATTCGGCGACCGTTACAACGCGACATCCACTGCATGAATTGCCAGCCCGACCAGGCCGCCGACCAACGTTCCGTTGACGCGGATATATTGCAGATCGCGGCCGACCGCGTTTTCCAGGCGGCGCGTGATCGTGCCCGCGTCCCAGCCCTGGATCGTTTCCGACACCAGCCGCACGATGCCGTCGCCATAATCCGCCGCCATGCCGACCACGGCGCGGCGCACGAACCGGTTGATCGTCGCGCGGAGCTTCGCATCGGTCTGCAGTGTTTCGCCGAGCTGGCGTAGCGCATCGCCGACCGGGCCTGCCAGCATCGCATCAGGGTTGCGCGCGATCCGCAGCATACCGCCGCGCGCCTGCTCCCACAGCCCGTCGAGCCAGCGCTGCATCGCGGGATTGTCGATGATCTCGCTTTTCACCGCCGCCACGCGCTCGCGCATGCGGGGATCGTTGATCAGATCACGGGCAAGCGCGGCGAGCCCCGCCTCGGCCTTTTCGCGCAACGGGTGGTCGGGATCCTCGGCGATGCCGGTCAGCAAGCCATTGAGGCCATCGATGATCTTGGTCGCCAGCGTCTCGTCCAGCCCGGTCCAGCGCATCACGCTGCCTGCCCGGTCATGCACCATCTGGCGGATAAGCTGTTCGTTGGAGGCCAGCAACCGTGCGCCCCAGCGAACAATACCATCGAGCAGCGGCAAATGCCTGTCTTCGGCGATCGCCGCGCTCAACGCCTGCCCGAGCAAAGGCGATACGTCGAGCGCGCGCAGCCGTTGCCCGATCCCGGCCTTGACCATTCCGCCGAGCCGCTGCTGGTCGAACGCTTCCAATATATGCGCGGCCAGGGCGGCGGCACCGCGTCGCAACCGGCCATCGCCGCCGGGCGGATTGGCGAGCCAGCGGCCCGCCGCTCCGGCTATGTCGACCCCGCGCATGCGCCGCGCGACGACGCCCGGAATCAGGAAATTGTCGCGCAGGAAAGCGGCGAGCGTGGTGCCGATGCGATCCTTGTTGCGCGGGATGATCGCGGTGTGCGGGATGGGCAAGCCGAGCGGATGGCGGAACAAGGCCGTCACCGCGAACCAGTCGGCCAGCCCGCCGACCATCGCCGCCTCGGCAAAGGCCCGTACGAAGCCGAGTGCGGGATAGCGATCATCGAAGGCGCGCGCGATCAGGAAGGTCGCCGCCATGAGCACGAGCAGCCCGCCCGCGATCCAGCGCATCCGCACCAGGCCAGCGGGCGGGGCCTCGAAGGTGCGGGGTGGTCGGGTGCGGCTCATGCCCCGACCAATCCCCGAACGCCGCGATAGTTCAAGTGCAAAGCGGCGTTTGTACAATTGCGCGTCGTGTCGCGTGCGGTGTTACTCCGCCGGTTGTGCCAGATCGTCCGGGCCATGGCCAAGCCGCGCTGCGGCAGCGCCAAGCTCGGGCCGACGCGGCGGGCGGTTCTCGATCAGCGGACCATGGTCGTCGCCTGCGCGATACGTCAGCAGGTTACGGCGCAGGAACGGCCCGATTCGCCCTTCCAGCCCGACCGCCAGGCTGAAGCTGGCCGGCACGATCAGCAAGGTCAGCACCGTCGACATCAACAGGCCGCCGATCACGGTGATGCCCATCGGCACGCGGAACGATCCGTCGCCGTTGAGCGCCAGCGCGGTCGGCACCATGCCCGCGACCATCGCGACCGTGGTCATCACGATTGGCTGGGCGCGCTTGTGCCCGGCGTCGATGATCGCGGTGACTTTGTCGATGCCCTTGTTCATCTCCTCCAGCGCGAAATCGATCAGCAGGATCGAGTTCTTGGCGACGATGCCGAGCAGCATGATCAAGCCGATATAGACCGGCATCGAGATCGGCGTGTTGGTCAGCCACAGGCCGATCAGCCCGCCCAGCGGTGCCACCGCCAGCGACATCACGTTGATGAACGGCGGCAGCAAGCGCCGGTAGAGCAGCACCAGCACCGCAAACAGCAACACCACGCCTGCAAACAGCGCGACGATGAAATTGTTGATTAGTTCGTTCTGCCACTTCGATTCGCCCAGCACCAACTCGCGCACGCCCATTGGCAGGGCCTTCATGATCGGAAGCGCGTGAATCTCCTTCTGCGCTGTTCCGCTGACGACACCGGGCGAAAGATCGGCACCGACGGTCAATTGGCGTTGCTGCGCGACGCGTTCGATCTTGGTCGGTCCCGCGCCGAAGCCGATGTCGGCGACGACGTTGAGCGGGACCGAGCCGCCGGTGGCGGTTTGCACCGGGATGTTCTGGATCGTCGACAGGCGCTGCCGCGAATCCTGGTCGAGCGCAACGCGGATCGGGATCTGGCGATCGGACAGAGAGAATTTGGCGCTGTTCTGATCGATATCGCCCAGCGTCGCCAGCCGGATCGCGTTGGACATGGCCGCCGTGGTCACGCCCAGGCTCGCCGCCAAGTCCATATGCGGGGTGATGACGATCTCAGGGCGTTTCAAATCGCCGCCGATGCGCGGCGCGACCAGACCCGGCAAGCGCGACATCTGCTCGACCAATTTGGCCCCGGTTTCCGCCAGCAATTTGGGATCGTCACCACCCAGCGTGATGGTGAGCGCGCGCCCGCTGCCGCCCCAGCCGCTGTCCGAGCGGAAGGAAACGCGCGCATCGGGAATTTTCTGCAGTTCGGGCGCGAGCGAGCGTTCAAACTCATAGCTCTTCATCGTGCGTTCTTTTTTCGGCTTGAAGATCGCGCGGACGCGACCGTTGCCGACAAACGCACGAGCATAGACCGAATCGACCCCCGGTTGTTTCTGAAGGAAGGTCGCGACGCGAGTCACCACCGCCTGCGTTTCGGCGAGGGTGGTGCCGGGCACCATCTCGATCAGCGCGGTGCTGCTGTCGCTGTCGCGCAGCGGCTGGAAGGTCGACGGGAGCACCGAGAACAGGAAGATGGTTGCGCCGAACGCGGCCGCACCGGCGACAACCGCAGACCAGCGGTGGAGCAAGGTCCATTTCAGAATGCGGATATACGCATCCATGATGAAGCCTTCACCGTGCGAGGCTTCGCCATGCGACTTCAGGAAATAAGCGGCGAGCATCGGCGTGATGAGGCGCGCGACGGCAAGGCTCATCAGCACCGAGGCGACCACCGTCAGGCCGAAATTCTTGAAGAACTGCCCGGAAATGCCCGGCATCAGGCCGACCGGCAGGAACACTGCGACGATCGCCATCGTCGTGGCGAGCACTGCCAGGCCGATTTCGTCGGCGGCGTCGATCGCGGCCTGATAGGCGGATTTGCCCATGCGCATGTGGCGCACGATGTTTTCGATCTCCACGATCGCATCGTCCACCAGCACGCCCGCGACCAGGCTCAGCGCCATCAGCGTCATGTTGTTGAGCGTGAAGCCCATCAGCTTCATGACCCAGAAGGTCGGGATCGCGGACAAGGGGATGGCGAGCGCGGAGATGACGGTCGAGCGCCAATCGCGCAGGAAGATCAGCACGATCACCACCGCCAGCGCGGCACCCTCGACCATCGCTTCCATCGCGGCGTCATATTGCGCCTTGGTGTATTTCACGCTGTCGGCGATGCGCTTGAAATGGACCTTGGGGTAACGCTTCTCGAGCGCGGCCAGTTTCTTTTCGGCTTCGGCGAAAACGGCGACGTCCGACGCGTTCTTGGCGCGCTGGAAATCGAAGCTCAGCACCTGTTTGCCGTCGAGCTGCGAGGCTGAACGCTGTTCGGCGTACAGATCTTCGACGCGACCGAGATCGGTGACCTTGATCGTGCGGCCATTACCCGTGGCGATCTGCACCTGTCCGAGCTCATAGGCGGTCTGGGCGTTTCCGAGCACCCGGACCGACTGCTCCGAGCCGGCAATCTGCGCGCGCCCGCCCGCCGCGTTGAGGTTGACCTGGCGCAGCTCCTGATTGACCTGCGCCGCCGTCAGCCCCTGCGCCGACAGCTTCACCGGATCGAGGATGACGCGGATTTCGCGGTTGACGCCGCCATTGCGCTGCACCCCGGCGAGCCCCGAGACCGACAGCAATTCCTTCGACACGGTATTGTCGATGTACCAGCTCAATTGCTCGACGGTGAGATCGGTGCTGATCGCGGCATAGCTGGCGAGATCGTTACCGGTGGTGTCGGCGCGCATGATCTGCGGTTCGAGAATGCCCTCGGGCAGATTGCTGCGGATCTGCGCGATCGACGAGCGCACGTCCTCGACCGCGCGGTCGATCGGCGTGCCGATCGCGAGCTGGACGATCGTTTGCGAATCGCCCTCGGTCACGGTCGAATTGATCTCGTCGATGCCCTGCAGCGATCGCACAGCGGCTTCGACGCGCTGGGTAACCTGCGTTTCCAGCTCGCTTGGCGCGGCACCGGGTTGCGAGATATCGATGATGACGACCGGAAAATCGATGTCCGGCTGGTTGTTCACGTCCAGGCTGCGAAAGCTGACAATGCCAGCGATCGTCAGCATGACGAACAGCACGATCGACGGGACCGGGTTGCGGATCGACCAAGCCGAGATGTTCCGGAAGTTCATCGACCTACCTCTTATTTGCCGCGTCGGCCGTCACCAGCGCCGGATTGACCTTTTGGCCCGGCGTAAGGAACGCCCCCGCCGTCAGCACGACCCGCTCGGTGCCGTTAAGTCCGGAGGCGATCGCCACGCCCTTGTCGGACACTTCGCCAACCGTGATCGCGCGGCGCGTTGCCTTGTCGTCAGGCCCGACGACATAGACGTAATTGCCCTTTTCATCGCTCTGGATCGAAGCGTTGGGCAATTGCGGGACGTCGGTCGTGCCAGCCACGATCGTTGCCGCTGCAAAGCCACCGGGACGCAGCAGGGGGCTGTAGGGCAGCGCGATGCGCGCAATACCCTGGCGCGACTGCGGATCGATCACGGGCGACACCTGCCACACCTCGCCGGTAAACACGTCACTGCCGCCGACCGGCGTCACCTTCGCCTGCGATCCGACGTGCAGACCGCGCAGGTCGGCCTCGCTGACTTGCGCGCGCAGCTCCAACTGGCCGTTTTCCGCCATGCGGAACAGCACGCCCGAGCCCGCCGAGACGACCTGACCGGCCTCGACGTTGCGCGTCAGCACCAGCCCGGCGGCGGGTGCGCGAATGTCCAGGCGACCATTGCTCGCCTGTTGCTGCGACAGCTGCGCTTCGGCCACTTTCACGCGCGCGGCGGCGGCGTCGCGAGTCGCGGTCTTGGTGTCGATGTCGGAGCGGGAGATAAAGCCCCGCGACACCAGCTGCTTGGCGCGGTCGAGTTGGGACTGGGCGAGCGTCGCGTCGGCCTGCGCGACCTTGATCTGCGCGGCCAGCGAGGCCGCCGTCTGCGTCTGCACCGAGCGGTCGACTCGCGCCAGCACTTGGCCCTTCTCGACCCATTGGCCGGGTTCGACCAGCACGCGGGTCACGATGCCGCCTTCGCCGGAGACGCCGACGGGCATATCACGCCGCGCGGCAAGCGACCCCGTTGCCGAAATCGTGCGCGCGACGCTGGAGCGGCCGGGGATCACCACCGATACCAGCGGCAATTGTTCTGTCGGCTTGGCCGCGGGTGGGCTGCTCCGACCGAAGATCAGATAACCGCCCACCAAAAGCAGCACAATCACCGCGCCGACAATGGCAAACAGCCGCCAGCGCGGCCGCCCGGGGCCGCCCGGTAGGCTGAGCACCTCCTCATTGCCGATCGCCCGCGTCTCATAGTTCATGTGCGTCAATCCCCGCCCCCTGGGCTCTCATCCTATCGCGACAGTGTGCGGCTGCCGACGTTCATTCTTGCTGTGTTATAGAAATAGATCACCAACCTCAAGAGGCTGATCCTACAGAATATGGCATGGCGTGTTTCCGGTTCGCTCGCAAGTCGATCGGCGCGGTTCGGTGGCAATTGCGCGGCCTCGCCACCCCATGTCGACAGATTTCGTCACGGTGTCGAAATAATCTCGTTGCATCTGGGGTCGGCGGGCGCGAGGGTCGAGCGGATCCGGAACGCAAAGGCGATGGGAGAAAGGCGATGGACCGTTCTATTCTCGGTTGGCTGTTGATCGGGCTGGTTGCGGGCGTGCTTGGAAAGCTGATCATGCCGGGCAAGGATCCGGGCGGCTTTGTCGTCACCATTTTGATCGGCGTCGCGGGCGCGTTTCTTGCGGGCTTTATCGCCAAATCGATGCACGTCGCTTTGGTGGGCGGTTGG
>OFSF01000725.1_pt1 | contig 12438 bp, 7 predicted proteins | sample 1543271 | NCBI WGS metagenome assembly OFSF01 (sample SAMN07774227, study PRJEB24372) | wastewater metagenome | isolation source: Exp Tend VB 100WW | collected 2016-02
CCTTCTGGCCCCCATCTCTTTGTGCAGCATCCATCACGCATTCGTCACAAAGATGTGCGTACCACAACAAGCGGACAATCCCGTCACTCAAAGTCTCGCCAATCGGACACTTTTGTCCGAAAATAATTCCATGACTGCCCAACGTGCCGATGCTGCTGCCCGCCGTGCCCTCATCCTCGACGCCGCCGATCATGTGTTCGGCCAACACGGTGTCACCGCCCCGCTGGACCTGGTGGTCGAACGCGCCCAGGTGGGCCGCGCCACCCTGTACCGCAACTTCCCCGACCGCACCGCGCTGATCCAGGCACTGCTGCAACGTACGGTCGACCGTATCCGGCGCCAGGTCGAGCAGCTCGGCGACCGCGACGATGCCCTGTTCGAAGTGTTCGAGGGTATGGCCCAGCGCATCATCGATTCGCCGGCACTGGCCGATTACTGGCGTGCAGTCGATTCGGACGTGCCGGCCATGCGCACCGCGCGCGAGACCGTGCGCGATCTGCTGGAAGCACCGATCGCCCGTGCCAAGGCCGCCGGCCTGTGCCGGGCCGACCTGGAGAAGACGGATATTTCACTGATCTCGGGCATGCTGGGCGCGGCCCTGCGCGGCAAGACCCGCGACGAGCGCGCCCACCTGGCCGGGCGTGCCCTGCAGTTGCTGCGCGGGGGTCTCCAGGGAGCAACCAGCGAGGCCCGCTGATGGTCCAGCCGTATCTGAAGCCGGTTCCGGATTGGGAGGAGCACGAGAAGCCGACCATGCCCGGTTCGGCGTCGATGCCCTGGCACCCACCGTATCGACGCGTGGCCTATGCACTGGTGTCGCTGCTGGTGGCGATCACCGGTGGCCTTGGCAATGCACTGGTCACCGCCAACCTGCCCTTCCTGCAGGGCCAGCTGGCACTGACGCCGACCCAGGGCAGCTGGCTGGTGGCGGCCTATGCAATGGTCAACGTCACGGCCAACCTGCTGGCCTTCAAGTTCCGCCAGCAGTACGGCATCCGCCTGTTCGCCGAGATCGGCCTGGGCCTGTACGCAGCACTGGCGGTGCTGCACCTGTTCGTTGGCAGCTTCGAGACCACGATGCTGACCCGTGCCGCCAGCGGCTTCGCTGGCGCCGCCTGTTCGACGCTGGGCACGCTGTACATGCTGCAGGCGCTGCCACGGCGGTTCACCGGCAACCTGCTGGTGGTCGGTGTCGGCCTTTCGCAGCTGGCGGTGCCGATCGCCTGGATCGTGTCACCGGGCCTGGTCGATACCGGCCAATGGCACCAGCTGTACTCATTCGAAGCCGGGCTGGCACTGTGCGCCTTCGCGGCAGTGGTGGTGCTGAAGCTGCCGCCGGGCATCCAGGTTAAGGCGTTCGAGCCACTGGACTTCCTTACCTTTGCCCTGCTCGCACCGGCCGTCGCGCTGCTGGTGGTCGTGCTGGCGCAGGGCTACACCCGCTGGTGGCTCAACACGCCATGGCTGGGCTGGGCACTGGTCGCCTCGATCGTGCTCTCCACCACCGCCTTCATCATCGAACACTACCGGCGCAATCCGCTGCTGCAGATCCGCTGGCTGTCGAAGTTGCCGGTGCTGCACTTCATCGTCGGCGCGTTCCTGATCCGCTTCCTGACCACCGAGCAGTCCTATGGCGTGGTCAACCTGATGCGCACGCTGGGCATGGGCCCGGACCAGATGCGCCCGCTGTTCGTAGTGATCCTCGCGGGCGTGGTCACCGGCATCGCCGGTGCCTCGCTGACGTTCGGCCCGAAGCGGCTGATCGCGCAGCTGCTGATGGCGATCCTGCTGCTCGGCGCTGCCGCCTTCTTCGATCAGCACCGCACCAGCCTGGACCGGCCGCACGACTTCTATGTCAGCCAGTTCCTGGCCTCGGTCGGTGCCGGCATGTTCATGGGCCCGTTGATCATGCTCGGCATTTCCGCCGCGCTGAAACAGGGCGTGGACCACATGATCACCTTCCTGGTGACGCTGTCGATCACACAGACGCTGGGCGGCCTGGCCGGTTCGGCGGTGCTGGGTACCTTCCAGCTGCACCGCGAGCAGCTGTACTCCAGTGCATTGACCAGCCAGCTCGACCCGGCCGACCCGGTGGTGGCACAACGCCTGCGCCTCCAGCAGCAGCTGTACAGCGCACAGATCACCGACCCGGTGCTGCGCAGCGCGCAGGGCAGCGCGCAGCTGGCGCAGACCACGCGCCGCGAAGCCAACGTGCGTGGCTTCAATGATGTGTTCACGCTGAGCGGTTGGCTGGCGATCGGCTTCCTGGGCTGGTTGCTGCTGCTGTCGCTGCGCACCGCCGTGCTCAAGCAATGGCGCAAGCGCCACCCCACTTCCCCCGCTGCGGTCACGCCGGCCGCGCCCCGCTGAGTCCTCCTCCATGCCTCCCGTCCCGCCCCGCCCCGACGACATCGACGCCGACAACGTCACTCCACCGCCGCCGACCGATGCGGCGCCTGCGCCCACGCCCGCGACACCGGCTGCCGCGCCGAAGTACCTCAAGCCCAGCGCGCGCAGCGTGGTGGTGATGGTGGTGGTGGCCTTGCTGGGCATTGCGCTGATCCTGCGCGCCTGGCACCTGTGGCCGTTCACCAGCAGCGTGATGGTGACCGACAACGCCTATGTGCGCGGGCAGATCACAGTGATGGCGCCACAGGTGAACGGCTACGTGACCGAAGTGCTGGTGAAGGACTTCCAGCACGTAAGGGAGGGCGATCCGCTGCTGCGCATCGATGACCGCATCTACACGCAGCGTGTCGCCCAGGCGCAGGCAACGCTGGACAGCGCACGTGCGGCACTGGCCAACTCGGACCAGTCGCAGGCACAGAATCGTGCGCAGATCGCTTCGGCGCACGCCACGCTGTCGGCCGGCCAGGCCGAGCTGCAGCGTTCGCGCAATGAATTGAAACGCTACGAGGAACTGGCTGCGCAGCAACTGGTGTCGGTCAACGACCGCGACAAGTTCCGCACCACCCAGGCCTCGGCACAGGCCAGCGTGCAGCAGTCGCAGGCGCAGATCCGCATCGCCGAGGAAACGCTGGTGTCGACCCAGGTGGCGCGCAAGAGCCTGGAGGCCCAGGTGGAAAGTGCACAGGCACAACTGGAACTGGCGCGCATCGACCTGGCCAACACGGTGATCCACGCACCGCGCGACGGCCAGATCAGCGAAGCCAGCGTGCGCGTGGGCCAGTACGTCGCCGCCGGTTCGCAGCTGCTGTTCCTGGTGCCTGACACGCTATGGGTGGTGGCCAACTACAAGGAAGGCCAGACCTGGGGCATGGCGATCGGTCAGCCGGCCACGTTCTCGGTGGACGCGTTCCAGGGCCAGGTGCTGCGCGGCCGCGTGCAGGAGATCGCACCCGCCACAGGTTCGGAGTTCAGCGTGCTGCGCCCGGACAACGCCAGCGGCAACTTCACCAAGGTGGTGCAACGGCTGCCGGTGCGGATATCGATCAATGAAGGTCAGACGCTGGCCGCGCAGCTGCGGCCCGGCATGTCGGTGATCGTGCGGGTGGATACCCGGTCCAAGCCGATGGACTAGGGTGCAGGCTGCTGACTGCCTTCACCCCATTGATCCGCTACCGTTGCGGATCTGGATCAGGATCGCTGGAAGACGATGAAATTCACGACACTGGCCAGGCGGGCGGCCAAGGACATGCTGGAAGCGGAAGATCTGATCGCCTTCGTACAGGAGCACGGCGCCGAAGGTGGCGAGGAGATTGAGCGGCTGCGGATACTGCACGGTTGGCCGGATGATGGCCTGCTGGGCGATGGTAGCCGGGTCGTACCGTTCGGCGGCTGGGCCAAGGCCTGCACCGCCTGGGGACGCCAGGGCGTGGAAGGCCTGCGCGATATGCTGGGGGACCCCCAGCTGGCAGTGTTCGCGCTCGGCACACTGGCCGATGTGGGTGGCCCCGCAGCCATTGCCGTCCTGCTGGACTTTGCCGAACGCGCTGACTGGTCGCGTGCGGGCACATCGCGTGATCTGCCCTGCCAGGCGCTTTACTGCCTCAATACTGCGCTTTCGGGGAAGACCGGCGTTGAGGTTACACCCGGCATGCAGGCGTCGATGCTGCGTATCGCCAAGCTCATCTGGGACGCCAGGGTGCCCAATGTGCATTTCCTGGCGCAGGCACTGTATTTCGTGCGCCGTGCCGACCCGGTACCAGCGCTCGCCTGGGTCGAGCAGTTGCGGGTGGACGACCCTGTGCTGGTCGACGCACAGCGCAGCGTCCTGAAGCGTCTGAAAGAGCACGCCGCCCGGGACTGAGCGTGCAGCTCAGTCCGGGTACGCGCCGCGACTCAGCCCGCGCAGCGCGCGCAGAGGCCGTGCACTTCCAGGGTCTGCGCCTGCGGCTGGAAGCCCAGCTCCTTGGCGCGCTTCTCCAGCTGGGTGACGATCTCGCGGTCTTCCAGCTCCACAGCACTGTGGCAGCTGTTGCAGATCAGGAACGGCACCGAGTGCGCGGCACTGCTGGGATGGTGGCAGGCCACGAAGGCATTGACCGATTCCAGCTTGTGCACGAAGCCATTGGCCATCAGGAAGTCGAGCGCGCGGTAGACGGTGGGCGGGGCGTCAGCGCCCACGCCCTTGCCGTTGCGCACCCATTCCAGCAGCTCGTAGGCCTTGACCGGCTTGCCGGCCTCGGCGATCAGCTTCAGCACATTGGCGCGGATCGGGGTCAGGCGCAGCCCGCGTTCGCGCGAGACACGCTCGACCACCGCCACGAAATCCGATGCGTCGTGGACGTGGTGGTGCGGGGCGGTACAGGCAGTGGCGGTCTTGGCGGGCATGCGTGTTCTCCGGTTCGGGCCTGGCAAGGATGCCTCAGGCCGTTGCTACCTTGGTGATGGCCACATCAATGCGTTTCAAGGCCTGCTCGCGGCCGGCCAGGTAAACGGTATGGGAAATGTCAGGACTGACCTGGGTGCCGGTGATGGCCACGCGCAGCGGCTGGGCCACCTTGCCCATGCCGATTTCCAACGCTGCGGCCGCGTCGTGCAGGGCGACGCCCACCGACTCGGCGGTCCATTCCGGCAAGGCGGCCAGCAGCTCGCGGGCCTTGCCCAGCGCCACTTCGGCACCGGCCTTGAAGTGCTTGGCCACCGCCGCTTCGTCGTACTCGGTCAGCGGCTGGTACCAGACCACCGCCTTCTCGGCCATTTCCTTCAGGGTCTGCACGCGTTCACGCAGGGCGATCACCACATCCTCCGGGGCGGGGCCGGCGGCCACGTCCAGGCCCAGCTTCTGCAGCTGGTAGACCAGGTGCGGCACGATCGCGGCCACGTCCTCGGTCTTCAGGAAGTGCTGGTTGACCCAGCCCAGCTTGGCCATGTCCAGACGCGAGGCCTTGGAATTGCAGTCCTTCACGTCGAACAGGTCGATCAGCTCCTGGCGGCTGAACAGCTCCTGGTCACCGTGCGACCAGCCCAGGCGGGCCAGGTAGCTCAGCAGCGCGTCCGGCAGGTAGCCGGCGTCCTTGTACTGCATCACGTCGGCCGCGCCGGTGCGCTTGGACAGCTTGGCGCCCTGCTCGTCGAGGATCATCGGCATGTGGCCGAACTTCGGCACCGGCGCGCCGATGCTTTCGTACAGGTTGATCTGGCGCGGGGTGTTGTTGATGTGGTCGTCGCCGCGGATGACCTCGGTGATGCCCATGTCCCAGTCGTCCACCACCACCGCGAAGTTATAGGTGGGGTAGCCGTCCGGGCGGAAGATGACCATGTCATCCAGCTCGCTGTTGGCGATCTCGATGCGGCCCTTGATCAGGTCGTCGAACACCACCGTGCCTTCCAGCGGGTTCTTGAAGCGGATGACGCGGTTCGGGTCGTCCTTGCGCGGCAGGCCCAGTTCGCGTGCAGCGCCGTTGTAGCGCGGCTTCTCCTGCTTGGCCATGGCGGCCTCGCGCATCGCGTCCAGCTCTTCGCGGGTCTCATAGGCGTAGTACGCCTTGCCGTCGGCCACCAGCTGCTCGGCCACTTCCAGGTAACGGGCGACGCGGTCGGTCTGGTAGATCGGGCCTTCGTCATAGTCCAGGCCCAGCCACTCCATCGCCTCCAGGATCGCGTCGATCGCGCCCTGGGTGCTGCGTTCACGGTCGGTGTCCTCGATGCGCAGCACGAACTCGCCGCCACGGTGGCGGGCCTCCAGCCAGCAGTACAGCGCGGTGCGGGCACCGCCGATGTGCAGGTAACCGGTGGGGCTGGGGGCGAAGCGGGTGCGGCAGGTCATGGACGGCTCGAGGAACGGGAATCCCCCGATTTTACCAGCCCGCCGCCCCCGACGGAAAAAGGGGACGGAGGGGATTAAGTCGCGATTGCCCAGCCGCTGGGCCTGCAACCGGGAAACGGAGGGGAGAAACGACTTAATCCCCTCCGTCCCCTTTTACGGTTCTACCTTGCGTGGGAAGGACTGCTCGCGCATTGCGGCGTTGTAGGCGAACGAGGCGACGATGGCTGCGGCCTGCTTCAGGTCTTCCGGTTCGGCGTGGTCCCAGGTGTCCAGGTGGCTGTGGTGGACGTTGGTGAAGTAGTCCAGCCGGTCCTGGATGAACTGGAAGCCCGGCAGGCCGATGCGGTCGAAGCTGATGTGGTCGGTGCTGCCGGTGTTGCGGGTGGCCACGGTGGTGGCGCCGACGTCATGGAACGGGGCCAGCCAGGCTTCGAAGATCGGCATCGCCGCCAGGTTTTCCTGTGCATAGATGCCACGGAAGCGGCCCGAGCCGTTGTCCATGTTGAAGTAGACCTGGAACTTGCCGTAGTCGCGGGTCTTCTGCAGCGCGCCGGTCGGCTCGCGCAGCGAGGCCGGCAGCGCCTTCTGCGCCGGGTCGGTGGGTTCCGGGAAACGGCCGAAGTGCTTGGCCACATAGGCCTGCGAGCCGATCAGGCCCTGCTCCTCGCCGCTCCACAGCGCCACCCGGATGGTGCGCTTGGGCTTGGCGCCGGTGGCCTTGAGGATGCGCATCGCTTCCATCATCACCGCCACGCCGGCCGCGTTGTCGGCCGCACCGGTACCACTGTGCCAGGAATCCAGGTGCGCGCCGATCATCACCACTTCATCGGGCCTGCTGCTGCCACGGATCTCGGCCAGCGTGTTGTAACCCGGCTGGTCGGCCTCGTCGGTGAAGCGCGCGGCCACATCCACGCGCAGGCGCACGGTCTGCTTGGCCTCCAGCGCGCGCACCAGCGGATTGAAGTGTTCGCTGATCATCGCCAGTTCGGGGATGCCCACCGATTCACCGGCCTTGCGCGAGCCGCCACCGGCAACGCGGATGATGCCGTTGTCCCAGCTGCTGATGCTGATCGAGGCCAGCGCGCCTTCTTCCACGAAGAACGCATTGACCTTGGTCGCCAGCTGCTGGCGTTCCTGGTATTCCTTGACCCGCTTCGCACGCTCGGCGGTGGCGTCCTTGTCCTTGGGCAGGGTGAACTCCTGCAGGCCCTCCAGCGAGGTGGCGTCGTGGCGGTGCGAATCCGCCTCGGTGCCGCGCTTGTACTCGCGCGCCTCGCCCAGCAGCAGGATCTTGCCGCGCAGCTTGCCGCGGTACTTCTCGATGTCCTCGGGCTTCTTGATCTCGACCTGCACCAGCTCGCCTTCAACCGGTCCCTTGGTACCAGGGGTCCAGGCCTTGGGCAGCGCATGCAGCGGCTGCACGCGGTCCCCCAGCATCTCCACGCTGGCCGAGGTGAACTCCCAGCCGCGCCCGAAGTCGTCGAAGGCTTCGTCGTGGACGTTGTCCAGCTTCCATTCGTTGAACTTGCCGCGGGTCCACGCATTGGCGCGGCCCATCGCCGGCGAGTTGGTCAGTCGCGGGCCGATGCGTTCGGTGAGGTAGCTGAAGGTGTCCATCACCTGCGAACGGTGGAAGGCCTCCTGGCGGATGCGGCTGACCATGTCCAGGTCCACCGGCTCGCGCTGCTGCGCGCCTGCATTGCCACCCATCGCCAGCGCTGCGGCCAGCATGCCCCACTTCAACACATCGCACCCCTGCCCTTCGGCTCGATCATCAACCCATCGAGTCTAGCCAGCAGGGGCGCGCGGATACCGTCCCATCGGTCATGGACAGCGACAGTAGATCCACGCCATGCGTGGATGAACAACCGAATCATCCACTCCATCCCAGCCACAACTGCGCCCGCTCGGGCAGCAGCAGCAACCAGTGCCGCCGGTCGATGCTGCTGCAGCCGTACACCGCCGCGTGTGCCGGCCAGCCATCCGGAAGGCCGCCGATACCTATCTCGGCCAGCGCCTCCGCCCCGGCCTTCCATGGCCGGTAGCGCGGCACCCTGCCGGCCAGCGCACCGCGTCCCTGCCGTGCGCCCTGCAGCCAGGCCAGTCCCTGGCCCTGCAGTCCCTCGCAGGTCGCCGCCGCCAGCTGGAAGCGGACCAGGCCGGGGGCGATCCGTGCCCCCGGCAGGGCCGCCAGCACGCCATGTGCCTGCAGCAGCGCATCCACTTCCAGCAGGGCCGGAATGCCCTGCCGTGCCCGTTGCCGCAATCCCTGGCGCCAGCTCATGGCGTGCTCCTTACTTCAGTTCCGCGCCAAGCGCGTACCAGTCCACCCGGCGGGTCACCCACATCGCCAGCGCCAGGATCACGAACAGCAGCAGTGAACCCATCAGCAGCGCGTTGTTCTCCGACACCAGCAGGCCATACAGCGCGCCATACAACACGGTCAGCAGCGCAGCGAAGCCGAGGCCGCGCTTCCAGTGGCCCAGCACGTTGGCCAGGTACACCGCCTGTAGGCCGATACAGGCCACCGCCGAGACCAGGTAGGCCTTCCAGAACGCGATGTGCTCGGACAGGCTGATCAGCAGCAGGAAGAAGATCGCCAGCGCCAGGCCCACCATGAGGTACTGCAGCGGGTGGATGCGCAGCGACCTGATCAGCTCGAACAGGATGAAGCCGACGAAGGTGAGCAGCACGAACAGCACGCCGTATTTCGAGGCACGGTCGGCCTGGGTGTAGGCATCGACCGGATCAACCAGTGACACCGTCACCGCCTGCGACTCGACCGCACCATCATTGCGCAGCTGTCGCTGCGCATCGGAGGCCAGCGAAGACACCGCCCAGCGCGCATCGAAGCCCTGTGCGTCGACGCGACGCTCGTTGGGCAGGAACGCACCGCTGAATGACGGATGCGGCCAGCTCGAACGCAGTGCGATCTTGGTGTCATCGCCCACCGGCACCACCGACAGCATGCGGCTGCCATCCAGGCGCAGCTCGAGTTCGACGGTGCTGGCAGCCAGCGTGCCGCCATGGTCTTCGGCGAATCCGGCCACCGGCGCGTGCAGGCCTCGCCCCACCTCGCTGGCCGCACCAACGCCAGGCAGCAGGCGCAGCTGCTTGCCATCCACGCGCAGGTTCGGCGTACCGACCAGGCCACGCACATCGGAAATGCCCACCGCCACATACGGCTGGCCATAGCTGCGGCCGGCCTTCACCGGATAGTCGTCTGCAGCGAACGTCGCCTTCATCTGGCCGTTCCAGCTGTACACCGGCACCTTGAACAGGCCGACCTCACGCTGGCTCGGCAGCATCTCGCCGCCCACCTCCAGCGACGCCGGCATCTGCAGCCAGTGCCCCTCGGTGACCTGCACCTCGGTCTTCTTGACGCCCAGCGGGTCGACCAGTTCAACCTGCTTGCGTTCCACCCACGGCACCACCCGCACCGGGCCCACCAGCTGCTGTGCACCGGCGCGGCTGTCGGCCACCCGTGAGAAGGCCTCGTCGCGGTACGCGCTACGTTCGTTGATGACCCCGCGGATCATCGTCAGCGGCACCAGCAGCAGCAGGATCAGCCCGCCGACAATGGCGAACCGCAGCAGCATCTTCAGGGATTTCATGGTCCATCCTCGTTGGAGAGGGCTGCAGGATGGACCGCCGCGGTGAGCAGGGTTTGTGGCGAATTTGAAGCGAGTGTGAAGTCAGCGGCGCGGGCGCTGGCCTGGCACACCCAAAGGCAGCCACAGGCTGGCCACGGTGCCGCCGCCCTCGCGGATATCCACGCTGGCACGCCCATCATGCAGGCGCGCGACCTCCTGCACGAACGGCAGGCCCAGGCCGGAGCTGCGCCGCCCGCTGCCGGGGCGGGCCAACGAATAGAAGCGCTCGAACACCCGCTCACGCGCGTAGTCGGGAATGCCGGCGCCACGGTCGGCCACCTGCAGGCGCACGCCCTGCCCGTCCACCTCGGCCTGCAGCGCGATCTCCGCGCCGGCCGGCGAGAAGGCAATCGCGTTGTCGATCAGGTTGTGCAGTGCCTGCCGCAGCAGGTAGGCGTCGCCCTGCACCCGCAGGTCGGGCACGCTGCCGATGCGGACCTGCACGCCGGCCGCCTGCGCGCGCACCTGCGCGGCCGCCGCCGCATCGGCCAGCAATGCCGGCAGCGCGATCGGGTCACGCGTCTGCAGCCAGCCGTGCTGTTCCACTTCGGCCAGCGCCAGCAGCTTGTCGATGGTCTCGGTCAGCCGCTCCTGCTGGTCGACGATGCTGCGGGCGAAATGCACGCGATCGGCCTCCGGCAATGGCTCCTGCAGCAGCTCGGCGGCACCGCGGATCGCCGCCAGCGGGCTCTTCATCTCGTGCGTCAGCGACTGCACGTACTGCTCGACGTAGGCCTTGCCTTCGAGCTTCTGGCGCATCGTTTCCAGCGCCTGGCCGAGATCGCCGATCTCGTCGCGGCGGCGCCGTGGTGGTGGCACCGGTTCGCCCGCGCTGACCGCGCGTGCATAGCGGCTGAGCTGGCCGAGGCCGGTGGTCAGCCACATCGTCACCAGCACGCCGACCAGCGCCGACAGCCCGATCAGCCACGCACCACGCTCGATGATGGCGCGCTGGCTGGCAGCGATGAACGGATCGATGCTGCGGTTCGGCTGGGCCAGGCTGAGCACGCCGATCAGCGTGCGGCCGTCGGCCGGGTCATATACCGGCGCCGCCACATGCATCACCGTATCGCCCTCTTCGCCGGCAATCTCGGGGCTGGAACGCGCGCCGTACTCACCGCGCAGGGTGCGGTAGACATCGTTCCAGCGCGAATTGTCGCGGCCCAGGTCACGACCCAGCGAGTCGTAAATGACGATGCCCTTGGCATCGGTGATGGTCACCCGGTAATCCAGCGAGCGCTTGGGGAAACGCCAGACCATTGCCTTCAGGTCGCGCTGCCGCGCCTTGGCCAGGTTGCGGGTGAAGCTGCCGCTGCGGATGGTGCCGTCCTTGACGTCGGCGGCGGCCATCTCGGCCAGCACGTTGGCCGCATCGACCAGGGTCGATTCCATCGCCTGGCGCACACCGGGCTTCACCTCGTTGACGAACACGCGCATCACGAAGAACGCGGCGATGCCGGTGATCAGGAAGAAGCCGAGGAACAGCTTCAGTACCAGGCGCATCGGCTAGACCTCCAGCGCGTAGCCGAGGCCACGGTGGGTGCGGATCGGGTCGTCGCTGGCACCGGCCGCGCGCAGCTTGGCGCGCAGCGTCTTGACGTGGGTGTCGACGGTGCGGTCGGCACTGTCGGCACTGCTGTCCCAGCCCCGGTCCATCAGCTGCGCGCGGCTGAGGATGGCACCCGGGCGCTGCAGCAGCGCTTCCAGCAGTGCGTACTCATAGCGGGTCAGGTCCAGCGCATGGCCGCGGAAGCGGATGCGCCGGCCCTCGCGGTCAATGGCGAACGCGCCATGCTCCTGCCAGCCCGCATCGGCGCTGGGCGCTGCGACGACCGGCGCCGCACGGCGCAGGCGTGCACGCACCCGTGCGACCAGCTCGCGCGGCGAGAACGGCTTGGTCATGTAGTCGTCGGCGCCCAGCTCCAGGCCGAGCACGCGGTCCACTTCGTCGTTGCGCGCGGTCAGGAAGATCACCGGCAGCTGCGCCGCCGGCCCCGGCTGCGCACGCAGCCGCCGGCAGACCTCGAAGCCGCCAAGATCGGGCAGGCCCACGTCCAGCACCAGCACATCGATATCGCCGGCCTGCAGCCGCTGCAGGGCCTCACCGCCCAACAGGCAGTGACTGGCGGCATAGCCCTCGCTGCGCAGCGCATAGAGCACGGTTTCGGCGATGGCGGCTTCGTCCTCGACCACCAGGACATGGGCAACAGGAGCTGTCATGGCGCGCAGCATAGCCGCTGCGGCCGCCGCCCCGTACACTGCCGCCCATGAACTATCGCCACGCCTTCCATGCCGGCAACCACGCCGATGTGCTCAAGCACATCGTGCAGCTGGCCCTGATCGACAGCTTCAAGCGCAAGGACAGCCCGTTCTTTGTGCTCGACACCCACGGCGGCGCCGGCCGCTACCTGCTGGCCAGCGAAGAGAGCCGCAAGACCCTCGAGGCTGAATCCGGGATCATGCGGCTGATGGCCCAGCCCAAGCTGCCGGAGGTGGTCGAGCGCTATCTGAAGGCGGTGCAGGCCGATAATCCGGTGGGCGCCCTGACCAACT
>OFSF01000731.1_pt1 | contig 12380 bp, 13 predicted proteins | sample 1543271 | NCBI WGS metagenome assembly OFSF01 (sample SAMN07774227, study PRJEB24372) | wastewater metagenome | isolation source: Exp Tend VB 100WW | collected 2016-02
CTTCGGGCAGGCGCAGTTGGCCGGAGATCAGGCGCGGGAGCAGGGTGTCGCGCAGGGTGGCGAGGGTTTGGGCTTGCTCTGAATTCTGGAAAATCGCCGCTCGCAGTGGTGCGACGATCTGGTCAAACGCATCAAGTACCGGATCTGTCGCGACTGGCATCAGCAACCGATAGACGTTATTTCTATTAAGTCCCGGCACGGCCGCATCGGTATTCATGCTTTCCAAGCCGAGTGTCTGCAGCAAGTAATAGCAATACGTCAACGGCTTACTGGGGCGCAGATAGAAAACCGTGTCGATAGGAAAAAATGGCCGATCTTCCCAATACAAACTTCCGACTGTTCCTTTGCGGCCAACAATGACGGATGGCCCTTTTACCAGTGCAGTATTGTGGAAGCCCGTGATACCGCCTGACCCATACACCGGAACGTCACCATTGATGCGGTCTGTCGATTTCAGCGCCTTGCCATACGCCAGTTCGATGAAGGATTCCAACTTCTGGATATTCCAGCCCCTCGGCACCTCGCCCAACGCCGACTCCTCGAACCCATCCGGAAACAACGCCGCCGTGGCGTCGTCCATCCCCGCCGGCGCGATGCCTTGCTGCTTGGCGTACACGGGATCGAAATCGACGAACCACGACTTGAACAGCGCCTGGGCGATGGCTTCGAGGGTGGCGTTGGTTTCGCGCAGGAGGGCGATGCGGTCGTCAATTGCGCCGAGCAAAGAGGCAATCTCTACCTGCCGACTCATCGACGGAGTAGGTATTTTTAGCGCCTCCAGAACGGGAATTCTCAGGTTGCTAACCGTAGAACCCGTCCCCTCATTCCAGCCTATCTGATGCTGAATATAAGGCGACTGGAGCGCGAATAGCAAAAATCGCGCATCAATCTTCGCCGGATCAGGCCGAAGCAAAACTTGGCGTTGCCCGAGACAGCACCGCAGGCCTTGCGGGATCTGACATACATCACCCATCGGAGCTTCCCGAGTAATGACAAGATCTCCAGCTTTCGGGGTCGCCCTTTTGACACGACTGCGATAGTTTTCCTCATCAGTAAAGCTTGGTGTGCTGAGATCAAGCCGGCCGCCCTTGATGTTTTGGTTTCGGAGAACAACCACTCCGCTGTCCGTCCACTTCGGCGTGGCATGTGGGCAATCCACAACCAGTAGGCAAAGCGAGTTCAAACTGTGTTCCACAATTTCAGAACTCATGCCTCGGCCCCCAATTTCACGAACACCACATATTCCGCCTGCACATCCACTGCCACCAACTTGCCCGACTGCAACGCCGCCAGATGTTCCGGCCCGAGCGTGATGACCTGCTGCCCCCAGCGTTGGCCAAACGGCTGCTCGGTGCGCTCCACGTCACACGGCGCGTCCACGATGCGCAGCACCGGTTCAACCGGGTCCGCGCTCAATCCAGCACCCACTTCCCATGCGCCGCAATCGCTTCATGCATGGCATCGGGCGCCAGATCCAATTCCCCAGGCCAGGTCAACACGCCATCCTGCACGAATGCCCGTTGGAAGGCCTGCGGGTCTTTCAGGCACGCAAACACCCCACGAAAGGCCGTCGGCAGGAACTGCACTTCGCCTTCCAGGCCATCGTGAAAACGCACGCGCACAGCATGGTCGTTGCGCACCTGTACTTCGGTCACATCCCAGTTCATCGGCATGGTGGTCACTCCAGTGGGGCAATGGGTTCGGGTTGTTGCAGGGCCTGGCACAAGTCCCAGTCTTTCATCAGCTCAGCCTGGTGCAGTTCGGCCCAGTCAAGCACCAGATGGGTGGCGCGGCGGGGGAGCTTGCCTTCGATGATGCTGAGCCGCTGAATATCGACGACCGCTTTGTGATCGGCATAGCGCACATGAAAGTGCGGGGGTGCGTGTTCGCGGAAATACATCTGGATGATCAAGCCGTAAAAGGCACTGATGGTGGGCATCTCGACACTCCTGCAATCAAACGTCATATCCCAAGCCGGCCAGCTTGGCTCGAATCACCGCATCCAGCGCCACCCCTCGGGCCATCTGTTCGCCCAGCGTCTCGGTGAGCTTGGCCATTTTGTCGGCAAAGTCCTCGTCATCGTCCTCCACGGCTTCCGCGCCCACATAGCGCCCCGGCGTCAGCACATGCCCGTGCTCGGCGATCTCGGCGAGCCGAACGCTGCGGCAATACCCCGCCACATCGGCATACACCCCCGCCCCGCCCTCACCGCGCCAAGCCGCCACCGTCCCCGCGATGCGCTCGATCACCGCGTCGGTCAGCTCGCACTGCACCCGGCTGATCATCGTCGCCAGCTTGCGCGCATCGATGAACAGCACCTCGCCCCGCCGCGCCCGCTTGGACTTGGCCAGGAACCACAGGCACGCCGGGATCTGCGTGTTGAAGAACAACTGCCCCGGCAGCGCCACCATCACCTCCACCACGTCCGCCTCGACCATCGCCGCGCGGATCTGCCCCTCGCTGTTCTGGCTCGAACTCATCGACCCGTTCGCCAGCACGATGCCCGCCCGGCCGTTCGGCGCCAAGTGGTGGAGCATGTGCTGCAGCCACGCAGTGTTGGCGTTGCCGGCCGGCGGGTCGCCGTACTGCCAGCGCGCATCGCCCATCAGGCTCGCGTGCCACCAGTCGCTGATGTTGAACGGCGGGTTCGCCAGGATGAAGTCGGCGCGCAGGTCCGGGAACTGGTTGCGCGAGAAGGTGTCGGCCGGCTCCCGCCCGAGGTTGAAGTCGATGCCGCGGATCGCCAGGTTCATCGCCGCCAGCCGCCACGTCGTCGGGTTGGCCTCCTGCCCGTAGATCGACACGTCGCCCATCTTCCCGCCGTGCGCCTCGATGAATTCCTCGCTCTGCACGAACATGCCGCCCGAGCCGCAGCACGGGTCGTACACCTTGCCGTGGTGCGGCGCGAGCACAGCGACCAGCGTCTTGACGATGCTGCGCGGCGTGTAGAACTGGCCGCCCCGCTTGCCCTCGGCGTTGGCGAACATGCCGAGGAAGTATTCGTAGACCTGCCCGAGCACATCCCGCGCCTCACCCGCCGTCGCCCCGAAGCCGATCGTGGACACCAGATCGACCAGCTCGCCCAGCTTGCCGTCCGGCAACTGCGCCCGGGCATAACGCTTGTCGAGGATGCCCTTCAGCTTGGGGTTCTCGACCTCGATCAGCGAGAGCGCCTCGTCGATGCGCTTGCCGATGTCAGGCTGCTTGGCCGCCGCACGCAAGGCCTCCCAGCGCGCCGCCTCCGGCACCCAGAACACGTTGGCCTCGCGGTAGTAGTCGCGGTCTTCGAGTTCGGCGGCGATGTCTTCCGGCGCGGCCTCGCCGTAGAAATACTCGTCGTCCGGATCCGCCAGCCGCCGCGTCAATTCCGCGTGCCTGGCCTGGAAGGTGTCGGAGATGTACTTGACGAAGATGAGGCCGAGCACGAGGTGCTTGTACTCCGCCGCGTCCATGTTGGCGCGCAGCTTGTCGGCGGTCGCCCAGAGGGTCTTCTTGAGGTCATCGAGCATGGTGCGCGGAATTCTGCACGACACACCACCGCCAACCTCCACCATGGACGAGAAAAAGCCCCGTAAATCAATGACTTACGGGGCTGGTTCTGGTGGGCGGTGCAGGGTTCGAACCTGCGACCCCTGCCGTGTGAAGGCAGTGCTCTACCGCTGAGCTAACCGCCCGAAACTGGTTCGGGTTTGCTGCGTTGACCTTGTTCAGGTGCGCTGCAGCGAGAACGCGATTATGCCATTGTCTTTTTCGACCTGACAAGCCCCTCAGGCCAGAATCGTCCGCCAGACCGTTTTCCCGCCACTGGCCTTGTCCAGATCGGCCAGCACCTTGCCATGCGCCTCGACCTCGTCCGCGCTGGCGCGCAGCACCGGCAGCGTGAAGCGCGACAGGTCGATGCTCAGGTCCGCCTCGTCCGCGGAGCCGCCGCCCTCGTCCTGTCCGTCGTCGGCGTCGATGACCAGCGTGTTCTGCCCGCGGGTCATGCGGATGTAGACCTCGGCCAGCAGGCCCGCGTCCAGCAGCGCGCCGTGGAAGGTCCGGTTGGTGTTGTCCACCTCCAGGCGGCGGCACAGCGCGTCCAGCGAGTTCGCCTTGCCCGGGTACTGCTCGCGCGCCATCACCAGCGTGTCGAGAATCCCGCCCGCCAGCTCGGCCACCTTGGGCTGCTGCACGCGGCGCAGCTCGGCGTTCAGGAAGCCGACGTCGAAGGCCGCGTTGTGGATGATGAGTTCCGCACCCCGCACGAACTCGATGAACTCCGCCGCGACCTCGCGGAACTTCGGCTTGTCGGCGAGGAAGGCGTCGGTCAGCCCGTGGATGCGGGTGGCCTCTTCGCTGCCGGGCCGCTCGGGGTTGAGGTACAGGTGCAGATGGCGGCCCGTCAGGCGCCGGCTGACCATCTCGATGCAGCCGATCTCGACGATGCGGTCGCCCGTCTCGGGGTTCAGGCCGGTGGTTTCGGTGTCGAGGAAGATCTGGCGCATGGCGGACTCTGTGGGCGGACGCGGGCTCAGTGGTTTTCGCGGGCGTGGTTGATCGTGTACTTCGGGATCTCGATGACCAGATCCTTCTGCGCGACGATCGCCTGGCAGCTCAGGCGCGAGTCCGGCTCCAGCCCCCAGGCGCGGTCGAGCAGGTCTTCCTCGGTCTCGTCCATCTCGTTCAGCGACGCAAACCCCTGGCGCACGACGACATGGCAGGTGGTGCAGGCCGCGCTCATGTCGCAGGCGTGTTCGATGGCGATGCCGTTTTCCAGCAGCGCCTCGCAGACCGAGGTGCCGGACGGGACGGTGATCGACGCGCCTTGCGGACAGAGTTCGTGGTGGGGCAGGATCTTGATGATGGGCATGGTCGGGGGAGCTTGCAGGTGTTCAAACGTCGTCGAGGCGGCGGCCGGTCAGGGCCTGCTGGATGCCGCGGTTCATGCGCACGGCGGCGAAGCTCTCGGTGCCTTCGGCCAGCGCCTTGGTGGCGGCTTCGGTCGCGTCGGCGTCCTCACCGCGCGCCGTCTCGGCCAGGGCCATCAGCAAGCGGTCGATCCGCAGGCGCTCGTCCTCGTCGAGCAGGTCGCCATCGGCCTGCAGCGCCGCGTTCGTCGCCAAGGCCATGCGCTCAGCCTCGACACGGGCTTCGGTCAGCTTGCGGCGCTGCATGTCGCCCGCAGCCTCGGTGAAGCTTTCGCGCAGCATGTTGGCCACCTGGTCGTCGCTCAGGCCGTAGCTCGGCTTGACGACGATGGAGGCCTCCACGCCGCTGCCCTGCTCGCGGGCGCTGACGGACAGCAGGCCGTCGGCGTCCACCTGGAAGGTCACGCGGATGCGCGCCGCGCCGGCGGCCATCGGCGGAATGCCGCGCAGCTCGAAGCGCGCGAGCGAGCGGCAGTCGCTGACCAGTTCGCGCTCGCCCTGCACGACGTGGATGGCCATCGCGGTCTGGCCGTCCTTGAAGGTGGTGAATTCCTGCGCCTTGGCGGTCGGCAGCGTCGAGTTGCGCTCGATCACGCGCTCGACCAGCCCGCCCATCGTCTCCAGCCCGAGCGACAGCGGCGTCACGTCGAGCAGCAGCATCTCGCCGTCCGCCGCATTGCCCGCCAGCGCATTGGCCTGGATCGCCGCGCCGAGGGCCACGACTTCGTCCGGGTTCACGTTGATCAGCGGCTCGCGGCCACAGAACGCCGCCACCGCCGCGCGCACGACCGGCATGCGCGTCGAGCCGCCCACCATCACCGTGCCCTGCACCTCGTCCGGCGTCACCTTCGCGTCGCGCAGCACGCGCTTCATCAGCGTGACCGTGCGGCGGGTCAGGTCGTCGGTGGCGGCCTCGAAGTCGCTGCGGGTGACGGTCTGGGTCAGCGCGACGCCGTTGTGCAGCGTCACTTGCACGGTGGTTTGTTCGACATCCGACAACGCTTCCTTGGCCGCACGCGCCGCCGTCAGCACGACGCGCTTGTCGTGGGCGTCCAGTGCGTCGAGCGTCGGCAAGCCGGCGTGTTCGAGCAGCCACTGCGCCAGCCGCATGTCGTAGTCATCCCCGCCGAGCGCCGAGTCGCCGCCCACGGCGACAACTTCGAACACCCCGCGCGACAGGCGCAGCAGCGAGATGTCGAAGGTGCCGCCGCCGAGGTCGTACACGGCGTAGAGGCCCTCGATCGCGTTGTCCAGCCCGTAGGCGATGGCCGCCGCGGTCGGCTCGTTCAGCAGGCGCAGCACGTTCAGACCGGCGAGCTGCGCGGCGTCCTTCGTGGCCTGGCGCTGCGCGTCGTCGAAATACGCGGGCACGGTGATCACGGCGCCGAACAGGTCGTCGTTGAACGTGTCCTCGGCCCGGTAGCGCAGCGTCGCCAGGAGTTCGCCCGACACCTCGACCGGCGACTTCACGCCCTCGCGGGTCTCGATCGCGACCATGCCGGGCTGGTCGATGAAGTGGTACGGCAGGCGCCCGCGGTCGGCGATGTCGGCCAGCGCGCGGCCCATGAAGCGCTTCACCGACACCAGCGTGTTGTGCGGATCGTCGGCCTGCGCAGCCAGCGCCTCGGCACCGATCTGGCGGCGCCCCTCGCCCAGGTAGCGCACGGCCGACGGCAGGATCGCCCGGCCCTGCGCGTCCGGCAGGCACTCGGGCAGGCCGTGGCGCACCGCGGCGATCAGCGAATGGGTCGTGCCCAGGTCGATGCCCACGGCGACACGGCGGGTGTGCGGATCAGGCGTCTGCCCGGGTTCGGAGATCTGGAGGAGGGCCATGGGAGACGGGAGTGCGGGAATGCGCGGGGGCGCTATTGTCCCAGCGCGTCGAGGCGCCGGTCCACGTCGGCGGCGAAGCGCACGACAAACATGAGCGCGCGGACCTGCGCAGCCGCGGCCGGCCAGTCCTGGCGCTCGTCGATCAGGGTGGCGAGCTGCTGCTGCAGGCGGCGCTCGTGGGCGGTCACGTCATCGGCCAGCGCTTCGACGGCGTCCAGCGTGCGGGCATCGTCGAGCGCCTCGCGCCACTCCATCTGCTGCATCAGGAAGGCGCCGGGCATGGCGGTGTTGTTCTCCGCTTCGATCGACACACCATGCAGTTCGCACAGCAGGGCCGCGCGCTTGAGCGGATCCTTCAGGCGCTGGTAGGCCTCGTTGACACGGATCGCCCACTGCATGGCCACGCGCTGGGCGGTGCCGCCCTCGCTGGCAAAACGGTCGGGGTGGACTTCGGTCTGCAGCGCCTTCCAGCGGGCATCCAGCGCCGCGCGGTCCAGCGCGAACCGCATGGGCAGGCCGAAGAGGTCGAAGTCGTGGTCGGTCAGCTTCACACGCGGAACGACTCGCCGCAGCCGCAGCGGTCCTTCTCGCGCGGATTGTGGAACTTGAAGCCTTCGTTCAGGCCCTCGCGCACGAAGTCGAGTTCCGTGCCTTCGAGGTAAGGCAGGCTCTTCGGGTCGATCAGCACCTTGACGCCACGGTCCTCGAACACGACGTCCTCGGGCGCGATCTCGTCGGCATATTCGAGCTTGTAGGCCAGGCCCGAACAGCCGGTGGTCTTGACACCCAGGCGCACGCCGACGCCCTTGCCCCGGCGGGTGATGTAGCGCGACACATGGCGTGCCGCCGATTCGGAGAGCGTGACGGCCATGGCGGGACTCATTGGGCCGTGGCAGCGGTGGCGTGCCGGGCCTTGTAGTCGTCGACGGCGGCCTTGATCGCGTCTTCGGCCAGGATCGAGCAGTGGATCTTGACCGGCGGCAGCGCGAGTTCCTCGGCGATCTGGGTGTTCTTGATCGTCAGGGCCTCGTCGAGCGTGCGGCCCTTCACCCACTCGGTCACCAGCGATGACGATGCAATGGCCGAGCCGCAGCCGTAGGTCTTGAACTTGGCGTCCTCGATCAGCCCGGTGGCCGGGTTGACCTTGATCTGCAGCTTCATCACGTCGCCGCAGGCCGGCGCGCCGACCATGCCGGTGCCCACGTCCTCGTCGCCCTTGTCGAAGCCGCCGACGTTGCGGGGGTTTTCGTAGTGGTCAATGACCTTGTCGCTGTATGCCATGCTGATTCTCCTGATGCCGAAGCCGTGATCCAGTGCCTGCGCTCAGTGCGCGGCCCACTGGATGGTGCTGATGTCGATGCCGTCCTTGTACATGTCCCACAGCGGCGAAAGCTCGCGCAGTTTGGCGACCCGGTCCTTCAGGGTGCTGACCGCGTAGTCGATCTCCTCGACCGTGGTGAAGCGGCCGATGGTCATGCGCAGGGACGAATGCGCCAGTTCATCGCTGCGGCCGAGTGCGCGCAGCACATAGCTCGGCTCCAGGCTCGCCGAGGTGCAGGCCGAGCCCGACGAGACCGCCAGCCCCTTGACACCCATGATCAGCGACTCGCCCTCGACGTAGTTGAACGAGATGTTGAGGTTGTGCGGCACGCGGCGCGTCAGGTCGCCGTTGACGAAGACCTGCTCGATGTCCGACAGGCCGTCCAGCAGGCGCTTGTGCAGCATCGTGATGCGGGCGTTCTCCTCGGCCATTTCCTGACCGGCGATCTCGAACGCCAGACCCATGCCGACGATCTGGTGCACCGGCAACGAGCCCGAACGCATGCCGCGCTCATGGCCACCACCGTGCATCTGCGCCTCGATGCGGATGCGCGGCTTGCGGCGCACATACAGCGCGCCCATGCCCTTCGGTCCGTAGCTCTTGTGCGAGGCCAGGCTCATCAGGTCGACCGGCAGCTGTCCCATGTCGATCTCGACCTTGCCAGTGGCCTGCGCGGCATCGACGTGGAAGATGATGCCCTTCTCGCGGCAAATGGCGCCAATGGCAGGAATGTCTTGAATGACGCCAATTTCGTTGTTGACGAACATGACGCTGACCAAAATGGTATCGGGGCGCAAAGCTGCCTTGAAAACATCAAGGTTGAGCAAGCCGTCTTCTTGGACATCTAGGTAAGTCACTTCAAAGCCTTGGCGCTCAAGTTCGCGCATGGTGTCGAGCACCGCTTTGTGTTCTGTTTTAACCGTAATGAGGTGCTTGCCGCGGCTTTTGTAAAACTGTGCTGCGCCCTTCAAGGCCAGGTTGTTGGACTCGGTAGCACCGCTGGTCCAGACAATTTCACGGGGGTCGGCACCGATGAGATCGGCCACATCGACGCGGGCTTTTTCGACAGCCGCTTCGGCTTCCCAGCCCCAAGCGTGGCTGCGTGATGCGGGGTTGCCAAAGTGCTCGCGCAACCAAGGAATCATGGCATCGACCACGCGCGGGTCACAGGGATTGGTGGCGCTGTAGTCGAGGTAAATAGGAAAGTGAGGTGTAGAGTTCATGCTTGAAAACTTCTCAAGATTTAACAAAGGTGTTGCCCAAAGCAAACACCGAATTGGGTGCGTTGATGCGGATGCTCTGTGACACAGGCATGGCAGAAATGGCGCGCTTGATGGCGGGCTTGTCTTCAATGGTGTGACCCGCTGCCAATTGATCGTCCACCAATTTTTGCAAGTTGACGGAATCTAAAAACTCCACCATGCGTGAGTTCAAAGCCGACCACAAATCGTGGGTCATGCAACGGCCGTTGCTGCCGTGGCAGTTTTCTTTGCCGCCGCAGTGGGTGGCATCGATGGGCTCGTCAACCGACAAAATGATATCGGCAACTGTTATTTCAGATGCCTTTTTGGCCAAGGTGTAACCACCGCCAGGGCCCCGAGTGGACTCAACCAATTGGTGACGGCGGAGTTTGCCAAACAACTGCTCTAGGTAAGACAGGGATATTTCTTGCCTTTGGCTGATGGCTGCCAAGGTTACGGGGCCAGAATGGTGTCGCAGGGCCAGATCGATCATGGCGGTGACCGCAAATCGACCCTTGGTGGTAAGACGCATGGCTTTTTCCTAAAATGTTGACTAATTCGCTCGACTATAGCAGAACTTGACTAGATTAGTAGGGATATGAATTGAAGGTCTTTATGCCTTCAGCACCACCACGTTGTCGGTACCTGGCGCCCCAAAGGCCTGGGCCTTGAGCATTTGAAGTTGGTCCCGAACCTGTGCGGCCTTCTCGAAATCGAGGTTTTTGGCGTGCTCCATCATCTGTTTTTCAAGCTGCTTGATGGCTTTGGACACATCTTTCTCGCTCATGTCCTCTACCTTGGCCCGCTGCACGGCTTCTTTTTCTAAGCGATCGGCTTCCTTGCCAGCCTTCTCGCTGTAAACGCCATCTATAAGATCGCGCACTTCTTTGACAATGCTGCGCGGTGTGATGCCCATGGCCAAGTTGTGGGCCACTTGTTTGGTTCGGCGACGCTCAGTTTCTCCGATGGCTTTTTTCATGGACTCGGTCATGCGATCGGCGTACAAAATAGCGCGGCCGTGCAGATTGCGCGCTGCACGACCGATGGTCTGAATAAGGCTTCGCTCAGACCTTAAAAAACCTTCTTTGTCGGCGTCCAAAATGGCCACCAGAGACACCTCTGGAATGTCCAAGCCTTCGCGCAACAAGTTGATGCCCACCAGCACATCAAAAGCACCTAAGCGCAAATCGCGCAAAATTTCAACGCGCTCTACTGTGTCAATGTCGGAGTGCAAGTAGCGAACCTTCACACCGTTGTCAGACAGGTAGTCGGTGAGTTGTTCGGCCATGCGTTTGGTCAGTGTGGTGATGAGCACGCGCTCGTGTTTTTCTGCACGAATTCGAATTTCTTGCAGCACATCGTCCACTTGGTGAATGGCGGGGCGCACTTCCACTTCAGGGTCAACCAAACCTGTAGGCCTCACCACCTGCTCCACCACTTTGCCTGCATGCGTTTTTTCGTAATCGGCGGGTGTGGCCGACACAAAAACGCATTGGCGCATTTTGGTTTCAAACTCTTCAAATTTAAGCGGTCTGTTGTCTAAGGCACTGGGCAAACGAAAGCCGTATTCCACCAGCGTGGTTTTGCGCGCACGGTCGCCGTTGTACATGGCATTCAGTTGGCCAATCATTTGATGGCTTTCGTCCAAGAACATCAAAGAATCTTGGGGCATGTAGTCGGTCAAGGTGCTGGGCGCAGCGCCTGGTGCAGCACCAGACAAATGACGTGTGTAGTTTTCAATGCCTTTGCAGTGCCCTACTTCACTGAGCATTTCCAAATCAAATCGAGTGCGTTGCTCAAGGCGCTGAGCTTCTACCAACTTGCCCATGCCCACCAACTCTTTCAGCCGCTCTGCCAACTCTACTTTGATGGTTTCAACGGCCGCCAAAACCTTGTCGCGCGGTGTGACGTAATGGCTGGAAGGATAGACCGTGAAGCGCGGAATTTTTTGACGAATGCGACCTGTGAGTGGATCGAACAATTGCAGGCTTTCTACTTCGTCATCAAACAATTCAATGCGCACTGCAAGCTCAGAATGTTCTGCAGGAAACACATCGATGGTGTCGCCTCTTACGCGGAACTTGCCGCGGCTAAAGTCTTGGTCATTGCGTTGGTACTGCATGCGAATGAGTTGCGAGATCACATCGCGCTGACCTGCTTTGTCGCCGGTGCGCAAAGTCATGATCATGCGGTGATAACTCTCGGGCTCGCCAATGCCGTAAATGGCCGAGACCGTGGCCACAATGACCACATCGCGGCGCTCCATCAAACTCTTGGTGCATGACAAACGCATTTGCTCAATGTGCTCGTTGATGGCGGAGTCTTTTTCAATGAACAAGTCGCGCTGCGGCACATAGGCTTCGGGCTGGTAGTAGTCGTAATAACTGACAAAATACTCCACCGCATTTTTAGGAAAAAACTCTCTAAATTCTGAGTACAACTGCGCGGCCAATGTTTTGTTGGGTGCAAACACAATGGCCGGTTTGCCCATTTGCGCAATCACATTGGCCATGGTGAAGGTCTTGCCCGAGCCTGTGACGCCCAACAAAGTTTGAAACACTTCGCCGTCGTTCAAACCTTCTACCAACTCAACAATGGCGGTGGGTTGATCGCCCGCTGGTGGATAAGGTTGGTACAACTCAAAGGGCGAGCCTTCGTAGTGCACAAACTTGCCCTCGGGGGCAACATACGGAACCGCCTCAATGGGGGTTTCAGTGGAGACTGGGAATACGGCCATGGAACTTCGTGAGATGTGTCAATTGAGGGCAAAAATGGGGGAAAGAGCCGTTAAAATTAGGGGCAACCCTAAAGCCTAACCTAGGTTTTGGGTTTCTGCCAGCCAGAAACTGCTTTTACAACCTCCCACAAGGACTTTTTCATGTCTCTGTTTACCGCCGTCGAAATGGCCCCCCGCGACCCCATCTTGGGTTTGAACGAACAATTCGCAGCCGACACCAACCCCAACAAAGTGAACTTGGGCGTAGGCGTTTATTTCGACGACAACGGCAAACTTCCCCTTCTAGAGTGTGTTCAATCTGCCGAAAAAGCCATGATGGACAAGCCCTCAGCCCGTGG
>OFSF01000733.1_pt1 | contig 12356 bp, 8 predicted proteins | sample 1543271 | NCBI WGS metagenome assembly OFSF01 (sample SAMN07774227, study PRJEB24372) | wastewater metagenome | isolation source: Exp Tend VB 100WW | collected 2016-02
CGCGCTGCAACGAACGTTCGGCCTCACCGACGTAGAGCTATTGAGCGGTGACGAGGCACGTGCGCGTTGGACATATCTCTCTCCTGAGATTCGACAGGTGCGCTTCCGCGCCGGCGACGGCTTCATTGATCAGGTCGCACTCACGAACGGCTATGCCACGGCGTCGTCACGCGCGGCACACATCAGTGGCGCGAGTGGTTCAGGTCATGCCACCTATGCACTGGAGACAACGGTCACCGGATTCGTTCGTGATGCGAGCGGCGGCGCTACGGGGGTAACGACAAACCGTGGGGCGGTACATGCGCCGCACACGGTGATCGCCGCCGGTCCGTGGAGTGGTGTTATCGCCAAGCTCGCCGCTCTCGATCTAGCGATCGCACCAACGATTCGCCAAAAACTTGTCATCCCGAATCTTCCAGTGATTGATCAGTCGGGACCGATGACGATCGACGATGAGACGGGATCGCACTGGCGCCCAGCACTTGCTGGCGCGTACGCGTTGCGCACCGATCCAACGACGCCCGTCGGCGAGCCGCTCCTCGAGGTGCCAACCGACGATGCGATGGCTCACGCGCTCCTCGATCCCGCATCCCCAACATCGCTCGCCTTGCTGGCCCCGTTCTGGCGCGATGTCTGGCGCGATGGCCCACCGTCGTGGCACCTGATGGCCGGACAATATGAATACACCCCAGATCATCGACCCTTCATTGGACCTACCGATCAGCCAGGCCTTTTCGTGAACACCGGCTATTCAGGTCACGGGGTCATGTGCAGCGCCGGCGGCGCCCGCCGCACCGTTGACCTGCTGTTGGGGCGCGCCGCAGCGGCCGAGGAGCCGTTCCGTGTCGATCGCCCGATGGTGTCGCGAGCACGCGACGTTCTTTGATCAGCCCCGCTGGCTCTGGTAGGCTGCGCACATGACAAATAGCGCACTGCTTTTGACCCCAGTTCTCGGTGGTCTCTTTGTGCTCTTTGCCGCCCTCATTGGGGGCATTAGCAACCTACTCGGGTTGCTTATTCAGCCCCGGCGGGGCTGAGGAGACCAGAGGCGCGGAGACACCGCCCGAAGGAAACTTCAGAACCCCGCCGAAGAGGCGGGGTTTTTTATTGACGAAGTGAAGGGGGATCGATGACGCAGGCAGGGCACGTACCAGGCGCAGGGACTCCGGCCGCGAGTGCTGCAGAGCGCGCGCGACGCGACATGTTGCGCGATGCGCGCGTGACCGCTCGTGATGGCGTACGCCCGCGCATTGGTGCCGACGCACTCTGCGAGGCGATCCTGCTGCAGGGGAGCGACACCATCTGGGGCTACCCAGGCGGCGTGATCCTTCCGCTCTATGACGTGCTTGTCGACCACCCAGAGCTGCGCCACATCTTGGTCCGTCATGAGCAGGCTGCCTCGCACGCCGCGGATGGCTACGCACGCGCCTCTGGCAACGTTGGAGTCTGCCTCGGCACCTCTGGCCCTGGTGCCACCAACCTGCTGACCTCGGCGGCGCTGGCGCATGTCGGGCGGCTACCGGTGCTGCTGCTGCCGGGCGACGTGTTCGTCACAAGGCTGCCGGACCCGGTGCTGCAGCAGGTCGAGGACTTCGAGCAGGGTGACGTCAGCGCCAACGACTGCTTCCGACCGGTGACCCGCTATTTCGACCGCATCACGCGGCCGGAGCAGTTGCTGGTGGCGCTGCCGCGGGCGATCCAGGTGCTGACCGATCCGGCGCAGTGCGGGCCGGTGTGCCTGGCGCTGCCGCAGGATGTGCAGACCTTCGCGTTCGACTGGCCGGTGGATTTTTTCGAGCCCGCAGTGATCCGCTTCCGGCGCCCGCCGGCGGAACAGCGTGAACTGGACGACGCCGTCGCGCTGCTGAAGACGGCCAGCAAGCCGATGCTGGTGGCCGGCGGCGGCGTGCTCTACAGCCAGGCGTGGGCCGCGCTGCGCGACTTCGCGGACGCGCACGGCATCCCGGTCGTCGAGTCGCAGGCCGGCAAGGGCAGCCTCGCCTGGGACCACCCGCTCAACCTCGGCGCGATCGGCGTGACCGGCTCGCCCGCGGCCAACGCAGCGGCGGCCGAGTGCGACGTGGTCTTCGCGGTGGGCACGCGGCTGCAGGACTTCACCACCGGCTCGCACGCGCTGTTCAGCCACGCGAAGCTGCTGAGCCTGAACGTGCAGCCCTTCGACGCCGGCAAGAAACGCGGGCAAGCCTTGGTCGCCGACGCACGCGCTGGGCTCGCGCAGCTGTCGGCCGCGCTGGGCGACTGGCGCGCGGACGCCGCGTGGACCGACACGAGCCGCGCACGCGCCGCCGCCTGGGTCGCGCGCGTGACCGAGCTGACGCTGAACGTGCCGACCGACACGCGGCCGTATGACGCCGAGGTAATCGGCGCGGTGCGCGAGTCAGCGGCGGACATCGGGCTGGACAGCGGCACGAACGACCTCGTCGTCTGCGCGGCCGGCACACTGCCCGCCGAGTTGCACAAGCTCTGGCGCAGCGGCCTGCCCGGCAACTACCACATGGACTACGCCTACTCGACCATGGGCTACGAGGTCGCGGGTGGCCTTGGCGCGAAGCTGGCGCGGCCCGAGCGCGAGGTCTTCGTGCTGGTCGGCGACGGCTCCTACATGATGCTCAACGCCGAACTCGCCACCTCGGTGATGCTCGGCCGCAAGATCATCGTCGTCCTCCTCGACAACCGCGGCTTCGGCTGCATCGAGCGCCTGCAGGTCAACTCCGGCGGCGCGAGCTTCAACAACATGCTCGACGACTGCATCCCGGAAGGTGGCCAGCCCTCGACGATCGATTTCGCGATGCACGGCCGCTCGATGGGCGCCGAGGCGGTCCACGTCCAGGACGTCGCCGAGCTGCGCCGCGAGCTGGTGCGCGCCCGTGCGGCCACGAAGTCGCAGGTGCTCGTCATCGACACGACGCACCGCCGCACGACGGACGACGGCGGGACGTGGTGGGAAGTGGCGCTGCCCGAGGTGTCGCCGCGTCCCGAGGCGATGGCGGCGCAGGCCCGCTACATCGAAGCCAAGAAGCAACAACGTCACTGAACCTGACTCACTGACCCACTGGATCACTGGAACCCACATGACCTGGAACGTCCGCATCGGCATCAACCCCATCTCCTGGATGAACGATGACCTGCCCGCCCTCGGCGGCGAAACCCCGCTCGAAACCGCCCTCTCGGAAGGCGCCGAGATCGGCTACGAAGGCTTCGAACTCGGCAACAAGTTCCCCAAGGACGGCCCCGGCCTGAAGGCCAAGCTGGACGAATTCGGCGTGGCCTGCGTCTCGGGCTGGTACTCGGGCTTCCTCGCCGAAGACACGGTCGAGGCCGAGGTCGCCCGCTGCGTCGCGCACATGGAGAAGCTGCAGTACAACGGCGCGACTGTCGTCGTCTATGGTGAATGCGCCGGCACCGTGCAGGGCCAGATCGACACGCCCGTCAGCAAGCGCCCCACCTTCCGCGACGCCGCCGCCTGGCAGGCCTACGCCGAGCGCCTGAACGCCTTCGGCCAGCACCTGATCGACACCTACGGTATCAAGCTCGCCTACCACCACCACATGGGCGCGTATGTGGAGTCCCCCGCCGACATCGACCAGCTCATGGCGCTGACCGACCCGGCCAAGGTCTTCCTGCTCTACGACACCGGCCACGCCTACTTCGGCGGCGCCACCGACCCGCTCGTGCCGCTGAAGAAGCACCTGGCACGTGTCGTGCATGTGCATTGCAAGGATGTGCGGCCCGCCGTCATCACGCAAGCGCGCAACGACGGCTGGAGCTTCCTGGCCGGCGTCATCAACGGCACATTCACGGTGCCCGGCGACGGCGTGATCGACTACGACGCCGTGCTGACCACGCTGAAGGAGGCCGGCTACGAGGGCTGGCTGGTGGTGGAAGCCGAGCAGGATCCGGCCGTCGCCCCCAGCTACGCCTATGCGAAGAAGGGCCACGACACGCTGCGCGCGATCGTGGACCGTCTGAGCGCCTGACCCGCCGAACCTCCGACCGCACCCCCAGGACACCCCATGAGTTTGCTAGTCAAGGCCGCCGCAGGCCGGGAAATCTGCGAGATCACGCCTGAACGTGCCGGATGGACACACGTGGGCTTCCGCGCGCTGCGCCTGCCGGCAGGCGACCAGGAGACGCTCTGCACCGGTGCACGCGAGCTGTGCCTCGTGGTGCTGACGGGCACCGTCGATGTGCAGGTCGGCGACACCGTGTTCGCGGGACTGGGCTCGCGCGACAGCGTGTTCGCCGAGCAGTCGCCGGACGCGCTGTACGTGCCCGGAGGCCAGACGCTGACCGTCACCGCCTCGCGGGACAGCGAGATCGCGCTGTGCACGGCGCCGTCAACGGGCGGCAAGGCGGTGCGCCGGATCGACGGCAGCACCATGCGCCGCAGCGTGCGCGGCAAGGGCTCGAACACGCGCTACGTCTGCGACATCCTGCCCCAGGACGACCCGAGCGCCGACCACCTGCTGGTCGTCGAGGTGATCACCCCGGCCGGGCATTCGAGCAGCTACCCGCCGCACAAGCACGACCGTGATGCCCCCCCCGAGGAAACCCTGCTGGAGGAAACGTATTACCACCGGCTGAATCCGCCCCAGGGTTTTGCATTCCAGCGGGTCTATACGGATGACCGCAGTATTGACGAGGCCTGCGCCGTGGAGAACCACGACGTCGTGATGGTCCCGCGCGGGTATCACCCCTGCGTGGCCCCGCACGGCTACGACCTGTATTACCTGAATGTGATGGCCGGTCCCGGCAGGCTCTGGCATTTCAAGAACGACCCAGCCCACGAATGGATGGTGGCGCTGTAACGTCGCGTAATCGCGACAAGGATGTTCCCTAGGTTTGCGCCTAAATCAGAGTGCGGTAAAAACGAAAACGTTTACGGCGCCACTGTGGAGGCATGTTCTGGCATAAATTCACAGCAGAGAAACCCGACGTAACCAGCCTGTTGTCTGAACGCGCTGATCTGGCTCCATACCACGGGGCAGCACACAATGCAGACACCAAGCAGATGTTGCAGCGGCGCGACACGCTGGTTTACCAAGGGTCATCCTCAGGTAAATTGGAACGGAATAGTCGCTACTGTTCACCATTCGAGCATCACCCAAGGTCGAGCATTCGGCCACCTTCCCGCAACGAAAGAGGAGTTTGACCATGATCCGCAAAACCCAACTCGCCGTGGCTGTCGCCGCCCTGATCTCCGCTCCGGCTTTCGCCGCTGTCGGCTTCGACGCCAACGTCGAACTGGACACGAAGTACCAGAACAACGGCCGTGGCGCCAGCCAATCGGGCCGCGTTGAACTGAACGCCTTCTCGAAGACCGACAAGGGCGGCGGTTTCGTCGCTGGTCGCGCCAGCTACATGGCCGGCAAGAGCGGCGCCGCTTCGGTGGACGACATGTGGGTCCAGATCGGCAACTCGGCTGGCGACATCAAGCTGGGCCGCTTCGAAGCTGCTGATGCATTCCCGCTTGGCAAGGACGTGCTCGTCGAAGACGGCAGCACGGCAGTCACCGGCTACCGCACGAAGGCCTTCCGTGGCCGCACCGGCGACGCACACGCTGCCCTGAACCTGAACGCTGGTGGTGGCATCGGCTTCGAACTGGGCCTGATGGCTGCCGCCAAGAACACCGGCGTTCGCCCGGTCGTCAGCTTCGGCATGAACGGCTTCTCGGCCAAGGTCGCTCTGGAAACCGGCAAGAACGCCGCTGGCCAGAAGGTCAACGGCGCTGGCATCACCGTCGGCACCACGATGGCTGGCGCTGGCCTGAACGTGAACTTCGGTTCCGGCAAGGTCAACAACGTCAAGGGTTCGAGCTTCGGCGTGAACGCCACGTTCGGCCCGGCTGGCATCGGCTACATCATGGACAAGACGGCTGGCAAGAAGGAAAACACCGTTTACGCCGCTTACAGCCTGCCGCTGTTCGACACGGGCGCCACGATCACCCCGGCTGCTTCCTACGGCAAGGCCGACGGCGAAGCCAAGCGCATCGGCCTGGCCGCTCGCATCAACTACGCTTTCTGATCCCCGCTGCCCTAGCGGCAGTGGAATCAACGTTTTCGGGGTCCACGGTTCAAGTGGTCCTGAGGGGGTGGCATAGAGTGCTGCCACCCTTTCTTGGTGAGCGCCCGATGGGTGCTCACCTTTTTTCCTGATTAGCAACGATCCTCAGCATTCCCCCGAACGACCCGCTGAGCCCGAGGCTTGCACCGCGAGACATCAATGATGAGCCGAGCCACCAGCTCGCGCAGGTCGAACCGACGGTTGAAGCGGTAGGCGAACGCTGCCAGGTAGCTGCTGGCGTACTTGGGGTACTTGAACGCATGGAACGCACCCGACAACGTCGTCTTCAGGTTGCCCAGCACCGTGTTGACCCAGGTGAACTCGGGCAGCTCGCGCGGCTTGCGCTGCCCCACCACGATCGGCGTGTGCAGACAGCCCGCGCTGGTGACCGCGGCGAAGCACCCCAGCCCGTCGCTGACCACCCGCGTTCCCGGCATCAGCGCCGCCTGCGCCCACTGGCCCACCGCCTCCAGCGTGAAGCCGCTCACCGGCGCAAGCTTGACGCACTGCGGATGCCCCTGGTCATCGACCGAGACCGCCGCCACGAACGGCACCTTGTTCTCCGAGCCCCGCCCCGCCTTGCCGCCGCTGCGCTCACCGCCAAGGTAGGCATCGTCGAGCTGCACCGTGCCGTCAAGCCGGTGCTGGCCCTCCCGCTCGGCCATCGCGTGCATGATCTTCTGGTGCATCAGCCATGCCGTCGGGTAGCTCACGCCCACCTGCCGCTTGAGCGCCAGCGCCGACAGCCCCGTCTTGGCCTGGCTGAGCAGGTAGATCGCCAGGAACCACGTCTTCAGCGGCAGCTTGGTGCTGGCGAACAGGCTGCCTGCGGTCAGCGAGGTCTGGTGGCGGCAGCCGTTGCACTGGAACAGCTTGCGTGCGCCCTGGCCCACCACGTAGTGCGCTGCACTGCCGCAGCGCGGGCACTCGAAGCCCTGCGGCCAGCGCGCCTGCTTGACCGCCTCGGCGCATTGCTCTTCCGTGCCGAAGCTGGCCATGAACTCTGGCAGCGACATCCCCTGCTGGAACTGGATTCGGTTCATCGGCATGTGCTCGCTCCTGCGCTTTGTCTGCCTTCTACGCTACACTTGATCGTCGGCTGGGGCCTTGCTGAAGATCATTTCTAATCAGGAAGATCTTTACTCAATTCTCCTTTATAGCCACCATAAAAATCAAACTCCATGTTTGACTTACCTCCAGCATCCTTAACCCACTTTATCGTAGACGCCCAAACACCAGCATAAAACGGCCCACTGCTAAAATCCCCCCCCCTTGCAAAGCAGGCTGCAACCGTGATTGCGACAAGCCGCGAAATCGATAGTCAGTAGTCACACCAACATTAAATGCCGATTGAGCCTCAGCGGAAGCCGATACAAGTCCGCCCCCGAGGGTCAAGATCACAGCCGCAATTGCACTGAACTTCTTCATCGTTGAACTCCGAGTAGATGTCGCCAAATCAGCGACAAAATTTTACAGCACGTTCCATGCCAGAACCAGGCATAGCTTCGAAAATATCTGCAGCCTGGTCCATGACATGGGTCTTTACTTGAGCGTGAAGCGCACCGTGCCAGCAGGTTTGCCGGCGATGGTGACAACGGCAACAGCTTTGGTGCCTGGGACAACCGTGAAGCTGCCGATCGCCTCCAACTTGTCACCCGCAGGTTTCAGCTCGACCTCTTGCTTGTCTGCACCGGCGAGCAGCGTCAACTTGGCACTGGCCTTGGACACATCGGCCGGCTTGCCGTGGTCGCGCAGATGCAATTGGATCGTGCCGGTCTTGGCGACCAGTTCGTAGTCCATGTCTTTGATCTCAACCACCACCCCACCGTGCATAGGTTTGTGTTCGTGGCTATGGTCGCCGGCCGCGAAGGCAGAACCGGCCAGGGTCAAGGTGATGGTGGCGAGGAGCGCTTGTGTGTTCATGAGCATCCTTTCAGGGATTGAAATCGGCGGGGAGAACGAGTGGGAAATGGCACCAGCCATCAAAGGGCCTCGACGTCCTTGCTGTTCATCAGTTCTTCGGCAGGCTTGCGGCCGAAGAGCCAGAACATCGCGGGCGTTAGGAAGGTGTCGAGCAGCGTGGAGCTGATCAGCCCGGAGAAGATGACCACGGCCACTGGGTGCAGCACTTCGGTGCCGGGCTGTTCGGCTTCGAACAGCAGCGGCGCCAAGGCAAAAGCCGTCACCAGCGCCGTCATCAGCACCGGGCTCAGCCGCTCCAGCGAGCCACGCAAGATCATCTTGTGGTCAAAGTTCTCGCCCTCGAAGCGCATCAGGTTGATGTAGTGGCTGACCTTGAGGATGCCGTTGCGCACCGAGATGCCGGCCAAGGTGATGAAACCCACCAGCGCCGCCACGCTCAAAGGCTGGCCAGACAGCCACAAACCCAGCACCGCCCCCACCAGCGCCAAGGGGATGTTCACCATGATCAGTGCTGCCAGCACGCTGGACTTGTAGCGGCTGAAGAGCACCACAAACATCAGCACCAGCGACACAATGCTCAGCAAGCCGACCAGGCGTGATGCCTCTTCCTGCGCCTGAAACTGCCCACCCAGGGTGATGAAGTAACCCTCGGGCAGCTTGGTATCGGCCACCACGGCGCGGATGTCGGCCACAATGTCTGACAGGGCCCGGCCCGAGGCGTTGGCCGACAGCACGATGCGCCGTTTGCCGTCGTCGCGGCTGATCTGGTTGGGCCCGTCGCCGTCCTCGATGGTGGCGATCTTGGACAGCGGGATGCGACCGTTGGGTGTTTCGATCAGGATCTGCCCCAAGCCCTCCACCGAACGTGCCGATTCCGGCAAGCGCACCACCAGTGCAAAGCGCCGGCTACCCTCGACGATTTGGGTGATCTTCTCGCCCTCGACCAAGTTCTGCAGCGTGGCCAGCACTTGGGGTGCCGGCACACCGTACTGGGCTGCTGCCGCATAGTCCACCCGTACCTTGATCTGCGGTGCAAGCACCTGCTTTTCGATCTGCAAGTCCGCAATGCCCGGGATGGCGGCCAGCTTCGCCCGCAGCACATCGGCCTGGCCACGCAGTGCATCCAAGTCTTCGCCAAAGATCTTGATGGCGATCTGCGAGCGCACGCCAGAAAGCATGTGGTCGATGCGGTGCGAGATGGGCTGGCCGATCTCCAGGGCAGCCGGCATGTTGACCAAGCGTGCACGGATGTCAGCCTTGATCTCGTCCATGGTCCGCGTCAGCTCGGCCGTGGGTTTCAGGCCCACGTCCAGTTCGCTGACATGTACACCCTCGGCATGTTCGTCCAGCTCGGCGCGGCCGCTGCGCCGACCGACGTGCGTAACTTCCGGCACCTGCTTGACTAGCACCTCGGCCTGACGGGCCAGGGCCGAACTTTCGGCCAACGTGATACCCGGGTTCAAACGCAGGCCGATCAGCAGCGTACCCTCGTTGAACGGCGGCAGAAAGGTCGTCGGAAAGAACGGCACTGCGGCCGCAGCCACCACCACCGCCGTACCCGCAGCCACCATCGCAGCCTTCGGCGCATTCAACACCGATTGCAGCGACGACTGGTAGGCAGACTTGAGCCAACGCAGAACCTTGGTGTCGCCGTGGTCCAGGTTCTTCATGCGCGGCAACAGGTAGAAGCTGAGCACCGGCGTCACCGTCACCGACACGATCAGCGAGGCCAGCGTTGAGACGATGAAGGCGATGCCCAGCGGCACGAACAGCTTGCCTTCCAGCCCCGGCAATGCAAACAACGGGATAAACACCAGCACGATGATGACCGTGGCGTACAGGATCGCCGAGCGCACCTCCATCGTGGCGTGCGCCACCACTTCCAGCGGATGGATGCGCGAAGTGGGGTGCTTGGCGCGGTCTTCCTTCAGACGACGCAGCACGTTTTCGACACCCACCACTGCGTCATCGACCAGGCCACCAATGGCGATGGCTAGGCCCCCTAACGTCATGGTGTTGATCGACAGCCCGAAGTAGCGGAAGACCAGGGCGGTGATGAAGATCGACACCGGAATCGCCGTCAACGCGATGATGGTTGGCCGCAGCGTGCCGAGGAAGAAGAACAGGATCACCGCCACGAACACCGATGCACCGATCAGCTTGCCTTGCAGCGTGGTGATCGAGGCCTCGATGAAGCTGGCCTGGCGGAAGGTGACCTTGGGCGCCTGCATGCCGGCGGGCAATGAAGTCTTCATGCCTGCAAGGGCTTCTTCAATGCTGCGCGTCAGCGCGATGGTGTCGGCCGATGGCTGCTTCTGGATACCCAGAATCACGGCCGGCTGGCCTTCAAAACCGGCATCACCACGTTTGGTGGCGGCGGCAAAGGTCACGTCGGCTATCTGGCGCATCAGGATGGGCTGGCCATCCTTGGCGGTAAGCGCCAGGTTTTTCAGGTCGTCCAGCTTTGAGGTACGGCCCAGGTTGCGGATCAGATACTCCCGGCCGTTCAGCTCCAAAAAACCACCCGAGGTGTTGTTGGAATAACCCTTCAGTGCCGCTTCCAGCTGATCGTGCGTGATGCCTAGTTCTGCCATGCGCACAGTGTTGGGCTGCACCTGGAACTGCCGCACTTCACCGCCGATGGGTATGACTTGGGCCACGCCCTGCACCGACAGCAGCCGCGGGCGCAGCACCCAGTCAGCGTACTCACGCACCGCCATGGCCGAGATCTTGCTGGTGTCCACCGGAATGGCGATCTGCATGATCTCGCCCATGATCGAGCTGATCGGCCCCATACGCGGCAGCACGCCTTCGGCGATGCCTTCTTCCATCGCGGCAAGCCGCTCGCTGACGAGCTGGCGGGCGCGGAAGATGTCGGTGCTCCAATCGAACGTGACGTAGATGAAGGACAGACCGGCTGACGAGGTTGAACGGATCGTCTCCACCCCCGGCAGGCCGTTCATCGTGGTTTCCAGCGGAAAGGTGATGAGCTGTTCCACCTCTTCAGCGGCCATACCACCGGCCTCGGTGACGATGGTCACCGTGGGCTTGTTGAGGTCGGGAAACACATCCACCGGCGTGCGCGCCAGCGTGAACGCGCCATAGGCCATCAGTACCACGCTGGCGATGATCACCAGCAAGCGGTTGCCCAAGCTGTTGTCGAGTAGCCACTTGAACATGTCAACGCACCTGGTTGATCAAGGTGGCACCTTGCGTGGCCACCCGGTCGCCAGCCTTGAGGCCAGCCGTGATAGACACGCTGATGCCGTCTAGAGATTCGGTCGTGACCGTGCGGGGCTCGAAGCGTTCAGAGGCAGCCTTCACCCAGACAATGGTCTGGTTGGCCGGGTTCTTCATCAGCGAAGCGACCGGAACCGCCAGGCCCTTGACTTTCTCCTTTGTCTGCACAAACACACGCACCGGCTGACCGACGGCTAGGCTGGTAAGGATAGCCTCTTGCGCCCGGAAGCCCAACGGCAGGGCTTGCTCACGCAGGCTACGTGCAGCACCCATGAATTCCAGAGGCACACGCTGGTCACCGATAGCCAGGGTAGCGCTGCCGATGTTGGCCGCTAGGGCGGGATCAAACGCCAGGGCTTCGATGCGCAAGCGACTAGGATCGACGATCTCAAAGACCAGCTCACGGGCATCGACAACCTGACCTGCTACCGCATAGGCCGAGGCAATGACGCCAGAGACCGGTGCCAGCAGAGCCTCACGGGTGGTCAAGCCACTGCCGATGGCGACAATGCGTTCAACCAGACTGGCAGACTCACTTTCAGCAGCCTCGATGTCCTTGCGCGGCACCGTGTCCGCCAGCTCCTTCAAGCGGGAAACGCGCTTGTCGGCCAGGGACTTGGCCGCACGCAACTCAGCCAACTGGGATGATTGGTTGGACCGTTCGATGGGTGCCGTCGCTGGCACCACATAGGCTAACACCTCACCCTTGCGCACGGCCTGGCCCGGGCTGGGCAGGCCGCGTGGGCCGGGTTCGATGCGACCCGCGTTCAGCGGTTGCACCTTACCGCCTGCGTTAGGATCCATCAGCACCTTGCCCGTCAGCTCCACAGAGCGCGGCAATTCGGCATCCGCTGTGGTCAGGGTGCGTACACCCAGCTGACGCTGCGCGGGCTTAGGCAGGAAGACGCTGCCATCGGGCAGGCGCTGCGGGCCGTTGGCACTGGGCGCGGCACCACCGCCGCCATGGTCATCGCCCGCACCGGCGTAGGCCGCAGGCAATCCAGACAATGCCAAGACGATGCTGACGATGACGGCCTGTCGGGTCTTGAAGTGGGTCAGAGCGCGCTTCATGCCGCACCTCCAGCGCGGACCCGACGCGCCAACATCGC
>OFSF01000735.1_pt1 | contig 12340 bp, 11 predicted proteins | sample 1543271 | NCBI WGS metagenome assembly OFSF01 (sample SAMN07774227, study PRJEB24372) | wastewater metagenome | isolation source: Exp Tend VB 100WW | collected 2016-02
CAACTCAACGGTAAGCTTGCCCTTATTACTGGCTCATCGGCAGGCATCGGCTTTGCCCTTGCACGTGCCCTGGGCGAAGCTGGCGCGCATGTCATTCTCAATGGTCGCAACGCAGAGAAAGTAGCATCGGCGGCTTCCATACTTCAAGCTGAAGGCCTCAAGATCAGCCAATCGGTTTTTGATGTCACCAACGCCCAAGATGTGGCGACAGCAGTGAACAAAATTGAAGCCGATGTGGGAGCCATTGAAATTTTGATTAACAACGCCGGAATGCAAATTCGCGGTCCTTTGCATGAGTACAAGGACGAAGATTGGCACACCCTGATGCGCACCAACCTAGACAGTGTTTACTACGTTGGCAAAACTGTGGCGCAAAAAATGATTCCGCGTGGCCACGGCAAAATCATCAACATCTGCTCTGTTCAAAGCGAACTGGGCCGCCCAGGCATTGCGCCCTACACCGCAAGCAAAGGCGCGCTCAAAATGTTCACCAAAGGCATGGCCATTGATTGGGGCCAATTTGGCATCAACGTCAATGGCATCGGCCCAGGTTATTTCAAAACCGAGCTGAACCAAAAATTGGTGGACGATCCTCAGTTTTCTTCATGGCTTGTGGGCCGTACCCCAAGCCGGCGTTGGGGCGATATCGAGGATTTGGGCGGCGCAGCGGTCTTTTTAGCCAGTGATGCCTCCCGGTTTGTCAATGGGCACATCCTTTATGTGGATGGCGGCGTCACGGCTACACTCTAACTTTTCCGTTGAAAGGCACTTTTCATGCGCGCGCTCATTTGCCACTCTGCCAAAGACTTAAGAATTGAAACAACTCAGCTGCCCGACATGGGCCCCGATCAAGTTCGCGTGAACGTTGCGTTTGGGGGCATTTGTGGTTCTGATTTGCATTATTACCAACACGGTGGTTTTGGTACTGTGCGCATCAAACAACCGATGGCACTCGGGCATGAAATTTCGGGCGTGATCAGCGCGCTTGGCGCGAACGTCAAACACCTCACAGTGGGTCAGCGAATTGCCATTTCTCCTTCGCGCCCATGCGGCTCTTGCCGCTTCTGCCAAATGGGTCAACAAAATCATTGTTTGAACATGCGCTTCTTTGGCAGCGCCATGCCCTTCCCTCACATTCAAGGCGCCTTTGCCGAGCAACTCATCATTGAAGCCTATCAGGCCCACGCCATCGGCAAGCATTTAAGTCTTTCAGAAGCCGCCCTGGCCGAGCCCCTGTCGGTGGGCTTGCATGCCATTCAACGCGCCGGCGGCGTGCTGGGCAAGCAGGTTTTTGTCACAGGCTGTGGGCCCATTGGCTCGCTGCTCATTGGGGCTTTGCGCCGCGCCGGTGCAGCCCGCATTGTGGCCGCTGACATTGCAGACCTTCCTTTGAAATGCGCCAAAGAAATGGGCGCCGACGAAACCATTAACCTCAAAACCCAACCCGAGTTGCTTGACAAATACAAAGCCGACAAAGGCCAGTTTGACGCCGTGTTTGAAGCGTCTGGCAGCGAGCCTGCTTTGCGGGCTGGCCTCGATGTCATCGTGCCGCGCGGCATCTTGGTCACGGTGGGCATGGGCGGCGACATGAGCTTGCCCATGACGCAGTTGGTGGCCAAAGAAGTTGATTTGCGCGGCACTTTCCGCTTCCATGCCGAATTTGCCACAGCGGTTCAGTTCTTGAATGAAGGCCTGATCAATGGCAAGCCTGTCATCACGGGTATTTTGCCCATGGACAAAGCGGTTGAAGCCTTTGAATTGGCTTGCGACAAATCGCAATCATTGAAAGTTCAAATCGAATTTGAAGCCGCTTGATGAAAAGCCAAATTGACCATTTGGTCGTTGCAGCCCACAGTTTGCAACAAGGTGTTGAATGGTGTGAGGCCACCTTAGGCATCACACCCGCTGCAGGTGGTGAGCATGAAAAGTACGGCACACACAACCGCCTGTTTAAAATTGCCACGCCCGCTTTCCCAGTGGCCTATTTGGAAATCATTGCCATCAACCCCGATGCTGTGATTGAAAAAAAACCGCCACCTACGCGTTGGTTTGATTTAGATAACCCACAACTCCAAGCAGAGTTGGTCAAGTCGCCTCGCCTCATTCACTTTGTAGCCAATACAAGCAACATCCAAGACGCACGTCACGCATGGAAAGCCCAAGGCATTGATCGCGGGCCGGTCATCCATGCCAGTCGCAAAACGCCCAAGGGCTTGCTGCAATGGCAAATTACGGTCAGGTTGGACGGCGACAGGCTCTTTGACGGCACCCTGCCCACGCTCATTCAATGGGGCAAGCCTGAGGCAGCCGATCCTATGCATTTGCATCCTCGCAATCACTTGCCACGTTCAGGCGTGTCACTGAAGTCTTTGACCGTCTCGCATCCCAGTGCTAGCAAAATTCAAGCAGCCTATGACGCCATTTCGCTTGGCAACATCCTTGTCGCTGAGGGGACTGCAAACATCGTTGCCACCCTTCAAACGCCCAAGGGTCTGGTCACACTAGAGAGTTTAGGCATTTGAAAATGAACGTTTCGCTTCAATCCGCATCAGAGAGCGCGGTTAACGACAATTCGCCCATTGATGTCTTGATTGTGGGCGCTGGTTTGTCTGGCATTGGTGCCGCCAAACATTTGCAAATGCACAGCCCGCAAACCAGTTGGTGCATTTTGGAATCAAGAGACGCCATTGGTGGCACATGGGACTTGTTTCGATATCCAGGAGTTCGATCAGACTCAGACATGTACACCTTGGGTTACTCCTTCAGACCTTGGGTGGATAACAAGTCTCTTGCGGAAGGTAGCACCATTCGGCAATACATTCAAAAGACTGCCGACGAAAATGGCATCACGCCTCATATCCGTCATGGCCACTCTGTAACGCATGCCATATGGTCTTCGGATGAAGCGTGTTGGACCATTACGGCCAGTCAAAAACAAAGTGATCAACCAGTCATTTTGAAAGCAAGATTTTTGTACCTGTGCTGCGGCTACTACAGTTACAAAAATGGCTACCAGCCTGCCTTTCCAGGCCAAGCCAACTTCAAAGGCCAGTGGGTTCATCCTCAATTCTGGCCAGCCAAGCTGAACTACGATCAGAAAAAAGTGGTGGTCATTGGCAGTGGCGCAACTGCCGTCACCTTGGTGCCAGAAATGGCGAAAACAGCAGCTCATGTGACCATGTTGCAGCGCTCCCCCACTTATGTCGTCTCTAGGCCAGCAGAGGACAACTTCTCGCTGACTTTGCAAAAGTACCTGCCCATGAAATGGGCCTATCAAATCACACGCATTAAAAATGTCAGCTTTGGCATGCTGACCTATCAATTCGCTCGCAGGAAACCCGAGTTTGTGAAACGCTACTTGGTGAAGATGGCTGCCAAGCAATTGCGCTCCGATGAACAAGCCAAGCATTTTTCGCCTGATTACAAACCTTGGGATCAAAGGCTGTGTCTGGTGCCAGATGGTGATCTGTTCAAACAAATCAGAAGCGGCAATGCCAGTGTGGTCACTGACACCATTCAAGCCGTCACTGAAAATGGCATTGAATTGAAAAGCGGCAAGACCCTTGAAGCAGACATCATTGTGTCTGCCACAGGTTTAACTTTGAACCTTTTGGGCGACATTCAAATTGAAGTAGATGGCAAGCCCTTCAAGGCATCTCAAGCCATGGCCTACAGGGGCATGTGGTTGTCTGACTTGCCCAATGCCATCATGACCTTTGGTTACACCAATGCTTCTTGGACTTTGAAAGCCGATCTCACCGCTGTGTACACCTGCAGACTGTTGAATTACATGCGCAAAAAGGGGTACAGAAAAGCTGTGCCAATTCGAGATGCCCAGGTCGAAGAGCAAGACTATTTATCGTTTACGTCTGGCTATGTCCAACGCGCTCGCGACGTGCTTCCAAAGCAAGGCAAAATTGCGCCGTGGCAAGTGAATCAAAATTATCTGAAAGATATCTTTCTGATTAAATACGGCCGTCTGAACGATGGTGTGATGCGCTTCAGCTAATTCTGCCGTTTCACATCTTTTTTTGAATATCTTCTTTTTCGGATTAGCCAAGTCGAGGTACGCATGCTTGCTTTATGGATCTTGTTTTTGCTCTTCATGAGCCTCGTCGGATTGGTTTTGTTCGCAGCTTTTTCAAACAAGAAGGCTGAACAACTTTTACCGCCAGCCGGCAGCTTTGCCAAATTAGGATCTACTCGCCTGCACTATGTCGATCAAGGACAGGGGCCGGCCATTGTCATGATCCATGGGTTAGCCGGTAATCTTCAAAACTTCACCTATGGCCTTGCGGCACCTTTAGCCCAAAATCACAGAGTCATTTGTGTTGATCGCCCTGGTTGCGGTTATTCAAAGCGCTCATCTAATGCCGATGCCAGCTTAGAAGCACAAGCCGATACCATTGTGAGCTTGCTAGACCACTTGCAAATTGAGTCTGCCGTTTTTGTCGGTCATTCATTGGGAGGCGCCATTTCATTGGCAGCTGCGCAAAGGCACCCTGAAAGGGTGAAGGCCTTGGCTTTGATTGCGCCTCTGACGCATTTGCCCGACGCTCCCTCCCCCGCGTTCAAAGCTCTTGAAGTACCTTCACCCATGCTTCGATCGATACTTGGTTGGACCTTGGCAATTCCTGGAACGCTTTATCGAATGTCATTGAGCTTGAAAATTATTTTTGGCCCTGAGAGAGCTCCCGCTGACTTTGCCATTCGAGGGGGAGGCATCTTGTCACTCAAGCCTCAGACCTTTATCAGCGCCTCTAGCGACTTACAAAATGTGGGCTGGAGCATGCCTGCTATTGAAGCTGCATACGCCAGCATGCAAACACCGGTGCATGTGCTGTTTGCCAAGGAAGATCGAATTTTGGATTGCAAACTGAATGGCGAAGATTTGCCCTCTCGCATTCCTGGTGCGCAAATTACCTTGGTGACCGGTGGGCACATGTTGCCTGTGACCCAATTAGAAGTGTGTGTTCAATTCATTGAAGGCGTGGCAGGGTAAGACACAGGCTTGGCGTCTTGGTGCCACACTTTGTACTTGTGCATCACCTCTGCATAAGCGTCTGAGTCTTCAAAACTTGTCAGCCAATTTTGCAAAGGCTTCCACGCTTGCGCATCAAACCATGCTCGGTCTGTTCTGGCAAATTGCCTTACAAAGGGTGCAATGGCTGCGTCAACCCAGCACCATGCGGGGCCCATCAAACATGCCGTCTGGCTCAGTTTGACATTCAGTTGGCTTAGGAACAATGCACCCTGTTGCCTGTTTGCCAATCCATCGGGCAGGTCGTAGCGATTGGGGTATTTGTAGCGATCTAAATGCTGCTTAAATTCGCTGTCGCATTGGTGCACCAACGCCACCGCATCTTGGTGCGTGGCAGTGCCTGCGGTCGACCAAGACTGTGGGTCACTTTGCTGCAAAGCCCAGTTGAGAATGTCCAGACTTTCTTCTAACACTTGGTCCTTCAAAACCAAGACCGGTACAGTGCCTTTGGGCGAGACAGCCAACATACTTTCGGGTTTTTGCGACAGCGCAATTTCGCGAATTTCACAGCGTATGCCGCTCGACAACAACGCCAATCTGGCGCGCATGGCATAAGGGCAGCGTCGGAAGGAATACAAAACAGGTGCATCAACTGGTAACAAGGCAGCCACCCTTTCTTGACGTTGTGGCGTGCCAATGTGATTGGTATGACGCGCCTTGGCAATTTCCCATTGTTTTTGTCGTTCCCGAGCGCCGTTCTTTTGAACCTCGCTGGTGTGATCATGACACCGTGGGCAACTGACGCCCAACTCAAACATGTCCGATGCTTTGGCGCCAGGTGGCAAGGGTTCACGACAAGCGCGGCACAACTCATGTGGGCCCGGTGTTAAACCATGGCCCACAGACACTCGCTCGTCAAACACAAAGCACTCGCCCTCCCACAAGCTTTTCTCTGGGGGCACAAGCTCTAGGTATTTAAGGATGCCACCTTGCAAATGATAAACATCTTCAAAGCCATGTTCCAACATCAAGGAAGTTGATTTTTCGCAACGAATACCACCCGTGCAAAACATGGCAACACGGGGCTTTTGACCATTTTTAGCTTCCAAAGCTTTCGCCTGCTTCACCCAATCAGGCAGTTGCGAAAAGCTTTGAATCTGCGGATCGACGGCGCCTTTGAAGCTGCCAATTTCGACCTCGTAGTCATTGCGCGTGTCGATCACCACCACATCTGGTGCAGAAATAAGATCGTTCCAATCTTCTGGTTTGACGTACTGGCCCACTCGCTTGGTCGGACTGATGCCATCGACACCCAGTGTGACAATTTCTTTTTTAAGGCGAACTTTCATGCGGTGAAAAGGCGCTTTGTTTGAAACAGACTCTTTGTGCTCTAAGTCGGCCAGCTTGGGATCTTGTCGCAAGTAGGCCAGCACCGCATGCACGTCTTCTGGCATACCCGCAATTGTGCTGTTGATGCCTTCACGCGCCAACAATATCAAGCCCTTGACGTTGTGCGCTTCGCAAAATGCCAGCAAGGCAGCACGCCGATCTGCATAGTCAGGCAAATCAACAAACTTGTAAAAGGCCGCAGTCAGAAAAGTAGTTTCAGTCGCATTCAAGGTCATGGCGCTATTTTGCCTTGAGTCAGGTCGGAGACGGGCTGATCTATGTCAGATGCTTCAAAATACGCTGTTTCTATAGTAGCGGTTAAGCATTCAAAAATGATTTTTCTAAGTTCTTTCAAAGCTCTTCCTCATCTTGGTCAGAGGCTTTGCCTCATCTTTTCGCTGTTCAGTTCAGCCGCTTTCGCTCAAAGCCCATTTTTTGAGATCACCCAAAAGCCGGCTCAGGTGGCTGTGACCACAGCACACCCCATGGCCACCGAGGCAGCACTCAAAATGCTTCAGCAAGGTGGTTCTGCGATAGATGCAGCCATTGCAGCGCAGCTGATGCTGGGGCTGGTTGAGTCGCAATCGTCTGGCTTAGGTGGCGGCACTTTCTTGATGCATTGGGATGCCGCTCAAAAATCACTGACCAGCCTAGATGGCCTTGCCATTTCTCCTCAAAAAACGACAGCCTCCCTCACAACCGATGTCGATGGAAGTCAACTGCCCTATGAGTCAATGAGCCGCGGCGGTCGAAGTGCCGGCGTCCCAGGCACCCTCCCCTTGTTAGCCAAGGCGCACGCCAAGTTTGGCAAACTGCCCTGGCCAGCATTGTTTGTTCCGGCCATAGAGGCAGCCAGCAAGGGCTTTCCCATGCCGGCCTACATGCATCAAATTTTGTCAGCCCCAACAGCCGCCAAAGATCATCCCGACATGTTGGCTTTGTATTTTGACGATGCTCAAAAGGTAAAGCCAGTGGGCACGCTCATAGCCAACCCCGACTATGCCAAGACACTTCAAAGGATCTCCCTCAAAGGCCCATCCGCAATTTGGGCTGATGGTGCCAGTACAGATTTTTTGGCGGCCGTTCAAAAGGGCTACAAGCCGTCTCTGATGACAGAAGAAGATTTAAAAAGCTACCAAGTAGAGGAGCGTGAGCCCCTTTGTGGCCCTTACCTTCGTTACAGCGTTTGCGTGATGGCACCCCCTTCATTTGGCGGCGTGGTGGTTCTTCAGGTGCTGCAAATGTTGGCGGAAAAATCCAGCTTGGGCACTGACTTTAACCAGCCCGAATTTGCTCATGCCTTTGCCGAGGCCGGCAAATTAGCGCAAGTTGATCGCCGTCGCTACGTGGGAGACCCTGCATTTTTCAAAGTGCCGGCCAAGGCCTTGGTCAATCCGGCTTACGTCAAACAAAGGGCCTACCTAATTCAACCCAACACCCTGCCCAGATATTCACCAGGACAGCCAGAAGCCATGTTGGCTGATGCACCAGGGCAGTCCATGGCACAAGCCGCAGCAGCACCTAGCTCCGATGCAACCAGCCAATTGGCGGTTGTTGACGCACAAGGCAACGCAGTCAGCATGAGCACCACCAACAATTTGAATTTTGGTTCGCGCATCTTGGTGCAAGGTTATGTTTTGAACAACGCTATGACCAACTTCACCACATCGCCCAAACCAGGCGAAATAGCACCCAACAAAATGGAGCCCAGAAAAAGACCTGTTACGTCCATGGTACCCACCATGGTTTTTGACGAGGCAGGTCAATTGGTCACGCTAGGCGGATCGGCAGGCGGCGGACAAATCGTGGACTATGTTGCTGCCAACTTGGTTCGCATGTTGGCCAACCAATTAAGCCCCTTTGAAGCACTGGCACAAGGGCACATATCAACGGCCATTCCGAATCAGGTTCAGCTTGAAAAAGGAACTTCAGCCGCCCAACTGGCTGATGCTCTTCTAGCCAAAGGCCAAAAAGTGGAAGTCGTGCCCATGAACAGCGGCATGGGATTTTTAAAGCGCGCTGGCAGTGGCTGGATCGGATCTGCAGACCCGCGAAGAGACGGTGTTGCTTGGGGCTTTAACCCCAGACCTTAGGAAACAAAGCGTCGTTCATTTCGGCACCGTCTGGCAAGCGTTGATCCAAACCAACAAATGGCGGCGAGGTCAGCCAAGGACGCACTGCATGACGCGCATCGTCTCCCAAGTACCTGGCGGAAAACACGCGTCTTCTAGATTGAGGCCCTACACCACTTGAGGCATGCAAGGACAGCATCTGAAAAGCCACACAGTCACCTGGCTCTAAAGCCCAAGCAAGCTGCTTAAACTCATTGGGCTTTTCTTCAATCGAAGGCAAGTCAGCCAAGCTGCCCTCAGGAAACCATTTGGCTTGTTGGTCTCTGAAAGTTCGCGGCATGTACCAGGTGCCCAAATGCGATTGCGCTACAAACCTAAGCGTGCTGACCAAAGGTACAGGATCAACTGGAATCCAAAAACTCACGTTTTGGCGACCGCTCACGTTGTAGTAGGGTTGATCTTGGTGCCAAGGTGTTGCTTGCTTGGTGCCAGGTTCCTTCACCAACAAATGGTCGTGATAAAGACGCACCGTTTTGGACTGCATGAGTTGCGCCGCCAAATGGGGCAAGGTCGAATTGGACAAAATGCTTTGATAGTCTGGGTTCGATTGCCAAGTGCAAAAGTCTTCAACGAAGCGCCCAGGATCGTCGGCCTGGCTGGCCACTTGCACCAAAGGACTTAAATGCGCGAGGTTGTGTTCAATGCCGTTTTCAAGTGTTTGAATTTCTTGTGCGTTGAAAACACCGCGCAAAACAACAGCCCCCAAGTTTTGATAATCCTCAATGGTTTCAGGCGAAAGCAAATGTGTTCTCGACATAGGAATTGAATTAAATGTTTTTCAACAACACTGAAGTCTCAAAGAGTGGCAAGCCCATGATGCCTGTGTAGGAGCCCTGTATGTCTGAAATATAAGCAGCTGCCATACCTTGAACACCGTAGGCACCGGCTTTGCCAAAGGGCTCTCCACTTGCGACATAGGCTTTGATCTCCGACAGCTTGATTGGGGCAAATGTCACTTTAGACACTGACACACTCAATAAACGTCGGCGGCCTGAAGCTACAGCCACGGCAGTCAAGACTCTGTGAGTTTGGCCAGACAAAGTTTTTAAAATTCGCACGGCATCTTGTTCATTTTCGGGTTTGCCTAAGATCACTCGGCCTAAGGCCACAGTGGTGTCAGCGCACAACACAGGCGCAGGTTTTAAGCCTCGCGCTTGCATGCGTTTGACGGCAGCTTCAAGTTTCAATTGCGTCACACGCTTTACGTAGGTCAAAGGAGCTTCACCTGGTATTTCGCGTTCTAGCGATTCAGCATCTTCGTCTGGCGTGGCCAACAACAACTCATACCGAACGCCTATCTGTTCGAGCAATTGTTTGCGTCTAGGACTTTGCGAGGCCAGGTAAACGAAATCTTTCATTGCAAGTTTATTCTCGGTGGTAAGGATGGTTGGCATTGATCGACCAAGCTCGGTACAACTGTTCGATGAGCAAGACTCTGGCCATGGCGTGTGGCAGCGTGAGATCGGACAATCGAATGCGTTCGTGTGCTGCATCTCTAAAGGCTGGCTCTAAACCATCTGGCCCCCCAATAATGAGCGCAACATCATCACCGCCGAGTTGCCAATCTTTTAAACGCTCTGCCAGCGCCGTGGTCCTCAATGACGTACCGCGCTCGTCTAAAACCACCACTCGAGTACCGCGCGGAATGACCGCTTCAATGCGTTGACGCTCAGCTGCCACCAAGTTTTCATAGGTTTTAGAACTGCGGGGCTCTGTCTTCACAGCCTTGAGCTCTACTTTGAGCTCAGGGGGAAAGCGCTTGGCGTAATCGTCCCACGCAGTTTGCGCCCAATCGGGGACGCGTTGCCCCACTGCCACAATTAGCAGCTTCATGAAACTCAGGCCTTAGGCTTGGCCTTGGCGAAGGACTTGGTTGCTGGCTTAGGTGCTGCCTTAGGTGCTGCCTTGGCTGCTGGTTTGGCGCTAGGCTTGTTCGCAGGTTTGCTGGCAGGTTTACCGACAGATTTTGAAGCAGGCTTGCTGCTTGATTTGGCAGGTGCTTTGCCCGCTGTTTTAGCAGCAGGTTTGCCGCTTGATTTAGCCGGCACTTTGCGCGTGGGCTTGAGCGCTTCCGAGCCCATGGGCCCAACCGGCACAGAATCACGCCTTGTAGGCGTGCGTCCTGCACTGACATTGGCCTTCTTCTTGGCAACGGGCTTGCGCACAGGTTCAGCAGGCTTGGGTGCGCCCAGTTTCAGACGCACCGGCTTGTCGCCCCAAATTTCTTCAAGGTTGTAGTAAGAACGAATGGTTGGCTGCATCACGTGCGCAACGACGCTGCCGCAATCGACAATGATCCACTCTCCGTTGTCTTCACCCTCAATGCGAGGTTTGGGGTAGCCCGCTTCTTTGACCTTGTCGCGCACGCTGGCTGCCAAGGCTTTGGTTTGACGGTTGGAAGTACCTGACGCGATGATGACCCGCTCAAAAAGAGCGGACATCTCTTCTGTGTCGAACACCACAATTTCTTGTGCTTTCACATCTTCCAATGCATCCACAACGATACGCTGGAGTTTTTGGGTGTCTTTTTTGGCAGAGGTTTCGTTCATCGTGCAGGCTGGTAGAGGTGATGGCTTTGAATATACAGCGCAACGGTCGGTGGGACCAGAGCGTCAATGGCTTGCCCTTGGGCCACCCGTGCTCGAACTTGCGTTGCACTGTGTGGCAAATTGGGCAATTTCAAGGCCTGAGTGGGGATGTCATGGCTGGGAGCGTCGGAGTCTGAGAATTCGGACATCTCGCGTTCAGCGACGCAAATTATAGCTCGCTGGGCAATTTCTCCAATTTCATGCCATGTTGCCAAGGCTTTGCCCTGATCTTCTCCGATGAATAAAAAGAACTGGGCATCTGGATACTGCTCAGAAAGGCTTCGCAAAGTGTCGATGGTGTAACTGGCGCCCTCTCGGTGCAACTCGATTTCATCCACCCGGGCATGCCTTAGGTGACTGAAAGCCAGCCTGGCCATGGCAGCCCTGTGCGCTCCGCTGCTTAAGTCTCTGGGTTTGTGCCAAGCATTGCCAGTAGGTACCACAATCAACTCGTCTAAATGAAATTGAACGATGGCAGCTTCGGCCATGGCCACATGGGCAATGTGCGGCGGATCAAATGCGCCGCCCAAAATGCCAATGCGTTGTGATGTCAAACCCAATCCCTTGGTTTCAAAAATTGACTGGCCAATTGAGCCTCTGCTGAATCGGGCGCATCGACTCTGTTGTAGGACCAAGTCACCAGCGAAGGCATGGACAACAAAATCGATTCAGTGCGGCCACCTGATTGCAAACCAAAATGCGTGCCCCGGTCCCAGACCAAATTGAATTCGACATAACGACCACGGCGATAAAGTTGGAAATCTCTTTCGCGTTCACCATAAGGGGTGTCTTTTCTGCGCATCACGAGGGGCATGTAGGCTTTTAAAAGTCCATTGCCCACATCTTGCATCATGGCGAATCCTTTTTCAAAACCAAGTTCTGCAAAGTCATCGTAAAAAATGCCACCAACGCCGCGTGCTTCGTTGCGGTGCTTTAAAAAGAAATACTCATCACACCATTTTTTAAAACGTGGGTGTAGATCTGCGCCATAAGGCTGAACAGCCTCTTTGCAGGTTTGATGAAAGTGCACCGCATCTTCTTCAAAACCGTAGTAAGGGGTCAGGTCCATGCCGCCACCAAACCACGCCACAGGCGCTTTCCCCTCGGGCTTGGCCACAATCATTCGAACATTCATGTGAACGGTGGGCACATAGGGGTTGCGTGGATGAAAGACCAAAGACAAGCCCATGGCTTCAAATGGCGCACCCGCTAACTCTGGTCGATGCTGCGTCGCTGAAGGTGGCAGCTTT
>OFSF01000738.1_pt1 | contig 12318 bp, 10 predicted proteins | sample 1543271 | NCBI WGS metagenome assembly OFSF01 (sample SAMN07774227, study PRJEB24372) | wastewater metagenome | isolation source: Exp Tend VB 100WW | collected 2016-02
TGTTCATGGGCTTCCTGGGCATCATCCAGAACGACATCAAGCGCGTGGTGGCCTACTCGACGCTGTCGCAACTGGGTTACATGACGATCGCGCTCGGTGCGTCGGCCTACTCGGTCGCCGTGTTCCACCTGATGACGCACGCCTTCTTCAAGGCCCTGCTGTTCCTGGGTGCGGGTTCCGTCATCATGGGCATGCACCACGACCAGGACATCCGCAACATGGGCGGCCTGCGCAAGTACATGCCCATCACCTGGATCACGTCGCTGCTGGGTTCGCTCGCGCTGATCGGCACGCCGTTCTTCTCGGGCTTCTACTCGAAGGACTCGATCATCGAGGCGCTGCACGCGAGCACGCTGCCCGCCGCCCCGATCGCCTACGCGGCGGCCGTGATCGGTGTGTTCGTGACGGCGTTCTACTCGTTCCGCATGTATTTCCTGGTCTTCCATGGCAAGGAAAACTTCCACCACAAGCCGTTCCCAGGTGAGCACGACCACCACGACGAAGACGACCACGGCCATGCGCATGCGCACACGCCGCACGAGTCGCCCTGGGTCGTGACGGTGCCGCTGCTGCTGCTGGCGATTCCGTCGGTCGTGATCGGCTATCTGACGATCCAGCCGATGCTCTACGGTGACTTCCTGAAGGACGCCATCTACGTGGACGCCGCGCGCCATCCGGCGATGGCTGAAATCGCCGACCTCTTCCACGGTGCTGCGGCGATGGCAGTCCATTCCCTGCAGACGCTGCCCCTGTGGCTGGCCGTCGGGGGTGTGGTCACGGCCTACGTGTTCTACATGCTGGTTCCGGCAGTCCCGGCCTTCTTCGGCCGCACGCTGGCACCGCTGGTGACCGTGATGGAAAACAAGTACTACATGGACTGGATCAACGAGAACATCATCGCTGCAGGCGCCCGCCTGCTGGGCCGCGGTCTGTGGAAGATCGGCGATGTGACGATCATCGACGGCCTGTTCGTCAATGGTTCCGCTCGCCTGGTGGGCTGGATCGGGTCGCTCGTGCGCCTGTTCCAGACCGGCTACATCTACCACTACGCACTGGTCATGCTCGTCGGCGTCTTCGCGCTGATGTCGTGGTTCGTGTGGCAGCACCGTTGAGCGGAGGGACAACGACATGGCATATCTCTCCCTTGCGATCTGGATTCCCATTGCCTTCGGCGTGCTGCTGCTGGCGATCGGACGTGACGACCAACCCCAGGCGGCCCGCTGGATCGGCCTGATCGGTGCGCTGATCGGCTTCGCGGTGACGCTGCCGCTGATCACCGGCTTCGACACCACCACCGCTGCGCTGCAGTTCCAGGAAAACATCGCCTGGATCCCGCGTTTCAACATCCGTTATCACCTGGGTGTCGACGGCATCTCGGTGTGGTTCGTGCTGCTGACGGCCTTCATCTCGATCATCGTCGTGCTGGCCGGCTGGGAAGTCATCACCGACCGTGCCCACCAGTACATCGGCGCCTTCCTGATCATGTCCGGCCTGACGGTCGGCGTGTTCTCGGCCGCCGACGGCATGCTGTTCTACGTCTTCTTCGAGGCGACCCTGATCCCGATGTACATCATCATCGGCATCTGGGGTGGCCCGCGGCGGGTGTATGCGGCCATCAAGTTCTTCCTGTACACGCTGGCCGGCTCGCTGCTGCTGCTGCTGGCACTGATCTTCCTGTACTACAAGTCGGGTGGCAGTTTCGACATCCAGACCTGGCACAAGCTGCCGCTGCCGATCGGTGCGCAGACGATGCTGTTCTTCGCGTTCCTCGCTGCGTTTGCGGTGAAGGTGCCGATGTGGCCGGTGCACACCTGGTTGCCGGACGCCCACGTCGAAGCCCCCACGGGTGGCTCCATCGTGCTGGCCGCGATCATGCTGAAGCTCGGCGCCTACGGCTTCCTGCGCTTCTCGCTGCCGATCGCGCCGGATGCCTCGCACGAGTGGTCGGGCCTGCTGATCACGCTGTCGCTGGTCGCGGTGATCTACATCGGCCTGGTCGCGATGGTGCAGACCGACATGAAGAAGCTGGTGGCGTATTCGTCCATCGCGCACATGGGCTTCGTCACGCTCGGCTTCTTCTTCTTCAGCGAACTGGGCATCTCGGGCGGTCTGGTGCAGATGATCTCGCACGGCTTTGTCTCGGGCGCGATGTTCCTGTCGATCGGTGTGCTCTACGACCGTGTGCACTCGCGTGAAATCGCGTCCTACGGCGGCGTGGCCAACACCATGCCCAAGTTCGCCGCCTTCGCCGTGTTCTTCGGCATGGCCAACGCGGGCTTGCCCGGCACGGCCGGCTTCATCGGCGAGTGGATGGTGATCCTGGGGGCTGTTCACTACAATTTCTGGATCGGTCTGCTGGCGGCGACAGCCCTGATCTTCGGCGCGGCGTACACGCTGTGGATGGTCAAGCGGGTCTACTTCGGTGAGGTCGCCAACGACCATGTGCGTGAACTCAGCGATGTGAACGCCCGTGAATTTGCGCTGCTCGCCGTGCTGGCGATCTGCACGCTGGCGATGGGCCTCTATCCGAAGCCCTTCACCGATGTGATGCACGTGTCGGTGACGGAGCTGATCCGCCACGTCGGCGTGTCGAAACTGTGATCCTGGAGCGCTGCACCCCATGACTGCAATGAATTGGCTCGCGGTGTATCCCGAGATCTTCCTGCTGGTGATGGCCTGCGTCGTCGCGCTGGCCGACCTGTTCGTGACCGACCCGAAGCGCACGCCCACGCATGTGCTCACCCTGCTGACGCTGGTCGCGCTGGCGGGCATGCACTGGGTGTCCTTCAACGAGGGCCAGACCTACTACGCGATGAACCGCATGGTGGTCACCGACCCGATGGGGCACCTGCTGGCCCTGTTCGCGACCATCGCCGTGGCCGTGACGCTGGTCTATGCACGCCCTTACGCCGAGAGCCGCGAGATGCTCAAGGGCGAGCTGTATTCGCTCAGCCTGTTCTCGCTGCTGGGCATCTCGATCATGGTGTCGGGCAACAACCTGCTGACGCTGTACCTCGGCCTGGAAGTGATGAGCCTGTCGCTGTACTCGCTGGTGGCGCTGCGTCGGGACCACGCGCAGTCGACCGAAGCCGCGATGAAGTACTTCGTGCTGGGTGCGCTGGCCTCGGGCTTCCTGCTCTACGGCATGTCGATGATGTACGGCGCCACCGGCTCGCTCGACCTGGGCCGGATCTTCGAAGCCATCGGCAAGGGTGAGGTCAACCGCCAGGTGCTGGTGTTCGGCCTGGTGTTCATCGTGTCGGGACTGGCGTTCAAGCTGGGTGCCGTGCCCTTCCACATGTGGTTGCCGGACGTGTACCAGGGTGCGCCTACCGCGGCCACGCTGCTGATCGCGGGTGCGCCGAAGATCGCCGCCTTCGGCATGACCATCCGCCTGCTGGTGGACGGCATGCTCGGTCTGGCGGTGGACTGGCAGCAGATGTTCATCGTGCTGGCGGTGTGTTCGCTGCTGGTCGGCAACCTGGCCGCCATCGCGCAGACCAACCTCAAGCGCATGCTGGCCTATTCGACCATCGCGCAGATGGGCTTCCTGCTGCTGGGTCTGCTGGCGGGCGTGGTCAACGGCAATACCCTGTCGGCGGCCAATGCCTACAGCTCGTCGATGTTCTACATCATCACGTACGTGGTGACGACGCTGGGCACCTTCGGTCTGATCATGCTGATGGCCCGTGCTGGTCATGAAGCGGAGAACATTGTCGACCTAGCGGGTCTGCACCGCCGCAGCCCGGTGCTGGCCGCCGTGATGGGCATCTTCATGTTCTCGCTGGCCGGTGTGCCGCCGATGGTGGGGTTCTACGCCAAGCTGGCCGTGCTGCAGGCGCTGATCTCGACCAATGACGCGCTGCATCTGTACCTGGCGATCTTCGCCGTGGTGATGTCGCTGATCGGTGCGTTCTATTACCTGCGCATCGTCAAGGTGATGTACTTCGACGAGCCGACCGACACCTCGCCGATCGTCACCCCGACCGGTGCCCGCACGGTGCTGTCGCTCAATGGTGCGGCGGTGCTGGTGCTGGGTGTGCTGCCTGGCGGTCTGATGGCCATGTGCGCACAGGCCATCGTCAAGGCACTGGGCACCTGATGTCCTCGTCCGCATCGGTCTGGCTGGTGCTGCTGTTCGCGGCGGTGTTGGCCAATCTGCCGTTCTTCAATGAACGGATCTTCGCCGTCGGCCCGGCCCGCACCCACAAGGGTGTCGCCCTGCGCCTGCTGGAGCTGCTGCTGTACACCGCGCTGGCCATCGGCGTCGGGCGGTGGCTGGAAGGCCGCAACAGCCAGATCGCCGATCAGGGCTGGCAGTTCTACGCGGTGCTGGGCTGCGTGATGCTGACGCTGGCCTTCCCGGGGTTCGTGTGGCGCCATCTGCGTCGCCGGCACTGAGCGGCGTTCGGTTCCCTTTCCATCCGCCGCAACCCGCTCCTGTCACGATGGCCCTCCTGCCTGAACTTCACCAGCTGCCTGCCGACGATGCGCACCTGCGTGAGGTGTGCGTGCAGTCGCGCGAGGCCTACCGTGGCCGTTTCCTTCAGGTCCGCCAGGACGACGTGTCCCTGCCCGACGGCAGCACGTCGTACCGCGAGTACATCGTCCACCCCGGTGCGGTGATGGTGGTGCCCGTGCTGGACGACGGCCGGCTGGTGATGGAGCGGCAGTACCGGTATCCGACACACCGCGCCTACCTGGAGTTTCCCGCTGGAAAGCTGGAATCGGGCGAGCCGGGCATCGTGTGCGGGGTGCGCGAGCTGTTCGAGGAGACCGGCTTCCGCGCGGCGGAGTGGGCGTACGCAGGTGAACTGCACAACGCGATCGCCTATTCCAGCGAGCGCATCGAGGTGTGGTTTGCACGTGGTCTGGTGGCGGGCGAGCGGCAGCTGGACGCCGGCGAATTCCTCGACGTGTTCGTCGCCTCCGAGGACGAACTGTCCGCTTGGGTGGCCGACGGCTCTGTCACCGACGCCAAGACCATGATCGCCTTGCTCTGGCTGCAGCAATGGCGTGCAGGACGTTGGGCTTTGACCTGGAAACCTGCGGACGCCTGGGGCTGCGACCGATAATCGGTCGGCCATGAAAGTACTCAACCTGCAGTGTGCGGTCGGCCATTCCTTCGAAGGATGGTTCGGCTCCGAAGACGATTACCTGTCGCAGCAGGCCCGCGGTCTGCTGGTCTGCCCGCTGTGTGGTCATGCCGAGGTGGTGCGGCTGCCGTCCGCGCCGCGCCTGAACCTGTCGGGTGCCAAGGCCCCGGTCGCACCCGCCCCAGCCTCCACCGCGTCGACGCCCACGTCGTCTTCCGCGCCAGCGGCTGCGCAGCGGCCATCCTCTGCCAAGCCACCCGTCCGGTTGACGCCGGAGCGCGCGCAGGCCGAGGCCGTTCTGCTGCAGGCCATGCGCCATGTGCTCGCCAGCACGGAAGATGTCGGTCCGGCCTTCGTGGAAGAGGTGCGGCGCATGCACTACGGCGAGGCCGAGCCGCGCAACATCCGCGGCGAAGCCAGCCCGGCCGAGGCCGAATCCCTCCGAGAAGAGGGAATCGAGGTGCTGCGGATGCCGATTCCCGACGGTCTCAAGGGACCGTTGCAGTAGGCGCTGCCGGCTTGTCGGGATCCAGCAGGCGGCCGGGGTTCATGCGCTGCATCGGATCGAGAGCGTGCTTGATGGCGCGCATCAGGTCCAGTGCCACGGGCGACTTGCGCCGCGCCAGTTCCTCCCGCTTCAGCGCACCGATGCCGTGCTCCGCGGAGATCGATCCGCCATGGGCCTGCACCGCGTCGTAGACCAGCGTGTTGACCGCGTGTTCGTGTCGCGTCAGGAAATCGCTGGCCGAGCCACCCGGCGGCACCTGCACGTTGTAATGCAGATTGCCGTCCCCCAGGTGCCCGAAATTGACCAGCCGAGCGCCCGGGAACGCCTGCTCCAGCGCAGCGTCGGTGCTGGCCACGAAATCGGGAATGCGGGAGACGGGCAGGGCGATGTCGTGCTTGATGTTCAGGCCTTCTTCGGCCTGGGCCATCGAGATCGATTCGCGCAGGTGCCACATCGCGCGCGACTGGGCCACCGAGCCCGCGATGGCCGCGTCCGTGAGCACGCCAGCCTCCAGTGCGGCCTCCAGCAGACCTTCGAAGACGGCGCGGGCATGCTCCGCATTTTCAGCGTCGGACACTTCCAGCAGCACGGTCCACGGCGACGGCGGCAAGGGCTGGGGGATCTGCGGAAAATGCTTGCGCACCAGGGACAGCGCGTGCATCCCCATCACTTCGAACCCCGTCAGCGACGCTGCAGCACGGGCCTGCGCCAGTTGCAGCAGCGCCACGCACTGCGTGACCGATGCGCAGGCGGCCAGCGCGGTCATCGTCGCGGCGGGCTGCGGATACAGGCGCATCACGGCGGCGGTGATGACGCCGAGCGTGCCCTCGCTGCCGATGTAGAGGTGGCGCAGGTCGTAGCCGGTGTTGTCCTTGCGCAGCCCGCTCAGGCCTTCCCAGACCTGGCCGTCCGGCGTCACCACCTCCAGCCCGAGGCAGAGTTCGCGTGCATTGCCGAAGCGCAATACCTGCGTGCCGCCCGCATTGGTCGCGAGGTTGCCGCCGAGGGTGCAACTGCCTTCGGCTGCCAGGCTCAAGGGCAGCAGCAGACCGGCGTTCTCGGCCGCCTGCTGCGCCGCCTGCAGCACGCAGCCGGCCTCGGCCGTCATCGTCAGGTTGGCCGCGTCAATGGCCCGCACCCGGTTCAGCCGACCCAGGTTGAGCAATACCTGCGTGCCGGAGCCGTCGGGCACCGAGCCGCCCACCAGGCTGGTGTTGCCGCCCTGCGGCACCACGGCCACCCCGTGGCGGGCGCACACGCGCATCACCGCCGCGACCTCGGCCGTGTTGCCCGGCCGCACCACCGCCAAGGCTTTGCCGTGCCAGCGCTTGCGCCAGTCGCGCTCGTAGGCGCTGAGGTCGCCGTCCTGCAGCACATGGCTGGCGCCGACGGCTGCGCGTAGGTCCACCAGCACCGGGGCGAAATCAGCGACAGGGGTCATGGGGGTCTCGACGGGATTGGAGAGGGATCGGAGGCTTGCGCCGGGACAGCGAGTGCGCTCAGGCTGCGCTGGCGACCGCCGCCGCCTGACGCCCTGCGGCCAGCCGCGCCCGCACATGCCAGGCGCACGCCGAGAACAGCAGCACCGACAGCACCAGCTCGATGGCGGCCAGCGTCACTTCCGGCCCAGGCGCGCTGTTGACCCGCACCGCGCCTTCGGCAGCGTAGAGCCACACCGCCAGACTCATCCAGCGGTAGGTGTAGAGCTTCATGCGCCACAGGCCCGGCAGCGCCAGCAGCAGGGGAATCACCTTGATCGCCAGCGAACCGGAGCCCGTCGGCGCCAGTTGCAGCTCCCAGAGCAGGCCCAGCACCGCCAGCGCCAGACAGGAACCGAAAGCGAGCCAGCGGCTGCGCTGCACGGCGGGGGTGGGGACGGTGGTGGCGCGGGGTTCGGTCATGTGGGGCGATGCGGGGCGGTCGTTTCAGCTTTGGCATGATAGCCACATGCATCTATTCAGCAGTCGATGGGCGGCCTTTCAGGCCTGGCCCTGGCTCGACACCCTGCGCACGCTGCGCCAGCGCTTCCGGGAAGACCGGCTCGGCGTCACCGCGGGCAGCCTCACCTTCACCACCATGGTCTCCCTGGTGCCGCTGTTGACGGTCACCTTCGCGCTGTTCACGGCGTTTCCGATGTTCGCGAGCTTCCGCAAGGCGCTGGAGGTGTATTTCCTGCAGAACCTGGTGCCCGACGCCATCGCCCGCCCCGTGTTCAAGCAGCTCACGCTCTTTGCCAGCAAGGCCAGCCAGGTGGGGGCCGTGGGGCTGGTCGTGCTGGTGCTCACCGCGATCGCGCTGCTGCTGACCATCGACCGCTCGCTGAACGCCATCTGGCGTGTCCGCCAGACGCGGCCGCTCGCGCAGCGGGTGCTGGTGTACTGGGCCACGGCGACGCTGGCGCCACTGGTGCTCGGCGTGAGCCTGTCGCTGACCACCTCGTACGCGGTGTCGGCCTCCAGCGGCCTGAACGAGGCCTTGCCGGGGGGCGTGTCGCTGCTGCTCGGGCTGGTCGAGCTGGGGCTGATGGCAGTGGGGGTGTCCGCACTGTTCAAGTTCGTGCCCAACACGCAGGTGCGCTGGAGCCATGCCGCGCTGGGCGGGGTGTTCGTGGCGATCGGGTTCGAGCTGGCCAAGCGGGGTCTGGCCTGGTACCTCGGACTGGCGCCGACCTACACGACGATCTACGGCGCCTTCGCCACGGTGCCGATCCTGCTGAGCTGGATCTACCTGGGCTGGGTGATCGTGCTGCTGGGGGCGGTGATCGCGGCGTATGCACCGAGCCTGCAGATGCGCGTGGTGCGCCAGGCGGTCACGCCGGGCTGGCGCTTCCTGTTCGCGCTCACGCTGTTGCGCGAACTGGCGCAGGCTCGGCAGGGCCCGGCGCGGGGTGTCGCGGTGGTCGAGCTGTGCGAGCGGCTGCGGCTGGATCCGCTGCAGGTCGAGCCGGTGCTGTCGGAGCTGCAGCGGCTGGACTGGGTCGGCGTGCTGGAAGAGCCGGGGCTGGCGCGCCATGTGCTGCTGGTCGATCCGGCGCACACGCCCGTGGCGCCGCTGGTGCATGCGCTGCTGTTGGCGGTGCGTGGCGAGGACGATCCTTTCTGGCAGAACGCGGGTCTTTCGCAGATGCGGCTGGCCGATGCGCTCGATCTCCGGCCAGCCCCTGGCACCTGAACCCTCTGGAACCGGTTCCGAACAAGGCCGGATCCCCGGCGGTATTGCGCAGTTCGGGGCGACCGTGGCGTCTTACCCTCTCGCCTGTCCGTCGTCTGGCGGAAATCAACGAAGCGTAGTACCGGGGGGTATCGAATGCGCGTCAACTTGCCTGTCACCCAAGCCGAATACCCGTTCCCGAGCGGGCGGGCGCTGGTCTCGACGACGGACCTGCAGGGACGCCTGCTCTACTGCAATCCGGCGTTCATCGAAGTCAGCGGCTTCGTGCGTGAGGAGCTGCTGGGACAGCCCCATAACCTGATCCGGCATCCCGACATGCCCGAAGAAGCCTTCCGGGACATGTGGGAGACGATCGCCGCAGGGGCGCCGTGGTCCGGGCTGGTGAAGAACCGCCGCAAGAATGGCGACCACTACTGGGTCATGGCCAATGTCACGCCGCTGCTCGACGGTGAGCAGCCGATTGGCTACATGTCGGTCCGCACCGAGGCCAGCCGCGCGCAGATCGAGGCCGCCGAGCAGCTCTACGCGGCCATGCGCGCCGAACAGGAAGCGGGCGGCGCGCTGATGCACCGCCTGCACAGTGGCCGCGTCGAGCGCAACACCGCCTCGGCGCGGGTGCTGCGCCGGCTGGCGGTGTCGCCGTCGAAGCGGCTGTTCCTGCTCTGCCTGGGCTGTGCGGTGGTCGGGGCTGGTGCCGGGCCGTGGCTGTCGGGCGACTCCGGGCTGGCGGGCGGGTTGGCCGCTGCCACCTTGCTGGCCGGGTCTGCCGCCTTGGCCGCCTGGCGCATCCGCAGCAGCAGTCTGGAGCCCATGGCGCGGCTGCTGCAGTTCGCCAACCGCATGGCAGCGGGAGATCTGCGCCACCGCCTTCCCGCCGACCAGGCCGGACTGGCCGGCCATCTGGAGCGTGCGCTGAACCAGCTGTCGGTCAATCTGCTGGCCATCGTCGGCGACACGCGGGCGGGTGTGGATGCCTTGCGCGGCACGGCGAGCGAGCTGGCCCGCGGCAATCTGGACCTCGCCGAGCGCACGGAATCCCAGGCGTCCAGCCTGGTCGAGACCTCGGCCTCCATGACCCAGATCACCGGCACCGTCCGCCAGAGTGCCGACAGCGCACACGGCGTGGCCGGCATGGCCCTGCAGGCGGCCGAGATCACCTCGCGCAGCACGGCGGCCGTCCACCGCGTCACCGACACCATGCAGACGATCCGCCAGTCCTCGCAGCGCATCCAGGAGATCGTGCAGGTCATCGACGGCATCGCCCTGCAGACCAATCTGCTGGCCTTGAACGCTGCGGTGGAGGCGGCGCGTGCCGGGGAGCAAGGACGTGGATTCGCCGTGGTGGCGGGCGAAGTGCGCCAGCTGGCCAAGCGCACTTCGGTTGCCGCGCAGGAGATCAAGCAGCTGATCGAGGAAGCCGCCGCCAAGGTCGAGACCGGTACGGCGCAGACCGATCTGGCCTGCACCACGATGGACGAAACCCTCGCCGCCGTGCGCCAGATGAGCCAGCTGGTGGGCGGCATCGGCACGGGGGCGGCCGAGCAGCTGGTGGGCATCTCGCAGATCAACGAGGCCGTGGCCAACATGGAAACGCTGACCCAGCAGAACGCCACGCTGGTGCAGGAGCTGACCGGCGCGGCCCACTCGGTCGGCACGCAGGCGGAGATGGTGTCCGAGGCGGTGCGCATCTTCCGTCTCGATGGGCAGACGCGTGCCGTGGACACCTCCGCGGTCACCTTGCGCCGCCAGATGAAACAGGCGCGGCCGGCCCTCGCGCGCTGATCAGGCCAGCGCGCTGCGCAGGGCGGCGAGCAGCCCGTCCGGGTCTTCCTGCATCAGCGCATGGCCGGCCTTCGGCAGCGTGTGCACCTCGGCTTGCAGCGCCTGCGCCATGGCCTGGGCCTGCCGCGGCGTGGTCATGCGGTCCCGGCCGCCCAGCACCAGGTCGCAGCGCGTGAGGGCGGCGGTACGCAGCTGCGCCGCGGCCTCCAGACCATGGGCGTAGCGGTCGCAGGCGCTGAAATCGTGGTGGAACAGGTTGTGCTCGATGCCCGCGACGCCTTCGCCACGCGCCAGAACCTGGCGCATCAAGGCCTGGCTGGCCCCGTGCAGCCAGGCGCCGGGGCCGGGGTACGAGGGCTTGGCCGCCATCGAGGCATGCGAGAACGTCACCACCTGGTCGATGGCCGCCAGCGGGGTGCGGGCTGCCAGCTCCAGCAGGGCCGGCGAGACGCGCATCGGATAGGCCGTGCCCACCATGACGAGGTGGCTGATGGCGCCGGGCGCGGCGCGGCTGGCGGCTTCCAGCGCGATCAGCGAGCCCATGCTGTGGCCGACCAGGGCGGCGCGCTGCACCCCGTGTGCAGCCAGCAGCGCCAGCACGGCATCGGCCATCGACTCGACGTCCGGCAGCACCGGGCCGGCGCTGCGGCCGTGTCCGGGCAGGTCGATGGCCAGCACGCCGTGGCCGTGGTGCGCGAACCAGCGCGCGGCCAGCGTCCAGACGCTGTGGTCGTTCAAGGCACCGTGCACGAAGACGACGCAGGGCAGGGTGGGGTCGAAGGGCCGACCGCCGGTGTAGGCGTACATCGGCGCGTGCTGGGTGATAGGCAGTGGCGTGGTCATGGCGTCACGCGGCTTTCTGCGCGGCCTTGAGCGCGCGCTGGAGGTCGTCGATGAGGTCGGCGGGGTCTTCCAGGCCAATCGACAGCCGCACCGTGCCTGGGCCGATGCCAGCGGCGGCGAGGGCTGCGTCGTCCATGCGGAAATGGGTGGTCGAGGCGGGGTGGATCACCAGCGAGCGGGCATCGCCCACATTGGCGAGGTGCGAGAACAGCTCCAGCGCCTCGATGAAGGCCTGCCCCTGTCGGCGCGAGCCTTGCAGATCGAAGCTGAACACCGCGCCGCAGCCCTTGGGCAGCAGGCGCTGCGCCAGCGCGTGGTCCGGATGGTCGGGGCGCGAGGGGTGGCGGATGGTGCCGACCATGGGCTGGGTGGCCAGGAACTCGACGATGCGCTGGGTGTTCTCGACATGGCGCGCCATGCGCAATGGCAGCGTCTCGATGCCCTGCAGGATCAGCCAGGCGGTGTGCGGGCTCATGCAGGCGCCGAGATCGCGCAGCCCCTCGCGGCGGGCGCGCAATCCGAAGGCGCCGACGGAGCTTTCCTCGGTGAACACCATGCCGTGGAAACCGTCGTAGGGCTCGCACAGCGTCGCGGCGCGGCCGTGCCGGGCATGGGCGGCGTCCCAGTCAAAGTTGCCGCCATCGACCAGCAGTCCGCCGACGACCGTGCCGTGGCCGCAGAGAAACTTGGTCGCCGAATGCAGCACCAGCGCCGCGCCCAGCGCGATCGGGCGCTGCAGCCAGGGCGTGGTCAGCGTGGCGTCCACCAGCAGCGGCAGGCCGTGCTCGCGGCCGAGCTGGGCCAGCGTGGGGATGTCGAGCACGTCCAGCCCCGGGTTACCCAGCGTCTCGCCGAAGAGCAGCTTCGTCTCTGGCCGGATCGCCGCGCGCCAGGCGTCGTGGTCACCCGGCCGCACGA
>OFSF01000739.1_pt1 | contig 12306 bp, 10 predicted proteins | sample 1543271 | NCBI WGS metagenome assembly OFSF01 (sample SAMN07774227, study PRJEB24372) | wastewater metagenome | isolation source: Exp Tend VB 100WW | collected 2016-02
TGCCGCCGCTGGACCTGGCCTTGCGCGTGCGCTGCCTGAGCTGGCCCTGAAACCTTGCCTGCCTTCAACCTTTTCACCATCGTCACGCCCATGTCCGCTCCCTTCATCCGCATTCATCCGGCCGACAACGTCGTCATCGCCCGCTCGCAACTGCTGGGCGGCACCGTGCTGGCCGACGAGGGCGTGACCGTCTCCGGGCTGGTCCCGCCGGGGCACAAGGTCGCCAGCCGTGCCATCGCGGCGGGCGAGCCGGTGCGCCGCTACGGGCAGGTCATCGGCACGGCGACCCAGCCGATCGCGCCGGGCCAGCATGTCCACACGCACAACCTCGCGTTCAGCGACTTCGCCCGCGAGCACGCCGACGGGGTGGACGCCGCGCCGACCGCGTTCGAGGCTACGCCGGCCACCTTCGACGGCATCGTCCGGGCGGATGGCCGGGTGGCGACGCGCAACTACATCGGCGTGCTGACCTCGGTGAACTGTTCGGCGACCGTGGCGCGGGCCATCGCGGACCAGTTCCGCCGCGACATCCGCCCCGAGGCGCTGGCCGAGTTCCCGAACGTGGACGGCATCGTCGCGCTGACGCACGGCATGGGCTGCGCCACGGCCAGCGACGGCGAGGAACTGCGCGTGCTGCGCCGCACGCTCGGCGGCTATGCGCGGCATCCGAACTTCGCGGCGGTGCTGGTGGTGGGCCTCGGCTGCGAGACGAACCAGATCCAGGGGCTGATCGCGCAGGAAGGGTTGCAGGAAGGGGCCAAACTCGTCACCTTCAGCATCCAGGACTCGGGTGGCACGGCGCAGACCGTGGCGCGTGGCGTCGCGCTGATCCGCCAGATGCTGCCCGAGGCGAACCGCGTGACGCGCCAACCCGTGCCAGCGCGCCATCTGGTCGTCGGCCTGCAATGCGGCGGCTCGGACGGGTACTCCGGCCTGAGCGCGAACCCGGCGCTCGGCGCGGCGGTCGATCGCCTCGTGCGGCATGGCGGCACGGCGATCCTGTCCGAGACGCCCGAGATCTACGGCGGCGAGCACCTGCTGACCCGCCGCGCCGTCAGCGTCGAGGTCGCCGACAAGCTGCGCGCCCGCATCGCGTGGTGGGAGGCCTACACCGCGCGCCACGCCATGCGCATGGACAACAACCCCTCCGCCGGCAACAAGGCGGGCGGGCTGACGACGATCCTGGAGAAGAGCCTCGGCGCCATCGCCAAGAGCGGCACGACGAATCTGGTCGACGTGGTCGAGTTCGCCGAGCCTGTCACCGCGCACGGCCTCGTCTTCATGGACACCCCCGGCTACGACCCGGTCTCGGCGACAGGGCAGGTCGCGGGTGGCGCCAACCTGATCTGCTTCACGACCGGGCGCGGCTCGGCCTATGGCTGCGCGCCGTCGCCGTCGCTGAAGTTCTCGACCAACACCGCGCTGTGGAACCGCCAGGCCGACGACATCGACCTGAACTGCGGCACGGTGATCGATGGCACCGAGTCGGTGGACGAGGCGGGCGAGCGCATCTTCCGGCTGATGCTGGACGCCGCTTCGGGCCGCGCCACCAAGAGCGAACAACACGGCTACGGCCAGAACGAGTTCGTGCCGTGGCAACTCGGCGCGGTGATGTGAAAACGAAGGCCCGCGACGTGAACAAGGATTCCTGATGGCACAACCGATCGCCGAGGGCAGCGTCTTCCTGCCCGCCGAAGACATCACCGCCTGGGCGGTGGCCTGCCTGCAGGCGCTCGACCTGCGCCCGCCGGATGCCCGGCAGCTCGCCGACAGCCTCGTGCAGACCAGCCTGTGGGGCGTCGATACCCACGGCATCGCCCGGCTGCCGCACTACTTCGAGCGAATCTCGCGCGGCTCGATCCGGGCACGGCCGGTGCTGCGCATCGAGCGCACGGGCGCCTCCACCGCGCAGGTCGACGGTGACCAGGGGCAGGGCATTCTGGTGGCGCATTTCGCCAACCGGCTGGCCATGGACATCGCCCGCGAGACCGGCATCGCAGCGGTCGGCGTGCGCGATTCGTCGCATTGCGGCGCGGTCGGTCTCTACGCCCGCGAGGCGGCCCGCGCCGGCCTGATCGGCCTGGCGTTCACGCATGCGGACAGCATCGCCGCTCCGCACGGCGGCCAGCGCCCGTTCTTCGGCACCAACCCGATCGCCATCGCCTTCCCGCGCGCGGGTGGCGAGCCGGTGTGCCTGGACATGGCGACGACCTCGATCCCGTGGAACCGCGTGATGAACGCGCGCCGCGAGGGCCACACGCTGCCGCCCGACATCGCCATCGACGCGCAAGGCCAGCCGACCACCGACCCGAACGCCGCCATCGCCGTCACCCCGCTCGGCGGCCACGACTACGGCCACAAGGGCTACGCGCTGGCGCTGATGGTGGACCTGCTCAGCGGCCCGCTGCATGGCAATCCCTTCGGCCCGCACATCCCGCCGATGTTCGCGGACCTCGACGCGCCGCGCCGCATCGGGGCGTTTTTCCTCGTCATTGACCCGATGCGCTTCGCGGGCGGACCGATGCTGGCCGCCGTGGTCGAGCAGATGGCGCGCACGCTGGCGGCCGAGCCCGGATCGCCCCGCATGCCCGGCGATCCGGAGCACGACTGCGAGGCCGAACGCCGCCGCACCGGCATCCCGGTCGAGCCGCAGCTGGCGCGCCAGATGCACGACTGGAGCCAGCGGCTGGGTGTTCCGCCGCCTCTACGTACTATTGCGCAGGGGTAACCCTTGTGGCCCTGCCACGGGCAGCTTCCTAGAATCGCGCCTAGCCTGTGGTGCCTCGGTACCACTCTCAACCCAATCAGGAATTCTGGAGCCTCCGCATGGAACGTCGCAATTTCATCCGCAACACCGGCATGGCCGGCGTGCTCGCCGCTGGTGCCGCCCCCGCCATCGTCCATGCGCAGGCCAACATCCGCTGGCGTCTGGCGTCGAGCTTCCCGAAGTCGCTTGACACCATCTACGGCGCCGCCGACGAGTTTTCCAAGCAGGTCGCCGCGATGACGGGTGGCAAGTTCCAGATCTCCGTCCACCCGGGCGGCGAGCTGATGCCGGCCTTCGGCGTGGTCGATGGCGTGCAGAACGGCACCGTCGAGATGGCCCACACCGCGCCGTACTACTTCTTCGGCAAGGACGAGACCTTCGCGCTCGGCTGCGCGATCCCCTTCGGCCTGAACAGCCGCCAGATGACGGCGTGGATGTACGAGGGCAACGGCCTGAAGCTGATGCGCGAGTTCTACAAGGCGTTCAACATCGTCAACTTCCCCGGCGGCAACACCGGCTCGCAGATGGGCGGCTGGTACCGCAAGCCGATCACCTCGGCGGCTGACATGAAGGGCCTGAAGTTCCGCGTCGGCGGCTTCGCCGGCAAGGTGGTCGAGCGCATGGGCGGCGTGCCGCAGAACATCCCCGGTGGCGAGATCTACCAGGCGCTGGAAAAGGGCACCATCGACGCGGCCGAATGGATCGGACCGTACGACGACCAGAAGCTCGGCTTCAACAAGGTGGCCCCGAACTACGCCTATCCGGGCTGGTGGGAAGGTGGTCCGCAACTGGACTTCTTCATCAACCAGAAGGCCTTCGACGCCCTGACCCCCGAGTACAAGGCGATCGTCGAAGCGGCTGCAGCCTACGCCCACGTGGACATGCAAGCCAAGTACGACGGCCGCAACCCAGGCGCGCTGAAGGCCCTGGTTTCCGGTGGCACCAAGCTGTTCCGCTTCCCGAAGGACGTGATGGATCTGGCCTTCAAGGAATCGATGGCGCTTTACGCTGAACTCAGCGACAAGAACCCGAACTGGAAGAAGGTCTACGCCGACTACGCCAAGTTCCGCGCCGACCAGAACCTGTGGTTCCGCTTCGCCGAAGCCGGCTTCGACGACTTCATGCAGCAGCAGAAGCTCTGATCCCCGCGGCCACTCCAGGCCGCCCGACACTCTGGCCCGGTCTGGCGTTCGCGCTGGCCGGGTCGATTGCATTTTCGGGCAAGGCCATCATCGTCAAGCTGGCGTACCGGCACGGGGTCGATGCCGTCACGCTGCTGATGCTGCGCATGCTGTTCGCGCTGCCGCTGTTTCTGGCGCTGGCGTGGTGGGCGAGCCGCGGCAAGCCGGCGCTGACCCGGCGGGATGTCATGGCGGTGTGTGGCCTGGGCTTCTCCGGCTACTACCTGGCGAGCTTTCTCGACTTCGCCGGGCTGGCCTACATCAGCGCCAGTCTGGAGCGGCTGATCCTCTACCTCAACCCGACGCTGGTGCTATGCCTTGGCGTGCTGCTGCATGGCAAGCGTGTCACCGCACGCCAGTGGGCGGCGCTCGGCGTGAGCTATGCCGGCGTGCTGGTGGTCTTCGGCCGCGAGCTGACGCATCTGGGCTCCGACGTCGTGCTGGGGGCGGCGCTGGTGTTCGGCAGTGCCCTCAGCTACGCCGTCTACCTGGTGCAGAGTGGCCAGGAAGTGCAGCGTCTCGGCTCCTTGCGCCTGACCGGGCTGGCGACGACGGTGGCCTGTGTGCTGTGCATCGGGCAGTTCGTGGTGCTGAGGCCGCTGGAGTCGGTGCTGGCGGTGCCGACGCCGGTGCTGTGGCTGTCGCTGCTCAACGCCACGGCGTGCACGTTTGCGCCGGTCATCCTCGTGATGATGGGGATCGAGCGCCTCGGTGCCGGCCTGGCGGCGCAGACCGGCCTGGTGGGACCGATGAGTACCATTGTCATGGGCGTGCTGATCCTGGGCGAGCCGATGAGCGTCTGGACCGGCCTGGGCACGCTGCTGGTGCTGGCCGGTGTGGCGCTGCTGGCGCGCTGGCGCTAGCGGCTCGGCGAGGCCGTGCACCCGGGTAAACACGGGGCAGCGACCCGATCTGGAACCGTCAGGATCTCGGCCCACTCGAACACCAAGAAAGTGCGCGGGGCACTGGTGACGGGTTGTGCATGCAATTGACCATTTCTGACAAGCCCGTCTGGGCGCTGGCGCTGTTCATCGGGGGCCTTCTCAATCTCGCGGTCTGGACGGACCGGCTGGCGTCTGTCTATGCCTCGGCCTCCTGGCGCACGGCTTGGCTTGGCGGTGCGCTGGAGCTGCTGCTGCCGGTGGCGGTGACGGCGGCGCTGCTCTGGCTGGCGGCGCTGCTCGGGCGCCGTGCGCTGCAGATCACGGGGATGCTGGCGCTGGTGATTTCGGTGCTGTGCGCCTATTTCATGGTCCGCTTCGATGTCGTGATCGGCTATGGCGTGGTCAAGGCGGTGCTGACGACCGACCACGCCATGTCCGGCGAGGTGGTGGGCGGTTTCCTGGCGGTCTGGGTGCTGCTGCTGGCCGGGGTGCCGGCGTGGTGGTTCCTGCGCATGACCCGCCAGAGGTCCGCCAGTGCCGGGTTGCCGACCCTGTCCCGACCCGCGGCGCTGTTGCGGCTGGTGGTCGCGCTGCTGGTGCTGGTGGCGCTGCTGGCCGGCCTGCGTCAGGTGGCCCGCCAGCTGGAGGGGGCGGCGGGCGGCATGCACGCGAGCTTCACTGGCGTGATGGCGCACAGTTACCTGCCGATGAACTGGCTGGCCGGCGTGGCCATGGTGGTCGGTACCGAAGTGACGGCCTGGCGCAGCGAGGCGTCGCTGGTCCATCCGGCCATCCGCCACCGCTACCTCGACACCGATCTGCCGCAGGATCTGCAGGTGGTGGTGGTGATCGGCGAGAGTGCGCGCTGGGACCATTTCGGGGTGCTCGGCCACGACCGGCCGACCACGCCCCGTCTGCAGGCCGAGCAGGACCAGGGGCATCTGGCGGCGTTCCGGGCCACGGCCTGTGACACCTCGACCAAGCTGTCGCTGGCCTGCATGTTCGTGCGTGCGGGCGGCGTGATGCCGGGTGACGGGCTGCACCAGCGGGACGAGATCCTGGAGCAGCCGGTCTTCGCGGTGCTGCGCACGCTGGGCTTCTCGATCGACCTGTTCGCCATGCAGGGCGAGGCCGGCTATTACCAGCGGGTGCGTCCGGACTTCTACAAGCTGCGCGAGGTCATCGCGGCCGAAGCGGGGGCGGGGGTACCGGATCTGGATGGCCTGCTGGTGCCGCAGGTGGCCCGTGCGCTGGAACAGCGCGGCGCGGGACGGCGCGCGATCGTGCTGCACACCAAGGGCTCGCATTACCTCTACAGCCGCCGCTACCCGGCCGAGCAGGCGCGCTGGCAGCCGGTGTGCGACATGGAACACCGTTTCTGTTCCCGCGACGAGCTGCTCAACGCCTACGACAACAGCATCCTCTACACCGACCGGGTGCTGGGCGAACTCTTCGACACGCTGCGCACGAAGCGGGCGCTGGTGCTCTTCACCTCGGACCACGGCGAGTCGATCGGCGAGAACAGCCATTTCCACGCGACCCCGCGGGCCATCGCGCCGCCGGAGCAGTTGCGGGTGCCGCTGCTGCTGTGGGCGTCTCCGGTGGCGGCGGCCGATCCGGTGCTCGGGCCGGGGGTGCGCCGCGCGGTGGCACGGGCGCAGGTGCTGCGAGAGGGCAGCGGCGCCGACGTCACCCACCACCACCTGTTCTCGACCCTGCTCGGGTGTGCCGGCGTGCGTTCCCCGGATGGCGGGCTGGAGGCGGGGCGCGACCTCTGCGCGCCGTGATGGGCGTCTCGTGCTGGTTTCAGCGCCGCGAGGACACCAGGATCCCCGCCACGATCAATGCGAACGCCGCGACGTGGTACCCGTGCGGCGCTTCACCGAGCATCGCGGTGGACAGCAGCGCGGCGAACAGCGGCGTGAGGTTGGCGAAGATGCCCGCCGTGGTGGGGCCGACCGCCGCCACCGCCCGCCCCCAGAAGGCATAGGCGATCAGCGACGGCCCGATGACGATGTAGGCGATCGCGGCCACCACACCCGCTGACCATTCGACCGGTCGCGGCGCCACGACCGCCTCGATCCCGGCGGCACTGCCGGCCCAGACGATGCCGAACAGGGTCTGGACGAGCATGAACTCCTGCCAGGTCCACGGGCGGCGCTGGCCGTGGGCGTCGGTGATCTGCGGACGCTGGTCACCGACCATCGAGGCCGGCGGTCGGGCCAGCAGCCAGCTGTAGCCCGCCCAGCTCGCCGCCGCGGCGAGCATGTACAGATCGCCCTGCACGAAGCGCACGTTGGCCAGGACCGAGAGCTGCCCGCGGCCCAGCACCGTCAGCACCCCCGCCAAGGACAGCGCCGCCCCGAGCATCTGCTGCGGCCGTGGCTGTTCGCCGAAGAACAGCTTGCCCACCAGCAACATCCACAGCGGCATGCTGGAGGCGATCAGCGTGACGTTGATGGGGGTGGAGGTGGTCAGCGCCAGGTATTGCAGCGCGTTGTAGGCGCCCATGCCGAGCAGCCCGACCACGGCCAGATGGCGCCAGCGCTCGCGGATGTCGGCCCGCCGCGCGGCCGTGGCGATGGCCTGTCGTCCGAGCACCAGCATCACGAGCAGCACCACCGACCAGCGCATGGCGTTGAGCAGCATCGGCGGCACATGGGGGACCACCATGCGCCCCACCACGGCGTTTCCGGCCCACAGCAGGGGAGGGAGCGTGAGCATCGCGAGCAGGCGTGGGGAGAGGGTCATGGAGCCAGCGCAGTGAAGTGTTGAAAAGAGTGAAAAAGTACCGAAAAGCCGCGTCGAGGCTTTCGGTGCGCCCTCAAGACTGAGGATGCCGCGAAAAGATGACGGACGCACAGTGTCGTCCAAAGGATGGACCGAAGTGCAGCGCAGCAGGAATGGGGGTTCGCAGTGGAAATGGTCAGCAGTACAGGCAGTGCCCGCGGGCGTGTGATGGGTGGGCCGCAGCCCGTGGGGGGACCGGAGCCCTCGGCGGCCAGGCTGCTCCTGATCGACGACTATGAGTTCATCCGCGTCGGCGTGCGCACCTTGTGTGCCGAGCTGCATGGCCGTCCCGTCGACTGGCTGGAGGCGGACAACCTGCGTGACGGCATGGCGCTGTACCGGCAACATGGCGGTGTCGACGCGGTGCTGCTCGACCTCAACCTGGCCGACTGCAAGGGGCTGCAGGGCCTGCGCCAGTTCATGGACGCCTTTCCGTCGGCGCAGGTCGTGGTGTTCAGCGGCACGCAGGACGAGTTTGTCATCCGGCAGGCCCGCGCGCTCGGCGCCCGGGGCTACATCCGCAAGACCGGCGCGGCCGATGACCTCACCGCGGCACTGGAGGCCTTGCTGCCGGGGGCGGAGCGGGTCGGCCTGCGCCATCCGGGCGGCATGTCGTCCTTGATGTTTCCCCATCTGCCCGGCTCGGCCGTGTTCGACCGCATCGCCGAACTCGGCCCGCGGCATCTGGAGGTGCTGGAGCTGGTGCTGTCCGGCTGCACCAACCAGGAAATCAGCGCCGCCACCGGCCTGTCGCTGGGGACGGTCAAGAACTACGTCTCCTCGCTGCTGCTGGCCCTGGACGTGAAATCGCGCTCGCACCTGATCAGCCTGTTCCGCTAGCGGTGCCGCAGGTGCTGGCGACGCCCATGTCCGGCGTGGCGCGCTACACCGTGGTGGGGCCGCCTGTCTCGCACGGACGGCCCACCGGCACATCCGACCCGCCGGAGCCGCCGGAAGCGGACCAGCCGCAGGGCGAGCGGCGTTCGATCGAGCGCCGCATCCGCGATGCCGCCTTCGTCGAGGCGGTGGACCGCGGGCCCGGCGTGCTGCTCGTGCTGGCGGCCGCGAACCTGCTGTTTGCCGTCTGGCAGGGTGGATTGCAGCAGCGCCCGCTGGTGCTGCTGTGCGCGGCCCTGTCCCTGCTGTGGCTGCTGGTGTGTCTGCGGGTGCAGCAACGCATCCTGTTCGAGGCGGTGTTGCACCGCGCCACGCTGCGCCGTGACCGCCGGGCCTGGGTGCGGATGATGCTGGTGGCACTGCTGACGCCGGCGCTGAACCTGGCGGTGAACCTGGGCGTGGCGGGACGGGTGGAGCCGGAGCTGACCGTGGTGCTGGTGCTGGCCTGCCTCTATGCGGCGGCGGTCTGGGCGGCCCTGCCGGTGCTGGCACGGGCGGCGGCGGCCAGCGCCGGGCTGGCTGCGCTGGTGTGCCTGGTGCTGGGGGAGGCGCGGCTGGGGATCACGCTGCTGGTGGCGGCCGTGCTGGCGTCGTGGCTGCAGCGCCAGGTGGCGGCGGTGTGGCAGCGGGCGACCCGCTCGCGCCTGCTGGCCGATGACCTGAGTGCGGCGCTGGCCCGCGAGCGCGATGCCGCCGTGCGCGCCCAGCACGACGCCAACCGCTTCGTCGCCACCGCCAGCCACGACCTGCGCCAGCCCATGCACGCGCTCGGGCTGTTCGTCTCCACGCTGGAGCGGCGGGTGCGGGGCGGGCCGGACGAGGCCCTGGTGCGCAACATGGTGCGCTCGATCGATGCCCTGGACCAGTCCTTCGGCGCGATGCTGGACATGTCGCGGCTGGACGCCGGCTCGATGGAGGCGAACCTCCAGTTCTTCGCGCTGCGCGACGTGTTCCGGCGCCTGCACCTGCATTTCGCCGGCGTGGCCGAGGCGGCCGGACTGAGCCTGCGCTTCTCGCCGGGGGGCAAGTCGGTGCGCAGCGATCCGCAGCTGCTGGAGCGTGTGCTGGGCAACCTGATCCAGAACGCGCTGCGCCACACCCGCGACGGCGGCGTGGTCGTCGTCGCCCGGACCCGGGCCCGGCAGATCTCCATCGAGGTCTGGGACACCGGCAGCGGCATCGCCGCAGACGAGCTGCCCCGCATCTTCGACGAGTTCTACCAGGTGCGCGACGGCACGCGGCGGCGCCAGCGCGGACTGGGCCTGGGCCTGGCGATCGTGAAGCGGCTGGTGCGCCTGATGGGGCACACGCTGACGGTGGCCTCCTGTCCCGGACGTGGCACGGTGTTCCGGCTGGGTGTGGCGACCAGCGACTTCGACGAGGTCGAGCGGGTGACCGCCGCGGCCGACACCGTGCCCCTGCCGGTCTATGCCGCCCGCACGATCCTGGTCATCGACGACGAGGACAGCATCCGCGAGGGGCTGGGCGTGGTGCTGAGCGAGTGGGGCTATGAGCCGCACCTGGCCGCCACGCTGGAGGAGGCCGCGGCCTGTGCCCGGATGCTGGGCGACACGCTCGACCTCGTGCTGTCGGACCTGCACCTGGCCGACGGCGAAGACGGGCTGGAGGCCATCGAGCGGGTGCGTGCGGTGTGTGGCTGCGAGGTGCCGGCGGTGGTCATCACCGGCGACACCACGGCCGACGAGATGCACCGCGTGACCGCCGCCGGCGTGCCGCTGCTGTTCAAGCCGGTGCAGCCGCGCAAGCTGATGTCGACCTTGCGCCGCCTGACGCACTGACGCGTTGACGCGCGGAGGTGCCGGGTCGCTGGCGCCGGTGCCTGCGCCACGGAAGTGACTTTCGGCAGATTTTCAGAGCGGGGGCAATGCCTAGACTGGGTCACCGAGTCTGCCGACGCACGATCCGCCCGCCATGCCCACCTTCGATGTCGATGCCCTGCTGTTGCCGCTGGATGCGCAGGCGCCCTGCGGTCCGCCGGAGATGGAATACGACGAGGTCTACCAGTCGCTGGAGGCCGCCGCCCGTGGCAGGCCGGAGCAGCAGTTTGGTGACACCGTCATCCCCGCGGAAGACCCGGACTGGGCGCAGATGCGCACGCTGGCCCTGGCGCTGTTCACCCGCACGCTGGACCTGCGCGTGGCAGTCCACCTGCTGCGCGCCAGCCTGCACACCCACGGCCTGGGCGCGCTCACCGACGGGCTGACGCTGGTCACGGGGCTGCTGGAGCGCCACTGGGACCACGTCTGGCCCCAGCTGGACGCCGAGGACGGCGACGACCCGACCGAGCGGCTGAACGCGCTGGCGCCGCTCCATGACCTGATGTCGGTGCTGGCGGACGTGCGGGCCGCGCGGCTCCCGGGTGACCGCAGCGGGGTGACTGGCCGGATGCTGGAGCTGGCCAGCGGCAAGGCCTCTGCCGGGGCCGACGAGAAGCCGCCGTCGATCGCGGCCTTGCGGCCCGTGCTGCGCGCGGCGGATGCGGCGGAACCCGGCTTCGTGGCCGCGCTGGTCGGGCTGCCGGCACAGGTCGCCCGCCTGGATGCGCTGCTGAGCGACCGGGTCAGCGCCGCCAGCCCCGATTGGAAGCCCCTGCGGCTGCTGGTGCGGGCCATCGCGGAGGTGGCGGCCAGCGCAGGCGAGGGGATTGCCACGCCGTCAGAGGCCGCGCCGCCGACCGGGGTCGCGCCGACGGGTGTGCCGGCCGGTGTCCCGATGGCCGGCATGCCGGTGATGGCGTGGACTGCGCCCCCCGCGCCTGGCGAGATCACCAGCCGCGACGACGCGATCCGCACGCTGGAGCGTGTGTGCGAGTGGATCGAGCGCAACGAGCCGTCCCACCCCGCGCCGCTGCTCATCAAGCGCGCCCAGCGCCTCATGACCAAGAACTTCTTCGAGATCATCCGCGACCTCGCGCCGGATGGCCTGGATTCGGTCGAGAAGATCGCCGGCCTGTCCTACGACGAAGCCACCGGTTCCTGACCCCTGACCACCTGACCACCCGATCACCTGACCCCCGATAGGACACGCACCATGGCCACCAGCAGTCAGAAATTCATCGCCCGCAACCGCGCCCCGCGGGTCCAGATCGAGTACGACGTCGAGCTCTATGGCGCCGAGAAGAAGGTGCAGCTCCCGTTCGTGATGGGCGTGCTCTCGGACCTGTCGGGCAAGCCGGCCGATCCGCTGGCGCCCGTGGCCGAGCGCAAGTTCCTCGACATCGACGTGGACAACTTCGACGCCCGGATGAAGTCGATGAAGCCGCGGGTGGCCTTCCAGGTGCCCAACACGCTGACCGGCGAGGGCAACCTGTCGGTGGACATCACCTTCGAGTCGATGGACGACTTCTCCCCCGCGGCGGTGGCGCGCAAGGTCGACGCGCTCAACCAGCTGCTGCAGGCGCGCCAGCAGCTCTCCAACCTCATCACCTACATGGACGGCAAGACCGGCGCCGAGGAACTGCTGGCCCGCGTCATCCAGGATCCCGCGCTGCTGCAGGCGCTGGCCTCCAGTGCCAAGCCGACCGCCTGACCCAGGAGCTGAACCGACATGGCCAACACCGCCACCGACACCCAGACCCCCGCCGCCGCGCTCGCCGGCGTGGAATACCAGGGCAACGACTTCGCCGCGCTGCTCGACAAGGAGTTCAAGCCCAAGAGCGACGACGTGCGCTCGGCCGTCGAGCAGGCGGTGCAGACGCTGGCGCAGCAGGCGCTGGCACAGACCGCGCTGATCGACGGCGACGTGCTGCGTTCGATCGAGTCGATGA
>OFSF01000742.1_pt1 | contig 12270 bp, 9 predicted proteins | sample 1543271 | NCBI WGS metagenome assembly OFSF01 (sample SAMN07774227, study PRJEB24372) | wastewater metagenome | isolation source: Exp Tend VB 100WW | collected 2016-02
CACGGCGATCGACAACGTGGCGATGCCGCTCTTGATGCGCCGCCAGCCGATCGCGCAGGCGCGGGATCGTGCTGCGGCGCAGTTGCGGCTGATGGGGCTGGGCGAGCGGCTGGAGCACCGGCCGGGCGAACTCTCCGGCGGCGAGCGACAGCGGGTGGCGATCGCGCGGGCGCTGGTCACGGACCCGGCGTGTGTGCTGGCCGATGAGCCGACCGGCAACCTCGACCGCGAGACAGCCGGCGGCGTGTTCGCGCAGATGCTGGCGCTGGCCCGCGAGCGCGGCACGGCGTTTGTGCTGGTCACGCACGATCCGGAGCTGGCCGGGCGGTGCGATCGGACATTGCGGATCGACAAAGGGCGGATCGTCTGAGCATGCACTTCGCGGATGCAGTGGCCCGGACCTTGATCTGTACATGATTTCATTTCCGCCTTCTCGGCGGTGAACGGCTGGTAGATGTTCGCGCTCATCGCCGCGTACTTCTCAACCGCCTTCTCGGCGGTGAACTGCCTGCAGTGCCCACGCATGTCGACCTGCATCTTCTCAACCGCCTTCTCGGCGGTGAACACCGCCAGCGCGCCGCAATCCCGCGCCCGCAGCTTCTCAACCGCCTTCTCGGCGGTGAACTGAACACAATTCCGAATTGTGAAAGAGCAATCAACGACTTACGCCATCTTGGCGCAAAAAAGATCGTTCAAAGGAAACCGCGCCAAGTCCTTGTCAGGATTGATTTTTTTCGCAAAGAGCTTCCACGATCCTGAACATCTCGTCGAGCACCTCGTCGTCTTGAAGTGTCTCGATCAGCCCTTGCCGCAACTCCGACTGCCCCGCAGGAGAAGGCGTGGCATCCCATACGCATCCTGAACGATGTCTGCGATTTCAAAGACCAGTGCCCGTGTGTCACGTAGCTGATGCGCTTGGCCTGCCCTCCTGGTTTCATGGGCTCCCCGTTTTCACGCTGGCAGCATCGGGAGACTGAACGGCGCACTGCTCCTCGCCAGCCCGTAGCCATCGGGCGCGCAGGGCAGGGTGTTCGGCGCTCCTTCAAGCACACAGATCCGCAGCCCGAAACTCTGCTCGGTCGAGGCGCTGTGCACCAGCAGGTAGGGCAGTCCCTGCGCCTCGGCGAACGCGATGCGCCGCTGCCGGCACGGGGCACCCTCCTTGCGGTCAGCACGCCGGGTCGGGATGCGGTAGCGGCGGTATTGCAACCACGGGCCGTCGAAGTCCTCGGGCACGCGCTTCGGATAACCGACGACGGCGTAATCCCGGACCAGAGGCGAGTCCTGCAGCGCCTCGGCCAGGCCATCGAGTTCCTCCCGCGTGTCGGCAAACACGCGCAGCACGGCCATGAAGCCCCGCCCGTCTGGCAGCGCCAGCGCGAAACGGCCCGGGTGTGCCCGCATGTGGCGATGCACAGCCCCGAACACCAGCCCCGAGGCCCGTGGATTGACGCCCGGCGCACGCGCATCGCCGCCGGACGGCAGGATGCGCAGGTCCACATAGACACGCGGGTTCATTTGCTCTTGCCCCCCGAATACACACCACCCCGGATCAGGCAGGCCAGCATGAACATGCCGTCAGCACTGGCTGGATCGACTTCGTTCAGGCACCCCATCAGCCGGAAGGCGGACGAGGCGGAGTTGACCGGGCGGTAGAACGACTGGGCTTCGAGGCTCGCGCCGTTCGGTTCGATCGCGATCGGGCGGCGCACCTCGTCGAAGCTCGGATACCAGGTGTCGAAGGTGCGCAGCGCGTTGGCGACCTTCTGGTCACGCAGTGCCGCCTGACCCATCTGGCGCACGCCGCTGTCTCCCTTGGGTTGCGCCACGCCGAGGCAATACAGCGAGCGAGCGAAGCCCTTGGACTTCTCTTCCAGATAGTTCTGGCTCGGGTAGACCTCGAACGAGCCGCCGAAACCCATCTCGACCCGCGCCTCGATTTCGATGCCAGCGTGGCTGATCCCCTGCAGGCCGGCCAACAGCGCCTTGGCCAGTGCCTCCTCGTCAGCGCTGTAGCCATCGAACCGGTTCAACGGAATGCCGAGCGCATCGAAACGCAGCGGCTCCGCATCGCCCACCGTGGCGCTCACCGTGACCTTGGCGGCCACCATGCGGTTACGCCACAGCCAGCGCCCGTTGGCGAGGTTGCGTGCATAGCGCCGCGCGACTTCGTGCAACCCGGCCGCGTCGCCATCTCGGGCGCGGGCCATGAACCCCACGATGCTCGCGCGCAGTGCGTCGGCGTCTTCCTTGCTGTCCTTTTCGCCGGTGGCAACGAACAGCGGCATGTCGCCCAGCGCAGCGAACCGGATCCCGAAGCGCACGATCAACGCGACTGCTGCCGGGTCCGCCTTGGCGGAGTCCGTGACCTGGATGTTGCTGACTTCGCGGCGTTTGGTGGTGCCTGCCGTGCTGTCCTTGCCGTCCATGTCCACGTTCTGCGTGCCGCGGATGCCGTGGCGGATGACGGGCAAGGGCCGGACACTGCCGTCGTCCAGTTCACTGAACATGGTGGCGTCGCCGACGACGATGCCGCGTGTGATGGCGACGACGCCGGGCAGTTTCTTGAACGTGACAGCAGCGGCTGCCGTGGTGGTGGTGGCGCTCATGGTCAGGATTCCCCTTGGTTGATCTGTCGGACAGCTTGGTTGAGATCGTGGTCAAGCAGGCGCTCGTCCTGCGTCACGAGAAACACGTCGTCGGCACTCCAGCCGTGGCGCCACCAGGGCACCGGGCCGGTGTGCTGGCGCTGGGAGACGAACTGCACGAGGCCGATCAGCGGTTCGGCGAAGGCGTGTTCGTGATCGCCGCGCACACCTGCCCGGTGCGCTGGCGCCGTGGTCATCGCATAGCCAAGCACGGCGGGTGCGAGCCAGGACATGCGGGTCAGCGCGGGCGCGGCGGATTCGGCGGGCGCCGGTGCGGACTCGTCTGCACTGGGCCAGTCAGCCATCGGGCTGAAGTCGTCTTCGTCGTCGTCGTCCAGGTCGATGTCGGCGGCGCTGATGGGTGCGGGCTCGGCTTCGGTGGAGGAGGTCGAGGGGGTGCCATCGGCTGTGCTGGCGGTGGTGACCGGTGCTGGGCGATGGGCCAATGCCGTCAGGAGGCTGTCGAGCGGCTGCGTCGGATCGACCAGATCGGAGCGCTCGACCAGCCAGTAACCGCCGCCAGGCAGCGCCTTGAGCAGATCGGCTTCGTCGTCGAACACCTGCAACTCGCCGAAATGGCGCACTGTCCCGCCTGCCACACGGGCGAATCGCAGGAAGCGCGAAACGTCATCCGGCCGCACCGGCTGCGCAAACCGACAGACCAGGCTCGCGGTCATGTGCGCGGAGACCGTGGGCTGCAGTGACAGCGCGTGTTTGTTCTTGCTCGAATAGTCGCTGTCGTCGATGAAGACGGCGCCCCGTCGCTGCTGCGGCTGAAAGCGGCCGTAGGCGTCGTCGCCGGCACCGAGCAACTGCGCGGTGTGGTGCAGCCAGGCGATGGCGTTGGGCGGCTGGCCGAGCGCACGGCCGAGGGCGTGCCCCATCAGCGAGGCGGCCATGATGGGCGTGGTGGCGATGAAGTGCTGGCCCACCATCGCGTTGGCGGACTGGATGTCCAGTCGGGGAATCAGGACGATCACGGCAGCACCTCCTCGATCATGCGACCGAGGACTTCGCGGGCGTCGTCACCCAGTCCGAGCGACTCCCCTTGAGCGTTGCGGTGGTGGAGCACGGCGGCGGCGAGATGTCTGCCCGTCTCGCGTGCCCAGTCCGAGTGTCGCCAGCCGGGTTCGAGCAAGCCCTTGCGCCAGGCCGGCACGTCTCGGGCAAACAGCGAGCGTTCGCCGTCCGGTTGTTCGCACCACGGCAGGCGATCCTCGTGACGGATCAGCACGCTGCACTGCTTCTCGACAGAGGCCAAGACTGCCTGGGCCACCGCCTGGATCATCTTCCGCTCGGTCTCCCGGTGCGGCAGGTCGGTGGGCATGTGGCCTTGGTTCGCGGCCATGGCTTCGGCACGCCAGTCGGCATACGCGGCGACGGCCTGGGGTGGCATCCGCAACTCTGGTCCCTTGTAGTGCAGCGCCAGCGCGGCACGCAGGTAAGGGGATTCGGTCGGGCCTTCCGCGACGATCAACGTCTGCAGGTCGCGGATCAGCGAGCCGACGTTCTGCGGATTCGAGCCGCCGAAGCCGAGCGTGGCGGTTCGGATGCGGCGGTGGGTGGCCTTGTCCTTGGTGCCGGCCTTGCGGGCGGCGTTGTGGTCGCGCACCCATCGCGAGGTCAGCGAGGCGGTGCCGGCGGCGGACAGTGGGGTGACAGCGAGGTAGCCGCTGGAGGCACCAGACCGGGGGAGCAGGATCTGACGCAGGCGAGGGCTGACTTGATCGAGGCCAGTCTGCATGGGCTTGTCCAGTGCCTGCAGATAGGCATCGCAAAGCGCAGGGCCTTCCTCGGGTGGCGCCTTGCCTGCCATGGCCGCCCGCAGTTGTTTGGTCAGCGTGGCGGTGGTCCCGGCGTTTTTCAGGTAGTCCAGCGTGACGGTCTGGCCGGCGCCGATCAGTGTGCGCACCGAGAGGTAAGGCCGTTGCAGCCCGGCTGCCGAGGTAAGCCGGATGCCGCCAGCTTCCGCGTTGCTGTTGACCGACTTCACCGAGAAGTGGGCCATGTCCTTGATGAGTGCCTGGTAGGCCGACAGAGGGAAGACCTTCCAGGTCTCGTCGGCTGTCTCCGGCGCTTCGGACGGGTCGGGAGTAGGGGTGGAATCAGACACGATGTCCTCCTGCGTGTTGTGAAAGGCAGGATATCCGATTTTTCTACTTCAGGGTAATATTCAATACGATCTACTGGACAAGACAATGTGCCCACCGATACAGCATGGATGGGTTGAAACCGCCTGCTCGGCGGGAGATGCCGTTGGAGTGACCAAACGATTCAGTACGGCCTACTCTTCTCAGCCACCTTCAACACGGTGGGCGAATACCTGCCAGCTAGCGACAGAAACGACAGGGGGATGATATGCACATTCTGGTGATCAGCCGTTCCACGGGCCGATCAAGGCGGCGCGTGGCGTCGCTCATGGACAGCTACGCGGTGCGCACGGGCGAAGTCGGCCGTGGTGGCGAGTTCGAGCCGACAGGGGCCACGCCGGTCGCCTGGACACGCCGGAAGCACAAGCTGGTCGTGCCGGTGTGGGTGCGCCGGCTCGCCTTGCTGGCGGCAGCCAGTGGTGTCTCGCACGACATTGGCAAGGCGTCCTGCGGCTTCCAGCGCAAGTTGCACAGCACCGACCCAGTGCGCGATGCCGTGCGGCACGAATGGCTGTCAATGCAGGTGCGGCGAAGATTGCGGGCGGGCATGGACTGGCGCACGGCCTGGGATCTCGGCGGGCGCGAAGGCACGGCGATGACGACCGTGCCCGAGTTCATGCGCCGAGGCATCACCGGTGCGCTGGATGCCGTGGATTTCCTGATCGTCTCGCACCACGGTTTGCTGGGGCCGGAACGCTCGAAGCAGAACCGCAGCCGTGCCGCCTTGCCCGACGACTCGCTGCACATCCGCGAAGTCAAGGAGGCGTTGCTGCGTGACGCGCTGTTGCCCCAAGCGAAGCTGGACGCCCGCACGCTGGCCGAAATGAGCACCACCGAGCGTCGCTTGGCCGCCATGTCGGAAACCGTGTCTCCAGCAGCGTGGTGGGTCAGCGCTGTGTTTGCCCGCGCCGCACTGGTGTTCGCGGACCACACCGTGTCCGGTGTCGAACGCAGGGACCGCAAGGCGGCGCTGTATGCCAACACCGTGCGCCCGGCCGGTGGCAAAGGGCGATCGGTGCTGAACCAGTCGCTCGACTGGCACCTGACCGAGGTGAGTCGCTGCGCCGCCGAGGTACTGTCCGGGATGCTGCGGCCAGATTGGCAGGGTCTGAGCCTGGACACGGTCGAGCACATCCTGAAGCTGAACCCGGAACCGGGCAGCCGGTTCCAGTGGCAGGACACCGCCACCGATGTCCTGACCCGACTGCGTGAGCGTCAGCCAGACACGCCTGTGCTGGTGCTCAACCTCGCCGGGACGGGGTCGGGCAAGACGCGGATGAACGCCAAGGCGGCCTGTGCGCTGGCGCGAGGCCCGGTGCGGTTTTCAGTGGCGCTGAACCTGCGGACACTGACCTTGCAGACCGGTGATGCGATGAAGCACCAGTTGCATGTCACGCCGGACGAACTGGCGGTCGTGATCGGGGACGCCGTGGTGACGCGCCTCCATGAATCCCGGCAGCGGTCCGGTGCCTCCGAGTTGGACGATGACGAGAACCCGCTGGTGGATGACCACGACACCACGCCGGGTGAATTCGACCTGCCACCCTGGCTGGATGCCTGGGTCACGCAGCACCCGCCACAGGCCCGGCTACTTGGTGCGCCGCTGCTCGTGTCCACGATCGATTACCTGATCGCGGCAGGTGAGCCCCATCGCCAGCAGCACCACGTCAGCGCCTTGATGCGGCTGCTGTCGAGCGATCTGGTGCTGGACGAGATTGACAGCTACGACCCCAAGGCGATGGTGGCCGTGCTGCGGCTGATCCACATGGCAGGGCTGTGCGGGCGCAATGTGATCGCGTCATCGGCCACGCTCGCTGAGCCGGTGGCGCAGGCAGTCTGCCGGGTCTACGTGGCCGGTGTGGAAAGTCGGCGGGCGATGCAGGGTCGGCTGTCTCCTTTGGTCGTGCCGGTTGTGCTCATCAGCGACGCGCAGGCGCCAGAGCGGCTGGACATCGGTGGGGACGATGCCGCGACGGCGTTCGCGACGCGCTACCGCCAGTACGTCGACCGTGGCTTGCTGCGTCTTGACTCGCCCGAGCATCCCGTCACTCGGCGAGCCGTAGTGGTGGGCGTGACCAGAAAGAAGTGGTGGAGTGACCTGCCGAGGACGCTGCTGGATCAAGCTGTTCGCGCTGAGACATGGATGCAGCAGATTCGCAAGGCTGCGCAAGACATGCACTGCGCCCATGCATGGCCGTTCCCTGGCACGGCTTCTCGGGTGTCGTTCGGCTTGATCCGCATCGCCAATATCCGACCCGCGGTGCAACTGGCACGCTTCATTGCCGATGCGGGGCGTACGGCAGACGCGACGATCCGGGTGCAAGTTGCCTGCTACCACTCGCAGGAACTGCTGATCCAGCGCCACTTGAAGGAAGCCCGTCTCGACCACCTCCTCAGCCGATCGGCCGGGGATGCTCACCTGCACCGCGACCCGGATCTGATCGAGCGGGTGCGGCGTGCCGACGGTCGGGACGTGATGTTCATCGTCGTGGCGACTCCCGTCGAGGAAATCGGCCGTGACCACGATTTCGACTGGGCGGTGATCGAGCCATCGAGCAGTCAGTCGATCGTGCAGACCGCCGGGCGGGTGAACCGGCATCGGCTGGCGCCAGTCACGAAGCCGAACATTGCGGTGCTGGACCTCAACTACCTGGCCGCCGTGCGTGCGGATCGCCTGGACGGCGTGGACCCTGTGTTTGTTCGTCCTGGGCTGGAAGGGGATTACCCAGGCAGCTTCGGCAAAAAGGCCTATCCGAAACACCGCGCGTCGGCCCTGCTGGCGAACGAGTTCACCGTGGATGCCCGTTTGCGGTTTCGCACCGAACAGTACGAACTGTCTCGGCTCGACGATGCCAGCTTGACCGCGGCTTTGGCGATGCCGCTGGAGATGATCACCAGCACAGCCACCAGCCCGGATCCAAAGCTGATGGCCCAGGTGTTCTACGACGCCTATCCCCTGCGCGAACCGAGTTCCAAGTTGGAGCTGACGGTCGATCCAAAGCTGATTCCCGATCAACGGCTCAAACGCTGGGAGCGGACGGTCACAGGCTGGCGTTCTCTGCCAACAGAGTTCGGCGGGGGCAAAGGTCTTCAAGACCGTCACCCACTCGACTGGTTGGCCTGGGATCTGGAGGAACTGGTCGAAGCCGCGGAGAAACTGGATCTGTCGGTCGACCAATGCCTGTCTGTCGAAGTGAACTTGCCACTGCGTGGCGACGAAGTGGACGCTGCGGAAGCGTTACAGCGGCTGCAGTGGGATCGCTCGTTCGGGTTCTGGAGTGCTCCCGGCAACCGCCTTCGTCTGCCAGTTCAGTCCGTCAATCCGGCTTGATCTTCGCCCGCGCAATCACCGGCTTCCACCGCTTCTGCTCCGCCTCGATGAACTTGGCGTAATCGGCTGGCGTGCTGCCCACCGCGATGGCGGCGTCATGGGCCAGTCGCTCCACGGTGGCGGGTTCGTTGATGGCCTTGGCCGCGGCCGCCGCGAGCTTGTCGATGGACGCCTGCGGCATGTTGGCCGGCACGTTCAGGCCGTACCACTGCGTCATCTCGAAACCGGGGAAACCCTGCTCGGCCACGGTCGGCACATCGGGCAGTTGCGCGATGCGCTTGGTCGTGCCGGTGGCGATGCAGCGCAGCTTGCCGGTGCGGATGAACTGCAGCACCGCCGCCGCGCCGATCGAGGCCGCGTCCAGCCGCCCGGCGATCAGGTCGGTCAGCATCGGGCCGGTGCCGCGGTAGGGGACGTGGGTGATGAAGGTGCTGGACGCCATCTTCAGGTACTCCATCGCCAGGTGGCCCGCGCTGCCGTTGCCGGCCGAGCCGTAGTTGAGCTTGCCCGGGTTCTTCTTCGCGTGGGCGACGAACTCGGCCATGTTGCGCACCGGCAGGTCCGGGTGGACGAGGTACAGGCTCGGCACCTTCGCCAGCAGCGACACCGGGCGGAAATCCTTGGCCGTGTCGTAGGGCAGCTTGTCGAAGATGTACGGGTTGACCGCCAGCGTGCCGATGTGGCCCAGGATGACCGTGTGCTGGTCCTCGGCGCGGGCGACTTCGCCCATCGCGACGTTGCCCGCAGCACCGGGGCGGTTGTCCACGTACACCGACTGGCCGAGGATCTTGCTCAGCTCGACGGCCGTGGCGCGCGCGATGATTTCCGAGCTGCCGCCCGGCGCGAACGGCACGACGAAGCGGATCGCCTTCGACGGCCAGGCGGACTGCGCGTGCAGCAGCGGCGTGGCGAGTCCGGCGGCGGCGCCAGCGCCGAGCTGCAGCAGCCGGCGGCGGTCGAGGGTGAGAGGGTGTGTCATGGGTTGTCTCCTTGTGGTTCGAGCCCAGGCATGGTGCGCGCGCGAACCTCTCAAACACCTTTCAGCCGGGGTCGGTGCCGCCCGGATAATCGGCCCATGCGCATCCTGCTGGCGGAAGACGAACACGGCCTCGGCGAGTGGCTGAGCCGCGCGCTGGCGCAGTCCGGCTTCCAGGTCGACTGGCACGACGACGGCCGCATCGCCGAACAGGCCGCGCGGGACGGCGACTACGACGCGCTGGTGCTCGACCTCGGCCTGCCAGGGCGGGGTGGCCACGAGGTGCTCAAGCGGCTGCGGGCGAGCGGGGCCTCGGTGCCGGTGCTGATCCTGACCGCGCGTGACTCGCTGGCCGAGCGGGTCGGCACGCTCAACGAGGGCGCCGACGATTTCCTGCCCAAGCCCTTCGCGCTGGCGGAACTGGAGGCGCGGCTGACGGCGCTGATCCGCCGCGCCCGGGGCAGCGAGCGCCCGCGGCTGGCCTGCGGGCCGCTGCAGTTCGACACCGTGCTGCGCCAGTTCACGCTCGGCGACGAGGTGATGCAGCTCTCGCCGCGCGAGCACAGCCTGCTGCGCGCATTGGTGGTGCGCAGCGGCGAGCCGATGTCGCGCCAGCAGCTCGTGGACCGCGTCTTCGGCGACGAGGACGAGGTGCAGGCCGGCGCGCTCGACGTGCTGATGCACCGGCTGCGCAGGCGGCTCGACGGCGGCGGCGTGCGCATCCAGACCTACCGCGGACTCGGCTATGCGCTGGAACCCGACCCCGATCCGGTGGCCCTTCCGCGGCGCGACGCTTAAGGCGCGGCTGCTCGGGCTGCTGCTGCCGGGCATGGCGCTGGCGCTGGCGGTCGGCCTGTGGCTCACGCGCCAGCAGGCGGAGCAGGCCGCCGACGCCGCCTACGACCGCTCGCTGTTCGGTGCGATCAAGGGGCTGGACCTGAGTGTCTCGACGGCCTCGGGCGGGCTGTCGGTCGAGCAGCCGTATGCGCTGTTCGAGTTCTTCCAGCTCGCCGGTGATGGTCCGGTTCATTACCGCGTCGCCACCGACAACGGGCTGGTCGAGATCGGCTCTCCCGATCTGCCCTTGCCGTCGGGCGCGCTGCGGCCAGGGGAGACGGTGTTCTACGACGCGACCTATTTCGGCGAGGCGGTGCGCGTGGGGGCCTATCAGCGGCCGCTCGACCCGCCGGTCGGAGAAGCCCGCACGGTGCTGATCCAGGTCGCCGAGGGCACGGTCGCCCGCGAGCGGTTCACCCGCGCGTTCGTCCGGCAGGCACTGTGGCGCGACGCCTCGCTGCTCGGGCTGCTGGCGCTGGCGGTGATGGGGGTGTCGGCGTGGGCGCTGCGGCCGGTGCAGCGGCTGGTGGACGCGACCCGGGACCGCGCTGCCGAGGATCTGCGCCCGCTGCCGGCCGAGGACTTGCCCGCCGACCTGCAGCCGCTGGTGGCCACGATCAACGCCCAGTTGACCCGCACCGGCGCGCTGGTCACGCAGCGCCGCCAGTTCGTCGACGACGCCTCACACCAGTTGCGCACGCCGCTGACGACGCTGCGGGCGCAGCTCGACTACGCGCTGCGGGAACCCGATCCGCAGCGTGTACATGAAGCGTTGCAGGCGCTGTCGCGCGAGCTGGACCACGCCACGCGCGCCACGCAGCAACTGCTGGTGCTGGCACGGGCCGACGCGGGCCATCTGGTGCGGGAGCCGTTCGACCTGGGCGATCTGGCGCGGGAGGTGGCGCTGGCGTTGTTGCCCCAGGCGCGGGCGGCGGGGCTGGATTTCGGGGTCGAGGCGCCCGAGTCTGGCGCCGCGGTGGTGCTCGGGGACCGGGTGCAGTTGCGCGAAGCATTGATGAACCTGGCCCACAACGCGCTCGTGCATGGCCGGGCGGGCGGCCAGGTCACGGTCGAAGCGCATGCGGGGTTGGCGGGGGGAGGCTGGTCGCTGGGGGTGGTCGATGACGGACCCGGGCTTGATCCGGCGGTGGCCCGACGGCTCGGCGAGCGCTTCGTCAAGGGGCGCGGTAGCCGTGGATCGGGCCTGGGCCTGTCGATCGCGCGCGCCGTGATCGAGCGCCACGGCGGCACGCTGACCATGCAGCCCGGCCACGACGACACGGGGTTGCGCGTGACCTTGAACGGCGCCGGTGTCCCGGTGCACGAGGAGTCGCCATGAACTTGTGGAAGTACCGGGTGCTTTGCGCTGCGGCCGTGCTGCTGGCCGCGGGCTGTGTTTCGCCAGCCGAGGCCCAGGTGTCGCGCTGCATCGCGCCGGCCAAGCCGGGCGGCGGTTTCGACCTCACGTGCCAGTTGGTGCGCGAGGCGCTGCAGCCGCTGATCCCGGCGCTGCCGATCGTCTACCAGCCGGGCGGCATCGGCGCGCTGGTGTTCGACGAGGTGGTGCGCGACGCCCGCCCCGTCAGCCCTGGCGGCGCAGAGCTGATCGCGTTCTCCAGCGGCACGCTGCTCAACCTGGCGCAGGGGCGTTTCGGGCGGCGTGGCGCCGAGGCGGTGCAGTGGGTCGCGGCACTGGCGGTCGACCATGGCGTGGTCGTGGTCCACCGCGACGCGCCGTGGAAAGACCTGCCGGCGCTGCTGGAGACCCTGAAGGCGCAGCCCGCCTCGATCGCCTTCGCCGCGGGCGGCACCATCGGCAGCCAGGACTGGATGAAAGCCGCACTGCTCGCCCGCGCGGCGGGGGTCGGGCCCCGCGCAATGCGGCTGGTGGCGTTCGAGGGGGGCGGTGACGCGATGCAGGCGCTGGCCGGCCGCCATGTACAGGTGCTCACCGGCGACGCGGCCGAGGTGGTGCAGCGACTGCAGCAGGGTGCGCCGCTGCGGGTGCTGGCGGTGCTGTCAGCGGCGCGGTTGCCGGGGCCGCTGGCGAAGGTGCCGACCGCGCGGGAGCAGGGGGTGGATGTGCAGTGGCCGATCCTGCGCGGGGTCTACACCAGCGCCCGCACGCCCGCGGCTGTCGTCGCCGAGGTGGCCCGGCGGCTGGCCGAGGTGCAGGCCCGCGAGGACCACCGCGCCCGGCTGGAGCGGCTCGGGCTGCAGCCGGTGGACGCTGGTGTCATCGGGTCGAGCCTGTCGGCGCATGTGCGCGCCGAGGTCGAGCGCTACCGGCGGCAGGCGGTCGAGATCGGCCTGCTGCGCGCGGTCACT
>OFSF01000744.1_pt1 | contig 12225 bp, 9 predicted proteins | sample 1543271 | NCBI WGS metagenome assembly OFSF01 (sample SAMN07774227, study PRJEB24372) | wastewater metagenome | isolation source: Exp Tend VB 100WW | collected 2016-02
CCGCCAACGATCAGGCCGTTCAGAAGCTCGCCGATGAGCTCTGGAAGGAGATGCTCGCCGCTTCGCCAATCTGGGGGACCTTCCTCGGCATTGAGGTGAATGACGGCGCACTGGATGACAACTCCGACGCGGCGCGCCTGCGCGACCGCGCCATGTGGGAGAAGTATGGCAAGGCGGCCGCTGCGATCGGCGACGATGGACTCGACATTGAGTGGAAGATCACACGCGACCTGATGCGCGTTGGCGCGGAGATCGCCATTGAGAAGGACGATCACCGTATGGACCTCCTCTCGTCCGTCGACCATATGGATGGCGTGCAGACGATGCTTCCGCAGATCGCCACCTTCCAGGATGCGAAGACGCCAGAGAAGTTTGCAAAGCTGGTCAGCCGCCTCAAGGCCTTCCCAAAGTTTATGGACGGCTATATCGAGCGAGTCACGGAGGCGGAGAAGCGTGGCCTTGTCGCCTCCAAGATCTCAACGGAGCGTCTCATTGCGCAGCTTGATGGCTTGATGGCGATCCCAGCGAGCGAGTCGCCGATCGTCACCGCCGCAAACGTTGCGGGTGACGCCGAGCGCGCCGAGCTCACCAAGATTGTGGCGGAGTACGTGGATCCGCAGATCAAGCGCTACTACGACGCGGTCTCCGGCAGTTACCGCACCAAGGCGCGCGAAGTGCCAGGCCTCTGCTCTGCGCCGAACGGCGCCGAACTCTACAAGGTGGCGATCCGCAGCTGGACAGGGCTCACCCTTGATCCGAAGGAGCTGCACGAGATCGGTCTCCAGGAGTGGGCCGACATCCAGGAAGAGATGAAGGTCATCTCCACCAAGTTGGGACACGGTGGCTCCATTGAGAAGCTGCGCGATGCGGCGGAGTCCGACCCAGCGAACGTTGCCGTCTCGAAGGAGGCGCTCATCGTACGTATCAAGGAAGACATCGATCGTGGCTACGCGGCGGCGGGGAAGGTCTTCGGACGATTCCCTAAGGCCGGCTGCGACGTCAAGGCGGTTGAGGACTTCAAGGAGAAGGATGCACCTGCGGCGTACTACTTCAGCCCAGCGGCTGACGGTTCGCGCCCAGGGACGTACTACGTGAACGGCTACGACCTGCCGTCGCGCTTCTTGCACGCCCTCGCGCCAACCACGTATCACGAAGCGATCCCGGGCCACCACTTCCAGATCGCGCTGGAGATGGAGCTCGAGTTCCTCCCTGATCTTCGCAAGCACGCCTCGCACCTTGCGGGGAACGCCTACGTTGAAGGGTGGGGCCTCTACTCCGAGCGACTCGCCGACGAGCTTGGGCTCTATCGCAGCGAGATGGAGCGCTTCGGCATGTTGCAGGGCCAGGCGCACCGCGCCGCACGACTCGTCGTGGACACCGGCATCCATGCATTCGGCTGGACGCGCGACAAGGGCGTGGAGTTCATGGAGTCGGTCGGCCTGCCGCGCACAGATGCGGAGATCGAAACCGATCGCTACATCGCCTGGCCAGCACAGGCGCTCTGCTACAAGGTGGGGCAGCGAGCAATTCAGCGCACGCGCAAGGCGATTGAGCAGCGCGACGGCGCGAAGTTCGACATCAAGTCGTTCCACGATCACGCGATTGGGCACGGCCAGATTCCGCTTCCGGTCTTTGAGGCCGAGATGCCGAACTGGGTTAAGCCAACCGCGTGAGCAGGCGGGGCGGCGCCGCAGGCGCACTGCGCGGTGCCTCCCAGCGCACGATCGGGATCCTCGCCGCAATCGGTGCGGCGATGGCTTGGGGGCTCGGCGCAACCACGTCGGACTACGTCCTCTCTTCGGGGATGGGGAACGATACGTTCCTCGTCCTTGAACTGAGCGTCGGATTCGTCGTGCTGATGGTGATCGGCGCGCTGCGCGGTCAGCTTGGCGGCTTCCGTCACCCCGGCCTCACACGTGCCGCCGCCACAGGGCTGATTGAGCCGTGGGGCGCCTACACGCTCGGCAACATCGGCATCATCTTCAGTAGCGGCGCATTTGTTGCCCTCGTCTCATCGCTCAACCCGGTCCTCGTTGCGCTCCTCGCGCTCCCATTCCTAGGGGAGCGGGTGAGCGGCACGGCGGCGGCGCTGATGATCGTCTCGATTGGCGGCGTTGGGCTGGTGATCGGCGGCGATGCATTCGGCGGATCGCTCGATCCGCTCGGCATCCTCTTCTCCGTGCTCGGCCTCTTCTGCGGCGCAACCTACGCCCTCGTCTCCTCCAAGCTGGTCCGCACCGTTCCCGTCCTCCCACTCGTCGCATCGCAACTCCTCGTTGCCGCGCTCGCCTCTGCCGCGGTCCTTGCCGTTCGCGTTGGAGTTCTCGGTGGTGATCCAGGGATCCCAACCGAGTTCTCCGTCTGGGCCGTAGCGGTTGCCACTGGCATCTTCGGCGGTGCCGCGCCGTTCATCCTCTTTCTTGAGGCAACTAAGCGCATCCCAACCACCACCACATCACAGTTCGGCACGCTGGTCCCTGTGATCGCCCTTGTTGGTGGCGTGCTCTTCCTCGGCGATCAGCCATCCGGATTCCAGCTGCTCGGCACCGCGATCGTTGTTGCCGCCCTATCCGCACTCGCGCGGTATACCCGAGCGCACTAGTGCAGCTTCGCGCGCACGATCTCTCCACCGCAACCCGGCTCTCCGTTGTCAGCATCCTCTGGAGTTCCGTCGTCGGTGCAGTCGCTGTCTTCGCTGCGCTGCAGAGCGGCGCGCTCTCACTACTCGGATTCGGCGTCAACGCGTTGATCGATGCTTCAGCATCGGCGGCGCTAGTCTGGCGCTTTGCCGTTGAGGTGCGCGCGCCACGACGAGCCGAACGAGTGGAGCGGGTGGCGGAGCGTGTGGTTGGCGCCGCCCTCTCTGCGCTTGGCATCTACCTGATCGCAGGTTCCGCACAGGCGCTCGCTGCAGGGGCACACCCTGAATCGAGCGACCTTGGCCTTGCGCTCCTCATTGCCTCGCTCGTGGTGCAGCCACCGCTCGCACTGCTGAAGCGACGCGTTGCGACCCGTCTTCGCAGTGGCGCACTCCGCGCCGACAGCTTCCTCACCGCGATCGGCGCACTCCTTGCACTCCTCAGCCTCGTCGGGCTTGCCGCCATCGCGCAGTTCGGCGTTGGTTGGGCGGATGCAGTTGCGGCGCTCGCCGTTGGGCTGATCGTGCTTCGTGAGGGTGCGCTCAGCCTCCGATAACCGCTCGCGCGAGAAGGGCTGCCTTACGCGCACGTCCAACCACCGGCCGGTGCGGACGGCGTACGCCGTAGCCGTCGCGCTCAATCTGTCGCAGGATCTCTCGATAGAAGAGTGCTGCGGCGCGGATTGAGCGGCCGCCATGCGTTAGGTAGCGGATCCCGTTGAGCCCCTCGTCATATTCGGCATCTGCGCGTGCGATCTCGTCCCGAAGCAGTTCGCCGCGATCTGCGTCGCGCAGCGATGTTGGTCCGCTTGTTGCTGCAGGGTCAAGGCCGTGCGCGCGGAGTGACGCGGCGGAGAGGTAGACCCTACCGTTCGCAAGGTCTTCATCAATGTCGCGCAGGATGTTGGTTCGCTGCATCGCCGCGCCGAGTGCGCGAGCGGCACGATCCGCTTCGCGTTCATGACTAGGTGTGACGCCGAGCATGGAGGCCATCAGCCGACCAACCGTCCCCGCAACCTGATAGCAGTAGTGTGCCGCCTCCTCATCAGTCCCTATCGAAGGCCCAGCAAGGTCGCAGCGCATGCCGGCGAGAAAGTCGTGCACCGCGTCGCGCGGAAGATCTGGGTGTCGGCGTGCAAGGTCATCCAGGATGAGCAGTTCACGGCTGACCTCTGGCGCGTTCGCTGTAGTCGCACCAATCCCTTCGCCGCTCGCCCATGCTTCAGCGGCGGCGATGCGTCGCTCCGCAGCGTCGCGCGTGCTTCCACCAGCGCGCACGTCAACGTCTACGAGATCGTCAAGTGTGCGCAGGACGAGGTAGAGGAGTTCAACGTCGTTGCGGATCTGGTTGGGAAGGAGTCGCGCCGCCAAGGAGAAGCTGCGCGCGACGCGGTTAATGGTCTGCCGCGCCTCAGGGAGGAGTGCGCGGATCTCTGGGCGGAGCGGGGTCACGGCGCGACGAGGTTCCCTGTTGGTCCGCTTGCGCGAGAGCTGAACGGCCCGCGGTAGTCCTCGCGAATCAGGTCCTGCGTCACCTGTGACGTGAGGAGGGCACCAGGCATCCCAGCCCCTGGGTGCGTGCCGCCGCCCACGTAGTAGAGGCCGCTGAGCGCGCGATCACGGTTCGGATGACGGAAGTAGGCCGACTGCTGCAGCGATGGCTCCACCGCAAAGGCATTCCCGTCCGGCGCCAGGAACTCATCGCGGAAGGTGAGCGGTGTCCAGCTCCGCTCCACGACGATGCTCTCTCGGAGGCCAGGGAGCCCCCAGTCTTCCAGCCAGGCAAGCGTACGATCACGCATGCGTGGCTCGGCCTCACGCCAGTCATCGCCTGAGCGAAGGTTTGGGACAGGGAGGAGAATCGCGATCGATTCACCCCCTGGAGGCGCCATCGCTGGCTCGGTCCGTGAGGGCGTATGAATGTACACGGCGTTGCTGCGTGGCATGCGCCGATCGCGGGTCACATCCTTGATGAAGCCGTGGTAATCGTCGCCAACCACAAGCGTGTGGTGCAGCAACTTCTCGAACTTCCTATTTGTGCCGAGGTACATCATGTGGGCCGACATGGTGGTGCGCAGCGGTCGGAGGCGCCACGGGAAGACATCGGGGAGATCTGGAAGGAGTGCATCGCGCGCCGTCACATCACCGTTGTAGATCACAAGATCGGCATCGTGGATCGTTCCATCAGCGGCCCGCACGCCAACTGCGCGTCCACCACGGTGCAAGATCTGATCAACTTTGCTGTTGAGGGAAATGCTGCCGCCCATCTTCTTGACGATCTTTCCGAACGCCTCAATGATGCTGTAGACGCCACCCTCGGCGTACCAGATGCCGTCAGCAATCTGCAGATAGGCGAGTGCCGAATAGATTGCAGGGACGCGCGAAGGGTCGCCGCCAATGAAGAGCGAGTGGAAGCCGAACGCCTGCTGCACGTGCGGCTCCTTGAAGAACTTGGATACCCAGCCTTCAAGGAAACGGATCGCGTCAAGCTTTGCCATGGTGGGGAGGAGCTTGACGAAGTCGGCGAGCTTCAGAAAATTCTGTCGACCAGAGATCAGAATCCCCTTACGATGGATATCACCCGACGCTGCGATGAACGCATCAAGCTGCGCGGCATCTGCCGCTGAGAACTTGCGCATCTCGTCACGGAGCGCCTCTTGGTCGCTACCAAAATCAAAGTGACGATCCTCGCCGGTCCAGAAGATGCGGTAGCCCGGCTGCAGCTGGCGTAGCGTGACGTGATCAGACATCTTCTCGCCAGCGGCGGCGAAGACCTCCTCAAAGAGCCAGGGCATGGTGATCAGTGATGGGCCGGTGTCAAAGGTGTAGCCCCCCTCACGGATGCGCGAGGCGCGCCCGCCGATTTCGCCGCGGGCCTCGAGGATGGTGACCTGCCAGCCGTCGGAGATGAGGCGAATCGCGGTGGAGAGACCGCCGAAACCGCTCCCCACAATGAGGGCCCGTCGCCCCTGTGGAACTCCCATGCGCCCTCCTATGCTCCCCCTCATGCGCCAGCTCCCTGGGCGCCGTCCAGCCCATCGTACGCGCCGCAGGGGGGAGGGGGGCCTTAGGGGCGGGGCGGACCCCCAGGGGGTCCGTGTTGACGGATCCCCCCTGGCGGGATGATGATCCCCCTCCGCGGTTGCGACCCAAGACGGCGACCCTAGGTACTGGCCAGGTGGCCCCAGATGGAGGTGGACGTGAAGGCTGAGGAGATCATCACGAGCGGCCCTGAGGTCGAGTTCGACCCGGGCACCGCTTCGGATCGCGCCTTCCGCGATAGCGCCATGCTCGTCCCTGGTGGTGATGACGCCGCCGTCCGATCCGTGGACCGTGCCGCCGCCCTCCTTGTCAGCCTCGGTGACGCCGATGGTGCCGCCTCTGTCACCGACCTATCCCACGCCCTTGACCTGCACAAGTCCACCGTGAGCCGACTCCTCTCTACGTTGGAGCGACGCGGCCTAGTCGAACAGGATCGCGAGACGGGACACTTCCGACTCGGCGTCGGCATCATCCGCCTCGCGCAATCGGCGGAGCGCACCCTTGACCTGCGCACCATTGCGCAGTCAGAGCTTGAGCAGCTTGCCAAGCGATCACACGAGACGGTCAGCCTTGAAGTCTTTGACGGCGTTGGCGCATCTGTTGCCATCTGCCAGATTGATGGACCAAACCTGACACCGATGCCAGACATCACTGGCCGACCAGTTGCAATGCATGCGATCGCCGCGGGGAAGGTGCTGCTCGCATCACTCCCAGAGCGCACCGTGCTCGCCATTGCCCGCCGCGGTCTGGTGCAGTACACGTCGCGCACCATCACCGACCCACGCGCACTTCTTGAAGAGTTGGCACTTGTGCGCCGTCGCGGTTATGCCGTAGCGATCGGCGAGTGGGATGAGCGACTCTCCGCCGCCGCGGTTCCTGTCTGTGACGCGCGCGGCTCGGTCATCGCCACCGTGGTTGTCTGGGGCGCGTCGGCACGCGTGAACGCAACGCAGCTTCCCGAGCTAATCACCGCGGCGCGCGACGCGGCGCGTGGCATCAGCCACAAGCTCGGCTGGAGCGGCGCCGCACAGCGTCGCACCGGGATCGTTCCGGTCCTGAAGGATGAGGATGATGACGAGCAGGAGCACGAGGTCAGCGACGACGAGTTCGTCAGCTAACTGGGGGGCGCATGGCTGACGATCAGCACGACGCGCAACAGGACGCGATTGAAACATTCCAGGCGGCGGGCCTCTCCTTCCCACCTCACGCCGCCACGGCCGCCAGAGCCAACGTCAGCGCCGCGATCTACGCCGAAGCGGCCGTCGACCCCGTTGCCTTCTGGGCGAAGCAGGCGCGTGAGCGCCTCACCTGGCGCACCCCCTTCACCAAGACGCTGGAGTGGAACCTGCCGTTCGCCGAGTGGTTCGCCGACGGGACGCTGAACGTTGCGGAGAACTGCGTTGACCGCCATGTGGCGGCGGGGCTTGGCGAGAAGATCGCCATTCACTGGGTCGGCGAGCCGGGTGATCGGCGCACCCTCACCTACAACGACCTGCACCGCGAGGTGCAGCAGGCCGCGAATGCGCTGAAGTCGCTCGGCGTTGGCCAGGGCGATCGCGTGGCGATCTACATGCCGATGGTCCCTGAGGTGGCAATCGCCATGCTCGCCTGCGCGCGCCTCGGTGCGGCGCACAGCGTGGTCTTCTCCGGCTTTCCTGCCACGGCGCTCGCCGACCGCATCAACGACGCCGAGGCGAAGGTGCTGATCACCGCCGACGGTGGCTACCGGAAGGGGAGCTTCTTCGAACTGAAGACGATCGCCGACGAGGCGATGGAGAAGTCGCCAACAATCACCGCCTCGCTCGTTTATCGCCGCCGCCAGCCAGGGACGCCAGGCGAGACGGCGATGAAGGCGGGCCGCGACCACTGGTGGCAGGATCTCGTCCCCGCACAGTCGGCCGACTGCCCCGCCGATCCAATGCCCGCCGAACAGCTCCTCTTCCTGCTCTACACGAGCGGCACCACGGCGAAGCCGAAGGGGATCATGCACACGAGTGCTGGATATCTGCTCGGCGCATCGTTCACGCATCGCGCCGTCTTCGACATCAAGCCCGACGATGTCTACTGGTGCGCGGCGGATGTTGGCTGGATCACCGGGCACACCTACATCGTCTACGGCCCGCTCGCGAACGGCGCAACACAGGTGATGTACGAAGGGACGCCAGACACGCCAGCATGGGATCGCTGGTGGGAGATCATCGAGGAGTTGAAGGTGAACATTCTGTACTGCGCGCCAACGGCGATCCGCGCCTTCATGCGTCAAGGCGAAGAGCACCCAGCAAAGCACGACCTCAGCTCACTCCGACTCCTCGGCTCCGTTGGCGAGCCGATCAATCCAGAGGCATGGATCTGGTACCGCAGTGTGATCGGTGGCGGTCGCACTCCAGTAGTGGATACGTGGTGGCAGACGGAGACCGGCTCGATCATGATCAGCCCGCTCCCTGGCGTCACCACTACCAAGCCAGGCTCAGCAACCTTTGCGATGCCAGGCGTTGGCGCCGATGTGGTGGATGCCAGCGGCGCAAGCGTCCCACTCGGCTCGGGCGGCTTCCTCACACTGACGCAGCCGTGGCCCTCCATGCTGCGCGGCATCTGGGGCGATCCTGCTCGATACAAGGAGACCTACTGGAGCCGATTCCCAGGTTCATACTTTGCCGGCGACGGTGCACGCCGCGACGAAGAGGGCTACTACTGGTTACTCGGTCGCGTGGATGACGTGATGAACGTCTCCGCGCATCGCATCAGCACCATTGAGGTAGAGTCGGCGCTTGTTGACCATCACGACGTTGCCGAGGCGGCGGTCGTAGGGAAGAGCGATCCACTGACCGGCCAGGCGATCTTCGCCTTCGTCATCCTGAAGAAGGGGGTTGAGGCCTCCGAGGCCTTCGCCTCCGAGCTCCGCTCCCATGTGGCGAAGCAGATCGGCGCCATTGCTCGACCGAAGTTCCTCCTCTTCGTCCCTGATCTCCCAAAGACGCGTTCAGGGAAGATCATGCGCCGCCTCCTCCGCGACATCGCCGAAGGGCGCACCCTCGGCGACGTCACCACCCTCGCCGACGGCAACGTGGTGGAGACGATCCGCAGCAACACTGGCGCCGCCGAGGAGTAGCCGCGCGCTCGTCTTGAGCTTTCTGCACTAACGTGCACGCCGCCTACACTAGTCAGATGCCACGAACCGCTCGCTCCCTCCCCATCTACAGCGGTGCCCCCGTTGACACACTGCAACGCCCGCTGCGCGACGTTCGCCTCTCCGTCACCGACCGCTGCAACTTCCGCTGCAGCTACTGCATGCCGGCGGAGATCTTCGGTCCCGACTTCGCCTTCCTTCCACGCGCCGAACTGCTCACCTTTGAAGAGCTTGCCCTGGTGGCGCGCGAGCTTGTGGCGCTCGGCGCGCGGACGCTGCGCATCACGGGGGGCGAGCCGCTTGTTCGCCGTGATCTGGAACAACTTGTTGCGCTGCTACGCGCACTGGATGCGAGCGAAGCGCTCAGTGGAGAGCCACTTGACATTGCGCTGACAACGAATGGTTCGCTCCTCGCCAAGCTCGCCGCACCGCTCCGTGCAGCGGGGCTGAATCGGATCACCGTCTCGCTCGACTCGCTGAACCCCGCAACGTTTACGCGCATGTCAGGGAGCGCACTCCCCCTTGAGAGCGTCCTGGAGGGGATTGCTGCGGCAACCGCAGCGGGCTTCAGCGGCATCAAGTTGAATGCGGTGATTCGCCGCGGCGTCAATGATGCGGATGTCCCGGCGCTTGCGACGTTCGCTCGCGAAGGGGGCCACACCCTTCGCCTGATCGAGTACATGGATGTGGGGAGTAGCAACGGCTGGCGCCTGGATGAGGTGGTGCCGGCGAGTGAGATCCTGGCGCAGCTCCACGCGCGCTACCCGCTGGAGGCGCTCGCGCCGTCGCGCCCGGGCGAGGTGGCGAACCGCTATCGCTATCTGGACGGGGGAGGGGAGATCGGCCTGATCGCGTCGGTCAGCGCCCCCTTCTGCGGCGACTGCACGCGGGCGAGGGTGAGCGCCGATGGGCACCTCTACACCTGCCTCTTCGCTTCAGAAGGGAGCGATCTGAAGCGCTATCTGCGACCAGCACCAGATGCTGCAGCGCTCTACGATGCGCTTCACGCCCGTTGGTCGGCGCGTGATGATCGCTACTCAGAGATCCGCGACGCGGAGACGGCGAACCGCCTGCCGAAGGTGGAGATGTTCCGCGTCGGCGGCTGATCAGCGCGAACGGCGAGTTTTCCACAATCTACGCGCCACACTGCCGCCCGCGTGGAGAAGTCCTCGTAACAGAGCGGTAAGTTCGTGGATAACTCCCTTCACCCGTACGCATGCGGCTGGGATGCTTGGCGTAGCCCGAAGAGGCCAGCGGTGAAACTGCCGACCGAGCAATCGGTCAGGCGGAACGGACTGCGGTGATGACGGGATCGAACTGATCGGCAACGATCAGAGCTGGTGAAGGACCACCAACGTACAAGGCTACTTGTGCAGTTGGAGCGGAGGGTCGCCAGGGAACTCGGCCATTCGGCTTGAGTGACTCGATCCGATCCCACAGCGGAGGGGAACCGGCGTGCAAGCGTCGCCCCTGACATCGGATCGGCACTTCGGGTGCAACTCTTTCTTGCGCCTTTTGCGGGCTACCCCCGCGCGCTACTCGGCGATCGGAAGGGCGCGGCCGTTCGCCTTTGCGGCGGCGGCGCGTTCGGCCCATGCGCCGAGCACCTGGTCCTTGTGTGGTCGGATTGGGCAGTGGCCATCCTTGTTGCCGGACTCGTCGCAGTAGCCGAGCGGGATGCACTTTGGAGCGAGGAAGCTGCCAAGGAAGGGGCTCACCGCAAAGACCTCGTGGCGGATGAGTTGGAAGAGCCGACGAATCTCCCACTGCGCCATGGTGCAGAGGCGGAGGCCCGACATGTGGATGAGGGCGCGCAGGTTCACCGTCATGATCAGGTTGGTGCGTGTGGCGTTGGGGAAGACGAAGCGCGCATCTTCTGCTGGGATCCCCGCCTCAACTAGGTCGCCATAGAGCCCGAGCGCCCCCTGCGTCGCCTCCTCAAAACGGGCGCGCACCGTCTCATCCGCCTCCGCGATAGAACTCGGCAGCATGGTGGCCGCCTTCTTGAAGGTGACGTAGCGCTGCGACTGCTGATCAAACGCCACACCAGCGCGATGGCGCACAAGCTGGTGGCTGAGCGTTCGGGTGACCCCGGTGATAGCGAAGGTGAAGACGATGTGCTCAATGGTGCTCCCGTGGCCAGACTCAATGACGCGGTTCACTAGCTCCCGCTGCTTGGTGGGATCAATCTCGCCAGCAACGGCGCGTCGATAGATCTCTTCTGGCGGAAGTTCCGAATAGCAGGTGCGGCAGGCGGTGTAGATGATTGGCACATACGACTTCTCTACGATGTCTCGGTCTGGGAAGAGCATCGTGGCCTTCATGCCAAGTTCGTGCCGCCCTGGGTTCTTCGGGATGCCGCTCTTCTCTCTCATCTCACCACCCCTTAGTAATAATCCGAGCAGGAGAGGAAGTAACCACAGCTGCAGATCAGCTTGCACTTTCGGTCGAGCATCTGCGCGCCGCAGTTGGCGCAGCTCGTCATCACCAGACCTGGGTCTTCGCTGAAGTCTGCGGTGGTCGCACTAGCGGGGAGAGGGGCGGTCTCTGGAGTGGCGGGGGCTGGGTGTTGTAGGTCAGTAGACATGCAGCGATCCTATCGCGAAGTGGGGGCGGCGGCGCCCGGTGTTGGGCGCTGCTGCGACTCCCATGGGCCGCCAAGCCCGAGTCGCTGCCCCACGAGTTCGCATGCGGTTGCGGCAACGAGTGACGGCGCACTCCCTTCAGGGAGGAGCCGGACGACGTTGAGATCCGCTTCGCCAACGATTAACCTCTCGCGGACGAAGTCGTGCAGCGCCTGCCACTGCTCACCAACAAGGAGGAGCGGTCGCGCATCACTCCCAACCTGCAGCAGGTTCCAGGAGACGGCAACCTCGGCGAGCGTGCCGAGACCGCCATCAAGGGCAATCAGAAGATCAACTTCGGAGAACTTGCGCAGGCGGTCAAAGAGATCGGCGCTGTCGCGCTCTTCGGTGACGTAGCGATTCGCAGGGAGGCCGTCCCATGAGGTGACGGTGTAGCCGATCACCTCACCACCCACTTCGCGAGCGCCCTTGGAGACCGCCTCCATCACGCCAGCGTATCCGCCAGTTGCCACCGTGAATCCCTCGCCGGCGAGTGCGCGCCCTACTTCAACGGCGTACTGGTAGTGCTCGTTCGTCTCAGGGAGACGCGCTGATCCATAGACGCCAACAATCGGGACGCCAGCCTTCGCGCTGGCGCTCACTCGCAGCGCGTTCCTTCGGCCGGGAGTGTTCCGTCAATCAGGAAGGCGATCGCTGCACTATCAATGCACTCGCTCTTCCCGCCAACTGCGGTATGTCCCTCGCCAACGTAGGTGAGGAGGAAGCCGCTCTCAAGGGCGCTCGCCATCTCTTCGCTCCACTTGTATGGCGTGGCTGGGTCACCAGTGGTGCCG
>OFSF01000745.1_pt1 | contig 12205 bp, 10 predicted proteins | sample 1543271 | NCBI WGS metagenome assembly OFSF01 (sample SAMN07774227, study PRJEB24372) | wastewater metagenome | isolation source: Exp Tend VB 100WW | collected 2016-02
CAAAGTCTTGTTGTAAGTGGTATAAGCACTTTAGGTATTACTAGTGCAACTAATCTAACATCCCAAAGTCTTGTTGTAAGTGGTATAAGCACTTTAGGTATTACTAGTGCAACTAATCTAACATCCCAAAGTCTTGTTGTAAGTGGTATAAGCACTTTAGGTATTACTAGTGCAACTAATCTAACATCCCAAAGTCTTGTTGTTTCTGGTATAAGCACATTAGGTATTACATCAGCAATCAACTTAACATCACAATCTTTAAGTGTTTCTGGTATAATCACATTCACTAACGGACCTATATTAGTAGGAACAGCAACATCAACCGGAACAGCATCACAACCACTTCAAGTTACTGGTGGTGCTTATGTTTCTGGTTCTGTCGGCATAGGAACCATAAATCCATCAGCAAAATTAGATGTAGAAGACAATAGTGCTTCTGGATATATTGCAGAATTTAGACAAAAACATACTAGTAACTCTGCACAAATACTAATTGATTCTCCAACCAACGGAGAATCAAGACCAGTATCAATGGATATGTCTAGGGCAGGGGTATTGCAGTGGAGTATTGGACAAGCATATCTTGATACCAATCAATCTTTTCATATTGCAACTTCTACATTACAAAGTGGAAATACTGGGTCAAAATTATCCATAACACAATCTGGAAATGTCGGCATTGGAACCATAACTCCCCAATACAAACTTCACGTTGTTGGTTCTTTTGCAGCAACCACAAAGTCATTCGTTATTACACATCCAACAAAACAAAACTATAAGTTACAACACGGTTCATTAGAAGGACCTGAACTTGGTGTATATATTCGTGGAAGAACCACAGAAAACATAATAGAACTTCCAGAGTATTGGACTGAATTGGTTGATAAGAACTCAATCACAGTTAATCTCACACCAATTGGAGATAATCGTGTGTGGATAGAAGAGATAAATAACAATAAAGTTTATATTGATTCTAATAGTGATATTGATTGTTTTTATACTGTATTTGCAGAAAGAAAAGATGTTGAAAAACTTATAGTAGAAATAGAGGAGAACTAAAAATGTCATTTAATGTTGGACCAAGAGTTGTTAGTGCTACTGGCGGAAGTATTAAGAGAGTCGGTAATTATAGAGTTCATACATTTCCAAGTGAATTAGTCACTGATGGATTGGTATTAAATCTAGATGCAGGAGACCCACGTTCTTATCCTGGTAGTGGGACGACCTGGACCGATTTGAGCGGGAATGGGAATAATGGGACTTTTGGTGCTAGTACTGCAGCACCGACCTATAATAATGCAAATGGTGGGTCTATTGTTTTTGATGGGAGTGATGATAAAGTAGTGGATAGTAGTTTTAACTCTCATCAAATTAATGCAGGAACTCTAGAATGGTGGATAAAAACTCCAGCAAGCTTTACTGATGGCAGATATTTTGGTGGAGTTGGCGGAACTGAAACTTATGGAGCAACAAGAGCATTGAGAATATCTGGAAACATGTTTAGTTTTGTTAGTTATGGTGGTGGTACTACAGAAGATTGGAATTCGATATTCGCGCCAACAATAAATACTTGGTATCATATCGCACAAATATGGAATGGAACTAGTTTGACTGCATATTTTAATAATATTTCATACTCCGCTACACGCACTGGATTGGTTACCCCAATTGGAACAGTCTTATCATTAGGTGCAAATCCTTGGAGTTTAAATGAAAATACGTCTGGACAAATATCAGTGGTCAGACTATACAACAGAGCACTCTCCGCAGCAGAAGTCGCACAGAACTACGACGCTCTCAAAGTCCGCTACACATCATACACAAACACCTTCACTCCGACTTGTGGCGGTGGAAGTGGAAAGGTAGAGGTTCTTTGTGTTGCTGGGGGAGGCGGTGGAGCTTCTGGAGGAGGAGGTGCCGGTGGTCTTCTTTATAACTCTGCATTTACTGTGAGTTCTAATACCAGTATTGGAGTAACTGTGGGTGCCGGTGGTACTAGCGGAAATTGTGATGCTAGTGCTGGTTCCGCTGCAGTTTCTGGGCAATCTTCTTCGTTTAGTTCTTTAAGTTCTGTTGGTGGTGGAAATGGTGGGCAGGCAGGGGGCACCCGAGCTGGTGGGAATGGTGGTTCTGGTGGTGGTGCCGCTGCTAACGGTGCAGAGAGTAATAACGGAGGAACTGGAACTAGCGGTCAAGGATTTAATGGTGGCGGAAACGGCGGATTTACATCATCGCCATACGGTGTTGGTGGTGGTGGTGGTTCTGCTGGTGCCGCTATTACTGCAACTTCTGCTCAAGCATTTCCTGGTGGTAATGGATTAACATTTGCAATTTCTGGTACATCTTCTTCATATTCCGGAGGAGGTGGTGGTGGTGCATATTCGGGATCATTAAATGGTTCTGGTGGAATTGGTGGTGGAGGTAATGGGGGAAGTGGAGGAAGTGTTGGAACTTCTGCAATTCCAAACACTGGAAGTGGAGGAGGCGGTGGTGCTAATCCAATGTTGGGTGGAAACGGTTCCAACGGTATCATAATCGTCCGCTATCCAGCAACTGACTATAATGTTGAGTTACTTGTAGTTGGTGGTGGGGGAGGGGGCGGTGGTAATTCCTCTGCTGGATATGAAAACGGCGGCGGTGGTGGAGCAGGTGGATTACTATATTATTCATCATATCCAGTATCTGCCGGAACAAAATATTCAGTCACTGTTGGTGCTGGTGGAAATGGGGGAACTGTATCGGTTCGGTCAAGTTCAGGAACTCAATCCACATTAGGTAATATAACGTCTATGGGCGGCGGAGCAGGGGCAGGAAGAGCAACGAGCGGTCCTGGAAATTATGCATCCATTGCTGGTGCATCTGGTGGTGGTGGGAGCGGTTGGGACAACCTCACCGGATCTTTTGGATCATTACCGCAGGGAAATAATGGTGGAAATGGATCTAACAGTTACGGTGGTTACCAAGCCGCGGCCGGAGGTGGAGGAGGATCTGGTGCTGTTGGTGGAAATGGTTCAGGTACAGTTTCTGGTGGGGGCGGAATTGGTTTAGCATATAGTATTTCGGGAACTTCAACTTATTATTCCGGTGGGGGTGGGGGTGCCGGTGGATCCGGTGGATCCGGTGGATCCGGTGGAGGAGGGGCAGGAGCATCTAATAACGGAAATGGAACTTCTGGAACTGCAAATACAGGTGGTGGTGGTGGTGGGGGTGGAAATGATGGAACTGGAGGTGCAGGTGGTTCGGGTATTATCATCATCGCCTATCAAGGACCACAAAGAGGGGTAGGGGGGACGGTAGATACAACATCTCGCCCAGGATACACCCTACATAAATTCACAACCACAGGAACTGATTTCTTTATACCATAATGGAAGAATATACAGGATTATTTGGAGTTGATATTGCGATTAAGAAACTTCGCCCAGATGCAGAGTTTGCACTTTATAATACTACATTTACTCATTGGGAGTGTCCTTATAATACTCAACCACCAACTTGGGATGAGATTAACGAGCAACTGCAAAGGGATATTATGAAACTAAATACCAGTACAGAGGTATAAGTAGATGGCATTAAACGATAAGGACATCTTAATCACTCCCAGTAAAGGTTCTTCTACGGTAAATCCAAATATTACCTTTATTGGCGCAACGGTTGGAAGTTCTTCTACGATTACGGTAGTTGCACTTCCAACTCAATATGGAACTATTGAACTCACTGGTGCTGCATCTACAACATCTGTTGCGGCATTTAGTGAATTAAATACCGGAAGTTTATTCTCTGTTAATAATAATCAAGGACTACCTTTATTAGATGTAAATGATACCGGAGTTACTAATCTATCATTTAATTCTGGGGCATTAGGTATTCCTGTGGGACTTACATCTCAAAGACCTTATGTATCACAAGCAGGTTATACTCGTTGGAATAGTGGTAATGGTGCCTTTGAGATTTATAATGGGACAAATTGGGTGGAGATAATCACAGATTATTTCCCATCTGGTTCAGTTATTTTAGGTTAAGAGGTAAGATATTATGGCAAACGAATATTTAAAAAGAACTCCTACAAGCACTGGTAATCGTAGAGTATGGACTTGGAGCACTTGGGTTAAAAGAAATTCACTTACTTCTACCAATCAGAATTTACTTTGCTCTACCGAACCTGGATTAATTTCTAAATTATTTTTTAATACCAATGATAAATTAGATTATCAAAATAATTCTCCATCTTTTGAATTAATTACTTCCCAAACTTTCAGAGATGTTGGAAATTGGTTTCATATTTTATTTGTTGCTGAAACAACGGCATCTATTTCAAGTGAAAGAATTAAAATATATGTAAATGGAGTAAGAATTACCAAATTTGATACTGAAACTTATCCTGCAATTAATAGCACTTTAATCTTTAACTATCCAATAGCCCATTTTATTAGTAATGAAAGTTCAAATGTTAATTATTTTACAGGAGAATTTACAGACATCTTCTTCATAGACGGTCAAGCACTCACACCAGATGTGTTTGGTTTCTATAAGGTAGGAAAGGGTTATGTCTCTGCCGGTTCTACACAATCAACTGATTTCCGTCCAGGACAGTGGGTTCCAAAAACACCAAGAGTCATCAAGACTGCGATTAATAACAGTGGTGGGTTTGGAGTCAATGGGTTTTATTTGCCTATGAATGATAGTAATAACTTCGGTGCTGATTTTCACTGCGAACCTAACAGCATTATCAAACTCCAAGAAAATCTCCCCCAACCAAGAAGTCGTATTGATGGTGTGGGGGATTATACCGGGGCGTTGAGGGACGACCCATTTAAGCAGTATCTGGTTCTTGCTCTACCTTTTGTGTCTGGTGGATTGCAGAGTGGGTTTGGTGATTATAGTGCTGCGATTAAAGGTAGTGGGAGTGCTGTTTCTTTGACAAATGCTGGTGTAAGCATTGCAAGCACCGCAAGTTATTATGGAAGTGCAGCATTTTTTAATAATGCTAATAATGCAGGAACTACCAAATTAACTGGAGATAGTTCTGCTGTAAATTTTGGTTCTGGTGATTGGACGGTAGAAGGATGGATTTTTCCCACACAAATTTATAATTATCTTACTTTTATTACAACTCGTCCAGACAATGGTGGATATGTAGATGGTTGGTATGTAGGATGCGATGCAAATGGTACTCTTGCTGTCTATTCTAATGCTTATGATGTCCAAACAGCAAATGGCACTATAAAAACAAACCAATGGACACACTTTGCAGCAGTAAGAAAGAGTAATAACTTAACTTTATATGTAAATGGAGTTGCTGTTGGAATTAATACAAATTACACTAAAACCCCAACAAGAACTTTATTTGGTATTGGACAATTTCCAACCGGCAATACAGAGGCATTTCCTGGTTACTTACAAGACCTCCGTATCTACAAAGGTGTCGCAAAATACAAGGGTGGTTTTGATGTGCCGAGACCCTACACCCCCGTAGGTATTGCGACTTGGAGAGCAGTGCCCGACTCCCCTGCGAATAACTTTGCTACTTGGAATCCTTTAGATAGAGCAAGAAATACGGGAACACAAACTGATGGAAACTTATCAACTGCGACTAATACTGGAAATTACGCAATTCGTTCAACCGTAGGAGTTTCAACTGGTAAATGGTATTGGGAGTTTTGTCCAACAGCAGCAACAATTACAAATCATCACGGCATTGTTGCAATTGGTCGTTCAATGGGAGCATTTTATTTAGGAGAAACTTTGGATTCTTGGGGAATGTACGATAATAATGGAAATAAGAGAAATAATGGAAGTTTTGATTCTTATGGGACAGGATTTTCTCAATATGATGTAGGAATGGTCGCATTAGATAAGGGCAATGGAAAGATTTGGTGGGGGAAAAATGGAACTTGGTTTGCAAGTGGAAATCCGTCAAATGCAACAAATGAAGCATTTTCAAATATAAACATTGTTTGTTCTGGAATTGGAACAGATTCTTTTGTATCCCCATCACAACTACAATATAACTCCTGTTCTTATAATTTCGGTCAAAACCCAACATTCTCTGGAAACACAACAGCAGGAACTTACACAGACAGCAATAATAAAGGACTCTTCAAATACCAACCTCCAAGTGGTTTCCTAGCCTTATGTGAGGACAACCTCCCCACCCCTGCGATCTCCGATCCTGGTAAGCACTTTAAGACTGTGCTTTATACTGGTGATGGTGGTTCAAGAAATATTGTTGGGGTTGGATTTACTCCTGACTTGGTTTGGATAAAAAGAAGAGATGTATCTACTGGAGATCATAAACTTGTAGATTCTGTTAGGGGTGCTGGGTTTGTATTAGAAACAAATACAACAGATATTGAAGGAAATGAAACTAACAACTTTACATCATTTGCTAATGATGGATTTAATCTTGGTGCTAATAATGCTACTGCTTGGAATGAAAGTGCTAATTATGTCGCCTGGTGTTGGAAAGCAGGAGCAGGCACCACATCAACAAACACTAACGGCTCAATAACCTCTGTGGTCAGTGTGAATCAAGATGCTGGGTTTAGTATTGTGTCTTATACTGGTAATGAAACAATTGGAGCAACTGTTGGGCATGGACTTAATAAAACAGTAAAATTTATGATTACAAAATCAAGGAACACTACGGATAATTGGGTAGTTCATACAAATGTTACAGGTACTCAAACATTCTCGTTTTTAAATCTAACAAATGGTGGTACGACTGATTCTGTTGCAGCACCAACATCTTCTGTATTTTATAGAGGGAGTGCAAATACTATCAATGGTTCTGGATTACCTTATATTGCTTACTGTTGGGCAGAAATTGAAGGTTTCAGTAAATTTGGAAGTTATACAGGAAACGGAAGTGCTGACGGACCGTTCATATACACAGGAGGTCGTCCTGCTTTCGTTATGATTAAAAGAACAGATAGCACTCAAAATTGGCCAATAATTGATAGTTCAAGAGATTCCGTTAATGTTGCAAATAGAAGATTATTTGCCAATTTATCTGATATAGAAGATCAAGGTATACCAAATTTTGTAGATATCTTATCTAATGGATTTAAATGTCGTGACAGTAATGTTTCATATAATGCTTCTGGTGGAACTTATATTTTTGCCTGTTGGATGGAAAGTCCATTTACCACTGCTAATAGTAAGTAACTAAATAACTAAAAAGACCGATGATTATAACGACATCTAATATTACTCACGACATTACAATTCCAAACTTATCAATTATTGGTAAGGTGGGAGAATATCATAATGTTGCATATGAGGCACAGGTTTATGTTAATAGTAAGATTGATTTCATACACGAATATGATACTACCTTTACTCAATATCCAGAGCAGATTGGTGTTTCTACATCACTCGTAGAAGACATTGTTTATAATCGTGATGTTTCACCAGTAAGTTACGGCACCACAGTTGTTGATGGAATTGTTTATCGTGAGGCAACAGAACAAGTTGCGATTGGTACGATTACTCATAGAGAAGTTACAACTCCTGTTTATGATATTCCTACTGCCGTTGGTATTGCGACTACGGTAAGAGAAGATAAATCAATTTCTTGTTTTAGTCATTTTAATGTTTCTTTTCAAACTTCCCAAATTGAAGACTTCACACTCTGGGATGATTTAACAGAAGAGCAAGTAATAGGTTGGATACCTCAAGATTCCTTGCTTACAAAACAACAAGAACATCAGGCAACACTTGAAGTTGAGATGGATAAGGTTTTAGATCCATTAAAGTATTATAGAGATTCTCCTGTAACTCCTTGGAGAAGAAAAGCAGACGAAGCATCCGCCGAGAATAACTAAAAATGGCATTTACCAAGATTGCTGCTGCTGGTGGCGCGGCTGGTGGTTCCGGTGGTTCAGGCATCGTAATCATCGCATATCCTTCATAAGAACATAAATAAATAAAATCAAACATTCATATCAAACCTTTATGGCTCACTTTGCTAAACTTGACGAAAACAACATCGTTACACAAGTTATTGTAGTATCAAACGAAGACATCACTGATCCTTTTACCGGACAAGAAGATGAGATTTTAGGTATTGCATTCTGTAAAAAACTTTTAGGTGGTAATTGGAAACAGACTTCTTATAATAATAATATGAGAGTAAGATATGCCGGGACTGGTTATTCTTATAATGCCGCACTTGATGCCTTTATCGCACCAAAACCATTTCCGAGTTGGGTCCTTGTAGAAGCAACTGCTGACTGGGAATCACCACTTGGTCCAGCACCAGAACTCACCGAAGCACAAACAACGGCACTATCTTCTTATAGATGGGACGAAGAAGCATATCAGGCAGATAATACCACCGGATGGGTATTAGAAACCCGAGAAACACCAGAAGAAGACTAAATCATTATGAAACATTTAAGATTGCCCGGTATTGATACTGCGATAAAGTATCTACGCCCAAATGCAAAATGGGATTTATCTAATAGCACCTTTACAAGATACGAAGATCCTGATTATGATGAACCACCTCTATGGGAAGAAATACAGAAACAAATACAAGAAGATGTAGATAATTATAACTACTATTTGTATTCTCGTAATCGTGAAGCAGAATATGGAAACTGGAAAGACCAACTAAATCTCTTATATGATGATATAAAGTCCGGAAACTTGGGAAATGGTAAGTGGGTCCAGATGATTGATGCAGTCAAAGAAAAGTATCCAAAACCAGAAGAACCTTGACATAATACCAAATCTCATATATAATACTCTTGAACACATCATTAACATATGGCTTTTACCACAGTATGGCACATAACGGATCTCCCCAAAGACATTATAGAAATATTAGAAAAAGATATCCAAAAGTTTGATCCAATCGCACAAGAGTCTAGACTACACGGAGACTCAATAGATAAGGTCATTCGTGATAGTAAAAATGCCTGGATTCCTACAACACACTGGACTGGTGGTTTTTTATGGCATTATATTCAGCGAGCAAACAGAGAAAACTTCTGTTATGATATTACTGCAATTGATGGAGAAAGTACTCAATATACTCAATATGGTGCAGGACAGTTTTATGATTGGCACATTGATGCTGGTATTGATACTGCATATAAACCTCAACAGATTATAAGTTCAGGCACCAATATTTCTCAAGACCTTGTAACACTTCAGGGTGAATATGTAAGAAAACTTTCATTCTCATTACAACTGTCGGATCCAGAGGATTATACTGGTGGTGAAGTTCAGTTTATGGATAATAGTCGTAAGACTTATTTTGCACCAAAACAAAGAGGTACTATGATTATCTTTGACTCACGCACACCACACCGAGTTCGTAAAGTTAAGTCTGGACTGCGTAAGAGTCTTGTGGGTTGGGTATGTGGTCCGCGTTTCCGCTGAATAGGAGGCATAAAATGAAAGAATATAAATCAACTGGTGGTGTTTATCAAGAAGGATATCAGCGTTGTGTAACACCTCCTCGTAAGATGTCAAAGAATGAGTCCTTTGAGAAGAATGGATATCTATTAGTTCCTGGATTGATAGCAGACCCAGAAAACTTATATGTTCCTTTACCACAAGAACGAGGGCAGATTACTTATTATAATAACAGAATGGATAAGTATGAACACTTACCGATGGAATCACAGGTAAATGGTTCATTAGCGCGTTATAATATTCCTACTTATCGAGAACTTCATTTTCTTGTGAAGAAAAGAATTGAGGATATATTAGAAATGGATTTACATCCAACATATTTTTATGATCGCTTTTATTTTCCAAATCAACAACTTTTTCGTCATAGCGATAGACCTGCCTGTGAGGTAAGTGTATCATTACAAATCAGTACAACACTCAAAAATCCTTGGCCGATTTGGTTTGAGAGACCTGATGGTAGTGAGTCTTATGTTGAGATGAATAATGGTGATGCCGTGATTTATAAGGGATGTGAAAGAGAACACTGGAGAGATGCAATGCCTGATGAGGATTCCTGGTTGGAAAAGAAAATAGCAAAGATAAAAGGTAAAGAAATAGAGCAGCACCATCATCAAATTTTTCTTCATTACATAGACGCTAATGGGCCATATGTGCATTGTGCTTTTGACGCAACCAGATGATACACCCACTGTTCTTTGTTCCCATCTATCGTTATGAGGTAGAAGACTGGGACCGAAAAAAGAAAGCACTTTATAAAAAACTTGAAAGGGGAAACTTTGAGAAGAAGGGACTACAAGAGTTTTATACTGATCGTCAAAAAGATGGTAAGAGCTATGCTCTTGACTTTGAGAATATTTTTGATGATGAACTTCAGCAGTTTCGTAAGGAATCTGATATCACAGAATATAAAGTTACTGATATCTGGACCATTAAATATAAGAAAGAGAACTATCAAGGAGTTCATAATCATCGGTCACATTCTTATAGTGGATTATTATACCTGGATTATGATGAGAAAGTTCATAAACCAACAGTATTTGTAGGTCCCTGGAATGATCCAGTAAGTGATACAACACAACTTTCATTTGCTCCTGATCCAAAAGAAGGAGTAATGTATATTTACCCGAGTGTATTACTACATTATGCACAATCAAATGCAAGTGGTAAGGAAAGAACTGTAACCTCTTGGGATATGTTAGTTAGATAAATAAAAGAAAAAGTCGTTATAGATGGCATTTACCAAGATTGCTGCTGCTGGTATTGGAAGTACAGGAACTGTTACTCTTGAGAATCTTGTAGTCACTGGAAGTATTACGGCATCATTAACCGGTACTGCAACATCAACAACTAATATTCCCAACTTAACTGGTGCAATTACATCTAATAATACCACAACATCATTAGGTTCCTTTAGTTCTGCTAATCTATCTGCAGCACTCACGGATGAGACTGGTTCTGGTGCTGCTGTATTTGCTACTAGTCCTACATTAACAACAGTTACAGTGAGTTCTGGTGGTATTAATGTAACTGGTGTTTCTACACTCGGTAATACTGTTATAGGTGGTGGAACAACTCAATTAGTTGTAACTGGTAATGCTCGTATTACTGGTATCCTGACGATTGGAACAAGTTCTATTACACTAGACGGAAGTAATAATCAACTTAATGTAGGAACAGGAGTTACATTACATCACACCAATGGAGTTCAGGTTGGGGGAAATACATTACATTCGACCGGACTAACACTTAATTCATTAACTGCTACTGGTGTTTCTACATTCACCAATGGTCCTATATTAGTAGGAACAGCAACATCAACCGGAACAGCATCACAAAGACTTCAAGTTACTGGTGGTGCTTATGTTTCTGGTAATCTTGGAGTTGGAACCACAAATCCAACAGCAAAGCTTCAAGTCGTAGGTGATACTCGTGTTTCTGGAGTTGTCACCGCATTTGATTTTTATAATGATGCCGAGTATCCAAGTGTTCGTCCAACATTAGATTTAGCATTTGCACAGACAAAAATATTAGATAGTAGAATTACATTTACTCGTGCTTCTACTGCAACTTATGTGAATGCTTTTGGACTTATTGCATCTGCTGCGGTGAACGAGGCCCGCTTCGACCATGACCCTTATACTGGTGAAAGTTTGGGATTATTGGTAGAGGAGGCGAGGACAAACTTATTTACAAATAGCAATCCTTGGGCTGGCGGATCTAATATTACATGGACATCGAGTCAAGTTTCGCCAACTGGTGGAACAGAATCTTACAACATGGTAGAAACTGCGGCAAATAATATACATGGATTAAGCATTCTTGGCGGGGGATTTACTACAGACTACAATCGACATATTTCTGTTTTTGCAAAATCGGCTGGAAGACGGTATCTAGTTTTTTGGGCGGCGCTTGGTGCTTACCCAGGAGCCGATTCCCCCGAATGTATTTTTGATTTACAATCTGGAACTGTTGTATATTTAGACACTGGCGGTTCTGGAGGACTTTTCGAGACAGCCAGTATCACTAATTTTGGAAATGGATGGTACAGGTGCGGAATTTATTTAAATCCATATACTCTTGCCAACAGAAATCTTTATATTCTCATGAGCAATAGTGCATCACCCCAGCAAAGCTCTTACACTGGAGATGGAAGCAGTGGTGTAACGTTATTTGGATTGCAAGTAGAAGCAGGAGCATTCCCAACCTCCTACATACCCACCAGTGGTTCTACAGTCACTCGTTCTGCTGATGTGGCGAGCATGACTGGGACTAACTTTTC
>OFSF01000748.1_pt1 | contig 12196 bp, 7 predicted proteins | sample 1543271 | NCBI WGS metagenome assembly OFSF01 (sample SAMN07774227, study PRJEB24372) | wastewater metagenome | isolation source: Exp Tend VB 100WW | collected 2016-02
AACACCACAGTGCAAGTTCTTACAAAGGCTTGGCAGAGCGCGCCTTCGTGGTGTCAAGCTTTGGCAAAAGCTACCATGTGACGGGCTGGAAAGTGGGCACCGTTGTAGCGCCTGCTGCATTGACCACTGAATTTCGCAAAGTCCACCAATTTGCTGTATTTACCGTGAACACGCCCATGCAATTCGGGTTGGCAAGCTACATGTCAGACCCTCAAGCCTATTTGGAATTGCCACAGTTTTACCAACGCAAGCGCGATCTCTTCAGAGAGGGATTGTCAAAAACCAAATTCAGGCTTTTGCCGGGCGAAGGCACCTATTTTCAATGCGCCGATATTTCCAATCTGTCGGTACCAGAAAAAGATTTGGGTGAGGCTGAATTTTGCAAATGGTTAACACGCGAAATTGGTGTTGCAGCCATTCCCATGTCCGCCTTTTATGGCGACTCGTTTGACCAAAATGTCATTCGATTTTGTTTTGCAAAAAAAGACGCCACCTTGAATGCTGCCATTGAAAGATTGGCCAAACTTTAATCGTCATTTTCTGGCGCCAAGTTTGGAAACAGCACGGAGTTGAAGCCAAACTTCGTGAAATCACGCACACGTTGGGGGAACAAAATACCCACCAAGTGATCACACTCATGCTGAACCACTTTGGCGTGAAAGCCATCAGCCGTTCTTTCAATGGCTTGGCCATGCTGATCAAAACCAGAATAACGAATGTGCTGCCATCTGGGTACAACAGCTCTCAAACCAGGCACCGAAAGACAGCCTTCCCAATCATGCTGCAGCTCATTGCCGATGGGCGTGATGACAGGATTGATCAAGACGGTATAGGGAATAGGGGCTGCATCAGGGTAGCGTGAAATGATTTGCCCCGTTCCAAAAATGACCAGCTGAATATCCCAGCCAATTTGAGGGGCAGCAAGACCCGCACCACTGGCAGCGATCATGGTCTCTTTCATGTCCACAATGCCATCCAGCAGTTCCGGCGTATTGAATTCGAGCACTGGTTTTGCAATTCGCATCAGGCGCTCATCACCCATCTTCAATATTTCACGAACCGTCATTTGGATCTCCTTTTAACAATGACAAAAGGCCAGCTTCATCGAGAACCGGAACACCTAGCGCAAGGGCCTTTTCAAGTTTGCTTCCGGCCTCTGCACCTGCAACCACGTAACTGGTTTTTTGACTCACAGAGCCAGCCACTTTGGCACCGGCTTCTTCTAGCATGGCTTTGGCCTCATCGCGACTTAAGGTCGGCAATGTGCCCGTGAGAACAATGGTTTGGCCGCTTAAGGGCTTGGGGACGCGCTCTGCAGGGGCGCCTTCTTCCCACCGAACGCCACAAGCTCTAAGTTGAGCCACAATTTCTTGGTGGTGCGCTTGGGCAAAAAATGCAAGCACACTTTGCGCCACGATGGGTCCTACGTCTGACACTTCTAAGAGTTGATCTAATGGCGCATTCATGAAAGCATCCAAAGTGCCAAAGTGGCGGGCAAATTCCTTGGCTGTGGCTTCACCGACATGCCGTATGCCCAAACCATAAATGAATCTAGGCAAGGTGGTGGACTTAGAAGCTTCAAGTGCGGCCAATATATTGAACGCCGATTTTTCAGCCATTCGGTCAAGTTGAACCAGCGCGCTTAAACCTAATTTATAAAGATCTGGCAAGGTACTGACCACGCCGGCATCCACCAGTTGATCGATCAATTTTTCACCTAGGCCATCTACCTCAACAGCCCTTCTTTGCGCAAAGTGCAGAAAAGCCTGCTTGCGTTGAGCACCACAAAACAAGCCACCGCTGCATCGGTAGTCAGCCTCATCTTCATCTCGCAAAGCTGCACTGCCACACACTGGGCAGACATGAGGCATGGTAAAAATCTGCGTGTCAAGCGGGCGCTGAGCAAGGACAACGCTGACAACTTCAGGAATGACGTCACCTGCACGGCGAACAATGACGGTATCACCCACCCGAACATCTTTGCGCCGAGCCTCATCTTCGTTGTGCAGGGTTGCGTTGGTGACGGTGACGCCACCCACAAAGACAGGGGCCAATTTGGCAACGGGTGTTAGTTTGCCAGTTCGACCTACTTGAACGTCAATGGCCTGAACGGTTGTGAGCTCTTCCTGAGCAGGGTACTTGTGAGCGACGGCCCAACGGGGCTCGCGCGTGACAAAGCCAAGTTTTTCTTGAAGCCCTAGGTCATTGACTTTGTAAACGACACCATCAATGTCGTACGGCAACTTATCTCGCAGTTGTGCAATTTGTGCATGAAAATCAATCAGCCCGTCGGCACCTCTGACACACTGAGTTTGAGCAGCCACTGGAAAGCCCCAAATCTTGAGCGCTTGCAATAAATCATAGTGCTGCTGAAAAGGTGCTACACCTAAGGGCCATCCCAACACCTCACCCAGGCCGTACGCAAAAAAACTCAGTGGCCGTTGCGCGGCGATGTTGGAGTCCAATTGACGTACAGCACCGGCTGCAGCGTTTCTTGGATTCACAAATGTTTTCTCACCCTTGACACCTTCAGAAATTTTAAGAAGTTGACGTTCATTGAGGGCATCAAAGTCGTCTCGCCGCATATAAACTTCTCCGCGGACTTCCAACACAGACGGCACTTCAAAAAGTTGCAAGGGAATTTGCCCAATGGTTCGAACATTGTGCGTAACATCTTCCCCATATTCACCGTCACCTCGAGTAGCGGCCTGAACCAAAATACCATTTTCATAACGAAGGCTCATGGCCAAGCCGTCAAATTTAAGTTCTGCAACGTATTCAACTTCGGATGCGCCCTCTGCCAAAGCTAATTCTTTTCGAATTCGGGCGTCAAAAGCTGCTGCGCCACTGGCCTCAGTGTCAGTTTCGGTTCGGATGCTTAACATGGGAACTTGATGACGTACTGTAGAGAACTCAGGCAATACGGCCCCTCCTACGCGCTGTGTAGGTGACTCTGCCGTTAGCAGAGCAGGATGCTGATTTTCAATGCTCTGAAGTTGTACAAACAATCGATCGTATTCAGCATCTGGCACTTCAGGTGCATCCAAGGTGTAGTAAGCATGCGCATAGCGGTGCAGCAATTTTCGAAGCTGTGCGGCTTGTTGACTTGCCAGATCGAAAGCTGAAGGGCTGTGCCCTGTTCCCTCCTCCGATCCTGAAAACAAATCTAAGTTCACAATGAGATCGAGGGCACGATTATGAAAACAATCGACGTGCCTGAGGTGAGCCGGCAGACAACTCACGTGAATCTAGGGCATCGTAAAGGAGTTCTAGATCAACTGCAATGGCGTTTAAATCTGCTTCGGTGAGTGCGTGTCCTGCACCATCGGTAATGACGCCGTCCATGTCTTTGCCAAGTATGCGGGCTGCTTCGCGCAACCTGGCAAACGCTTGTTCTTCTCTGGGTACCTGCGGCACGTCCAGGCTTAAGGTGAATTCTTTGATAGCAGACAAGGCCGGATCATCGGCCATGGCCGCTTGCGTATCAAAGGACAAAGACAAGATGGGAGGCAAGCCTTGAACAGGTGCAGCCAAAACCATTCGACCGGGAATGACGCCAGCCACAAAACCCCAACGCGCAGCGTGTTGATGAATGTAGCCCGGACTCCATGCGGCTGATGTGGCGCAAACCGTGAAGCTAAGCTGCGCGTCGTGCTCACTGGCAAATTGATCAAGCTCACGGGCACGTGCCACTTCTTCCAACATGTCTGGAAACTCTGGTGCACCACCAATCGAATCGGCAAAGTTTTGGGCCTTGATCACATACTCTGAAAATTCAATTTCATTCAAGGGCCCTACTCGGTTAGCCAATTGAACACCCGCCTGAAATGCGTGGTACCTGCGCCCAGCCACAGGCGTTTCCCATTCGCCAGAATTGTCATTCAAGCCTTCAACAGCAAAAGGCTTGGTGCCAACTCGACGCGTGGAAGGCAAAGCCGCCAACGCAGCATCGCCTGAAACCTGCACATCGACCTCAATCGCAGCAATGACATCGATCAGTGCATCAAGCGGTGGTTTCTTGTCAGGTGTAGGCAGAATGCTGATTTCATCGTCTAAATAGGCTGATTCTTTTAAACCTGGGCGTCCCAAATCCGAATGGTCTAAGACAGGGTCGACGCCAGCAGTCGTCTCGGGTGCGGCTTGGCGTGGCGCGTTTTGCCTAGCCGTCCAGAGGTTGTATATCACAACCCCCACCAAGGTCAAGACACCAACAATGGCCAAACTATTTTGCAAGGAGCTCATATCAGGGTGTGCAAAGTAAGGTGTCTATCAAAAAGATTTGATCAAGCCGTTTCGGCGATTGAAACTGCAGCTTCCATGTCAACAGCCACAATGCGGGAGACACCCTGCTCTTGCATGGTCACGCCGATCAGTTGCTCTGCCATCTCCATGGCAATCTTGTTGTGACTGATGAACAAAAATTGAGTTTCTTTGCCCATGCTCTTGACCAATTTGGCGTAGCGTTCTGTGTTCGCGTCGTCCAAGGGGGCGTCCACCTCGTCCAGCAAACAAAAAGGTGCTGGGTTGAGTTGAAAAATAGCAAACACCAAGGCAATGGCTGTGAGTGCCTTTTGGCCGCCAGACAACAAATGAATGGTCTGATTTTTTTGGCCCGGTGGCTGCGCCATCACCTGAACACCTGAGTCCAAAATTTCATCGCCCGTCATCACCAAGCGGGCACTGCCACCGCCAAACAATTCAGGGAACATGCGGCCAAAATGTTCATTCACAATTTTGAAAGTGCCCGCCAAGAGATCTCTGGTTTCGGCGTCAATTTTCTTAATGGCATCTTCAAGCGTTGTCATGGCTTCGGTCAAATCAGCGGTCTGAGCGTCCAAGAACGCCTTGCGTTCACGGGATGTTGTCAACTCTTCTAATGCAGCCAAATTCACAGCACCCAAAGCCACAATTTCCCGATTCAGACGATCAATTTCAGATTGCAAGCCCGTTAAGCGAACATGGCCTTCCTCAATGGATTTGGCCAAGACTTCAAGATCTGCCTCAGCATCAAGCAGCAACTGCGTGTATTGCTCAAGTCCTAAACGTGAAGCTTGCTCTTTGAGTTGCAGCTCGGTAATTCTTTGGCGCATAGGATCGAGTTCACGCTCAAAACTCATACGTCGTTCATCACTGGCACGCAAACGCGCCGTGAGGTCATCGTACTCACTGCGCTTGGCACCCAATACCTGCTCTCTCTCCATTTTCATGGCCAATGCATTTTGCAAACCGGCCTGTGCAGCAGCATCGGTGAGCCGGGACAATTCTTCCTTGGCTCGTTCTTGCTCATCGGCAATCGATTTAATTTGTTGGACCGCAGTTTCTAGTCCACGCTGCAATTCTGAGCGCCTGGCTTCTAGGCTGCGCTGTGAAAAAGTGGCTTCTTGTGCCAAACGTTCAAGCGTTCGCTGCTGCTCACGACACTCTGACAGTTTGCGCTCAGCCTCAATCACGCGCTCATCAAGTTGTGCGTGGCGTTCTTGGCTGTCAGCCAACTGCATGTCGAGTTCTTCAAATCTGGCTTCAGCCGTGATTCGACGCTCTTGAAGCTCTTCTAAATGAAGGTCAATTTCTGCCATGTCAGTGGCGATTTGCTCAGTGCGAGCGCGTGTTTGCTCTGCCCATTGAGAAAGTCGAAGTGTTTCAACCTGAAGTTCGTGGGCTTTCGATTGAGCCTCTGACGCTTCTTGCCTGGCCGACACCAAACGTTGCGCAGCATCAGAATACGCGGCTTCAGCACGAACGGAGGCTGACCTGGTTTCCTCTGCAATCAATGTTTGAGCACGCAATTGCTTTTCGAAGTTTTCAATGTCTTGGGCGCGCGCCAAGAGGCCTGCTTGTTCAGAATCAGGGGCATAAAAACTGACACTGTGTTTGCCAACGGCATGACCCGTTTGAACTACAAAGCATTCGGCGCCTTGCAGTTGATCACGCCAAGCCATGGCATCTTCCAAAGAAGGCGCTGTGAAATAACCTTGAAGCCAATCGGTGAGCAAAGCCGAGAGGCCAGCATCAGAAAGTCTGAGCAAATCGGAAAGGGGTCTGCAAGCAGCAGGCAGTCCTTTTCGAGCTGATGTTTGAGTGGCATTTGGCGGCGAATAAAACGAGAGTTTGGCAGGGGGCGCATCGGATGCAAAAGCCTTCACCATGTCTAGGCGCGAAACCTCAAGCGATGAAAGCTTCTCGCGAAGCGCAGATTCCATGGCATTCTCCCAACCGGGTTCCATGTGCATCTTGCTCCACAAACCTTGCAACTGATCAAGGCCGTGTTTGTTCAACCAGGGCTTGAGTTTGCCGTCAGTTTTGACTTTTTCTTGGAGTGATTTAAGGGCTTCAATCTTGGCAGTGAGATCTGCCAATTTGGCAGACTCGTTGTTTACAGACTGCTGTTGATCTCGACGCTCTTGATCCAATCTTGGGGTTTGTTCTTCTAAGTCTTGCAAGGTGGTGTTGCACAACTTTGCCAAAGTGTCTGCTTGAGCCAATTGCGATTTCAACTGCACAAGTCCTTGCTCGTCTGGGGCATCCAGTGCATTTCGATCAGCCAACAAGCGCTCTCGCCTGGTTGAAAGTTGTCGAGTTTGGTCTTCGATGTTGCGTTGATCGGCCGCCAGCACCTGAATTTGCTGTTGAACCTGCACCACACTGCCTCTTTGCTCGTTGGCTTTGGCTTGTGCTTGTCGCATGACTTCTTCCAAATCAGGCAAGGCTTGGGCTTGATCTTCGACTTGTGCAGCCAATGTGATGGCTTGATCTTCGGCTTGCAGAGCTTGTTCTGCCAACGCTTCCAACTCTGCTAGGGCTTGTATTTGCTTTTCGGACCACTCTGTTGATTGGGCCTGTAATTGAAGCAGGCGTTGCTCAGCACGCTGGCGACCTTCCACCACGAAGCGAATCTCAGCTTCTAACTTACTGACTTCAGCACTGGCCTCGTACAACAAACCTTGTGCCTGATTGACTTGGTCGCCAGCGGCATAGTGCGCTTGGCGCACGGTTTCTAGGTCTGCCTCGACATGCCTCAAATCGGCGATGCGCGCCTCCAAATCAATGACGGCCTTGTCGACATCGGCTTTGATTTTGACTTGATCGGTTTCTGCATCTGCACGTTTGAAAAACCAAAGCTGCTGCTGCTTGAGGGTGCTGTCGGCTTTTAAATCATTGAAGCGCTGAGCCACTTCAGCCTGCTTCTCCAACTTTTCTAAGTTGGCGTTCAATTCGCGCAAAATGTCATCAACACGCGTTAGGTTCTCTCTGGTGTCAGACAGGCGGTTTTCAGTTTCGCGGCGCCGTTCTTTGTATTTGGAAACACCTGCAGCTTCTTCCAAAAACAAACGCAATTCTTCCGGCCTAGATTCAATGATTCTGCTGATGGTGCCCTGACCAATGATGGCGTAAGCACGAGGACCTAATCCTGTTCCCAGAAAAACATCTTGGACATCGCGTCGGCGTACGGGTTGGTTGTTGATGAAATAACTGCTGTTGCCGTCTCGTGTCAAAACGCGTTTGACCGCGATTTCTAAAAACTGCCCCCATTGACCACCCGCACGATGATCGGCATTGTCAAATATCAATTCAACGCTGGCTCGGCTGGCTGGCTTGCGGGTGTTGGTGCCGTTGAAAATAACGTCTTGCATGGATTCACCACGCAATTCGGAAGCTTTGGACTCACCCAAAACCCAGCGGCATGCATCCATGATGTTGGATTTTCCGCAACCATTGGGGCCGACAACACCGACCAACTGCCCAGGCAGGACAAAATTGGTGGGTTCTGCAAAGGATTTGAATCCAGATAATTTGATGGAATTGAGGCGCACAGGAGTCAGAAATTAGGTCAGAAGGCACAACTCGTGCCAGAAGCCTCCATGTTAACCGACCCAAGGGCCCCATCAGGCTGTAAAACACCTGAAATTGAACTCAAAAACAGGCCCACAATTGCCGGATAATTGGGGCATGAATCCCCTCTTGGCTACCCTCCAACCCTACCCCTTCGAGCGCCTTCGCCAATTGTTCGCAACGGTCACCCCTCCCACAGACCGCGCGCACATTAGTTTGGGCATTGGCGAGCCCAAACACGCTACGCCCGAATTCATCAAAACCGCCCTCAAAGCGTCGCTCGATACAGCACTGTCTGGATATCCAGCCACTGCTGGTGAATTGCGCATGCGGGAGGCGTGTGCCCAATGGCTCCAGCGCAGATACCGCATTGAAATTCAAGCCAGCACACAAATTTTGCCCGTCAATGGCTCCAGAGAGGCCTTGTTTTCCCTCGCCCAAGCGGTCATAGACCCCACAAAACCCGGTGCACGTGTTGTCAGCCCGAATCCCTTCTATCAAATTTACGAAGGTGCCACGCTTTTGGGGGGTGCCGAGCCCTACTACGTGGCCAATGCGCCAGAAAACGACTTCTCAGCCAACTGGCAGGCAGTGCCTGAGTCTGTTTGGCGCACAACCCAACTCGTTTTTGTTTGCTCACCCGGAAACCCCACCGGAAAAATCATGCCCTTGGCTGAGTGGCAAACTTTGTTCGAACTCAGTGAGAAATATGGCTTTGTCATTGCCTCAGACGAGTGCTACAGCGAAATCTATTTTCGCGATGAACCACCGTTAGGGGGCTTAGAGGCGGCCTCTCTTTTGGGTTACAAAGAATTCAAACGTTTGATCGCCTTCACAAGTTTGTCCAAACGCAGCAACGTGCCCGGCTTGCGCAGTGGCTTTGTGGCTGGCGACGCCGCCATCATCAAAGATTTTTTGCTGTATCGCACCTATCACGGCTGCGCCATGAGTGGCGTGGTTCAAGCCGCCAGCATTGCGGCTTGGAACGACGAAGACCATGTGGTTGAAAACCGCAACCTGTACCGCACCAAATTTGCACAAGTCACGCCTGTCTTGGCAGAGGTCATGGATGTCAAGCTACCCGATGCCAGTTTCTACTTGTGGGCAGGTATTCCAGCGGCTTGGCACAACAGCGACACCGATTTCGCACGCGAGCTTTATGCATCAGAAAATGTCACTGTGCTGCCTGGCAGCTACATTGGCCGTACCGTCGATGGACAAAACCCTGGCCAAGGCCGAGTTCGAATGGCCTTGGTAGCCGAAACCGCCGAGTGCTTGGAAGCTGCACACCGCATGGCAAGATTCATCAAAGCAGGCAGACCCTCATGAGCGCCACACTTCGACTGGCTGAGCAACTGATCTCATTGCCCTCCGTGACCCCCGAAGATGGTGGCTGTACGGCCTTGATCAATTCGCACCTTGAGCCTTTGGGCTTTCAATGCGAAGTGATTGATTTAGGGCCAGACAACTTTCGGGTCCGAAATCTTTGGGCCAAAAGAGCGGGCACCTCAGGCCAAACCTTGGCATTTGCAGGACACGTTGATGTCGTACCCACAGGGCCTTTGACAAAATGGACCAGCGATCCCTTCACACCCACTCACCGTGAAGGCAAACTGTTTGGGCGCGGCGCAAGCGACATGAAAACCTCACTGGCCGCCATGGTGGTGGCCACCCAAGAGTTTTACCAAGCTTGCCCCAACCCTGCATTAGGCATTGCGTTTTTACTCACCAGTGACGAAGAAGGCCCAGCACTCGATGGCACCGTGCGCATTTGTGAAATGCTTCAAGCCCGCCAAGAAACGCCCGACTATTGCATTGTGGGAGAGCCCACATCTGTCAAACAGACAGGCGACATGATCAAGAACGGAAGGCGTGGTTCTTTGAGTGGCAAATTGATCGTCAAGGGCATTCAAGGACACATTGCCTATCCGCAGTTGGCAGACAATCCTGTGCACCGCGCCGCACCTGCGCTGGCCGAGTTAGCAGCCATGGTGTGGGATGCGGGCAATGAATTTTTTCCGCCAACCAGCTGGCAGATCAGCAACGTGCAAGCTGGCACTGGCGCCACCAACGTCATTCCAGGTGAAATGCTCATTGATTTCAACTTTCGTTTTTGCACCGAGTCCAACGAAACCTCATTGAAAAAACGTCTGACCGATGTCCTGCTAAAACATGCTTTGAAGTTTGACATTGAGTGGACGCTGGGCGGCCTGCCCTTCCTCACCACGCCTGGTACGCTTGTCAAAGCCGTGAAAGAGGCTATTCATGAGGTGACAGGACTTCAAACAGAGCTGTCGACAACTGGCGGCACCAGCGATGGCCGCTTCATTGCGCAAACATGCCCTCAGGTGATTGAACTGGGCCCGCCCAACGCCACGATTCACAAGATCGATGAGCATGTGGCATTGGCCGACATTGAACCGCTTAAAGACATTTACAAAGAAGTCTTGTTCAATTTGAACAAGGCCTGTGCAATTGAGCCGGGGCAAAAGCCGTAAGGCATCAATGCAATGGATCTCAAAGAACTGATACACGCTAGCGCAAATAGACTAGATGAAGCCAAAGTCGCATTTGGCCATGGCACCCTGAATGCGCAAGACGAAGCCGCTTGGCTTGTTTTATGGCAACTCAAATTGCCATTGGATCTTGACCTCACAGATGACACGCTGCGCACTCAAGAACAAGCAACGGCCTTGAACCTGAATCTGAATGTGGCAGATATTTCTGCCGCTCACATCCAATCATGCCAAGCACTGATTGAGCAACGCATACACACACGCAAACCTGCAGCCTACCTCACCCGGGAAGCTTGGCTTCAAGGCATTCCCTTTTACGTGGATGAGCGCAGCATTGTGCCGCGCAGTTTCATTGCAGAACTGATTGCAGAAGGCGCCTTTGATGCTTGGCTGTCAGAGACTTCACATTCGTTTTTAGACCTGTGCACTGGCAATGGCAGTTTGGCTGTTTTGTGTGCCATGGCCTACCCTGAAATTGAAGTGACTGGGGCTGATATCTCGAAGGATGCCTTAGCCGTGGCCAAAATCAATGTCGAACAACACCAGCTTTCACATCGCATTCAACTTGTTGAAAGTGATGGCCTTCAAGGTCTGACACAAACATTTGATTGCATCATTTGCAATCCGCCTTATGTGTGTGAAGCCAGCATGCAAGAACTGCCAGCCGAGTTCAAGGCAGAGCCGCTTTTGGCTTTGGCCGGCGGCACAGATGGCATGGATTTCATTCGTCAGTTGTTCCTTGACTTGCCAGACCGCATGAACCACAAAGCCATTTTGATTCTGGAAATTGGCAATGAACGCGAGCACTTTGAAGCGGCTTTTCCCCGACTTGAAGCAGTCTGGTTAGAAACCAGTGCTGGCGAAGATCAGGTTTTGTTGGTCACCAAAGAAGCACTTTTGAAAATTGACACGAAGTCATGAAAAAAAAGCCTGCTTGGAAGGCTATGATCAAGCGGAATTTAGTACAACCCTCTCCCATCCCAAATTGATCTTCCTAGGTCGCCCCTTAATTGCGGCCGATGTTTACCCACATTCATGATTCAACTGAAAAATGTCACTCTGCGCCGCAGCGCCAAAGTGTTGCTAGATGCTGCTTCCGTCACACTCAATCCCGGAGAAAAAGTGGGCTTGGTCGGACGCAATGGCGCTGGCAAATCCACCCTTTTTGCGCTATTCAATGGCACTTTGCATGAGGACGGTGGCGACTTCTCCATTCCCAAACAATGGCGTTTGGCTCAAGTGGCCCAAGACATGCCAGAGACAGAAGAAAGTGCAACGGATTTTGTTCTGGGTGGTGATACGCGATTGGCCGAGTTGCGTGCTGTGCTTCATGCGGCAGAACTTTCAGAAGATGGCATGGCCATGGCACATGCTCACGTTGACTTGGCCGATGCTGGTGAACACGACGCGGTACCCAGAGCTCAATCTTTGATTTTGGGCTTGGGATTTCGAACAGCCGAATTGGACGATCCGGTCAACAGCTTCTCCGGCGGCTGGCGAATGCGACTGCAATTGGCTCGCGCTTTAATGTGCCCCTCCGACTTGCTCATTTTGGACGAGCCCACCAACCACTTGGATTTGGACGCCTTGGTTTGGCTTGAAGCTTGGCTTAAACGCTACATGGGCACCATGGTCGTGATCAGCCACGACCGAGAATTTCTAGATGCCGTGACTGACGTCACCTTGCACATTGAACATGCCAAGCTCAATCGATACGGCGGCAATTACAGCGCTTTTGAAACCCTGAGATCACAGCAACTTGAATTGCAACAAGCTTCGTTCTCAAAGCAGCAAGACAAAATTGCACATTTGCAAAAGTTCATTGACCGATTCAAGGCCAAAGCCAGCAA
>OFSF01000752.1_pt1 | contig 12152 bp, 10 predicted proteins | sample 1543271 | NCBI WGS metagenome assembly OFSF01 (sample SAMN07774227, study PRJEB24372) | wastewater metagenome | isolation source: Exp Tend VB 100WW | collected 2016-02
TGCGCCGTAGGTTGCGGGAACTGCTAAAAACCAAGTCCAGTAAGGTTTTGCCGGGTTGGTACCTGATTGGGGCAGCCTCAGGAGCAACCAAATTGTCGTTTACAGACCTGGGTTTGCAGGTCGACTCGCTGATTGAGCGATGTGCGATCAAGGCAAAAAAGTAAGGCTCGACATGCGGATTCAACGACTGATGATTCGAGCAATCGATTGGTACCAAGACGCTTTTTCATATCGTTTGTCGCCTTGCCGCTTTTACCCAAGTTGCTCGGCTTATGCCAAAGAATCGATTGAGACATACGGTTCTTGGCAAGGTGTGTTGTTGTCTGTGCGGCGGTTATCGCGCTGTCGCCCATTTGGTCCAAGTGGCTATGACCCAGTGCCAGAGCGAGATTGTTGTCAGCACGAAAATAATGTAAGCCAGACGAGGCACCAACATGTTTGAAATTGCCGCACGCGTAATCGCGTTCTTTTATGAGCTAGTGCCCAACTATTCGTTTGCAATCGCGATGGTGGCTGTCGTGGTGATGTTGTTGATCACTCCCCTAACGCTTAAGAGCACCAAGGGCATGCTCGAGATGCAACGTCTGCAACCTGAGATGAAAAAACTGCAACAACAGTTCAAAGGCGATCGCCAGCAACTTAACGCCGGGATGATGAAGCTCTATCAAGAACACAAAGTGAACCCGCTTGCGTCGTGTCTGCCATTGTTGGCGCAGATGCCGGTGTTCATCATTATGTTTCAGGCATTAAGCGGTCTGATTAAGCGCGATTCAACAGGAAACTTTTTACCGAAGTTCTTGAACAAGAACTCAGACATATATCTTTCGCTTGTCGGCAAAACAGAAATGCTTTCGTTCGGCATTGACCTTTCGAAAACTCCATTAAACGCAATGAAAGACGACTTTCTTTCAGGCTTGGTTTATGCGCTTTTAGTGCTGCTTTTGGCAGGCCTTTACTTGGTGCAACAAAGAATGATTGCTTCGCGTGCGGTGAGCCCAACAATGTCGGCAAACCAAGCCAAATTGATGCAATACATGCCTGTTGCGTTCGCCTTCTTTCAGGTGTGGTTGCCAACAAGTTTGATCGTCTATTACATGACTCAAGCGGTGATTCGAATTGTTCAACAGCAATACATCACCCAACGGTTCTATAAGAAAGATGGAAGTTTAGGCAAACAAGCCCAAGAGGCGAGTGCTGTTGCGCGCGAAATGAAAGATTCGCCGAAGTCTGAAAAGAAGAATAAAAACGACAAGAAAGACGCTGCAACAGGCGACCAAAAGTTTGTGAGCAAGCGTGTAACTCCACCAAAAAACAATTCTGTACCATCTTCGTCCCGACGCCCAAAACCACCAGGCAAAAACCGTAGCGGGTTTGTGCAGAAGAAAAACAAACCAAACGAATAATTAATTTTTACGATCTAGTAAACAACCGAAAGGAAATTGAATCATGGAATGGGTAGAAATAACTGCAACAACAATTGAAGACGCCAAAGCTTTAGCGCTTGACCGCTTGGGTATTGATGACGGCGATGCCGAATTTGAAATTGTTGAAGAACCAAAAGCCGGTTTGTTCGGTCGCACTCGTGGCGAAGCCCGAGTTCGAGCACGAATTAAGCCGAACTCAGTGCGAGCCAAAGCTGATCGCCGCGATCGTCGTGGCAAGCCAGCAGGCGAGCGAACAGGCGAGCGATCAACCAAGCCGCGCCAAGAGCGAACCGAACGGTCTGACCGCGGAGAACGACAAGAACGAAGTGATCGTGGCCCGCGCAAAGAGCGTGCGCCACGCCAGGCTCGACCAGAACGAGCACCGCGAGCAGAACGGACACCTCGGGAAGATCTTCCACCAGTAGATCCGACCACCGTTAGTGCTGTAGCGACCACATTTCTTGAAGGTTTGGTGTCGGCAGCAGGTCTCAAAGGCTCAGTATCGGCCAAAGTTGAAGGCGAAAACATTGATATAGACGTTTTGGGTGACGACCTGGGGTTCTTGGTTGGCACAAAGGGCGCAACCTTGCTGGCATTGCAAGATTTGACCCGAGTGGTCAGTCAACGTCGCCTTGGTGACCATGAGACACGACTTCGTGTTGATGTTGCCGGGTATCGCGAAAAGCGTCGAGAGGCTTTGAGTCGATTTGCTTTGAAAGTCGCAGAAGACGTGAAAACTTCAGGCCAGGCTCGGGCTCTTGAGCCAATGAACTCGTCAGATCGAAAGATTGTGCACGATGCTTTGACCGAAGTTGATGGCATTTCAACACGTTCAGAGGGCAGTGACCCGTTTCGTCGGGTTGTTGTGGCTTTGGCTTCGATCAGCGAAGACTCAGAATCAGTCTCTGACAGCGAGTAAAACACTGGCTAGTTTCTAGCCATGAGCGAAAACGATTCTGGATACGAGCCGACGAAGTTCGCGGCTCTGCATCCAATTTTGCAAGAAGCCCAAAGAGTTGGTGCGCTTTCTGGCGCGCCGATTGATCAGATCATTAGCCATGCCCTGTGGTTTGCTCGAGCGATTTCAGATAACGCCAAGTCAGTAGTCGATTTGGGCTCTGGTGCCGGGGTGCCGGGGTTGATTGTGGCGATTGACAGACCAGATTTAGAACTCGTCTTGGTTGATCGGCGGTCAGGACGAACCGATTCGTTGACCCGAGCCGTATCGGCTTTAAATCTTTCAGCTCGAGTAAAAGTCGTTTGCGCGGAGATTGACGCAATCGCTCGTGATAGTAAATATGCGCACCACTTTGACGCAGCAATAAGTCGCGGGCTTGGCCCCCCAAATGAAACCCTGAAACTCTCGACTCTTTTAGTTAAACCCGGGGGAGTCATCGTGATCAGCGAACCACCGCTGTCGACTCAATCTCGGTGGGATGCCAAGCATGTTTCTGACCTCGGACTTGAAGGCCCTGAGCGGGTGGGTGCGGTCGCGATGTTTCACGTGAAACAGTCGCAATAGCCAGGCGGGGTGTTTCACGTGAAACATCTGGCAGGGTAGATCCAATTTAAAGGCCCCAAACCTAACTAGTCTTGGGCTATGGCCCCCCAGTCAACCAGCGAATCAACACCTGGCGAGATTGCCCTACCTCGGGTCATTGCTTTCGCCAATCAAAAAGGCGGAGTGGGTAAAACCACTACAGCGATAACAGTTGCGGCGTGCTTGGCCGAGTTGGAGTATCGAGTTTTAGTTGTTGACCTTGACCCGCAGGGCAATGCCTCAACCGGTTTAGGCATCAATGCTCGCGACCTAGATGCGACGATTTATGACGTTTTATTGCGCGGCGAGAAACTTGAGAACTGCATTGAACCCACTGCTGTAAAGAATCTGTTCGTTGCACCAGCCAACCTTGATTTGGCAGGCGCCGACATTGAGTTGGTGCCAGAGATGGGTCGCGAGCAACGCCTGAAAAAAGCCATCGACACAGTCATTGATCAATACGACTACGTGATTTTAGACTGCCCGCCAAGTTTAGGACTTCTAACAGTCAACGGGCTGACCGCAGCCACAGAGGTGTTTGTGCCGATTCAGTGCGAGTATTTCGCCCTTGAAGGGTTAGGGCAGTTGTTGCGCAGCGTCGATCGGGTCAGCCAAGTTTTGAACCCAACCCTTGAAGTACGCCATATTGCTTGTGTGATGTATACACACACGACCTTGGCCGACGACGTGGTTCGCGAGGTTCGCGAGCACTTTGGCGACAAAGTGTGTAAAACAGTGGTTCCGCGGTCAGTGCGCGTGGCCGAGGCACCATCGCACGGCAAGCCTGTGACATCGTTTGACCCTTCTTCAGCCGCAGCTAAGGCATATCGCGAGATTGCAAAGGAGATAAGTGGTGGCACGTCCAACAGGCCTAGGTAAAGGATTAGATGCGCTGATTCCGGGTCGAGACCCGCGCAAACCAACGCGCGACGGAGGCGACGGCGACGGCTCGGGGCTCGGGCTACGTAACTTAGATGTCAAGTCAATCTCGCCTAACCCAAATCAGCCACGAATCCACTTCGATGACGATTCGCTTGCAGAACTTGCTGCATCCATTCGAGCAGTCGGGTTATTGCAACCAATTTTGGTTCGACCTAAGGCCGGAAGTACAAATAGTTTTGAACTGATTGCAGGCGAGCGTCGTTGGCGAGCATCGCAACGGGCTGGTCTTACGGTGATTCCGGCTTTGGTGCGTGAGACAGATGATGTGGCATCAGTCGAACAAGCACTTGTTGAAAATTTACATCGTCAAGATTTGACGCCACTCGAAGAAGCGGCCGCATACAAACAACTGTTAGACGATTTTTCAATGACTCACGAACAGGTCGCAGAAAAAGTCGGAAAAACTCGTTCGGCAATTACAAACTCGTTGCGATTGTTGGCCTTGCCGCCCTCAATTCAGCAACTTTTAGCCGATGGGCGACTCTCGGGCGGTCACGCACGTGCGTTGTTGGCGTTGACTGATCGCACAACGCAAGAACAGTTAGCTCGGCAGTGCGCCAACGATGGTTGGACTGTGCGCGCAGTTGAAGAAGCTGTGCGACAAAGTTTGGGTCGTGCGAAAACAACTAACAAAACAAATAGTAAAACAACTAGTACCAACTCTAGTACAACAAAAACTTCTACTAAATCAACAACTTTGACAGCACCTGGTTTTGCTGAACTCGAGCGACTGCTTGGCGAACACTTGGCGACAAATGTTTCAGTTACATCAACCAATAGTCGTGGCAAAGTTGTAATTGAGTTCGCAGATCTAAATGATCTTGAGCGGATTTATCGTGCGATGACTGAAGGTCCAGCGGTTTCTGATTAAGTTTTCGCCTTGATGTTGCGAATCGTGTAACAGAGACTGAGACTCACCTTTAAGTTGACGCTCAAGGCTTACTTTAGGTTTCACACATGTTGTGGATAACTCTGTGGACTAGTTGAAGGGTTATCCCAAGATTACGATTTAAATTTCAACGATGTCGTTTTAACCCATATTTCAAGGGCATTTACAAGGTCATCGGCGATAACGGCACAGTGTGGAATAACCCGTGTAATTGGCCCAAATCCACAGACAACTGCCGGCATGGTGGTTTCACGTAAAACCTGCAGCCGCATGCCATTGACCACTGGTTTGAACCATGGCGCCGAACGTTCGATTGCCTCAGCGGCAAGTGTTGCATAAACATGTGCGGGAACCGAATGAAAACCTTCAGTGTGATAATAAGCAATTTCACAAACCTGTGATTCGCGTGCCTCAATGCCGATGTAGAGATTTGCGGCAAAGTCGTTAGCGAGTTGCGCGTGGCGATGTGCGTCGACATCAGTGATCACAGCCACGTTTGTATTTAACGCGCGAAGTCTGTCGGCTAAGTCATTTGTCAAACGCTCAAGTTGTGTGAACTGACCGATTACCACGCGTAAATTCGCCAGACCTTGGCCGTGTTTGGCTGCAGTGTGTCGGTCGCGCACAATGCCGACGCCTGGCCCGACACCAGAGTTGCGACTTGCTCGGTAGAGAGCCTGCAAAGTTTGCGGGCCGCAAATGCCGTCGGGGATTAATCCGTAATTTTGTTGAAACTCTGTCAATACTTTTGCCGTTCGGTTGCCCAAAAATCCGTCTACTCGCCCGCAGTCGAAGCCTGTGCGCGAAAGCAATAGTTGTAGTTGTGCGACGTCATCTCCGCGTTGCAAAGGCGAAGTCAAGTAGAGCAATCGATCGCCCAATTCGAACGAAGATTCAACTAGAGCGAGCCAAGTTGCTTGATCGCAAACACCAGAAATGTGCAGCGACCTGAGTTCTTGAAATTTTGCGACAGCATCGCGTGTCGCGTCACAAAATGTATTGACCGAAATATGAGACAGATCTAACAGACCAGCAGTCTCTAACCGCCGTTGCAGATCTCCGACAGCTTCATTGCTGTCGCCAAGAGTCAGCTCTTTGTCGGGATAAATTCTGCGATCTCCGCAAGTAGTTGAGACTTGCCCTTTGCACCGACCATTTTTTTCTTCATTTCGCCATTGTTGAAAACCATCAAGGTCGGGATGCTCATCACACCAAACCGTTGGGCGATATCACCGTGATCGTCGACGTTCAGTTTGGCGATTGTGATCTTTCCGGCTTGCTCTTTGGCGATCTCAGTCAACACTGGCGCAATGGCTTTGCACGGGCCGCACCATTCGGCCCAAAAGTCAACGATGATCGGTGTTGTCGCAGACTTGACTGTTTCGTCAAAGTTCGCGCTTGTCAAAGTAATGATTCCATCAGCCATATTCGACCCTCTCGTCGTAATAATTGCGTTATTCGGATTTTTTAAATCTCACCACAAAATAGGCGAGAGATTTAAGGATAGTTGCTTGGTGTTATCTAGTGCTGTGACTCAAGCCATCGTTCACAGTCGATAGCGGCCATGCAACCTGAGCCCGCTGCTGTGATTGCTTGGCGGTATGTGTGGTCTTGAACATCACCACAAGCAAAAACCCCCGGAATATTTGTGTACGAAGAACCAGGCCGTGTTTTTAAGTAACCGGTGTCTTCCATGTCGAGCACACCCTTGAACAGGTCAGTATTTGGACGGTGGCCAATCGCCACGAACAAGCCGGTGACATCAAGTTTTGACTTTGCACCCGTGACGGTGTCGACGAGCCCAACCCCAGTGAGTTTTTCGGTGCCAAAAAGCTCAGTCACCTGGGCATTCCATTTAATTTCAATCTTTGGATTATTTTTTGCCCGCTCTTGCATAATTTTGGAGGCCCGCAAGACGTCGCGTCTTACAACGAGAGTAACTTTTGTGGCAAATTTCGTGAGAAAAGTCGCCTCTTCGATTGCCGAGTCACCGCCGCCAACAACCACAATTTCTTGGCCCTTAAAAAAGAATCCATCACATGTTGCACAAGTTGAAAGTCCGTGGCCATAAAACCGTTTCTCGTTTTCAAGACCCAGCATTAACGACTGTGCACCAGTGCTTACGATGATCGATTTTGCTTGGTGCATCTCATCGCGTACCCAAACTTTGAACGGACGCTGTGAGAAGTCGACCTTTGTAACTTTCTCGGTGATAAACGCGGCATTGAAGCGAGCCGCCTGATCGCGAAACTTCATCATCAAATCTGGGCCCATTACGCCCTCTGGAAACCCAGGAAAGTTTTCAACGTCAGTGGTCAACATCAACTGACCGCCTGGTTGGTCGCTGGTGCTCGACGGTTCACCTTCAATTACGAGAGGGGCCAGATTTGCGCGCGCGGTATATATCGCCGCAGTCAAACCTGCCGGACCCGAGCCGATAATTATTACTTCGTGCATTTTTGCGTCCGCCATAAGACTCCTTTAGCGAGGTTGTTTTGCGTGTCGTTTGCGCATCATCAGTGAACCTACGCCGATGAATATAAACGACAAAATGAAATACGAAACCCAAACTGCGTTCTCGCGACTAAGCCAAATGTCGAGCAGTTCGTTCAGTCCGCGAGTGAGCCCAACCAATGCAAGAACAAGAATCGTTATTGCGGCAACTACGGCGATGAGACCAAAGACGATGCCTCGCACAAGATTTGCAACAGGGCGAGTTGTCTTGTCGCTGATGAAATCAACCCATCGATCGATTAGTGCGACAGTTTTCTTCGCCCATCTTGGATCAGTAAATGGATTCGAAATCACGCGTTAAGACTAACGCAGATTATTTTTTAATTACTACGCCCCGTTAAACGAAATATCTTGAATTACACCTTGATACGGGTTCTTGGCACTGCACTGCACACTCGTGCCGACTTCGCGCAAAACCAACAACACGAATTGGGCCTGACTTGGAATTACAAATTGAGCAACACCACGTCGCGTGTTGTAGTCGGCGCCAGCACGTGGACCCCACTGTTCGAGGCGACTTGGCGCAGCACCATTGGCTGTATAAATCTCAAGCGACCACGGGCCATTTTTCATGCCAACTTGCAGAGTGCCAGTTGCGGCTCGCGAGAACTCCATCAACACGCCGACATATTCTTTGGTGCCGAAGAACTGGTTGGCGTAGCAGTCGGTTGTCCAAGCAGTTTTTGGGTTTCCGTCACGCAAAGCCCAAATTTGGGCCTCATTTTCTTGGGCATCGTCGCCGTTGGGGTCAAAACTGACCATTCGCGAAATGGTCACAGGCGATTGATCGACGATTGCTCCCTGTGCAACTGAAGAATCAGTTTGCTGTGATGAATTTGATCGAGTTGCAGTGAATAAAACCGCTGCTCCGAGCAAAATTGCGATCAGACTTAAAATTTTTGTACTTGGCGGCAACGAGAAGAATCGCCACGATGCTTTTTGCACACGCGGATCGCGCACCGCACGCTGTGGCGTTGCGTTCAGCGCTGTTTCTAAAATTGGTTGACCTGGTATCTGAGCCACCGACGACTCGTCGCTTGTCATTACACGTCGCATCGGTTTTGGTGGCGTCGCCCCCGAAGGCGGAGTCATCGAAGTGGTGTGATCGTTTTGCGCACTCAACGCTTGCACCAAAGCAATTCGCGTTTCTTCGCCGGTCGCATAACGATGATCCGGATTACGGGCCAATAGTTTGTGAATCACTCGCACAAGTTGTGGCGCAAGCGACGGACGCAAATGCGCCAAGTCGGTCGGTTCGCGTTGCAGACGAGCCAGTGCCGTATCGGCGTCTGTTTCACCCAAGAACGGAACTTTGCCAGCGAGACATTCGTATAAGACGAGCCCAAGTCCGTAAAGATCTGCTCGACCATCCAAAGGTTTTCCACGTACTTGTTCAGGCGACAAGTATTTTGCCGTGCCCATCATGATGTTGTCATGAGTTAAATCTTCTCCTGAAGTAACGAGTGCTTTGGCAATACCAAAGTCGGCAAGCAAAAATTTTCCGTCTGGTGTCAGCAAAATATTTCCTGGTTTCACATCGCGGTGCACAAGTCCTGCTCGGTGTGCAACGTCAAGTGCCGCAGCCATCGCGGCTCCCATGTGAATTGTCAACAACGGTCCTAGACGTTTGCGACGATCCAAAAGTTCGCGCAAACTTTTTCCTTGGATGTATTGCATCACAACTGCTTGACGTCCGTCATCTTCAACTGTGTCGTAGACAGCGACAATGTTCGGATGATTCAATCCCGCACAGACGATTGCTTCGCGACGAAATCTTTCGGCGACAACTGGGTCGCTGACCAGTTGGGGTTTGAGCAACTTAACTGCGATCTGGCGGTTTAAAAAAGTGTCAAAACCAAGCCAAACTTCGGCCATTCCTCCACGCGCGATTTGCCGGTCGAGGCGATATCTGCCACCTAAGAGGCGACGCGGATCATCGGGGAATTGGTTGGGTTCTAGCCTCATCTATGAACTTTGACGCTAGTTCTGCGCGCATGTTCAAGTGGGGAATGTCAGTTGCGACAAACCGTCGCAGGATGTTTTGAAACTTTATTTGACGTGAAAAGTTACGCCCATCGTGCCGATACCCGTGTGCGAACCGATTACCGATCCGACATCGCCAACGATTATCTCGCCCGAATAAACACCTTTGAGTTGCTCGACGAATGCATCCAAATCGCTGCATTGAGCGTGTAAAACAGCCAAATTCGTGATCGGGCCAGCCGACTTAACTTTCTCTACCAAGAAGGCCAATGCCTTGCTTCGGGTGCGTTCTTTGCCACCCTCCACGATTTTGCCTTCGCGAATTTCAACTATCGGTTTGATCGCCAAAGCCGACGCAAAAAACGCTTTCGCACCACTCACGCGACCACCTTTTTTCAGGTTTTCAAGTGTGTCAAGAGCGCCATATAGCTTTGTCTTTTCGCACCAGCTGGCTGTTGCCGTTGCAAGCTCATCCAAAGAAATAGATGGATTTTGAGCCAACATTTGTGCGGCCACAATCACGTTGATGCCTTCTCCCATGCTTGCTGATCGACTATCAACAAACTTGATCGGCACATTCAAACCTGATTCTTTCGCGCCGGTCTCTGCTGACTGCATAGTTGCCGAGAGTTCGCGCGAGAGTCCAACCATCAAAATTCCTGTTGCGCCTTCAGCGACAAGTTTTTTGTAAGCCTCGGCAAACTTTCCTGGAGCTGGGGCTGCGGTTTGTGGCAAGACTGGTGATTCAGAACAGCGTTGCCAAAATTCTTGCGTTGTCAAACTTGTACGGTCAGTAAATTCTTGATCACCGATGCTAAACGTCAGTGGAACAAGCGTGATGTTGTATTTGCGAGCAATTGCCTCTGGAAGGTCGCTAGCCGAATCCGAAATGATACGTATGGTCATGGTTTTGATCGTAGTACGGGATGGTTCTTGCTGATTTTTTTGCGGAATTTACGGCGAATATGGGCGACCCACCACGTTGCTAACAACAACAGTGCAACGCCTGAGACAATTTGGCCGAGGCCCGCCAACGCATTTACGCGAGCCGACACTTCAATCTTTCTGCCAAGTTGACTTAAGCCGTCTGCAGTAAAAATTCTTACCTCAACCGGAAACAAACCGTTTGCTAGTGCAACAACACTGACAACCAGCTCTTTTGAGCTGTTAGCGGCGATCTCTATTGTCGCTGTGTCTTTGCTGAACCGAAGTTTTGGACTCGCAACTTTCACTTGAATCGTCATTGCAAAATCCGAGGAGTTTTGTAAGTCAAGACGCAGTTCGCTTTCACGACTGCCGAGCGTAAATGTCGTGCCTGATTGCAAAGTTACAGACTGTCGAATTTTTTTGAGTTGATCCCTGGTTGCCAAAACAAACTCTTCGCGTTCGGCACTCGTCATTGAGTCACTTGACATCACAAGTAGGCGTTCATCCCATTCGCGCCACACTTGGGCGTCGGCGGCGATCGTCGTATTCAACTTGTCAATATCGGTGCGCAATGTTTCGACAATTGTTTTGCGCTGCGCAAAGTCTGCAGCATCAATAGGTGGTAACGACGGCACGTACGCGTCGGGCCTTGGCGCAGGCAGATTGCCAAGAGTTCGCATCACAACCTGTTGCGGTACTCGGCTCAAAATCAGCACGGTTTCGCGCAACAATCTTGGGTTCACGATCGAGCCGTCATTTGAAGTCAGCACGACGCGTCGAAGCGCTGAGGTGCCGCCTTCGCTTTCAACCTGATTGCGTTGGGCAAGAATTTGCGCCGACAAATACGTGGCTGCAGCGAACGTGTCGTTGCTTGGGCTACTTAATTGTGCGACATAACTCTTGTCAACAAGATGCAATGCCAGATCTATCGGCACGGCTTTGTTTTTACTTTGCAGTCGGTACGGTCGAGCAGCGTTATCAAACTCGCCGAGCACAGCACTTGAATTTGGCAACATAACTATTGAACGCACCCCAGACTCAGCCAACAAATCCAATCCCTTTTGGTCAATTGGGTCTCGGGCAATCCAAACACTGTTGATGATTTTTGAACTTGGTGAAACTTGTTGCCATGTCGTTGTGCCGCGCTCAAGCAGAGAATTGAATTCGTCAATTTGATCGTTGGCGCTCGCCGCCGACGGATCAAACCGAATATATGTAGTTGTCACCAGAGGCACCTCACTGAGCGCCGCTACAAGTTGAACCAATAATGACTGGTCAATAGGGTCAACAGATTTACTTAGACCCTCTATTAACTCGGGTGAAATTTGCACCGTTACTTTTGCCGCGTTCAACTTAAGCAGGCTGATAATTTTTTCTATTTTTGTTCGTGTTGCCGAATCAATTCGTCGCGAACCATCTGGTCGCAACGTAATCGGTGCGTCGAGTGCAGCCACGATATTTACGGGCATCGGTTTTGTTTCGCGTGAAGGGTCGAATCTATTCACAAAAGTCGTCAAGGTGGCTCTCGTGGTTGTGCCGATAACAATTTCAACGCGCACTGGGTAAATACCCGGACCGTCAAACTCAATTCGTCGCGTTCCGCTCGGAATATCTGTAGATAATGCGATCACTTCGAACTGTCCGTCGGCGCGGCGCGTCACTTCACGTAACGAAAGGTCTACCGAGTCGGTTGCCGAAAACAATTCAGGCTTGGCATAAATTTCTTGAACTTGTTTTTCGCCAGCAGTAATTTTCTGACCAAGCGTGACGCGAAACAAAGAAGTCGAGTCGGCCGTAAGTTCTTTAATCAACGCATCAGACTTGATGCCAAAAACGAATCGCAAATTACCCGACGTATATATGTGAAAGTTCTGTGCAGTTAGTGTCAGATCACCCGAATTGACAGCAGCTCTGACGGGTTGCCAAGTGAATC
>OFSF01000753.1_pt1 | contig 12146 bp, 10 predicted proteins | sample 1543271 | NCBI WGS metagenome assembly OFSF01 (sample SAMN07774227, study PRJEB24372) | wastewater metagenome | isolation source: Exp Tend VB 100WW | collected 2016-02
ACGCAATTTGTACGATCCCAAAATGCTCCAAGATTTAGGCATAGCGTACCAAGGCATCGGACGCCGCAATCAATTGGCGCTTAATTTCAAAGCGGGTGCTCACATCCAACAAGCAGAAATTTTGGCATAAGCAATGCCCAAGGGGTTCTTCTACCTGATCAGCGCTCAATTCGCTTCAGGTCTGGCAGACAATGCGCTGCTCATTCTGGGCATCGCCTTTCTCAGTGAGCAAGGTTACCCAGGATGGTGGGCCCCTTTGCTCAAATTTTCATTCACTTTGTCTTATGTTTTTTTGGCCCCCCTGATGGGGCCTTTGGCTGACGCTTTTTCAAAAGCCAAGCTCATGGCTTGCATGAACGCCCTCAAGGTGGTGGGCGTTGCGTTTATATTCACCAGCTTTCATCCGATGCTTGCTTTTGCCATTGCTGGCATGGCGGCATCGGCTTATGCACCCGCAAAGTATGGTCTGGTCACTGAAACTGTGCCAGCCGATCAACTGGTCAAAGCCAATGGTTGGCTCGAAGTGACTGTGGTGATGGCTGTGATATTGGGAACTGCGTGTGGGGGCCTGCTTGTCGCCTCTAAAAGCTTTGCATGGATGTCCACACTGAACCTTTCCTTCATTGAATTATTGGGGCTCAGTCTTGAAACACAGTATGCGGGCCCGCTTCTCTCATTGATCGTGATTTACAGCATCGCTGGGCTTTTGAACTTCGGCATTCCAAGCGTCAACATTCGATATGTACAACAGAGTATGAAGCCCATTGCTCTCTTCAAAAATTTTATCCAAAGCAATCGAATTCTTTGGCAAGATCCTGTGGGCAAGCTTTCACTTGCAGTGACCACTCTTTTTTGGGGCATTGGTGCGGTGGTTCAATTTGCGGTATTGCTTTGGGCCAAGGAGGCGCTGAATATGCCTTTAGAACAAGCCAGTTTGCTTCAAGCTGTGGTTGCTTTTGGGGTCATTTTTGGAGCGGGCATGGCTGGGCACTATGTGGCACTCCAAAACGCTTACAAGGTCCTTCCACTTGGTTTGTGGCTAGGCTTGTCATTGCCGGCCCTGGCTTTTTCAACATCACTTTGGATTGCTATTCCACTGATGCTAATCACTGGTTTTGCAGGTGGCATGCTGATGGTGCCCATGAATGCGGTGCTGCAAAACCGGGGCTACATATTGTTGACGGCCGGCCGATCAATTGCCGTTCAAGGCTTCAATGAAAATGCCAGCGTCATGGTCATGTTGGGCGTATACAGCGGCTTGTTGGCGTTGGAACTGCCGCTTCAATGGGTCATGGTCATCATGGGCTCTGTCATGACCTTGGGCATGATTTACCTGATGCGAATGGCATCCCAAAAAACAGATTCAACTTGCTCTGCAATTTGATCCCAGTCTAAGTGCACCACCTGCTGTCTGGTACTTTGTGTAATTTGGTCTAGCAAGTCTTTGCTGTTAAAAATAGTGACTGCTTGGGCTGCAAAGCCTTCAGGATTATTTTCTGCAATCAACCATCCATTGACGCCCGTTTGCACCCAATCTCTGGCAGCTGCGCAATCAAATGCCAAAACAGGGATACCACTGGCAAGTGCTTCTAAAGTTACATTGCCAAAGGTTTCAGTTTGGCTCGGGAAAATGAATAAATCTGAACTTGCATAGTAAGCAGCCAGATTTGTCTGTGACAACATGCCAGGGAAAATAATTTCTGGATAGCGCTTTTGAAATTGCTCTTTCAAGGGGCCATCACCCACCATGACCAACTTGAACGCTTGGCCTGTGGACTTGAGTGCCTCATAAGTCTTGAGAACTTGGTCTAAATTTTTTTCAGGGGCCATTCTGCCCACCGAAATCAGAACCTTGGTGTCGTCTGTGGCTCCCCAAGAACTTCTCAAGCTTGTGTCGCGTTTGGCAATGTTGAACAGTTTTGTGTCGACCCCTCTCGACACAACCTTGAGATTGGCAAAGCCATTCTGACTCAGGGTTCGCATCAGTTCCCTGGTGGGCACCATGGTGCAAGCGGTTGCGTTGTGAAATTTACGCAAATAAGCAACGATAGGTTTGCGCAACCATCCCACACCATAGTGTTTTGAATAACTTTGAAAATTGGTTCTGAAGTCAGAGGTCACAGGCAGTTTTAAGACCTTGGCTGCTTGCAATGCAGACCATCCCAAAGGACCTTCGGTTGCAATGTGCACCACATCGGGTCGGCGCAATGTCCAAGTTTTGACCAGCGTTTTTTTGCTGGGCAAACCCAACTTTAATTCAGGATACCTGGGAATGGGCATACCACGCATCAACACCTCTTCAAGAGATGCATCGCTCATGGGAGAATCGGTTTTTGTTTGACGTGGACGAATCAACTGCACATCGTGATTTCTGTGGCTCAAGCCTTGAACCAATTTGGCCAGAGTCATGGCCACACCATTGACCTCAGGTGGCCAGGTTTCCGTCACAACTGCTATGCGCAATGACGGCCGAGTGGCAGGGTAATCTTCAAGGACGATGGGGGAATCAATTGAATTTTCCATGCCATGATCATCCGGCTTGGATTTAACAACTTGATGACAATTAAGTTAAGAAATAAATAAATGATGAAATTTCAGTGACAAGATTAGTTTGTCATTGAAATTTCATCATTTACGTCAATCATTGGTTCATGCACAATTCGTGCTGCCCAAAATTTCTCACCAGGAGACGACGTGACTACATTTTTCGAAGCCTTGAAAATTCAGCGTTTTGACGACCACCGTTACTACCATCACAGCCGAATTAACCAATCATTGCACTTCATCAGTGCCATTAGTTTTGTGGTTGCCTATGCATTCCTGCTGATTGACCCCGTCATTTCTGCCCTGATCGCCTGGTTAGTGTCTATGACCACTCGTCAATCTGGCCACTTTTTCTTCGAACCATTGGGTTACGACGAAATTAACCAAGCCACCCAAGAACACAAGGAAGAGATCAAAGTTGGCTACAACTTGAGCCGCAAAGTTGTGTTGTTAAGCATCTGGGCTATTTTGCCCATGGTGCTCTACGTTGAGCCTGGTTTGTTCGGCATGATTGAGCCTTGGGATAATTTGACAGAATGGGTTAGGCAAGTTGGCGCCTCATGGCTTATTTTGGGTGTTGCAGGTTTGCTATTCAGAACCATTCATTTGTTCTTCTTGAAAGATGTGCAAACAGGTTTGGTTTGGATGACAAAAATTATCACCGACCCCTTTCACGATATTGTTCTGTACCACAAAGCTCCCTTGTACTTGCTCAAAGGCGAGTTGATGGACAACAATCCTAAACAGATGTACCACTGATACTTTTAAACTAAAAAAAACCGCTCTGATCAGAGCGGTTTTTTTATGTCCTAAGACTTTATTGCAATGCCACGCAATCAGGCGGTGTAAACGCGCTTTTCAGCCGCAGTGGGGGTATTTACTTTGTAGGTTCTGCTTGTGATGGTGTCAATGAACAACCACTCGCCTTGAACTTGAGCAGTAGAAACAGTCAATTTAAGATAACCACGACGTGATGAATCCATCCACTTCAAATCCTTGACCACACCTTCAAAAATGGCTTTAACTTGCGCTGGCGGCAACGACAAATAGGCTTCCAGTCCGGGAGAGCTCACGCTGGATGTCGCAAACTCTTCGCCCACTTTCTGGCCTGACATCAAAGTCAAATCACTGTGCCAAGCATTGTGTGTGTCGCCCGCCAAAACCACCAAGCGCTTTTTAAGTTGTGCAGCTGTCGACAAAAGGATTTCACGAGCAGCTGGATAACCGTCCCAAGCGTCCAAGTTGTAACCCAGTTTGGGTTGGTTCAACAAGGCTGTTTCTGTCGCTGTGATGGGGAAGCCTTGCGCTTGTTTTCCCTTGGCTGTGAGATAGTCTGTAATGGCTTTTTGACCGGCAGCTTGCGCTTGTGGACTGGTGTCCGATGGATTCAATGCTTGCAAAATGGTCAATGGAAATTCCATTCTGGCCATCAAAACTTGCTGTCCAAGCACTTGCCATGTCGCAGTTGAAGTGGCCATCTGTGTCTGCAACCACTGAACTTGCTCTGTGCCCATCAATTGTCTTGTGGGTGATGACAAAGTTGCCAGCGCACTTGCTTGCTTCGCCGGATTGATCAAGTCGGTAATTTCAACTTGTTGATCGCGCCCAATTAATCGCGTGTCGAGCATGTGCAAGCTCAGTAAGTTACCGAAGTTAAAGCTTCTGTAAATCTTGCTCTTGTCTGCACCTGTGCGAATGGGCATCCACTCGTGATAGGCCTGCAAGGCGGCAGCTTTACGGGCTGCAAAAGGACCTTCGGTTGCAGGCGTGTGATTTTCTGCACCATCTTTGTAGGTGTCGTTTGTAAATTCATGATCGTCCCAAACTGCAATCAAGGGCTTGCTTGCATGAAACTGCTTTGAATCTGCATCAGACTTGTATTGCGCATGGCGCAAGCGGTAGTCACTCAAAGTCAAAATTTCGTTGGCTGGAATAGAAGTGCGACCCAAACTTGCGGCCTTTTCAGAAGCGTAGCCAGTTGCTGCGTATTCATAAATGTAGTCGCCCAAGTGAATGGCAACATCTGCATCGGAACGGGCAACTTCCGAATAAACATTGAAGAAACCTGATGGGTAATTCGAGCAGGACATCACAGCCAACTTCACATCGCTCACAGCGCCAACAGGCAAGGTTTTTGTTTTGCCAATGGGAGAGCTGTGCTGACCGGCTTGGAAGCGATAAAAGTAGGTCTGATTGGGCAGAAGGCCCGTTGCGTCTACTTTGCAAGTGTGGCCGGTGTCTGAGTTGGCTTGCGCAGAACCAGAAACAAGAACCTTGGAAAACTCGAGATCTGCCGCAACCTGCCATGTGAGGTTGACAGCGTCAGAAAGGTCTTGGAACTTGGCGTGCGTCCACAAAATAACGCGGTCACTCAATGGATCACCGCTGGCAACGCCATAGTCAAAGTTGACCATGGGAGAGTCGCTGCTTCCGCATGCGCTGAGAATGCCACCGGTAGCTAAAACGGCAGAAATGGAGCTGACTTTAATGAGAAAGTTGCGACGGGGTTGAATGTTTTTCAAAGTAGACACCTGTAATGAAATAGACAGGTGAGATCTTCAACGCGCTAAATGACAAGGCTGTGAATTGGGTCTGGCTATCGTTCAATCTAAGCACGTCAGATTCATCTTCTTTGTACACATCGTCAAATTCGATGCAAACATTATTTTTTTAAATAAAACAATTTGTCACACGAATTTAATCTCGCAGGTGTAAAAGGTTATTTCATGTTCCAAACGATGCATGCAATGAAACGAATGAGTCTTGCTGCTCTTTTTCTCCTTACCTGCATTCTGGTCTCGAATCTCTTACCCAGTTCGGCAAACGCTCAATCGAGCTCAGTTGAAGCAGGTTCAAACACAAAAGAGTCTGATCAACTGTATTACACCCTCGGAACAAGACTCAAGTCCAATGACATGGGTGATTGGCAAAACACCGCTCGCGTCAGACCCGTCATTGGGCTGCGCTATGGCAAGTGGCAACTGGGCATTGGCGATGGGCGCGCATGGCGGAATTTAGGCCAGTTTGGCAGTGAACCGACACTTAGCTACCAAGTCATGGATGAGCCTGATTTAAATATCGGGCTTTCTATGCGCGTTCACAACGTAAGCACGGGTGAATCTTTTGATGCTTTCGAGGGTGGCAAAAACACGCTAAGAACACGCGTCATGATGCACCGAAAAATCAATAAGCGCTGGCGATTGAATGGAGATTGGACTCAAGATATTTTAAACAAAGGGGACGGCACCACTCTGAACCTTGGCTTGTCTTATGCTTGGCCCGTTTTTCAGCAAAGTGAACTCATTCTGCATGCCGACAGCACTTGGGCAACAGCAGAGCATTGGCGTAATTCTGCTTTGTACGCCAAGCAAGGACCTCTCGATCTTGTGTCCACTGGCTTTCAAAAAGTCAGTGCAGGTCTGACTTTCAAGCAATCGATATCTAGACATTGGGCCTGGTACTCAACATTTGCAATATCTCAACCTATTGCGGAGCTTAAGAAGGTACAAGCTAGAGAAATTTCATCTGGGCAGATTGGTATTTTGTATTTCCAGCGCTAAATATTGCGTGTTGTTCCTGATTGTTTTTAAAAAAATGGCTTCGTCATCGCTTTGAAATACGAGGGGCATAGAATTTTCACAAGTTTTCCATCCAATCGTCACTCAAAAAGCTTTGTTTTGAAAAATACATTCATTCAAGTTCCGGCCAAAGCATTGTTGCTGCTTGCCAAAGTTGCCTTGCCAGTTTTGCCCTTTATCTTTGGTTTTATATTTTTAAAACCCAAGTACATTCTCAACTATCGCGAAACAATTCAGAAGTTGAAAATTCACCACAAGGCCCTTTCACAGGGACCTGTGAGAAGGTACTTTGAATCATTTTTTGCTGTGCGCTTGAATGAGTCGAGTCAAATTTCAGGTGCCTGCACCCAATGCGGCAGTTGCTGCTTGAATCAACAGTGTTTTTTTCTAGAGGCTATTCCAGAGGACAAGTTCCAATGCGGTATCTACAACTCGCCTTTTAGAAAATTATCGAATTGCGGTGCTTTTCCTATTTCGGGTGAAGACATTGAGAGGTACGACTGTCCAGGTTATGTCCTTAATCCGAAAACAGTGATAAAGATTGCAGTAGTCAATTAAGCACTGCTTTCACTCTCAAAAAATTAGTGAACAGCAGTGACATGCGCAAGCTTCACACTGGTCTTATTTTTAAACTTTCATTGCTTCTCGTTTTTGAAACATTTCTTTCAAAATCGATCTGCGAATGAGCTTATTGGACAGTTGAGCTGGTGCCCAAAACCACTGCGCTGATTTCATAGATTCACAAGCTGCCACGAATCTGCGCAACACTTCTTCAAAGTCTGCATCTGAGTAGTTCAAGCTGAAAATCAAACGACCAGTGCCCACCCAGCTGAGCGCCAAACCCTCAGAGCGCAGGTAGTACTGAAGCATCCAGTTGTAGCGGCTTGTGTCCGTGTAATAAAGGCTCCAGACACTTGACATGTTGGCAGCCCGCAAAGGCAGTCCTTTTTCAGTCATCACCTGATTGAAGCGTTCGCGCCTTTGATTCCAAGTAGTTTCCAGATTGTCGTAAATAGACGCTATTTCTGGCGTTTCAATTTTTTCTAAAAATACTGACATGGCACCCATGACGTGTGGGTGCGCGTTGAATGTACCGCGTGCAAAACAAATGTCAGCAGGCCTTTCTGAGCGGAATCGCTTCATCAAATCAGCGCGGCCACACACTACGCCCACTGGGTAACCGCCACCCAAGGTTTTGCCATACGTGACCAAGTCGGCTTGAACGCCAAAATAAGCTTGGGCACCACCTTTTGCCAAACGGAATCCTAAGAAAACCTCGTCAAATATGAGAACGATGTTGCGTTCGGTACAAACTTCACGCAGCTTTTTTAACCAAGCTGTGTAAGCTTCCCGATCGTAAGTCGCCCTGCGACTGCTATCGACCAAGGAAGAATCGCCGGGAGCGCCTTGGTTCAAATGAAGCGCTTGCAAGGGGTTGATCAGGACGCACGCAATGTCTGATCTGGTACGCAGCACTTTGAGAGAGTTTTCATGCATATCCCTCAGTGTGTATGTTTCACGGGGCGGCATGGGGTTGCCGGGTCCGGGCTGCACATCTTCCCACCAGCCATGGTAAGCGCCGCAAAAACGAACCAGATTTTTACGACCTGTGTGATACCTTGCCAGCCTGACAGCCTGCATGACAGCTTCCGTGCCCGACATGTGAAACGACACCTGATCGAGGCCTGAAATTTCTTTCAGGCGCTTCACGTTAAAAGCAACACAGGGGTGGTAGGCCCCTAAAGTTGCGCCTACGGCTTCAACCTTCTCCGATCCTAATTTCATGCATTCTTTGTAAAAATCAGCGCCAAAAACGTTGACGCCGTAAGAGCCCGTTAAGTCGTAAAACCGCTGCCCATCTTGGTCTGTCACAAATACGCCATCTGCCGACTGTATAAATGCACCAACTTTCAAGTGTTGTCGCACCAGTGGACTGAATTGAAATGGGACGCGGTATGCGCCCGTGAATTGCAAATCAGAAATGATTTCACGCGCTTCGGCTGTCATTTCGATGCTTTTGGCATGCCGTGTCTGTAACAAATTTGCCAACTGGTAAAACGCAGAACGTCGATTAGCAGCCACAGACTCTGGCGCACCATCACATGAGAAGAATTGGTCTTCCTTGAACTCGTAGCCTGGCAAAAGGCCGACCACTCGTTTTGCCATTCTGGAGTGACCAGTTAAGGACGGGTGCTTGGCAAAGGACAACTCCAGCCGTCTTTTTACAAAAGGGAACAAGAGTGCAATTGCACCAAGGGACAAAGCAAGTTGTACAGACACGTTGAATCCGAAGATGAGTGGTTGAAGTCATCTTTTTATTTAAATTTCGTGACAGGAAAATGAAAATGAAACAATTAATTCAAAAAATTAGCTCACAAGAGGACCTGAATTTCCTGTTAACCAATCGAATTCCACGCATCACACTCACGCGGTTCGTGGGTTGGTGGAGCCAAATCAAAAATCCAATCATCCGCGACTTGTCAATTGGCGTTTGGAAGTTATTTTCAGATCTTGATTTGAGAGAGGCCTCAAAAACCAAATTTGACAGCATGCACGATTGCTTTGTTCGCGAACTTAAGCCAGGTTCTAGGACCATTGACATGCGCAATGAGATCCTGAGCAGCCCCTGTGATGCCATTGTGGGCGAATGTGGCGACATTGATCACACCCAAGTCTTTCAAGCCAAAGGCTTCCCGTACAGCCTTTCCAGCTTGATGGGCTTCACGCCCAGAACTGGCGAGTTGGTTGAATCCTTGAAAAATGGCACTTACGTGACATTGCGCCTGACATCCAGCATGTACCACCGATTTCATGCGCCAGCAGATGCAACGCTCACCCACGTGACTCACATTTCTGGGGACACATGGAACGTCAACCCCATTGCCCTAAAACGTGTAGAGCAACTTTTTTGCAAAAATGAACGGGCTGTTCTGAATTTCAAACTGACTGACGGAACGCCCATGATCATGGTGCCCGTAGCGGCCATCTTGGTCGCCAGCTTGCGCTTGCACGCTGTCAATTTGTTGTTCCATGTCGATTACACAGGCCCCAATGAAATTCCGTGTGCCATCCAAGCTTACAAAGGCCAAGAGTTGGGTTGGTTTCAACACGGCTCCACCATTTTGGTATTTGTTCCAAAAGGTTTCAAATTGGCAGAGGGCATTGCAACGGGTCAGCGCATCAAGATGGGCCAGGCCTTATTGGAAAAATTAACATGAGAATTTCAGCCTTCAGATCAAGAGTCTTCGCTTTCACTGGAGTCCTTTTGAGCGCTTGTGCGCCAATGAACGAACTCCCCATCGCATCCACCGAAAAGATCAATGTCAGTATTTTGGCTTTCAACGATTTACATGGCCACTTAGAGCCCCCCAGCCTGAGTGTCCGGGAGCGAATTGATGGCAATTTGACAGAAGTACCTGCGGGTGGAGCTGCCTACTTAGCTGCCGCCATACAACATCACAAAAAACTGCATCCATTACACGCCGTTGTTTCTGCAGGCGACATGATTGGTGCAACCCCCCTCATCTCTGCGCTTTTCCTGGACGAGCCCACCATCGAAGCGGTCAATGCCATGGGTATCGATTTCAATGCCGTCGGCAATCATGAGTTTGACAAAGGCACGCCTGAATTAATGCGCATGCGCCAGGGTGGTTGTGAAAAGTTCACTCGGCTAGAGCCCTGTCAAGTCAATCGCCAATTTCCAGGCGCCAACTTTGAATTCTTGGCTGCCAATGTGAAAAAGTCAGACCATGAAACCTTGTTTCCAGCTTATGGCATCAAGACTTTCAAGCAAGGAAATCAAGTGGTCAAAGTGGGCTTTGTGGGCATGACCCTCAAAAACACACCCAACTTGGTGATACCTGAAGGCGTTAAGGGTTTGAAATTTGAAGACGAAGCAGCTACTGCCAATGCTTTGGTGCCTTTGCTCAAAGCGCAAGGCGTATCTGCCTTGGTTCTGGTCGTTCATGAAGGCGGCGTCATCCAAGGTGGGCCTAACGATGCTTCGTGCCCCGGACTTTCTGGCGATATCGTTCCCATTTTGAACAAACTTGACACAGGCTTTGATGTGGTGGTTTCTGGTCATACACACCGTGCTTACGCTTGCGACTACAAAAGAATCAATCCCAGCAAGCCATTTCTTTTGACCAGTGCGGGTCAATATGGCACGTTTCTCACGCACATCCAGTTGTCCATTGACCCTATTTCTAAGACAGTCCAAAACAAAACTGCAAGCAATGTCATTGTTCAAAGTGAAGCCTTTGTCAACGCCTCCGGCATCCAAGTTAAGCCAAGCTCTGCCCTGCCTTTTTTCGGCAAGCAAATGGATGTCGAAAAAATTGTGAATGACTATCGCAAGGCCTCGGAAGTACAAGTGCTCAAAGAAGTCGGTCGCTTGTCAACCTCCATCACGCGCAATGCATCGCCCTCTGGCGAGTCTGGGCTAGGCAACCTGATTGCTGATGCTCAATGGTCTTCTACGGCGTCTGCAGAACGGGGACGATCCGATTTTGCGCTGATGAACCCTGGTGGTGTGCGCGCAGACATTTTGATTCAACAAGGTGGAGGCACCGTCAACTTTGGACAGCTTTTTAAAGTTCAGCCGTTTGGCAACACCCTGGTAGTTAAGCGCATGACGGGGCAGCAAGTCAAAGATTTGTTAGAACATCAATTTGAGAACCTCGATAGACCCAAAGTATTATTTCCTTCTGAAGGCCTGAAATACGAAGTCGATCGCAGACAGCCCAAAGGACAACGGGTTCAGAACATTCAAATCGGTCAAAAGCCACTTGACTTGGCTCGTGCTTACAACGTAACCATGAACAGCTTCTTAGCTTCTGGCGGCGATGGATTTTGGCATTTCAATCAAGCACCGACCCTATCGGGCGGTGAGTTAGATGTCGATGCGCTTTCAGATTACGTGCAGAAACGCCCTGGCTTAAAGCCCGCGCCAACAGATCGCATTCGAATGTTGTGAATTAGCACTAACCCTGCTAAGTAACGAATTTGTCACACAAATTTTCTATGCTAGCGGGTTACTTATATCTCGGTTGAGCATCATGCGCCAATGGCAGCAAACACAAAGAAAAAAAGCACGCATCGAGATCATCCCCATGATCGATGTGATGATGTTTTTATTGGTTTTCTTTGTTCTTATCAGTGTCAATGTGATTCCTGCTTTGGGCATCAAAACACAACAGCCTAATTCGTCCCAAGTGCAACAACTCAGAACCAAAGATGTGCAAGTTGTTGTCACTTTGGGAAAAGAGAATGTCATTCAGGTTGATGGCAAAGATGTTGAGCTCAAAGATTTGTCGGCTGCAGTGAAGAGAAAAGCTGGCACTGCGGAACAAATTGCCGTCATCGTGAACAGTGACAAGGGCGCAGAAGTTCAAACCCTGGTTGACGTCATGGACGAAATCAAAAAATCAGGCTTAGGCAAGGTCTCGCTTGCTGCTCGTGAGCGTCAATGATGGTACTCATTGACAGGTTGAACCAAGAGCGTCACAAACTTTCAAGTTTGGGGTCATTGCTGTTGGTCTTCTTTGTATTTTCAATGGCACAAGCGATTAAAGGACCTGCCGAGATGTTGGCGCAAGAGGCCATGGAGCTGACCACAACGCTGATTGAGCCCTTGCTTCAGCCCCCACCCAAAACGCCTCCGCCTCAGGTCAAACAGCCTGAGCCGAAGCCCAAAATGTTGGCACTGCCCAATATGCCCATGACGCCCGCGCCCATTGAGCCTGTTAGTAAATGCCGCTGCCGAATCACCGCGGCCCATCCCCACACCTACACCTACACCTACACCCACACCCACACCAGCCCCGAGCTTGCCGACTGCAACCCCTGTTCAAGAAGCACCCAAGGTGGCAGTGCAGCCGCCAGTTTCAGTCAGCTTAGAAAACAATTACATCGTTAGCGTGCGGGCAACACTCAATGCCAACAAGCGCTACCCCACTGGTAGAGAAGCAAGCCTGCAACGCCCTTCTGGCAAAGTGAAACTTTGGTTTGTATTGGATCGAAACG
>OFSF01000755.1_pt1 | contig 12133 bp, 13 predicted proteins | sample 1543271 | NCBI WGS metagenome assembly OFSF01 (sample SAMN07774227, study PRJEB24372) | wastewater metagenome | isolation source: Exp Tend VB 100WW | collected 2016-02
GCGGTTGCTAACTGAGCAAACGCATCACTTGACACGACCTTGTGCGTAGCCTGTAGAGCGTGGTGCCCCAGCGCTTCGCGCCAGTTTTGAGCGAAATAGCTCCGATTGCTTCTCGGTTTCGTGAAGCTGGTTACAAACTTTTTGTCGTGGGTGGCACTGTTCGCGACTTGATGCTCGACCGCCCAATTGCAGAACTCGATTTTGACTTAACAACAGATGCTCTTCCCGAGCAGATCAAGGCGTTGCTTGCAGGTTGGAGCGACTCGTTGTGGGTGCAAGGTGAAAGATTCGGCACGATTGGCGCCAAAAAAGGTGAGCGCGTTTACGAGATAACGACGCATCGCGCAGAAGCGTATTCGCCCGACTCACGCAAGCCCGATGTGCAATTTTCTAAAGACATCACCGAAGATTTGTCGCGACGCGACTTCACGATCAACTCGATGGCACTCGAAGTTACATCTGACTCGCCCGTGCTTGTTGATCCATTTAATGGCATGGCCGACTTAATGGGCAAAGTTTTGCGCACACCGTTGTCGCCCGAAGTCAGTTTCAGCGATGACCCTTTGCGCATGATGCGTGCTGCCCGATTTATTTCGAGTCTTGGCATGGTGGCCGTGCCCGAATTGATTGCGGCGGTCAAGGCGATGGCTGATCGCATCACGATTGTCAGCGCAGAAAGAATTCGCGATGAGTTTGATCGGTTGATCGTCACTGATCGGCCGTCGTTTGGTTTGTGGTTCTTGGTTGACAATGGTTTGTCGAAGCATTTTTTGCCAGAACTAGCGGCGATGCAACTCGAACAAGACCCAATTCATCGACATAAAGATGTTTTGACGCACACGCTCGCCGTAATTGAAAACGTTAAACGAGACGAGCCGTGTGATTTTCGCATTACTCGACTCGCGGCTTTGTTTCACGATGTCGGCAAACCAAAAACTCGGGCGATTCGCCCGGGCAAGGGCATAACTTTTTATCATCATGAAGCAGTCGGCGCCCGCATGACGCGCGAACGCATGCGCAAACTTCGCTATTCGGTGCAAGACATCGAAACCGTCGCCGAACTCGTTGCGCTCAGCGCACGTTTTCATACATATCAAATGGGATGGACCGATGCCGCGGTGCGTCGCTATGTGCGTGATGCTGGTGCACATTTGGCTGAATTAAATGTTTTGACAAAAAGTGATTGCACGACACGAAACGAGAAAAAAGTTGCGGCACTCGCGCGGCGCATGGTCGAACTTGAGCAACGCATCGCCGAACTCATGGCGCGCGAAGAAATTGCAGCAATGCGACCAGAAATGGACGGCGCACAAGTCATGGAATTTTTAAATATCAAGCCGAGTCGACATGTCGGACAAGCTTTAGATTTTTTGATGGAGATTCGCATCGAAGAAGGCCTGCTCGGTGACGAAGAAATTCGTAAACGGCTGCAGTCTTGGTGGGATTTGCAGAAAAAGTAATTTGATTTGTTAGGGTCTAGCAAATATGCCACGCAAACAGGCGCAAAAAAAACAACGCACCGAGGCTGAAGATTTCGATCAGCATCTCGGCGAAATTGATCACCGCCTGACCCGTCGCGCGGTCATTCAAAATTTTCGGCGTGGCATAATCTCGCAAGACAGCATTTGCGATGCGCACCCCGAACTTTTGCGCGTGGCGCGAAACTTTGGTCGAACTACCCGCGTTAAGTGTCCAATTTGTGTGCAAGATCATCTCGTGACGGTCACGTATTTGTTCGGCCCCCGGTTGCCAAAGCACGGCAAATTCATCGCGACCCGTGCCGAAATCGAACAGTTCGCTCGGCGCCCCGAACACTTCACGGGCTATCTGATTGAGGTTTGTCGCAGTTGTTCATGGCATCATCTGCTAAAAACTCGCGACATTTAGAGCCTTCGAAAAACCCTGCAACATCCCTGTGGCACAGTGCTGTCGTGCCGTTACACTTTCAAGTTCACATACCTGCCCCTTCGGGGGCCCCAGCTAATAGTTGGGTCCGAAGGGAGTTATCACGTTCATGCGTGCATATGAATTAATGGTCATTATCAGCGGCAACCTCGAAGAGTCAGCCGCCCACAACTGGTTGAGTGTGATCACCAAGTCGATTACGACTGCCGGTGGCAGCGTTCACGGCACACCTGATTGGTGGGGCAAGCGTCGCTTGGCTTACCCAATCAAAAAACAAGACGATGGTTATTACGCAATCTTCAACGTCACTGCACCTGGTGGTGCTCTTGATGAAGCAGAGCGCGCGATGCGCATCGCTGACGATGTGTTGCGACACAAACTCCTCCGCCTTCCTGATGCCGAAGCCGCACGTCGCGGTCTTGTAGTCACAGCAAATTCATAAGCACTAGTTGCCAAACTAAAAAGGAACAAATTAAATGGCTGATAACAGCATCACACTCGTCGGAAACTTAACCCGCGATCCAGAAATTCGATTCACGGCAACTGGTCGTGCAGTCGCATCTTTTGGCATCGCAGTTGGCCGTCGATATCAGGTCAATGGTGAGTGGCAAGAGCAGACTTCATACTTCAACGTCACCGCGTGGGGTCAACTCGGCGAAAACGCCGCAGCGACTTTCACCAAGGGAACTCGAGTTGTAGTTACTGGTCGTCTTGAACAACGCGAGTACACATCGCGCGAAGGCGAGAAGCGAACAGCAATCGATGTCATCGCCGATGAGCTCGGGCCGAGTTTGCGTTGGGCAACTGCGACAGTTGTGCGCACACCAAAACAAGATGGTCAAGGTGGCGGCGCAACAAATCGCCCTGCCAACACCGGCACCAACCCAGGCACTGAAGCAACGCCTTTTGATGGCGAAGAACCGTTCTAATCAATTAACCAAACAACTAATCAACTAAACAAAACAAGGACTTTCCCATGACAAGTAAATCCAACAAGTTAAGAGCAAAAAAGGCGCTGCTTCGTAAACCAAAGAAGCGCCCGAACATGATCGTCACCGAAAAAGTTGGCTTCGTCGATTACAAAGACGTCAACCTTTTGCAGCGCTACATGTCAGATCGCTCAAAGTTGCGTGCGCGTCGCATGAACGGCAACTCAGTTCAGCTGCAACGCGACGTTGCAACTGCGGTGAAGAACGCCCGCGAAATGGCGCTTTTGCCATATACAAAGCGCGTTTCAGCAACTCGTGCCCCACGTGAGCGTGGCGAATACGGCTCAGATGACAAGGGTCGCGATCGTGGTCCACGTCGTCCGCGTCGTGACGAAGGCGCCGAGTCTGCAGTTGTTGAGATTTCTGCAAACATTTCAGCCGAAGTCACCGAAGATTCAGCACAAGCAATTGTGGACGGAGCAGCATCATGAAAGTTCTTCTCCGCTCTGACATCCAAGGCGTAGGCCGTCGTGGCGACATCGTAAATGTCTCTTCAGGTCACGCCCGCAACTTTTTGTTGCCAAACGATCTAGCAATCGTTGCTAACGCCGGCACAATTGCCCAGGCCGAGGTCATGCGCAAGTCACGCGAAATGCAAATTGCTTCCGATCGCGAATCGGCCCGACTTGTCGCTGCATCATTGGCAACAACCGTGATCACAATTGCCGCAAAAGCCGGCAATGAGGGTCGTTTGTTCGGTTCAATCAATGCAGTTGAAATTGCTAAAGCAGTTCTCGACCAAACTGGTGTAACTATCGATCGAAAAGGCGTGCAACTTGAGGCACCTTTGCGACAACTTGGCGAACATTCGGTAACTGCCGAGATTTTCACTGACGTCGTAGCAACATTAAAAATTAACCTTGTTGCAAAATAGTCACTGAATTTTGCGAACCAGCAACTGCTGGTTATCCACTTGTTATCCACAGAAGAATCACAGGGTTATACCCGTAGCAATCAACAGGCAAACTAAGGCATTGTGTAGTCATGTCTATTGCTGAATTTCCGCGCGGAGATCGCGCTGCTGCTCAGCAAAAATCCATAAACAGAATTCCACCGCACAGTGTCGAAGCAGAAGCATCTTTGCTTGGTGCAATGCTTTTGTCACGCGACGCAGTTGCAATTGCATTCGAGCGCGGCGTTCGCGCAGAAGAGTTTTATAAACCGGCGCACCAACATATTTATGACGCGATCCGTTCGCTGAACACCGCGGGCGAACCGATTGACCCGATTACGGTCGGCGACGAACTGCGGCGCAATAACTTATTAGACGGTATTGGCGGCATCGATGCGTTGTTGACTTTGCAAAATGCAACTCCAGCCATCACAAGTGCCGATCGTTATGCAAAAATCGTGCGCGAAACCGCTTCGTTGCGTCGACTCATTTCAGTGGCATCTGAAATTGCTGAAATTGCTTACAGCGGCCCAGAAGATGTAGCCCGAGCGATAGACGAGTCTGAATCAAAAATCTTTGACGTTGCAGAAACCAATGTTGGCGATGCGGCACAACGCCTCGGGTTGCTTGTCAATGAAGCAATGGAGAAGCTCGAAGACCGCGCAAACAACAAAGAGTTGGTCACCGGCACAGCAACTGGCTTAGATGACCTCGACAAAATTTTGTTGGGTCTGCAACCTGGCACGCTCAATATTTTGGGTGCTCGTCCTGCGATGGGTAAGTCGGCGTTGGCGCTTGGTCTGGCAGTTCACGTTGCGCGAACATCGGGCAAACAAGTTTTATTCTTTTCACTTGAAATGGGTACGGCTGAACTTGTTCAACGTATTCTCGCCAGCGAGGCAGGCGTTGACTCGAAAGTGTTGCGCTCTGGTCGGCCATCTCCCAACGACTGGACAAAAATCGGCCACGCGGTGGGCCGACTCGATATTCCATTAATCATCGACGACAGCCCCGGCACATCGGTTGGTGTGATTCGCGCCAAGGCACGACGCATTGTTAGCCGACAAGGCGAAATCGGTTTGATTGTGATCGACTACTTGCAGTTGATGGGCGGCGACGGCAAACCAGAAAATCGCCAACTTGAAGTCAGCGAAATTAGTCGCAAACTCAAACTTTTGGCACGCGAATTCAAAGTGCCGATTCTCGCTCTCAGTCAGTTGAGCCGCGGTCTTGAGGCACGCAACGATAAACGACCGACTCTGTCTGACTTGCGCGAGTCTGGTGCACTCGAACAAGACGCCGACGTTGTTATGTTCTTGTATCGCGACGAGGTTTACAATCCCGACAACAAATCTGAGCTAGGTATTGCCGAACTCAACGTGTCGAAGCATCGCGCCGGACCACTTGGCAAAGTGCGGTTGGCGTGGTTGGCTGCTTACACTCGTTTCGAAAACTTTGCTTCAGACCCCACCTCGAACTAGTTATGTTTCTCGGTGAAGATATTCTCGCGTGGATGATTATTGCGCTCGGTGGTGCGATGTTCGCGGGCAATCTTGCGGCGTTGATTCGTCCTCCTAAAAAGCGTCAAGACGCAGCCGACCTAGAAAAAGCTCCAGTTGTGCGCAGTGTTGTGATGGCGATCATCGGCGCTATCGCCGCACTTTGGGCACTCGTCAGCTTGCTTTAAACCGTCACCAGTCACTAGTTCGACGCGATTCTTTTTTCTTGCTGGCGTGACGCTTGCCTTCAAGACGGCGTTTAACCGATGCTCGAGTGGGCTTCGATTTTTTGCGACTTGGTGCTGGTGGCTTTGCAGCATCATCAATAATTTTTTCAAGCTGTGTCAAACAAAGTTGTCGATTGTGCCATTGGCTGCGACTGGTTTGACTAGTTACGCGAACCTTTATTGCCAGCGCAGTTGTTATTCGTCGAACTAAAACTTCTGGCCCGGTAATTTCATTAATCGCAACTGTCAAAGTTGCCTTTGATGATGTCTTATTTACATGTTGCCCGCCTGCTCCGCCTGAGCGGGCAAAACTCCAGTGCAAAGAAGCACTTGGTACGACGAGGCCACTTGAAGTTTGTAGATCTTCGTCGGGTTTCACTTGGGCAAGTCTTGCCCAAGTTTTGAGCGGGTGACGGGAATCGGACCCGCGTATTCAGCTTGGGAAGCTGATGTTCTACCACTGAACTACACCCGCAATTGCAGGTTTGAGCGTAGCAACACAGTTTTGAGACCAAAATTTAACTTCAGCAAAAAATTCACTAAGGTTTCGTAGTCGTGATTTTGTCTGATCGAAGCATTAAAGAGGCCCTGGACGCCAAGCGGATCATTATTGACCCGTTAGATATGTCATGCATTCAGCCGTCATCGATTGACGTCAAAGTCTCGAATCTGTTTCGGGTGTTTCGCAATCACACTGCGGGCACGATTGATGTCAAGCGTGATTTAAGCGAACTGACCGAACTTGTCGAAATTGAACGCGACGGTGTTTTCATGTTGCACCCAGGCGAATTTGTATTGGGTTCAACTCTTGAGCGAATCGCTATCGCCAACGATTTAGTTGGCCGCGTCGAGGGTAAGAGTTCGCTAGGCCGTCTCGGTTTGTTGATTCACTCAACTGCTGGCTTCATTGATGCAGGCTTCGACGGCCACATCACTCTTGAATTGTCAAACGTTGCAAACTTGCCGATCACGATTTATCCGTCCATGAAAATTGGTCAAGTAAGTTTCATGACGATGACGACACCAGCCGACAAGCCGTATGGTTCGGGCGCTAGTGGCTCAAAATATCAAGGCCAACGCGGACCAACGCCGAGTCAGTATTTCAAAAACTTCGAATAGTTAACTGAAACTAGTTGTGCTTGCCGCAACGTTTGCTGCAGCCAGCGGTGCGCTCTGACTAGCAACAGATCGCTCACCATTTTCGATCGCATCGAGTAGGTGAATTGCAATGTCGCCAACTTTGATTTCAGATTCGTCTTTTCCAGCACCCTTGACGCCGTCGTCAAGCATGATGTAACAAAACGGACATGCGGTTGCGACACGGGTTGCTCCAGTGGCGATTGCCTCGCGTGCACGTTCGTCATTGACTTTCGTGCCGATGTCTTCTTCCATCCACATTCTTGCGCCACCAGCACCGCAGCACATGCCCTTGGTGCCGTTGCGTGGCATTTCGACAATCTCAATGCCTTTGATTGAGCCCACAACTTTGCGTGGCGCAATATAGACATCGTTGTGTCGACCCAGATAGCACGAGTCGTGATAAGTGATGCGCTCTTCAAGCGTTGCGTTTGTTACATCTAATTTTCCAGACTCGATTAAGTCTTCAAGCAATTGTGAGTGGTGAATCACTTCGTAGTTGCCACCTAATTGCGGGTATTCATTCTTCAGCGTGTTAAAGCAATGTGGGCACTGGGTGATTATTTTTTGCACACCCATCGTGTTGAGCATCTCAACGTTGGGCATTGCCAACATTTGGAAGAGATATTCATTGCCGCTACGACGCGCACTATCGCCAGTGCACATTTCACTTGGACCAAGAATTGCCACATCGATGCCGGCGCGCTTGAGCAACTTAGCCATCGACTGAGTAACTTTTTTGTTCTTGTCATCGAAACTGCCGGCACAACCAACCCAGTAGAGATATTCGCTCTTAAATGGCGCACCTGGGTCGAGAATTTCTACATCTAGATCTTTGGCCCATTCACCGCGATCTGTTTGGCTCATACCCCAAGGGTTTCCTTGGTTTTCCATTGCGCGATAGGCGTTGCCGAGTTGAGCCGGGAAGTTGCTCTCCATCAGCGACAAGTAGCGACGCATGTCGAGGATCTTGTCAAGAATCTCAATATTTACAGGGCAAATTTCATCGCAGGCTTTGCAACTGGTGCACGACCAGATTTCTTCGGCGGTGATTCGCTCGAACAACGAGTTGGCGTTGATTTTTATTTCGCTGTCTGCACCGAGAGGTGGAGAAACCTTGCCGCCTGGCGCGTGAGCCGCGGTTGCCGCCATGACTTCGCCACTCTTGAGCACGATTTCGCGTGGGTCAAGCGGCTTACCAGTTGCATGTGCGGGGCAAACACTCGTGCATCGACCACACATCGTGCATGCGTCAAGGTCAAGCAGTTGCTTCCAGGTGAATTCTTCGACGACATTTACACCAAAAGACTCGAGCGAAGTTTCTGTGAGGTTCGGCATCGCTTTCATCGCACCCTTCGGGCGCTCTCGATCTTTGAGATACATGTTGAGTGGCGAAGTAAACATGTGGCGCAACATTGTGATCGGCAAAATTGCCAAGAATACGACGAATGTCAAAACGTGGGCGACCCACCAGCCTTGGTGCCATGATGTCAGTGTCGACGCACTTGAACCGTTAACGAGTTGTGCCAACGGGTAACCAACAACGCTCCACTTTTCGTGATCTAGGTTGACGCCCGCTGCTTGACCTTGAGCGATGCGAAACATTTCGGCGCCAAAACCCGTAACGCCGATTGCCAATAAGACACCCAGAATCAACGCGTGTTCAGGTTTTGTCTTGATGCGAATTCGATATGGGCGCTGTACATATCGGCGAACAATCGCCCAGATAACACCGCCAGTAAAGACAACACCAGCAACGTCACCGACCAATGCGTAACCGCGGTAGACGTCCCCGTGCAAAAATTTGAGCGCTTCGGGCATCTGGTGATCAATTTCAAGAACCGTTGTCACGCCGAGCAGGACCAAAAATCCAAAATAAATCATTGAGTGCATCAAGCCAGCAGCACTATCGCGCAACAGAGTGCGCATGTAAACACCCGAGCGGTAATCAGCCAACCGTCGTTTTACATTTTTTGGAGTTGTTTTGCGTCGGTCGGGTGCGCCTCGCTCCCAGTTGCGAATACGATCGGCGAACTTGAGTGATCCCCAAATCAGCATCATCGGAATCACGGTGTAGAAAGCAACTTGAAACGCAGTCGGTATACCGCCAAAGACTTCTCTGTGAATTAGCGAGGTGCTTTTCCAACCAGTCAATTGCGGAACAATGCCCGAGATCATCGTGAATGTGCCGATACCGACACCAAACGCGATTGAAAGTTGATACGGCTTAAAGCGTTTTGTCACTGGCGATTCGGTTGTCATGTGGGTCGAGTACTCCGTTTAGTAACTGGTACTCAGACTAGTTTTCTCAGCCGAAATACGCGCGATCCAAGTCACGGATGCGCAAAGACAAAGAACCCAGCAACTTGTGTGTAAGTGCAGGAACTTTGTCCGTGACGCGAAGGAAGTTTCCACGGCTAATTACGAGAAGTTGGCATTCAGTGTCGCATGTGACAGTGGCAGTTCTTGGGCCGTGGTCGAGGAGCGAAAGTTCGCCGACCACAGATCCGGTGCCGAGTGTGGCGACTTTCTTGCCGCTGCGTTTGACAGTGGCTTTGCCACTCAAAATAATGAAAGCCTCTTTACCTGGGTCGCCTTGCTTGATAAGTGTGGCGCCTTTTGCCAGAGTGATGCGATCCCCCGCCTTAGCGATTCGCTCGAGATCTTTAGAAGAACACGAAGAAAATAGCGGTGAATAACGCAGATGTTTTAGAGAGTTTTTGATATCAGCCATACGTACATATTAGTGACTATTTGCGACCATCTTTCTTACTTTGGTCGGCGACAGCCTTTGTTGCTTTGGCAATCTCAAGTGGGTCACCGAGATACGCAACAGTGGCAACAGTCATCTCAGAATCAAATTGATATTTTCTTGGCACACCAGTCGGAATGTTGAACTCAGCGATTTGCTCTGGGCTCATTTTTTCGAGATGCATTACCAGTGCTCTAAGCGAGTTGCCATGTGCAGTGATCAAAACATTTTTATTCGCCTTTAACGCGGGCATCACTTGTGTATTGAAAAACGGCACGACTCGAGCAACGACATCTTTTAGACATTCGGTACTTGGCAGGCTGCTTGTTGTGATGTGTTGATATCGCGAATCATTGCGAGGATGCTCGGGACTCGTCAGTTCAACTGGGGGCGGGGCGATGTCGTAACTGCGTCGCCAAAGATTCGTTTGCTCGGGACCGTATTTTTCGGCAGTTGCTTTTTTATCTAGACCTTGCAACGCACCGTAGTGACGCTCATTGAGCAGCCAATTTTGACGAACTTCAACTTGGCTTTGGCCCAGTGCCGCAAGTGCGAGACGATTGGTTTCAATCGCCCTGGTTAGAAGTGAAGTGAAAACCAAATCGAAACTGATGCCAGCCAGTTTTAGTGTCTGCCCCGCCTGTGTAGCTTCGCGCTCCCCTTTTGCAGTTAATTCAACGTCGTGCCAGCCGGTGAATAAATTCAGTTCGTTCCAGGTGCTCTGACCATGCCGAAGCAATACAAGCAAGCCCGTCATTGATGCCCCACGACTTAAATCGTATGCGCAAAAACGCTGTAACAATGGATGTATGGCTTTGCACAACACACCAAGTTTTGACGTCGTTGTAGTTGGTTCGGCCAATCTTGATCTTGTCGCGCGTACAACGCGGTTGCCAAAACCTGGTGAAACCGTGACTGGTTCGCACTTCTTCGAAGCATGCGGGGGCAAGGGTGTTAATCAAGCAATTGCAGCGGCGCGCGCGGGCGCAAAAACTGCATTCATTGGTGCACTCGGCAACGATCATGCCGGTGAAATTTTGCTCACTGCACTAAAAAATGATCACGTCGACATATCTGCTGTGCGCAGAGTCAGCGCACCAACCGGGCGTGCCTTGATCGGTGTTGGCGATGACGGCGAAAACTTGATCATCGTCGTACCGGGCGCAAATCACGCAATCACCGTTGATGATCTTGAAAAGAATTCAGCATTAATTTCACAAGCCAAAGTTTTGTTATGCCAACTTGAAGTAAATCTCGATGTTGTGCAACGAGCATTCGAACTTGCAGGATCATCAACCGTGCGAATTTTGAACCCCGCGCCGGCACAAATTTTGTCGAGAGAACTGCTCTCTAAAGTTGATGTAATTATTCCCAATGAGCACGAAGTAGATCTGTTGGGCGGTTCAGCAAAACTTTTGACCCAAGGTGTGAAGACGGTTGTCGTTACTCTCGGGGCAAAGGGTGCGATGTTGGTTAACGCAACTGGTGCGACGCAGGTTGATCCGTTTAAAGTGACTTCGATCGACTCAACTGGGGCGGGCGACGCTTTTTGTGGCATGTTGGCCGCCTGTCTGGCAGCCGGTCGAAGTATGGACGATTCTTTGCGTGCGGCGGTTATTTCAGGGGCTTTAGCCACCCAAATTGAGGGTGCTGTGCCCTCATTACCGTTATGGAGTATGGTTCAGAACAAACTTGAGTCGTAGTGACTAAGGTTTCATGCCTCGTAGGTTGTAAAGCCTAAAAACAACACTTATCGTTCTCTGTGCTTGCCAATACCCCCTTTGGCAGGCGGTCACTTAGTTCAAACCAAACGGAGATAAAAAATGTCAAAAGCAGTCGGAATCGACCTCGGTACAACCAACTCAGTTGTCTGTGTTCTTGAAGCAGGCGAGCCAGTAGTTGTACCAAACTCAGAAGGTTCACGTACTACCCCATCTGTTGTTGCGTTCTCAAAAGGTGGAGACGTATTAGTCGGCGAAGTCGCCAAGCGTCAAGCGATCACAAACATCGAGCGAACATTTCGCAGCATCAAACGACATATGGGCTCAAACTGGACCTCAGCCGACATTGACGGCAAGAAATATACGCCACAAGAAATCAGTGCGCGCACTCTGATGAAACTTAAGCGTGACGCCGAGGCATATCTCGGTACATCAGTAACGCAAGCAGTCATCACCGTGCCTGCATATTTCGACGACGCTCAGCGCACCGCAACAAAAGAAGCCGGTCAAATCGCGGGTCTCGAAGTTTTGCGAATTATCAACGAACCAACTGCAGCTGCCTTGGCTTACGGTCTCGACAAGGGCAGCGAAGACGAAACAATTCTCGTGTTCGACTTGGGTGGCGGTACTTTCGACGTCAGCGTTCTCGAAATCGGTGACGGAGTATTTGAAGTTAAGAGCACACACGGCGACACGCACTTGGGCGGTGACGACTGGGACCAAAAAGTTATTGACTGGCTGGTCAAAGAATTCAAGTCGGCACATGGCGTTGACCTCGGCACCGATCGCATGGCGTTGCAAAGATTAAAAGAGGCTGCAGAAAAAGCAAAGATCGAGTTGTCGCAAGTTCAACAGACGCAGATCAATTTGCCGTTCATCACGGCAACACCAAATGGTCCGTTGCATCTTGATGTGTCGTTGACGCGTTCAAAGTTTCAAGAAATGACAAACGATTTGCTCGAGCGTTGCCGAAAGCCGTTCGAGCAAGCGATCACTGATGCTGGCATCACG
>OFSF01000758.1_pt1 | contig 12099 bp, 12 predicted proteins | sample 1543271 | NCBI WGS metagenome assembly OFSF01 (sample SAMN07774227, study PRJEB24372) | wastewater metagenome | isolation source: Exp Tend VB 100WW | collected 2016-02
TGGCCGAGCTGCCGCTGGTGCCGGGGGTGCTCATGGTGGTGCTGTTGTCCGACCTGCTCTGGTACACGCTGCACCGCTACAGCCATGAGGCGCGCGGCCCGCTCGGGCGCTGGCTGTGGCGGGTGCATGCCGCGCACCACCTGCCCGGGCAGGTCTACGTGCTGATGCACGCCGTGGCCCACCCGATCAACACGGCGATGGTGCGCGTGCTGCTGACGGTGCCGTCCTTCCTGCTCGGCCTGTCTCCCGAGGTCGTGTTCACGGCGGCGGTCATCACCGGCTTCCAGGGGCTGGTGTCGCACTGGAACTTCGACAGCCGCGCTGGCGGGTTCAACCACGTCCTCGTCGGCGCCGAACTGCACCGCCTGCACCACAGCGCCGACCCCGCCGAGGCCGGCAACTACGGCGCCACCACCGCGCTGTGGGACCGCTGTTTCGGCACCCGCATCGCCCCGTCCGACCAACCGCCGCACGCGCTGGGCGTCACCGCGCCACACGACTACCCGGCCGACACCGACCTGCCCGCCCTGCTGCGCTGGCCGCTGGTCCGCCACCGTCCACCCGCCGCCACCGCCGCCGCCACACAAGCCGGCGCAGAAAACAGACCTTGACCCCGCAGGGATCGCGGCATGCGCGAAAATCGCGGCCCACCGTCCCACGCCTTTCCTGAAAGCGCCCCATGCCCGCCTACCGCTCCAAGACCTCCACCGCCGGCCGCAACATGGCCGGTGCCCGCGCCCTGTGGCGTGCCACCGGCATGAAGGACGGCGATTTCAGCAAGCCGATCATCGCCATCGCCAACTCCTTCACCCAGTTCGTGCCCGGCCACGTCCACCTGAAGGATCTCGGTCAACTGGTCGCCCGCGAGATCGAGGCGGTCGGCGGCGTGGCCAAGGAGTTCAACACCATCGCGGTCGATGACGGCATCGCGATGGGCCACGACGGCATGCTGTACTCGCTGCCCAGCCGCGACCTGATCGCCGACTCGGTCGAGTTCATGGTCAACGCCCACTGCGCCGACGCGCTGGTGTGCATCTCCAACTGCGACAAGATCACGCCGGGGATGCTGATGGCGGCGATGCGGCTGAACATCCCGGTGGTGTTCGTCTCGGGCGGCCCGATGGAAGCCGGCAAGACCAAGCTCGCCAACCCGACCACGCACGTCATGGAGTTCAAGAAGCTCGACCTCGTGGACGCGATGGTGATGGCCGCCGACCCGAACGTGTCGGACGAAGTCGTCGCCCAGGTGGAACGCTCGGCCTGCCCGACCTGCGGCTCCTGCTCGGGCATGTTCACGGCCAACTCGATGAACTGCCTGGCCGAGGCGCTGGGCCTGGCGCTGCCGGGCAACGGCACCGTGCTGGCCACGCACGCCGACCGCGAGCAGCTCTTCAAGCGCGCCGGCCGCATGGCCGTGGACCTCTGCAAGCGCTACTACGAAGACGAGGACGCCTCGGTGCTGCCGCGCGCGATGGGCTTCAAGGCCTTCGAGAACGCGATCACGCTCGACATCGCGATGGGCGGCTCGACCAACACCATCCTGCACCTGCTGGCCATCGCCCGCGAAGCCGAGATCGACTTCACGATGGAAGACATCGACCGCCTGTCGCGCGTCGTGCCGCAGCTCTGCAAGGTCGCACCGAACACGCAGAAGTACCACATCGAGGACGTGCACCGCGCCGGCGGCATCATGGCCATCCTCGGTGAACTCGACCGCGCCGGCCGCCTGCACACCGACGTGCCGACCATCCACGCGCCGACGATGAAGGACGCGCTCGACCAGTGGGACATCGCCCGCAACCCGAGCGCCGAGGTGCAGCATTTCTACCGTGCGGGGCCGGCCGGCATCCCGACGCAGGTCGCCTTCAGCCAGGACACCCGCTGGCCGAGCCTGGACACCGACCGCGCCGAAGGCTGCATCCGCTCGGGCGAACACGCCTACTCGCAGGAAGGCGGCCTCGCCGTGCTGCGCGGCAACATCGCGCTGGACGGCTGCGTGGTGAAGACGGCCGGTGTGGACGACAGCCTGATGGTGTTCGAGGGCTCGGCCTACGTCACCGAGTCGCAGGACGAGGCGGTGGCCGACATCCTCGCGGACAAGGTGAAGGCCGGTGACATCGTGGTCGTGCGCTACGAAGGGCCGAAGGGCGGGCCGGGGATGCAGGAAATGCTGTACCCGACCAGCTACATCAAGTCCAAGGGGCTGGGCAAGGCGTGTGCGCTGCTGACGGACGGGCGCTTCTCGGGCGGCACGTCGGGGCTGTCGATCGGCCATGTCTCGCCGGAAGCGGCGGCCGGTGGCGCGATCGGTCTGGTGCGCCAGGGCGACCGCATCCGCATCGACATCAAGAACCGCTCGATCAACGTGCTGCTGTCGGACGAGGAACTCGCCGTGCGGCGCGCCGAGCAGGATGCCAAGGGCTGGAAGCCGGTGCTGCCGCGTCCGCGCAAGGTGTCGGCGGCGCTGAAGGCCTATGCGCTGCTGGCGATGTCGGCGGACAAGGGCGCGGTGCGGGATCTGTCGAAGCTGGAAGGTTGATCAGCGGGTGGATCGGACAGATGCCCTTTCCGGCATCGCGTGCACCATGAAAAAGGGCGCCACCTGGCGCCCTTTTCCCTTCTTGTCGAAAGACTCGGATCAGTGCACGGCCGGAGCCGATCCATTCGCAGCAGCCGCTGCCGCTGCCGCACGCAGCTTCATGCGCTTGCCCCGCGAGCGGATGTTGAGCGCTTCCACCGCCAGCGAGAAGGCCATCGCCGCGTACAGGTAACCCTTGGGGATGTGGACATCCAGGGCTTCGCCCGTCAGCGCCATGCCCACCATCACCAGGAAGGCCAGCGCCAGCACCTTGACCGACGGGTGCGCGTCCACGAAGTCGCCGATCGGCTTGGCCGCGAAGAGCATCACCATGACGGCCGCGATCACAGCCGCCACCATCACGCCGATCTGGTCGACCATGCCGACCGCAGTGATGACCGAGTCGAGCGAGAAGACGATGTCGATCACGGCGATCTGGCCGATGATGGCCCACATGGCGCGCTGACCAGCCGCCTTCATCACGGCAGGGTCGGACGGGGGCGGACCGTCTTCCTCGCGGGCTTCCACCTCGACGAAGATCTCGTGCGTCGCCTTGTAGAGCAGGAACAGGCCACCGGCCAGCAGCACGAGGTCACGCCCGCTGATGCCCATGCCGGCCACGGTGAAGAGATCCTCCTTCAGGCCCATCACCCAGCTCAGCGAGAACAGCAGCAGCAGGCGCGAGATCATCGCGAAGCCGAGGCCGAGCCGCCGTGCGAAGTCGCGCTGCTCGGGGGGCAGGCGGCCGACGAGGATGGAGATGAAGATGATGTTGTCGATGCCCAGGACGATTTCCAGGGTGGTCAACATCGCGAAGGCGATCCAGAGATTGGGGTCGAATAAGAAGTCCATCCGGCGATGGTATGACCCCGAGACAACTGGGGTAAATTCGATTAACCGGAAACAACACTTCCAGAAAACCGAACCATCGTGCTCAACTTCAAGCACCTCCACTATTTCTGGGCCACCGCCAAGGCTGGGGGGGTGATGCGCGCCAGCGAGCAGCTCCACACCACGCCGCAGACCTTGTCGGCACAGATCAAGCTGCTGGAAGACAGCCTGGGCTGCGCGCTGTTCCGCAAGCGCGGACGCGGCATGGAACTCACGGACGACGGCCACGCGGCCCTGGGCTACGCCGACCAGATCTTTGCCCTCGGCAGCGAGCTGGAGGCCGCGATCGGGCCGGCCCGCCGCGCGCAGGCGCTGCCCGAGTTCCGCGTGGGCATCGCGGACCAGGTGCCCAAGTCCATCGCCTACCGGCTGCTGGAGCCGGCGCTCGACGGGCCGGAGCCGGTGCGGCTGCTCTGCCACGAGGGCACGCTGGCCGATCTGCTGGCGCAGCTGGCGGTGCACCGGCTCGATCTGGTGATCGCCGACGAGGTGATGGCGCCGAACCTGAGCGTGAAGGCCTACAGCCACCCGCTCGGCACCACGGCGATGAGCTTCTTCGCCACGCCCGCGCTGAAGGCCACGCTGCATGGCCACTTTCCGCAGTGCCTGGACGGCGCGCCCATGCTGATCCAGGGCGCGGGGTCGGCGATGCGGCGCCGGCTGGACGGCTGGCTGGCCGACCTCGGCGTGCGCCCGCTGCGGGTCGGCGAGTTCGACGATGCGGCGCTGCTGAAGGCGTTCGGCTCGGAGGGCCGTGGCGTGTTCATGGCGCCGACCGTGCTGGAGAGGCAGACCTGCGCGCAGTACGGCGTGGAGGTGCTCGGGCGCTCGGAGTCGCTGGTGGAGGCGTTCTACGCGATCTCGGTCGAGCGGCGCATCACCCACCCTTGCGTGGCGGCGATCACCGAGGCGGCGCGGGGGCAGTTCCTGGCGCAACCCGGGATGTCAGCGCCAGTGCCGGCCGGTGGATTGCGTTAAAGTTTCCACGCATTTCTGCTCTTACTGCCACCGGAGGCCTTGGCCATGCACGTGATCATCCAGGACGACGAACTGCGCAGCTCGCAGCGCATGCTGCACATCATCTATGCGCTCCATGCGCTGGGCATCGGGCTGGGGGCCTTCGGCGCGGCGTCCATCATTGGCTCCTTCCTGTTCGGCTGGCCGTCGATCATCGCCGTGGTGCTGAGCTATCTGGAGCGCGACAAGGTCCGGGGCACCTGGCTGTCCTCGCATGTGGACTGGGTGATCCGGACCTTCTGGATCGCGCTGGTCTGGTCGTTGGCGGTGCTGCTGCTGTCGCTGCCGCTGATGCTGGTGCTGGTCGGCTTCGCGACGCTGCCGGTGGGGCTGTTCCTGCTCGGCGTGTGGGCCATCTACCGCATCGCGCGCGGCTGGCTGCGCCTGAAGGACGGGCAGCCGATGCCGGCGGAATGATCCTCAGGCCTCTGATCCTGCCTTGACCAGCGCCACCGCGTTGATGCAATACCGCAGCCCCGACGGCGCCGGCCCGTCCGGGAAGACATGGCCGAGGTGGGCATCGCAGACCGCGCAGGTGGTCTCGACCCGCTCCATCCCGTAGGACGTGTCGAGCTGGTACGCCACGACGGCCGGCTCGACCGGCTGCGTGAACGACGGCCAGCCGGTGCCGCTCTCGAACTTGACGCTGGCGTCGAACAGCGGCGTGTCGCAGCACACGCAGTGGTAGCGCGCCGGCTCGAAGCGGCTGCACATCTCGGAGCTGAACGGCCGCTCGGTGCCGTGGCGGCGGGTGACGTGGAACTGCTCGGGGGTGAGCCGGGCGCGCCATTCGGCCTCGCTGCGCTCGACGCGGTGTGACGGCGCGAGGTTGTGGCCACGGCCCCGGCGCAACACCTCGGCCCAGTCGATCAGGCACGCGGGCTCCGGCTGCCCGGCTTTCGGCAGGCGCCATTGCGGGCGCACCCAGTGGCAGGTGTAGCCGTCGGGGTAGCGCTGCAGATAGTCCTGGTGCTCCGGCTCGGCCTGCCAGAACGGCCCGGCGGGCGCGACCTCGGTGACGACCCGGCCGGGCCAGCGACCGGAAGCCTCGACCTCGGCGATGGTCTGGCGGATGGTGTCGAGCTGGGCCGTGCTGGTGTAGTACAGGCCGGAGCGGTAGGACGTGCCGCGGTCATTGCCCTGGCGGTTCGGCGTGGTCGGGTCGTGGATCTGGAAGAAGACTTCGAGCAGGTCGCGGTAGGACAGCCGCGCCGGGTCGAACACCACCTCGATCGCCTCGGCGTGCGTGCCGTGGTCGCGGTAGGTGGCGTTCGGCACATCGCCGCCGCTGTAGCCGACGCGGGTGGCGAGCACGCCGGGCAGGTCGCGGATCAGCTCCTGCATGCCCCAGAAGCAGCCGCCGGCGAGGATGGCGGTTTCGGTGGAGGTGGAGGTGGAAGTGGAGATGGATGCCGATGGGGTCGTCGTCATGGTGCGTGCTCCTTGTCGGGCCGGTGCAGCCCGCTGGACAGGAGGTTAACGGCAGACGGTCGGCGACACCGCAGACGGGGCATGGCCCGCGTCGGGCAATTCATGGCGCATCGGCAGCCCCTCCATGTCGCCGACCACCTGCAGCGCCCGCGCGGCGATCCAGTTCGCCCTGCGCAGCGCCTCGGGCCAGGAGCGGCCTTCGAGCCGGGCGCTGATGATGCCGACCGCGAAGGCATCGCCCGCGCCGACGGTGTCCACGATGACCGGGACGACCTCGCCGGGGACGTGCAGCGACTCGCCCTCGGCCGTGCAGACATGCGCCCCTTCGGCGCCGAGCTTGACGACCACGGCCCGGGCGCCGCGCGCCAGATAGAAGTCGGCGATGGCCTCGGGCGTGTCGCGGCCGGTGAGCAGGCGGCCTTCCTCGATGCCGGGCAGCACCCAGTCGGCGTGGACGGCCAGCGCGTTGAGCGTGTCGCGCATCGTCGCGGTGTCGGGCCACAGGCTCGGGCGCAGGTTGGGGTCGAACGAGACGCTGCGCCCGCTGCTGCGGAAACTGCGCATCGCCAGCGCGACGAGTTCACAGGCGGCCGGCGACAGCGCGGGCGTGATGCCGGTGGCGTGGACATGCCGGGCCTGCAGCGCCCAGGCGGCGTCGAACTGCTGCGGGCCGAGCTGGCTGGCGGCGGAGCCTCGGCGGTAGTACTCGATCACCGGGTCGCGGCCCTCGGTGCTGCGGGCCTTCAGCATGAAGCCGGTCGAGCGCGTCGGGTCGGTCTCCACCCGCGAGGTGTCGATGCCTTCGGCTTCGATCGAGGCCCGCACATAGTCGCCGAACGAATCCGCGCCCAGCCGGCTGATCCACGCCACGCGCAGTCCGAGCCGCGCCAGCCCGATCGCGACGTTGGTGTCGGCGCCGGCCAGCCGCTTGCTGAACTGCTGCGCCTGCGCGAGCGGCCCGGGCGCGTCCGCGACCAGCAGGGCCATCGTCTCGCCGATGGACAGGACATCGAAAGCCGGTGCACTCATGCGCAGTCTCCCGACCAGCCCAGCGGTGCAGCGTGGCGCGGTGCGGTGCCGGTCACGTGCGACTGCCCGCCTGCGTCGGCCGGTACGGCAGCTCCAGCCGGTAGGCCAGCGCGATGAACAGGCTCTGCGCCAGCCCCATCGTCGCGGTCAGCGAGCGGAAGCCGAAGGTGGCGCTGTCCTGCACGATCAGTGTCACCGCCGCCTCGCGCGCCAGCGGGCTCATGCGGCTGTCGGTGATCGCGATCAGGCGCGCGCCGCGCTGCACGGCGGCCTGCGCCATGCCGACCGTTTCCTCCGCATAGGGCGCGAACGAGATCGCGATCATCACGTCGCCCGCGCGCACCGAGCGCATCTGGCCCTCGTGCATGCTGCCCATCGCGGTGACCAGGCCGATGCGCTTGTCGGTGTGCTGCAGCGCGTAGTCGAGGTAGACCGCCACCGGGAACGAACGGCGCGAACCCATGATCCAGACCGCCTGCGTGTCGGCCAGCAGGTCGACCGCCTGTCCGAACGCCGCTGCGTCGAGCGTGTTCTGCAGCTCCTGCATGCCCGCCAGACTGCCACCGAGAAACTCGTGGGCGATCTGGGCAGCGTCGAGGTTGGGGGCGCCGGACTCGATCACGTCGCGGATGCGGGCGCTGTAGTTGCGGCCCGGGGCGATCTGCTGCGACAGGCCGTCGCGGAAGATGCGCTGCAGTTCGGTGAAGCCCGAGAACCCGAAGTGCTTGGCGAAACGCACCACCGCCGAAGGCTGCACGCCGCAGTGGGCCGCGACATCCTGGATGCCTTCGAGGCCGAGGTGGTCGCGGTGCTGCTCGACGTAGCGGCCGATCAGCTTGAGCTGGCGGCTGAGGGACTCGTAGTCGTCGGAAATCCGCTTGAGCAGCAGATCCACCGTCATTCTGGGTTCATTCGCGTTCATTGGAGGCCATTCTAGGCAGCCCGGCCACGCCAGGGCGTTCGGGTATCCCTGGGCAAGGAACACCGCGACCGTACACTGCCCCGTTGCCAGACGAGACCACCCCATGACCCTCACCTACCGACTCGCCGTCCCGGAAGATGCCCCCGCCTGCGTCGATCTGCGCGGACGAACCCGCGAGAACTCGTTTTCCGTGGCGCAACTGGCCGCCATCGGCGTGACGCTGGACTCGTGGCGGGGCGGCATCGCCGACGGCTCGCTGCCGGGCCATGTCTGCCTGGCGGAGGGCGCGCTGGTCGGCTACTGCTTCGGTGCGCCAGAGACGGGCGAGATCGTGGTGCTCGCCTTGCTGCCGGCATGGGAAGGGCAAGGCATCGGGCGGACGCTGCTCGACCTGATGGTCGCTGACCTGCGGGCGCGTGGGTTCGAGCGGCTGTTCCTGGGCTGCTCGGCCGATCCGCGGGTGCGCTCGCACGGGTTCTACCGCCACCTCGGCTGGCGCTCGACCGGCACGGTGGACGCGGCCGGCGACGAAGTGCTGGAGCTTCTCTGCCCGAAAGGATGACCACCATGGCCCGCAACACCGAAATCAAGGCCCGCGTCCCGGATCTCGACGCCCTCGCCCACCGCGTCGCCCCGCTGGCCACCGAGGGACCGATCGCCATCGCGCAGGACGACACCTTCTTCGCCTGCCCGAACGGCCGGCTCAAGCTGCGCGACTTCGGCGACGGGCGTGGCGAGCTGATCTTCTACCAGCGCGCCGACCAGACCGGCCCGAAGACCTCGTTCTACCGCATCACCACGACCGCCGAGCCCGACCGGCTGCGCGAGGTGCTGACACTCGCCCACGGCCAGACCGGGCGTGTCATCAAGCGGCGCACGCTCTGGCTCGTCGGCCGCACGCGGGTGCATCTGGACCGTGTCGAGGGGCTGGGCACGTTCATGGAGCTGGAGGTCGTGCTGCGCGAGGACGAGCCTGCCGACGTGGGCGAGCGCGAGGCCCGGGGGTTGATGGCGGCGCTGGGCATTCCGGCGGAGGCGCTGATCGACGGCGCCTACGTGGACCTGCTGCGCGCGCTCAGCCCGCGCTGACGGGCAGCCGGTCGGTCAGCGCCTGCCAGTGGCGCAGGTCCGGCGGCGTGGCCTCACCCGGATCGACCCGCAGCAGACCCGCATCGGCATCCCAGCGCAGACCGCTGTGCAACGCGACCGGGGCGCCGGTCAGCGGATGTGCGAACACCATCGACTGCGCATGCAGCCAGAGGCGGTGGTGTCCGAGCCGTTCCGGCGCCGCCCACCAGCGGTTCAGCGGGCCTTTGCCGTGGTTGGCGTCACCGAGGATCGGGTGCGCGAGGTGCTTGAGGTGGCGGCGGATCTGGTGGCGGCGGCCGGTGAAGGGTCGGGCCTCGACGAGTGACGCGCGCGTGGTGGGAAACCGCGGGTCCACGGCCTCGGCCAGCTCGAACCGCGCCAGCCGCCGGAACGCGGTCTGCGCTGGTTGTGCGGGCGCGTCGGGCGGCGCGTCATCCGGGCGCAGCGCGTGATCGACCTCGGCCTCGACCGGCGCCCAGCCGCGCACCAGCGCCAGGTAAAGCTTCTCGACTGCATGGCGGGTGAAGACCTCGCCCATCGCCCGCGCCGCGTCGGCGTGCAGCGCCAGCAGCAGCACGCCGCAGGTGCCCTTGTCGAGCCGGTGCACGGGAAACACCCGCTGCCCGCCGAGCTGGTCGCGCAGCGTCTGCACGATGAAACGCGTCTCGCCCGCGTCGAGTCCGGTGCGGTGGACGAGCCAGCCGGCGGGTTTGTGGATCGCGATCAGGTGCTCGTCGCGCCAGAGCTGGGTCAGCGGTGTCATGTCACCGGGGACTCTACGCCAGCTTCAGCGCGGCACCAGGAAGGTGCTGTGCCCGCGGACCTCGCGCACAGGTTGGTCCGGCTGTGTCACCTCGACCACGAAATCCACCGGCAGCGCACGCCCGACCTCCGCCACTGCCCGCTCGGCCGGCAGGCGCACGCTCACCGCCATCGCGCCCGTGTCAGCCGCCGCCAGCGCTACGGTCTGCGACGACTCGACCTCCAGCGCTCTGCCCTCGGCATCGCGCACCGTCAGATGCCCCGTCATCGGCGCCCCGGTGGCGTTCATCAGCTTGAGGCGGTAGACGTTCTCGACCGCGCCGCTCTCCGTCGGCCGGGCCATCACGCCGCGGTCACGCAGGATGTCGAAGCGCAGGGGATCGCGCACCCGCAGTCCCTCGCCCATCGCCGCGACCGTCACGCCCAGCAACACCGCATAGACCACGGCACGCGGTCGCCACCAGCGCTTCAGCAGACCCGACGGCTGGGCCACGCCATCGCGGTCGGCGAAGCGGATCAGGCCCCGGGGTTGCCCGATCCGGTCCATCACCTGGTCACAGGCGTCGATGCAGACACCGCAGCCGATGCACTCGTACTGCAGGCCGTCGCGGATGTCGATGCCCACCGGGCAGACCTGCACACACAGCGTGCAGTCGATGCAGGCACCACTCGCCCGCCCGGCCTCGACCGCCTCCCGCTGGCGACGCGGCTCGCCCCGGGCAGCGTCGTAGCCCACCACCAGCGAGTGCGCATCCATCAGAGAGCCCTGGAAACGGGCATACGGGCACATGTGCAGGCAGACCTTCTCGCGCAGCCACCCGGCGTTGCCCAAAGTGGCCAGCGCGTAGAAGAGTATCCAGAAGAGCTCCCAGGGGCCGATCGTGCCGGCGGGCACGGATCCGGCCAGTTCACGGATCGGGTTGACATCCTCCCCGCCCTAAAGGACGGGGATTCCGGCGGGCACGACCGCTTGCGCGGCCGAGCCTTCGGCGGGTTCCTGCTTCCTCGCGGCTGCGTGTCGTCCCCTCACGGGTCTGGCGCGTCTGACCTCCGCTCCACAGGCTTCGGGCCTTGCGACCCAGACCGCGTGTCCCGCGGCCAATATGTTCTTCGCGGCGTTCAGGTCCGCGTTCTCGCTGTGCCCGCACGCTTCGCACGCGAAGCGGGCTTGCGTCGGCCGGTTCTCTCTGGCGGTGTGCCCGCAGGCGCTGCACCGCTGGCTCGTGTACGCCGGGTCCACTGGCACCACTGCACCACCTCGGGCCGCGGTCTTGTATTCCAGTTGTCGCCGTGCCTCGCCCCACGCCTGATCCAGGATCGAGCGATTCAGTCCCGCCTTCTGCCGCAGCTTCTTTCCTGGTGCGGTGGCCGTGCCCTTGGCGCTGGCGCTCATCGCCGCCACCTTCAGATCCTCGATCGCGATCACCGGATGCTCGTTCGCCCACCGCGTCGTCAGCTTGTGCAGCCAGTCGCTGCGCTGCGCCACGATCCGCGCATGCACCCTGCCCAGTCGGTCGATCGCCTTGCGCCGGTTCTTCGACCCCTTCACCTTGCGCGACACCGATCGCTGCACGCGCTTCAGGTACTTCTGCTGCCGCTTCAACGCATTCAGCGGCGCCACGCACTCCCCGTCTGTCGTCGCGGCGAACAGCGTCACCCCGAAATCGATCCCCAGCGTCGGCACCAGCCCCGCCGCCGGGATCACGTCAGCTTGTTCAACTTGGATCGACACGAACCAGCGGCCCCGCTCCTGTGTCAGCGTCCAGTTCCGCACCTCTCCCTGCACAGGCTGCGACTGGCGCATCCGCACCCAGCCGAGTTTCGGTGGCTTCAGGCGCTGGTTGTCCAGGTCGAGCTTGCAGTCCGAGGCTTTCGGGAACCGCAGTCCGGCATCTTGGCCTCGCCCGCGAAACCGGGGATAGCCGCCCTGGCCCTCGAAGAAGCGCCGGTAGCTCGCCTCCAGTCGCTTCAGCGTTTGCTGCTGCGCCTGCACCGGCGTTTCAGCCAGCCACGCCGTGTCCGGGTCGTTGCGCCACACTGTCAGCCAGCGGCACATCACCGCGTAACCCGAGAACTTCTCGCCCGCCGCCCTCAGCCGCTGCTGTTCGCCGATGGCCCGGTTCCACACCCAGCGGCACGCGCCAGCGAACCGGCGCAAGGCGTGCGCAGTGCCGGGCTTGGGGCGCAACTGGAAGCGGAAGGCTCGAATGGACATGATCGATACTGTATACAAAGCCAGTCAACCATGCCACAGGAAACTCATCCACCAAGCCAACGGCTCGCTGCGCGAGCCTGCGCTCTACCTCCCCGCCCTGAAGGACGGGGCTTCTCGCGCTTTCTGGTGAGACCGCCGCAGCTCGGCGGTAGCATGCGGGCATGA
>OFSF01000760.1_pt1 | contig 12085 bp, 9 predicted proteins | sample 1543271 | NCBI WGS metagenome assembly OFSF01 (sample SAMN07774227, study PRJEB24372) | wastewater metagenome | isolation source: Exp Tend VB 100WW | collected 2016-02
ACGGTGGTCGACCCCAAGAATTTCGACGAAAAAAGCTTTGTCGACATCCATTCCGATGTCTGCATCATTCCCCCCAACAGCTTTGCCTTGGCCCGCACCCTGGAATATTTCCGCATTCCCCGCAATGTGCTCACCATTTGCCTGGGTAAAAGCACCTATGCCCGGTGCGGGATTATTGTGAACGTCACCCCCTTCGAACCCGAATGGGAAGGCTATGTCACCCTTGAATTCAGCAACACCACCCCCCTGCCAGCCAAGATTTACGCCGGAGAGGGCTGTGCCCAGGTGCTTTTCTTTGAAAGCGACGAAGTTTGCGAGACCAGCTACAAAGATCGGGGTGGAAAATACCAGGGCCAGGTGGGTGTCACATTGCCTAAGACCTAAAGTGCGACAATAGCGGGTTAATGACCGACTCTTTTTCAAATCTATCGCTGGCTGAACCGCTGGCACGTGCCGTAGCCGAAATGGGCTACGAATCCATGACCCCCATTCAAGCGCAGGCCATTCCTGTGGTTTTGACTGGAAAAGACGTGATGGGCGCTGCGCAAACAGGTACCGGTAAAACCGCTGCTTTTTCGTTGCCGCTGCTCCAACGCCTTTTGAAGCACGAAAACACTTCAACATCGCCCGCTCGCCATCCTGTGCGCGCCTTGGTCCTGTTGCCAACACGAGAGTTGGCCGATCAGGTGGCGCAGCAAATCAAGCTGTATGCCAAGTACACCCAAATGCGCTGCGCGGTGGTTTTTGGCGGCATGGACATGAAGCCGCAAACCCTTGAGCTCAAACGAGGCGTCGAAATTCTGGTGGCCACACCAGGGCGCTTGCTCGATCACATCGAGGCCAAAAACGCGGTGCTCAACCAAGTGGAATATGTGGTGCTAGACGAAGCCGACCGCATGCTCGACATTGGCTTCTTGCCAGACCTGCAACGCATTTTGAGTTTCTTGCCTAAGCAGCGCACCACGCTGTTGTTCTCGGCCACTTTCTCGCCTGAAATCAAGCGCTTGGCGGGCAGCTATTTACAAGATCCCATCACCATTGAAGTGGCGCGTCCCAACGAAACAGCCTCCACGGTGGAGCAACGTTTTTACAGTGCGCAAGATGACGACAAGCGCAGGGTTGTGAAAGCCGTTTTAAACGAGCGCGGCATCAAGCAAGCCTTCATTTTTGTTAACAGCAAACTAGGTTGTGGCCGATTGGCGCGCTCGCTTGAGCGCGAAGGTCTGGTCACCGCTGCCTTGCATGGCGACAAGACCCAAGACGAACGCCTCAAAGCGCTTGAGGCTTTCAAAAAAGGCGAAGTCGATTTACTGGTCTGCACCGATGTGGCCGCCCGCGGACTTGACATCAAAGATGTGCCTGCTGTGTTTAACTTTGATGTGCCCTTCAATGCTGAAGATTACGTGCACCGCATTGGTCGCACAGGCCGCGCTGGCGCCTCTGGCCTGGCTGTGACCTTGGTCTCACCCTCCGACATGCGTTTGGTAGCTGACATTGAAAAGCTCATCAAAACCAAACTTCAAGTCGAAAACTACCCCTTGGATGAAGACCGTTCGCGAGGCAATGTCAGCGAGGGTAGACGGGAAGAGCGACGCGACGATCGCCGAGAAGAGAGAAGACCCGAGCGTGGCTTTGAGCGGCGCCGTGAAGAAGAGGCCCCTCGCGACCGACGCAGCAGCTTCAGGCCCGCGCAAGTGTCCAGAGACCCCTTCTTTGAGAAGCCCTACGAGGCTCCTAGCTTAGAGCAAGCTGCAGCGGCATCTTGGGAAGCATCACCCAAAACGACCGCTTCCCGCACGGGCATTTCTGCCAACATCAAGCCTAAGCGCAAGGTGGCGGCTTTGTTCAAGTCTGGCGAATAAAGCAAAGCACCGGGTTTCATAGAAATCCGTGAATTTGTCGGTTGAGTTAAGGCCCGACACAAATTTGAATTCCCCTGTCAAAATAGCGGGATGAAAATCAAGACCCCCGCCGCACTCGCCGTTTTGTCACTCATTTCACCATGGGGCTTGGCACAGACGGCGCCACCTGCCAATGCGCCTGTTCAAGACATGGGCCGCGTCGAAATCAAAAGCAACCGCGACAACACCATGGAAGAGCGCCGGCAGTCCACGGCAGCCAAAATTGTGATTGGTCGGGAAGAGCTCGACAAACAAGGTGATGGCACCTTGGGTGAAGTTTTGAAGCGCTTGCCCGGTGTCACCATTCAAGGCGCACCAGGCCGCGGTGGCGCCATCCGCATGCGAGGTTTAGGCGGTGGTTACACCCAGATCCTTTTGGACGGGCAACGCGTGCCACCCGGCTTTTCCGTAGAGTCCCTGACACCCGAGATGGTGGAGAAAGTCGAAATCATGCGTGCGCCAACGGCTGAGACAGGCGCGCGGGCTATTGCTGGCACCATCAACATCATTTTGCGCGAAGGCCAGCGCGCCAACCCCGATGATTTGAAGGTCGGTGGGGCCTTTGAAAACGGTCACCGTTCAGAAGGTTTGAACTGGGTTCGCAACCTCAAGTCCGAGGCGCTGAATGGAACCCTGACAGTCTCTGCCATGAACTCATGGCGTCCTGAAGACGTCACAACGCTGACCGATGCCAGCGTCGATGCGGAAGGCCGCATGCCCGCTTTGTCTTCGCAACGCGAACGTCATAACGTGAGCTTGGGACACCGCCAAGGTATGAATGCCAATGCCAGACTGATGTGGCGCGGTGAACAAGGCAAAGCGCTCATCTTGATGCCCTTCATGGTGTATTCAGAGTACAGCAGTGCGGGGCGTATTGATCTGACTGAAAACAAGTCTATCAATGGCATTCAACAGCCTGTTGCGTCCGATGCGGCCAATACCACCAACAACAGCCGCTTTGTGATGACGCGCTTGAATGGTCAATGGAACCAGCGCTTCTCGGCAGACAACAGATTTGAATTTAAGTTTGGTTTGGGTGAATCGCATTTTAAAAACCGATTTAACCAAGTCGCCTTGGGATCGACGGGCTTGCTCAACACCTTGGAAGAATCGCAAAGCTACAAAGATTTGTCGCAATCTTGGAATGGCAAACTCACGCACGTTGCTGCCAACGGTCACCAGTATGTCAGTGGTCTTGAATTGGAGGGCGTGCGCAGAACGGAAGAGTCTATTGCCGAGGTTTCTGATGATGCTGGCAACATGCGCGCACGCACGCAACGCTGGGCCATTTACACGCAAGACGAATGGACCATCAACCCCAATTGGAGTGCGCATGCTGGCATTCGCTATGAAAGTATTCTGACCGAAGGCAACAATGAAGAGGGTGAGAAGCGCAACAAGAGTGGTGTCCTAACGCCCCTGTTGCATGCTGTTTGGAAACCCATTCCACAAAGCCGCGATCAAGTGCGCATGAGCCTCACACGCAGTTACAAAACACCCACCTTGTTGAATTTGGTTGCCAGAACTGCATTGTCACGCGAAGCCAACAGCCCAACACGCCCCGATCGAATTGGCAATCCTGGCTTGAAGCCTGAATTGGCAACGGGCATTGACATTGCAGTCGAGCGCTATTTGGCAGAGGGCGGCGTCTTAAGCGCCAATGTGTTCAGACGCAACATCAGCGATTTAATTCGCTACGTCACCAGCGAGCGTTATGACACGGTCTGGGCGCCAGGTCAGCGTCGATTTGTTTCCAGCCCTCAAAATGTGGGTGATGCCATCACTCAGGGCATTGAGTTAGAAGCCAAGTTCAGGTTGAACCAGGTCTGGTCAGATGCACCTCCCGTCGACGTTCGAAGTAACTTGAGTTTCTTTGACTCGAAAGTGTTGGATGTCATGGGACCTAACAATCGCTTGGACCAGCAACCTAAGATGACCGCCAACTTGGGGGCTGACTACCGCATCCGTGCCATTCCCCTTACCCTGGGCGGCAATGTCAATATGAACCCCGACTACACCACCCGTCGCACAGAACAGCAATGGGCTTACCAAGGTTCCAAACGGGTTGTTGATGTGTATGGTCTTTGGCGGTTTTCACCCGCTACAGCTTTGCGCGTCACGGTTAGCAATCTCACCCCCCGTGATTACCTGACAGGCTCAACCTACATTGGCAATGGCTTCTCAGAAACGTCGAACACCAACACGCGCAATTGGCAAAATGTGCAGGTGCGATTGGAAATGAAAATTTAAAGGACGATGGCCATGAAAACCCACAGTGCAGCTTGGTACGACAGCATGTACAACAACCGCGCCTTGGTGCCAGACCATGCAGCGCATTTTGCAGATTGGTCTAAGACTTCTGCTGACGCGCGTGCTGCCTTGAAATGCACGCTCAACATTGCCTACGGCGATGGCCCCAACGAAAGCTTGGACATCTTTCCAGCCAGCAAGCCCAATGCGCCCGTGGTGGTTTTTATTCATGGCGGCTATTGGCGCAGCCTTGACAAAGCAGACCACTCTTATGTGGCGCCGCCTTTGCATGACATGGGCGCATGTGTGGTGGTGGTGAACTACGCTTTGTGTCCTGGCACAGCCGAATTGCCTGTCACCATTCCGGACATTGCACATCAGATGGTCAAGGCTATGGCCTGGACCTGGCAGAACATTGCACACCATGGCGGCAACCCAAAGAATGTGACAGTGGCAGGACATTCAGCGGGCGGGCATCTGGCCGCTATGCTGCTGGCTTGCGATTGGAAACAAGTTGACCCAAGCATCCCCGCACATTGGATTCAAAAGGCACTGTCTATTTCTGGTTTGTACGACCTCACACCGTTGCGCAAAACACCTTACCTTCAAGACTCACTGAGGCTCACAGCCAAGCACGCGCGCATGGCCAGTCCAGCTTTGTGGCCAAGGCCCCGAAAGGGCGTTTTGTACACGGTGGCGGGTGGTGATGAAAGCCCAGAATTTTTGCGCCACAACCGCTTGATTCACCAAGTCTGGGGCTCGCGTGCTGTGCCTGTTTGCGAAGAGTTGGCGGGCCTCAATCACTTCAGCATCGTGACCGATCTGACAAAAAAAGGCACTCGATTGAGTGCCTTAACGAAAGCCTTGTTAGACCTTTGATCTGCTGCGCTGCCATGCCGACCAAATGGGTGGCAGCAACAAGCAAATGACCACCACGCTGAGCAAAGTGAAAGACATGGGCCGATCCCAAAACACACGCCAGTGACCTTCGCCGATAGACAAAGCATTGCGCATTTGTGCCTCGGCCAGTGGCCCCAAGATCATGCCCACGATGACGGGTGCCACTGGAAAATCGTAGCGTCGCATGATCGTTCCAAGCAGCCCTAAACCATACATGAGGAACAAGTCAAAGCTGCTTTGGCGCATGCCATAAACACCCACCGTGGCAAAAATCAAAATGCCGGCATAAAGCTGTGGCTTTGGAATTTGCAACAACTTGACCCACAAGCCCACCAGCGGCAAATTCAAAACCAGCAACATCACGTTGCCTATGTAGAGCGAGGCAATCAAAGCCCACACCAAGCTGGAAGAGTTTTGGAACAACTGCGGACCCGCTTGGATGCCATAGTTTTGCAATGCTGACAACAAAATGGCGGCCGTGACAGAAGTCGGAATGCCCAGTGTCAACAAGGGCACCAAGGTAGCTGTCACCGCAGCGTTGTTGGCAGCTTCTGGGCCAGCCACACCCTCAATGGCGCCTGTTGTGCCAAACTCTTCTTGGTGCTTGGAGAGTTTTTTCTCGGTGGCATAACTTAAGAAAGTAGGGATCTCGGAGCCACCTGCTGGAATGGTGCCAAATGGAAAACCAATGGCCGTTCCGCGAAGCCATGCTGGCCAAGACCTGCGCCACTCCAAAGGCGTCATTTGGGCCTTGGTGAGGCGGTTCATGTCGGCGCTGCTTTTGCCTTCATAGAGGGCGTTGTACATGACCTCTGATACAGCAAACAGACCGACTGCAATCAGCACCGTTTCAATGCCGTCCATGAATTCAGGAATGTTGCCGGTGTAACGAACTTGTCCCGAAATTTGGTCCATGCCTACCAAGCCCAAGGCCAAGCCAATGAACAAAGCGGAAAGGCCGCGAACGGTGCTTTGACCCAATACAGCACTGACTGTGATGAAGGCCAACACCATCATGCAAAAGTACTCTGGGGGGCCCAACTTCACTGCAAATTCAGCCACCACGGGGGCAAACAAGGTGACCAAGATGGTGGCCAAAGTGCCGGCCACAAAAGACCCAATGGCTGCAGTAGCCAATGCCGATCCTGCGCGGCCATTCTTGGCCATCTTGAAACCTTCAAGTGCGGTGACCATGGTGCCAGTTTCACCAGGGGTATTGAGCAAAATGGAAGTGGTCGAGCCGCCATACATGGCGCCGTAATAAATGCCGGCAAAGAAAATCATGGAAGCTGTGGGTTCGACTTGCGCTGTGATGGGCAAGAGCATGGCCACGGTGACAGCAGGGCCCAAGCCAGGCAGCACGCCAATGGCGGTGCCCAAAGCGCAGCCCACAAAGGCCCAGAGTAAATTAATGGGGGTTCCGGCTGTTGCAAAACCAGAGAGCAGATTGTTCCAAGTATCTAACATGAGTTGCTTTCAACTTGGGCTTAAAGCCAAGAGGTGCCGGTTAAGTTGGGCAAATTGATGGCCAAGAACTTGGTGAACAACCAAAAAACAGGTGCTGCAATGAGGAAGCCCAAAACACAATCTTTCAGTGTTTGCGAAATGTTGCCAGCAGGGTCGCCTTGTGAAATTCGAAGACCCCTGACAGCCAAAATAAAACAGATGGCGCAACTCACCACAAACCCAGCCACATTGATCAGTGCAGCATTGGCCAAAATGCCAGCCGAGACCCATGCGAATGCGTGCCAATCGGCTTTCTCTGCACCACTGGCCTCTGGCATGTTGCGATAACCGCCCGACATAGATTCCCAAATTAGCCAAGCAGAGCAAGCAGCCAGAAAGACCGCCACCACCCACGGCAAGAAATTGGGCCCAACGCCAGCGTAGCCCGCTTCAGAAGAGATGCTGGTGGCGCCCCACATCATGAGCAAAGACAGCACCAAGCCGAAGAGGCCAATGGCAATTTGTGGTGGGGATGCGGGTTGGGGCTGCGACATGCATTGTCCTTTTGTCAAAAATTCTGGGTCCCTCAGGACCCAGAAAAAGAGGCTGTTGAAAGAAATCAATCAGCCAAGATTCACCATGGGTGAATGCTTAGATCATGCCGGACTTGACCATGGTGGCACGCAAGCTTGCAAACTCACGATCGACAAAATCGTCGAATTCTGGGTTGGGCATCCAAGCGGGTGTCCAGTTGTTCTTTTCCAAAGACTCAGCCCAAGATTTTGATTTTGTGGCTTTGAGAACCATGTCGGTCAGGCCTTTGCGCTGTGCGGCTGTGAGGCCAGCAGGTGCATAAACACCGCGCCAGTTTCCAATCTCAATGTTGTAGCCTTGCTCGATCATGGTGGGGATGTTGATACCCTTCAAGCGCTTGCCCGATGTGACCGCAATGGGGCGCATTTTTCCAGTTTCAATGTATTGCTGGAATTCGCTGTAGCCGCTACCGCCCACAGTGACATTGCCGCCCAAAATGGCAGCAACAGCTTCGCCGCCGCCACGGAAAGGCACGTAGTTGATCTTGGCTGCATCAACACCCACTTCGCGCGCCAACATGGCTGCGGCAATGTGTTCAGTAGAACCGCGTGAACCGCCGCCCCACTTGACGCTGCCAGGATCCTTTTTCAACTGATCTACCACGTCCTTCATGGTTTTGAGAGGTGAGTTGGCGGGCACCACAAACACGTTGTACTCGCTGGTTAAGCGCGCAATGGGGGTGACTTTGTCAAGGCTGACTGGGGGCTTGCCTGTGATGATGCCGCCCAACATGACAGCGCCCATGACCATCAAGGAGTTGCCGTCGCCTTTGGTGGCGTTGGCGTATTGGGCGAGGCCAATGATGCCGGCAGCGCCGCCCTTGTTTTCGTAGGTGACCGAGCTGGCCACGCCAGAGTCTTGCAGGGCTTTGCCCAAAGCACGGCCCGTGGTGTCCCAGCCGCCACCTGGATTGGCTGGAATCATCATTTTGATGTTGGCGGCTGCCAATGAGGGCAGTGACAGGCTAGAACCTGCTGCCAAGGCCAAAACGGATTTGATGAACTGATCACGACGCATGGTGTCTCCTTTGAGTGCAAAATCGATAAGCGATCATCTACTCTTAAACTGTCATTTACCTGTCGAAAACCCTAGGGAAAGTACTGATCCATGCGCTTATTGTTGGTCGAAGACGACCCCTACTTGCAAGAGACCCTCGCTCGCAGCTTGTCGCGGCGCGGTATGCAAGTCAGTTGTGCAGCATCGGCCGCGCAGGCCTTGAGCTTGTGGAAAAGTGTGCGCCCCGATGTGGTGGTGCTGGATTTAACGCTGCCCGATGGCGATGGTTTGAATGTGGTGTCCCAAATCCGCAAAGAGGGCCTCACAACGCCCGTTCTGGTGTTGACCGCCAGAACCACAGTGGGCGATCGCGTGTTGGGCTTGAATTCGGGTGCCGACGATTACATGGCCAAGCCTTTTGATTTGGATGAACTGGAAGCCCGTGTCAATGCCCTTTACAGACGTGCACGCAGCAACCCAGCCACTTTAGATCAAAGAGAAGGCTCTGCCACGGCTCGCGCAGACCTTCACACAATTCAGTTGGGCGCCTTGACCTTAGATACCTTGAACGGTGCAGCTTATTTGAACCGTCAACCCATGGAGCTGACACCTCGCGAAGTGGCCATGCTGCAGGCTTTGATGTCGCAACCAGGTCAGGCGGTTTCCAAAGAGCGTTTGTTTGCAGCAGTGTTTCCACTTGAGTTGGACGTTCAATTTGAAGCCATCGAAGTGGTGGCTTATCGGCTTCGCAAAAAATTAACAGACACTGGCCTTGGCTTGGTGACTTTGCGTGGCTTGGGCTACTTATTGAAGGTCAACGCATGATGCTCGGTACGGCATCCAAAATGTCGATGCGCAGGCAATTGTTGTTGGGAATTTTGTTGCCCCTCTTGATCTTGGTGGGCATCAATGCATGGAGCCTTTATCAGGAAGCTTTGAACGCTTCTGACATTGCTTACGACAGAAGCTTGTTGGCTTCAGCCAAAACCATCAGTGAGCAACTCGATGTGGTGGGATATGACGACGATGCCCAGATCCGGGCCTTGGTGCCCTATGCTGCTACGGAGGCTTTTGAAACAGACAATCAAAGTCGCTTGTATTACAAAGTCTCACATTTGAATGGCACCATGGTTTTGGGTTTTGCAGAATTGCCCCAGTGGAAAGGACAAATTCCTGCCAAGCCCGCCTATGCTGCATTGGTTGATTTTTACAACGACACTTACCAAGGTGAAGAGATTCGTGTGGCCACCCTGTTGCAGCCCGTGGTGAGTGAAAAGGGACGTGCCATGGCTGTGATTCAAGTGGCTGAAACCTTGGAGCTGCGCCACACCTTGGCGCGTGAACTGTTGATCGGTACCCTTTGGCGACAAGCCTTGCTATTGGGCATCATTGCATTGGTTGTGGTGAGTGTGGTGCAACGCGCTACACAACCTGTGCGCAAGTTGTCTGAGCATTTGGAAAATCGATCTGAGCATGATTTAGCGCCCTTGGCTTACGACGCTGCACCCCAAGAAATTCAGCCTCTGATTTTGGCCACCAACCATGTGATGCAAAAGTTGCAATCTTTGTTGGCGCAGCAAAAAGGATTTGTTCGCGATGCAGCGCATCAACTCAGAACACCCCTGGCCGTCTTGAAACTTCAGGTGCAATCTGCGCAGCGTGGCGATACGCCCAACGAACAATCACTGCAAGACATTGCACTTACCATCGATCGTGCCACTCAGTTGATCAATCAAATGTTGGCGCTGGCCAAGGTGGAGCAACTGAATGCTTCTACCCAGCCTACATGGACAGATTTTTCGCTGGTCGCGCGCGAAGTAGCGCTTGAGTTAGCGCCTTTGATGGTCGTTAAGAATCTGGATTTTGAGATTGACACTGAGATCAGTGGTGTTCTTGCGCCCGACTGGATGCTGAGGGAACTTACTCGCAACCTGCTGTCCAATGCCATTCGCCACAGCCCGCAGGAAGGACGCTTGAAACTGGATTTGCGGCCGCATGCCGAAACAGTGAGGTTCAATTTGCGAGACGAAGGCCCTGGCCTGAGTGACGATCTGCAAAGACGTTTGTTCCAACCCTTTGCAACGGGCGATACACGTCAGGGAAGTGGCTTGGGTCTGTCTATCTGTTTGGGCATTGTGCAATCGCTTCAAGGTGAAATTAAATTGCGCAACGAACCCATGGCGGGTTCGGTCAGCGGCTTGAACTGCGAGGTGCAGTTCAAACGCGCAGACCCCAAGACAAGCTAAAAATTTACATCAACAGGTGTTCGCCTGCGTTGTCGCCGCCCAAAATCACGTAATTGACTTTGCGAATGTCCATGAGCTTTGTGCCACCAGAATAGCTGATCGAGCTTTGAGTGTCTTGTTCCATCTCGATCAGGGTGTTGGCCAAATGGCCTTTGATCGGCTCCAAAATGCGCTTGCCTTCAACGTGCTTGTATTCGCCCTTGTTGAAGTCTGAGGCCGAGCCGTAATACTCTTTGAACAGTTTCCCGTCCACCTCGACAGTGGCGCCAGGTGACTCTTCGTGACCGGCCAACATAGAGCCAATCATGATCATGGTGGCGCCAAAGCGAATGCTTTTGGCAATGTCGCCGTGCTCACGGATGCCGCCGTCGGCAATGATGGGCTTGGTGGCAACACGGGCACACCATTTAAGCGCTGACAACTGCCAGCCGCCTGTACCAAAACCCGTTTTGAGCTTGGTGATGCAAACCTTGCCAGGGCCAATGCCCACTTTGGTGGCATCAGCGCCCCAGTTTTCCAAATCAATGATGGCTTCAGGGGTGCCCACGTTGCCCGCGATGATGAAAGACTTGGGCAACTTTTCTTTTAAAGTTTGAATCATCTTGTGCACGCTCTCTGCATGACCGTGCGCAATGTCGATGGTGATGTATTCGGGCGTCAGGCCTTCGACCACCAATTTGTTGACTGTGTCGTAGTCGGGGCCTTTGACGCCCAGTGAAATAGACGCGAACAAGCCTTTGGCGTGCATTTCACGCACGAATTGAACATTGTCCAGATCGAAGCGGTGCATGACATAGAAGTAACCGTTTTGCGCCATCCAGGTGCAAATCTTTTCGTTCACCACCGTCTTCATGTTGGCCGGAACAACCGGCAGACGGAATTTGCGGCCGCCTAACTCAACACTGGTATCGCATTCAGATCGGCTTTCCACGCGGCATTTGCGGGGCAGCAACAAGATATTGTCGTAATCAAAAATTTCCATTTAACCAAGCTCCAAAAGGATCGTTGAAAGAACGAATGAGCGCTTGGCTTGGCCGGTTTTGAGTGCCTTTTTTTGGGCAAAAAAAACCGGGCGCAAGAATCTTGGGCCCGGTGGCTGATTCTACCCGTTTTGTTTTGAAATTTCAAAACAATGCGTCAGGAGTTTCTACAATTGGGGGATGTACGACCAAACGCCCCTATTGAGCAATCTGAACCCAGAGCAATTGAGGGCAGTCACGCTTCCCTCTGAATCGGCCCTCATTTTGGCGGGGGCAGGGTCTGGCAAAACCCGGGTATTAACCACCCGAATTGCTTGGTTATTACAAACCTCCCAGGTGGGATCGGGTGCTGTTTTGGCGGTGACCTTCACCAACAAGGCCGCCAAAGAGATGATGCTTCGGCTTCAGGCTATGTTGCCAGTGAATGTCAGGGGCATGTGGATCGGCACATTTCATGGCCTGTGCAACCGGTTTTTGCGGGCCCATTACAAAATGGCCAATCTGCCACAAACGTTTCAAATTTTGGACACGCAGGATCAGCTGTCGGCCATCAAGCGTTTGTGCAAACAGCACGGTGTCGACGATGAGCGTTTTCCACCCAAGCAATTGCAGTGGTTCATTGCCGGTTGCAAAGAAGACGGATTACGGCCCAAAGATGTGGATGTGCGCGACGATGAAACCCGCCGCAAAGTAGACATCTACCAGCTCTACGAAGACCAGTGCCAGCGCGAGGGCGTGGTGGACTTGGGTGAGTTGATGTTGCGCTCCTATG
>OFSF01000764.1_pt1 | contig 11993 bp, 8 predicted proteins | sample 1543271 | NCBI WGS metagenome assembly OFSF01 (sample SAMN07774227, study PRJEB24372) | wastewater metagenome | isolation source: Exp Tend VB 100WW | collected 2016-02
CTTCAACCCGGACCGCTACGACGGCGATGCCTCGCGCGAAGCGTTGAAGCAGGCCTACCTGCCGTTCGGCATGGGGCCGCGGGTGTGCATGGGGGCAGCCTTCGCGCTGCAGGAAGCCACGCTGATCCTGGCGCAACTCGTGCGCCACCACCGCCTGGAGGCCGTGCCCGGGCATGTGCCGCAGCCCGTCGGGCGGCTCACGATCCGCTCGGCCAATGGCGTGCGGCTGCGGCTGTTCCGGCGCACGGCATCCGCCGCCGAGGCCCTTGCATGAAGGAGCGGCTGGCGGGTTTCCTGCTGATGTGCGCCGTGGTTCCGATGGCGGTGTGCGGCTACCTGATGCTGGTGTGGATCGGCCTGTTCGGGCCGAACGCCCGCGGCCGCGCTGGGGTGCGGGCGCTGGACCACTTCGTCAATGCGACCGTGTTCAATGGCTACGCCTGGGAATCGATCTCCTCGCACGCCTGGCGCGAACGCGATCGACGCTGGGCGCAAGTGGTGATCCGCGTGACGGACCACTTCCAGCAGGACCACTGCCAGCGGGCGAACAAGCGCGAGCAGCCGGTGGTGGATCTGGTGCTGAAATCGCGCCTGGACCGGCAGACGATCGCCTGATGAACCCGCCAAGCACCAAAGCCGGCGCACCAGGCGATGCCGATCGGTCCAGACTCAAGCAGCGGTTGATCCACCGCTCGGCGGTCGCAGTGTCGGCATCTCGACCATCACCGGCTGGCCCGGCACCGTGCAGCCCTGGTCGCAACAACGGCCGGGCTGCCGGTTCTTCGTGATGGCGCGCGTCTCGTCATGCAGCACGCCCCGCTGCAGCAGCCGCTCGACCAGCTCGACCTTGCTGCCGACCGGATAGTTGCGCCAGATCTCCTGCTTCATCGCCGCCGGAGAGCCGCCGCCATGCAGGCTGATCACCGAGTACCAGCCGCCTTGGTAGGAGGCGGTCAGGTCCTCGATGAAGCGCGCGACCTCGATGCGCTTGTCGTAGGGCACGCTCGGGTTGGCGCGCAGCACCTCGGACAGCGTCGCCGCGGTGGCCGGGTTGTGGTCCTCGTCCGGGCCTGGCAGCGCGACGATCAGGCCCCCTGAGACCTCATGCGCGAGGCGGTGCATGTCGTAGATCTGGGTTGCGAGCAGCAGCTTGCCGATGTTGCTGAATACCGGCTCGGGCATGAAGTTGCCGTAGTAGGGGTCCTGCGTGCCGTAGACGCTCGCGGCCACGCCACAGGCGTAGAAGCCTTCGGTGATCTTGATCAGCTCGACCATCGGCTCGCGCAGATGGCTCGTCTCGCCGGGGTCGAAGCCGTTGGCCTCGCACATCAAGGCGCCCGCACCGATCAGCAGATCGCCAAAGCCGGCGCGCGCGGCAATGCAGCTGTGCCGGTGGTGGGTGGCGTAGCTGTACGTCAGGGTGCTGCTGTGCTCCCATTCGCCGGCATAGAACACACATTCCCAGGGCACGAAGACCTGGTCGAAGATGACGACGGCAGTCGACTGTCCGTACTTGCGCGAGAACAGCGCGCTGCCATGCTCGAGCTTCTCGCCTGGACGACCTGCGGGCCGCGCAACGATGGTGAGGCCGGGCGCGTCGACCGGGACCGCGCAGCACACCGCGAAGTCGGCATCCTCGGCGCCCATGTTGCGGCTCGGCATGACGAGCAGTTCGTGCATGTAGGGCGCGCCGGTGACGATGGCCTTGGTCCCGCTGATCACGATGCCCTTGCCGTTGCGCTCGACCACGTGGACGTAGGTGTCGGGGTTGGACTGCTGGTGGGGTCGCTTGCTGCGGTCGCCCTTGGCGTCGGTCATCGCGATGCCGAGCGAGAGATCTTCGTCCTGCACCCGTGCCAGGAAGTCGGCAAAGCGGGCGCGGTGCTCGGTCGTGCCTCTGGCATCGTCGATGCGCGCGCTGACCTGGGCCAGCCCGTTCAGCGCGTCGTGGGCCAGGTAGCGCTGGGCGCAGCCGGTCTCCTGGCACAGCAGGCGCACGGCCTCAAGCTTGTTGAGCAGGTCACCCGCCGACTCGTTGACATGCAGCATGCGGTTGACCACCTTGCCGCGGCTGGCCTGGGTGGCGAGTGCGACGGGGGCGAACTTCGGGTCACGCGCGAAGTCATAGGTGTAGGCAAGCGCGTTGACGCCGGGTGCGAGCGAGGGCTCGTCAGCGACCGACTCGACGCGGCGGCCATCGACATAGACGGTCGGCCTCCGACGGCGCAACGATTCGCGGTAGTCGCCGCCACTCATCAGCGTGGCGGGAGCGGTGGCAGCGGAACGTGGGGCATTCATCGGGCTTCTCCGTGTCGGACAAACAATTTGAACACCGCTCAATTTCCCGATCAAGGCTACATTGCGGCCATGTCCAAGTATGTCCAGATGGTCATCGTCCCCGACACCCGCAGTGCAGCGCGGGCTGACTGGTCACTGGCCGAGCGTCATGCAAAGGTGGCGGGATGCATGTGATCTCTGCCTCGAACAGCGTGCTGGTGCTGGTCGACTACCAGCAGCGGCTGATGCCCGCCATCCACCGTGGCGAGCAGGTCATCGCCGAGGCGGTGAGGCTGGCCGAAGCCGCGCGGGCACTCGGCCTTCGTGTGCTGGGCACGGAGCAGAATCCGGCCGGCCTCGGGCCGAACGTCGAGGCAATCCGTCAGCGCTGCGAACGCACGCTCGCAAAGACGCACTTCGATGCCTGCGAAGACGGGCTGCTGGACGCGATCGGCGATGTCGGCGAGGTGGTCATCGCCGGCTGCGAGGCCCATGTCTGTCTGCTGCAGACCACGCTCGGCCTGCTGCGCGCCGGCCGCCGCATCTGGGTGGTCGGTCCAGCCTGCGGTTCGCGCTCCAGCGTTGACCATGGACTGGCCATGGGGCGCTTGCAAGGGGCGGGCGCAGTCGTCGTCAGCCCTGAGATGGTGGCATTCGAGTGGCTGCAAGATTGCCAGCACGCAGCGTTCAAGCCGGTGCTGCAGATGTTCAAGCCCCGGATCGACTGAGTGCCGATCCGTCTGGCACCGAGCCGATCGCACGCAACCCGGACTGCTCGCAACGCAGAGGTTGGGCCAGGGAACGAAGGCGTAGCAACTGGGAACTGGCGCTCAGGCAAAGAAAAACGGGGCAGCCCATCTGGAGCTACCCCGTTGTTCTAGAACGAATGATTGGTGCGGCTGGCAGGATTCGAACCCACGACCCCTTGGTTCGTAGCCAAGTACTCTATCCAACTGAGCTACAGCCGCTCAAATTTCGCTGAGAGATGGATTATGGCGTGAACGGGGCACGCTTGGCAAGAGAACTCAGGAATTTTTTGCCGCTTCACGGTAGCAGCGGTGCGCGAGCTCTTCATCCCCCTCGACCTCGGCGATCTCGGCCAGCGCGCGCCAGGCCTTCATGCGCAGCACACCATCGGCATGCGGCGACTGGGCAGCCGATTCGAGCAGGCGGTGGGCCCGCCCCCAGAGCTGGCGCTCGGCCATCGCCTGACCGACCACGAAGGCGAGCTGGGGATCCTGCGGCAGCGACTCCACGCTGGACTCCAGCAAAGGCAGCCAGTCAGCAGGCAGTCCGGGCAGCACTTCGGAAAAGGCATCCAGCACATCGGCGCGCTCACGCTCGCCCAGCTGCGCGAGGTTCTCCCAATGCGGACGCAGCCAGCCGCGGGCATCGGACAGGGCCTCCAGCGCGCCGGCGCGTTTCGCAGCGCGCGCGGTGACATAGGGATCGCGGCGGTCAGCGCTCTCCAGTTGCAGCCAGGCGCGGCGGAGCTGGTCGGCGTCACGCGCCGAGTCGAGTGCCTCGACCGCCAGCGAGCGCAGCAATCCCTGCGCGGCAGCCGGCGTGAAACCTTGGTGCTTGGCCAGCAAGCGCGCCGTCTTGAGGGCCTCCAGCGGCTGACGGGCCAGCCGCGAAGCCTGCAGCTTGAGCCGCAGCGCGTGCGTGCGCCGGGCCACACCGGCGGGCAGCAGCGCCAGCTGGTCCAGCGCCCGGTCGGCATCGCGGTCATCGACAGCCCATTCGGCCGCCAGCAGCCGCGCGCCCTCGCCCACGGCCGAGCCACCTGGGAGATTGGCGATGAGCGCCTGCGCTTGCGAGAGCTGCTCGTTGCGGCGCGTCTGGTCCTGCAGGCGGTGCAGGCTGCTGGCCGCCACCAGATGCGCCAGCACGGCAAAGTCCGGCTCGATGCGCAGGTCCGGCGACTGCGCCTGGATCTCCAGCGCCTGCTGCGCCGCCTTGTGCGCGCGGCCGTAGCGGCCGGCGAACAGCAGCGAGAACGACTCGCGCAGCGCCTTCTGTGCGGCGTGTTCGCGCTGGCGGGTGCGCCAGGCCTTGGCCCGCTCGGGCAGACCGACCAGTGTCGACACCGCACCGATCACGACATAGCCCGCGCCGCCGAGCACCAGCATCATCAGCACGAAGACATTGATCGACACGTCGACCCGCCACGGCGTCCAGTAGATGGACACGAGACCGTCGTTGGCCCCGAGCGTGCTCGCCGCCAGCACGGCAACGGCAAAGATCAGCAGCAACCAGACCACTTGACGCATGCCGACCCCTTCAGCGCCCCGCCACGGCGGCAGCGGTCGCGGCGAGAGATTCGTCGGGCCGGGGGATGCCCACCAGGCGGCTCTGCGCCGTCACTGCGCGCAGCAGGTCCATGGCGATCTGGGTCCGGCGCGCGGTCCCGTCGAAATAGGTCTGCAGCGAACGCTGTGCGCTTTGCAGGTCGACCGTCGCCGATTCAGGCTGCCGCGACAGCAGCGACAGGCGCGCATTCAGCAGCCGCAGCTTCAGGTTCTCGCGCAGGAACACGCCCTGCTCGGGCGCCAGCAGCATGGCTTCGGGCCGGTCGATGCGGGTCACGCGCAGCAGGCTGCTGACTTCGTCCCAGACCAGCTGCACCGGCCGCTCCCAGTCCATGAGCCATTGCCGCCAGACCGGCAACTCGGCGCGGGTCGGCGCGGACGCTGCGGCCTGCTGGGCCTGCGCGCGCTGGGCGGTCACCACCGCACGCGCCGTGGTCGCCGACTGCGAGACCAGCGGCAGCTCGTCCGTCAGGCGCACGACCTCGTCGAGCTTGATCAGCAGCGAGCCGATGTCGGGCACCGCCACCGCGCGCACCCGGTCCAGATCGCGGGCGATGGCACGGCGCAGCGGCTCCAGCCGGGGCTGGCTGATGCGGGCCAGGCGCTCGTCGGCGCTGCGCAGCGCGGCCATCAGCGGCTCGGCGCTGCCGGTGATCGAGCTTTGCTGCACTGCGACGCGGATCGCGGCGTCGATGTCCGACACGGCGTTCTCGTCGCGCGAGCGGGACATGGACAGGATCAGGTCGTCGAGCTGGTCGCGCTGCAAGGACACCTCGGACACCCGTGCATCCATCAGCGCCACCTTGGCGGCAGCATCGCGGGCAATTTCCTCGGCCTGCTTGGCCAGCACACGCGCCTCGGAGGCCTGCTCGCTGCTGCCCTGCTGGCGCTTGACGAGTTCCATCTCCAGGGCATGCACGCGCTGCTGCGTTTCCCAGCCCATCCAGAGGCTGCCACCAGCGACGAGCGCCATCACCAGACCGACGGGCATGACCCACGACGGCAAGGCGACATGGGCCGGCGCTGCATGCACGATCATCGGCACGGCTGCGGCGGGCGGCGGCGCCACCGGAGGAGATGCCACGACCGGAACCTCCGGGGTCGGAGCAGAAGCGTCGGCGTTGGCGGGAGGGCCGGTGGGAGGAAGTGTTTGATCGTTCACAGGCGGTGCGGGTCGGAAGTGTGCAACCCGCTGCGCGGATTGTATCGACGGGGCATGACAGCCGTGCAACGCATCACAACTGCGGACACTTTCAGCACCAGCCCGCGGCCGTCTGCACCACGGCGGCCGGGTCGGGCACCACCGGCACCACCTGGCGGAAGCCGCAGCGCCGCGCCGTCTCGGCAATGCGCGGATGCGTGGCCAGCACGGGCACCGCCAGCACCGCCTCCCGCAACGCCGGATCGGCCGCGGGCGCCTCCGGTGCCAGCAGGTGGGCGATGCACTGCGAGCTGCTGAAGAGCCAGACGTGCCGCGCCGGCTGTGCCGCCACCTTGGCCAGCGTGTCGGCCAGCGCACCCGGCCACACGGGCGGTCCGCGCCGATAGGCAGCCAGACAGGACACCGACGCGCCAGCGCGGGCCAGCGTGTCGGCCAGCCAGTCCCGGCCGTCCTCGCCCCGCACGACCAGCACGGACTGCCCGGTCCAGTCGCGTGCGGCCAGCGCATGGGTCCACAGCGATTCAGCGTCGAAGGTCGCCGCATCCATCGGTGGCGACACGATGCAGGCCGCGTCCACACCCTGCGCCCGGAGCGCCGCCACGGTGCCCGGCCCGGTGGCGCCCGCCAGTGTCGCGTCCGGCCAACGCAGACCGCCCGGCCGCGCCGCGAAGAAGGCCAGCACCGCATTCGGGCTGACGAACATCACCAGCCGGTGCCGGGCCAGTTCCACCCAGGTGTGCGCCACGTCCGCGTCGAAGGCAGCCGCCCGTTCGATGCGCATCAGCGGCAAGGCGCAGGCCGCCTGACCCAGCGCCTGCAGGCGCGCGACCCAGTCGTCCGCCTGCGGCTGCGGCCGGGTCACGACCACCGTGACGGTCATGGGGTCAGGCCGCCGCCAGCGCTTCGGCCGCGGCCAGATAGGCCATCCCGCCACCGTCGCGCAGCAGTTGCGCGACCGACAGGCCCAGCGCCTCGGCACCGGCCACATCGGTCACCGCGCCGTCGACCTGCGCCATCAGCAGCGGCTGCGCGGCATCTGTCGGGTGGCCGAGACGGGCTTCCAGCACCATCGTCGCGCCGCGCCAGGTCACGTGCGCGGCCAGCGGCATGCTGCAACTGCCGCCCAGCGCACGCGACACGGCCCGCTCGGCGTGCACCGCCAGCCAGGTCGGCGTGTCGATCAGCGTCGCCAGCGCCTCACGCAGCGCCACGTGGTCGGTGCGCACCTCGATGCCGAGCGCGCCCTGCCCCGCCGCCGGCAGCATCACCTGCGGGTCGATCACCGCCCGGATGCGCGACGCCAGCCCGAGCCGCTTCAGCCCCGCCGCCGCCAGCACGATGCCGTCGTACTGGCCCTCATCCAGCTTGCGCAGCCGCGTGTCGAGGTTGCCCCGCAGCGGCTGCACGTCCAGATCCGGCCGCACCGCCTTGAGCTGCACCACGCGGCGCAGGCTCGACGTGCCGACCTTCGCGCCCGGCGGCAGCGCCTGCACCGACTCGAAATGGTTCGACACCCAGGCATCGCGCGGGTCTTCGCGCTCCAGAACGGTGCACAGCGTGAAACCGGCGGGCAGCTCCATCGGCACGTCCTTGAGCGAATGCACGGCCAGGTGCGCGCGGCCCTCTTCGAGCGCGACTTCGAGTTCCTTGACGAACAGGCCCTTGCCGCCCACCTTGGACAGCGCGCGATCGAGGATCTGGTCGCCGCGGGTCGTCATGCCCAGCAGGTCGACGGTCCAGCCGAAACGTTCGCGCAGCAGCGCCTGGACGTGTTCGGCTTGCCACAGGGCCAGGCGGCTTTCTCGGGTGGCGATGGTGCAGGAGAGCGGCGGTGTGTTCATGCCGACATTCTCCCGCATCCCTGTCGACCGACCGCCGGGCGGCTGTCGGTCGGCGATCGGTCGACTGTCGGCCTCGAAATTGCTTGTTTCGTCATACGTCCAAAATACGCGGTGCTAAAATTCACCCCGTAACCGGATTACCAATCTTCTGACTTCGAGGTTTCAATGCCCCGCGCCGCCCGCTCCCGCTCGTCCGGCCCTGTTGCCGCCCCAGACACCGTGGTCGAGACCGGCTCCCCGGCCGACGCGGCCGAGAAGAACCGCCCGCTCGTCGAGGACATCCGCCTGCTCGGGCGCATCCTCGGCGACGTGATCCGCGAACAGGAAGGCAAGGCCGCCTACGAGCTGGTCGAGAAGATCCGCCAGCTCTCGGTCGCCTACCGCCTGAAGCAGGACGCCACCGCCGGCAAGGCGCTCGACCGGCTGCTGAAGAACCTCTCGGTGGACCAGACCGTCAGCGTCATCCGCGCCTTCAGCTACTTCTCGCACCTGGCCAACATCGCCGAGGACCGCCACCATGTGCGCCGCCGCGACGTGCACGAGCGCCAGGGGCATCTGCAGGAAGGCTCGCTGGCGATGACCTTCGAGCGGCTGGCCGACGCCGACATCCGCGCCGACGACATCGCCCGCACGCTGGACCACGCGCACATCTCGCCCGTGCTGACCGCGCACCCGACCGAGGTGCAGCGCAAGTCCATCCTCGACGCCGAGCGCGCCGTGGCCGAGCTGATCGGCGAGCGCGACGGCCTGCACACCGCCCGCGAGCGCAGCGACAACGAGACCATGCTCACCGCCCGCGTGACGCAGCTCTGGCAGACGCGCATGCTGCGCTACACCAAGCTGACCGTCTCGGACGAGATCGAGAACGCGCTGTCCTACTACCGCAGCACCTTCCTGCGCCAGATCCCGAAGATGTACCGCGAGGTCGAGAACGCCCTGCCCGGCCGCGACATCGCCAACTTCTTCCGCATGGGCAACTGGATCGGCGGCGACCGCGACGGCAACCCGTTCGTCACCGCCGAGACGCTGCAGCTCGCCCTCGCCCGCCAGAGCGAGACCGTGCTGCGCCACTACCTGACCGAGGCGCACGAGCTGGGCGCCGAGCTGTCGATGTCGCTGCTGCTGGCGCCGATCACGCCCGAGATGGCCGCGCTCGCCGCCCGCTCGCCCGACCAGAACGCCCACCGCGAGGACGAGCCCTACCGCCGCGCGCTGATCGGCGTCTACGCCCGGCTGGCCGCGACGCTGCACGAGCTGACCGGCACCGAGGCGCTGCGCCACGCGGTCGCGCCGCAGAACCCGTATGCGTCCGCCGAGGAGTTTCTGGCGGACCTGAAGGTGATCGAGGCCTCGCTGAAGCACCACCACGCCCAGGCCCTGATCGCCCCGCGGCTCGCCCCGCTGATGCGCGCGGTCGAGGTGTTCGGCTTCCACCTGGCGACCGTCGACCTGCGCCAGAGTTCGGACAAGCACGAGGAGGTCGTCGCCGAGCTGCTGCGCACGGCGCGCATCGAGGCCGACTACAGCGCGCTGGACGAGGCCAGCCGGCGCGAGCTGCTGATGCGCGTGCTGAACGACGCGCGTTCGCTGCGCGTGATCGGCGCCGAGTACTCCGACCACGCCCGCAGCGAGCTGGCGATCTTCGAGACGGCCCGCACCATGCTGGCCCGCTACGGCCGCCACGCGCTGCGCCACTACATCATCAGCCACACCGAGGACGTCAGCGACCTGCTCGAAGTGCTGGTGCTGCAGAAGGAAGTCGGCCTGCTGCGCGGCACGCTGGACAGCGGCGCGGCGCGCAATGACCTGATCGTCGTGCCGCTGTTCGAGACCATCGGCGACCTGCGCAACGCCGCGCCGATCATGCAGCAGTTCTATGCGCTGCCCGGGGTGGCCGATCTGGTGCAGCGCTCGGGCGCGGAGCAGGACATCATGCTCGGCTACTCCGACAGCAACAAGGACGGCGGCTTCTTCACCAGCAACTGGGAGCTGTACGCGGCGGAACTCGCGCTGGTCGAACTGTTCGACGCGCTGGGCAGCAGCCACGGCATCACGCTGCGCCTGTTCCACGGCCGTGGCGGCACGGTGGGACGCGGCGGCGGTCCGAGCTACCAGGCCATCCTGGCGCAGCCCCCGGGCACCGTGAACGGCCAGATCCGCCTGACCGAACAAGGGGAAGTCATCGCCTCCAAGTACGCGCACCCGGAAATCGGCCTGCGCAACCTGGAAACGCTGGTCGCCGCCACGCTGGAAGCCACGCTGCTGCACCCGACGAAGAGCGCGCCACGCAGCTTCCTCGATGCGGCGGCCGAGATCTCGGCGGCGAGCATGGCGGCGTACCGCAAGCTGGTCTACGAAACCCCGGGCTTCACCGACTATTTCTTCAGCGCCACGCCGATCCGCGAGATCGCCGAGCTGAACATCGGTTCACGCCCGGCGTCCCGCAAGGCGACGCGGGCCATCGAGGATCTGCGGGCGATTCCGTGGGGCTTCTCGTGGGGCCAGTGCCGCGTGGCATTGCCGGGCTGGTGCGGCTTCGGCTCGGCGGTGGAGGCTTACCTCGCCAACGGCAAGACCGACAAGCAGCGCGCCGAGCGGCTCGCGCTGCTGCAGACGATGTGCAAGGAATGGCCGTTCTTCCGCACGCTGCTGTCGAACCTGGACATGGTGCTGGCCAAGACCGACCTGCGCATCGCGGCGCGTTACCTCGATCTGGTCGAGGACAAGAAGCTGGGCAAGAAGATCTTCGCCGCGATCGAGGCCGAGTGGCAGCGCACGAACGACGCGCTGAACCAGATCACCGGCGACACCCAGCGCCTGGCGAACAACCCGACGCTGGCCCGCTCGATCGAGCACCGCTTCCCGTATCTCGACCCGCTGAACCACCTGCAGGTCGAGCTGATGCGCCGCTACCGGCAGCGGCCGGCGGACGCGAAGACGGCGGGGGATGCGACGCTGGAGCGGCTGCAGCGCGGGATTCACATCTCGATCAACGGGGTGGCGGCGGGGTTGCGGAACACGGGCTGAGTCCTCGCCGTGACCCTCGAACAGGTGATTGATATGCACAACTGATAAAGCCTTGCTTTTCATTCGATGAGCGCGAAAGCGGGCTGGCACCCTGCCGGTATCCGCATCGTGTGTCCACTCGCAGGCGCACGGTGTCCCCGAATCGCCCACCGAGTGAAGCCCATGAAACTCTTTTCGCGTTCCAAGAAGCAGTCCCAGAAGCCGGCCCAGAAGCTGTCCACCAAGGCCGCCCGCGCACGCTCCCACCTCGTGGCGCTGGAACCGCGAATGATGTTCGACGGTGCCGCGGTGGTGGCGGCGACGGACATCCTTGATCCGAGCCATGCGGGCGACACCGCCACGCAAGACACAGCGGTCGATGCGCATGCCGCGCCGGACCTGCTCCAAAGCTTGGCAGAGGCGACCACGGCCACGGTGGCGCCCGAGGCAACCCTGCGGGAAATCGCCTTCGTGGACGCCTCGCTGCCGGATGTGCAGCAACTGATCGCCGGACTGAACCGGTCGGTCGAGATCGTGCTGATCGACGCGGGCCGCGATGGGGTGGAGCAGATCGCGCAGACGCTGGCGGGGCGCACGCAGGTGGATGCGGTGCATATCCTGTCGCATGGTGCATCCGGCAAGTTGTTCCTGGGCACAGCGACTCTGGACACGCTTTCGATCACGGGCCGACATGCCGATGAAATGTCGGTCATTCGCGGTGCGCTGTCGAAAGACGCAGATTTGCTGATCTACGGCTGCGACGCCGCTGCAGGTACGCAAGGCGAGTCCTTTGTCAAGGCACTGGCTGCCAGCATCCAAGCGGACGTGGCGGCATCACTGGACGCAACCGGCACGACGAATCAGGGCGGTGACTGGGATCTGGAAACACAAGCGGGAGAAATCCAGGCCATCGCACTCGCAGCACCAGAGTGGAACGGAATCTTGGCACCGCTGGTCATTTCGGCCTCCGCTGCCCCTACCGTGGTAGGCACGGGAGGATTGGGAACCACTGCCGTATGGGCCAGTGCAGGCACATTGGGCGGATCAGCCATCGACGTGCGGGCCACCGTCACAGCAGTGACTTCCGGTTTGACCGTTTCTTTTTCAACACCGGCAGGCACAGACGACTTGATGGCATTGCTGAACACGTCCGGCACAGCCTCGATCACATGGGAAATTTTCGCAGCCGGCACCAATCAAACAGTCACTGCTATGGGCAGCCCCAGCTTTCAAATTGTTGATATTGATGGGGTCAGCGGTGTAGCCAACTCACGAGAAACCGTCACGCCAAGTTTAACGGGACTCTCGTCCTACACCTTTGAGAATCCGACCAATCTTATAGCCAACGTGAGCACTGGCGGCGCTCAGATCAGCGGCACACAAAACCAGGCCAAT
>OFSF01000767.1_pt1 | contig 11970 bp, 9 predicted proteins | sample 1543271 | NCBI WGS metagenome assembly OFSF01 (sample SAMN07774227, study PRJEB24372) | wastewater metagenome | isolation source: Exp Tend VB 100WW | collected 2016-02
CTTGGCAGATAATGCCGGTCGCGTGAAGAGGGTTGAAGAAATTGACGCGGCCATTGGTGCATGGACTTCCAAACACGAGGTGACGGAGGTGCTTGCTGTGCTTGACCAAGCCGCAGTTCCTGCAGGTCGTATTTACACTGTTGAAGATATTGCGGCCGATCCCCACTACTTGGCACGAGGCATGTTGGCTGAAGTTAGTATGGGTGATGGCAGCGTTTTGAAAGTGCCCGGCATGGTTCCAAAATTGTCCAGAACACCTGGGCAGCATCGACGCAATGCCCCAACTTTGGGGCAAGATACAGACGCAGTGCTGTTAGACCTTGGTATCACTGCAGATCAAATCAGTGAAATGCGGAAACGGGGTATTGTGGGTTGATGTGCATCGAACGGTTTGCAAATTCAATTTTGGCGCGTTTTTTCTAATTTTGTGATGTCAAAACCCATCACCTTTAAGCGCTGCAGAACAGCGTCGTATCGTTCGGCAGAAACTACTGGCGTTCTGGACAATATCCAAAGGTAGGATTTGGAGGGATCGCCTACGGCGGCAAGTTGGTAGTCTGCGTCTAAATCTAAAACCCAATAAGCGCCCCAAACCATGGGCAGCCAAGCCGTCCATTCTGGCGCGAAGCGAACTTCAAGTTGCGCAGGCAGGCCACTGCCATTGGGTCTTGCTAGGCCAATGGCTTGAATCTCTTCGCCCGACGCTGTGGTGCACTTGTTATTGACTTCAATTTGAGCGGGTCCCAAAACTTTGTACCGAGCTTGTGTGCCTTGCACACATTTGCGCTGAAACCAATTGGGGAGCTTTGCTATTTCATACCAAGACCCCATGTAACGGGACACATCAAACTCAGAGATTGACTTGACTTGAGACCCTGCCACACATGCCATGGGCATCAGCACTGCCAGCACTGTGAAAGCAAGCCATCGAATCTGTTTTGAGGGGCTCGAAAACTTCATGACTCTAGGTGATAACGTGTGACGCGTTCCACTTCATTTTTAGAGCCCAAAATAACGCTGACTCGTTCGTGCAATTGCTTGGGTTGGATGTTCAGAATTCGTTCTCGGCCATTGGTCGATGCGCCGCCCGCCTGCTCGATCAACCAACTCATGGGGTTGGCTTCGTACATCAAACGCAACTTACCTGCTTTGTGCGGTTCTCTTTTGTCCCAGGGGTACATGAAAACGCCACCGCGTGTGAGGATGCGGTGCACATCGGCCACCATGCTGGCAATCCAGCGCATGTTGAAATCTTTGCCGCGCACACCTTCTTTGCCTTGCAGGCACTCGTCCACATAACGTTTGACGGGGGCATCCCAGTGGCGCATGTTGCTCATGTTGATGGCAAATTCTTGGGTGTCTTCTGGGACCTTGACGTTCTCTTGGGTTAAAACAAAAGAGCCTTGCTCTCGATCCAAGGTAAACATTGCCACACCATCGCCAACGGTGAGAACCAATGTGGTTTGTGGGCCGTAAACGCAATAGCCTGCTGCAACCTGCTGGCTACCCGCTTGTAGAAAATCATTCTCGGTGATGCCTTCGCTGCCTTCTGGTTTTTGCAGAACGCTGAAGATGGTGCCAATGCTCACGTTGACATCAATGTTGCTAGAGCCGTCTAAGGGGTCAAACAGCAGCAGGTATTCGCCTTGCGGATAACGGTTGGGTACCAAGTGAATGGATTCCATTTCTTCAGAGGCCATGGCCGCTAAATGACCACCCCATTCATTGGCTTCAATCAAAACTTCGTTGGCAATGATGTCTAATTTTTTTTGAATTTCACCCTGCACATTTTCGATGTCAGCGCTGCCCAAAACGCCCCCCAGAGCGCCCTTGTTAACAGCGTGGCTGATGCTTTTGCAGGCCCGTGCAACCACTTCCAACAAGAGGCGAAGTTGTGCAGGAATGCGCCCCTTGCTGCGTTGCTGTTCAACCAAATAGCGAGACAGTGATATTTTCTGGGTCATTGGTTTCTCCAGGTTTATTCGGCCAAAGCGCGCGTGACAACTTCTCGCACATCGTTGCTGAGATCTGATTTTGCGGCAACGCGTTCGATGGCGGCCTTGGCAGCTTGGCGATAAGGCTCTGCCAATTTTTTCCAGCGATCTAAGGCGCGGGCTAGACGCGCAGCCACCTGCGGGTTGGTGGCGTCAAGTTCTATGACGCGCTCACTCCAGTAGACATAGCCTGCCGCATCGCTCCGATGGAATCCGCCTGGATTGGCGCTGCAATAACTGAAGATCAAACTGCGCGCCCGGTTGGGATTGCGCAAGTTGAAATCGGGATGCTGCATGAGTTGACGCACGATGGGCAAAATGTGGCCGTCGCGATCAGGCGCGCTGGCTTGCAGGCCAAACCATTTGTCGATCACCAAGGCCTCGTTCTTGAACAACGCATGGAATAAAGCCAGCGCTTGGGTGGCCAATTCATGGCCACTGATCACCAATGCAATGAGGGCATTGAAGCGGTCGGTCATGTTGTGAGCATCTTTGAAAGCTTGCAAAGCTTTGCTGGGCCAAATGGACGTGCCTTCGTGTACGGCTGCCAAACACAACATGCTTAAAGCCATGCCCGACAAGGCGCGTTTGGCGCTCGAGCTGGCATCTGGTGAGTAAGCACCCATGACTCGATTGAGCTCATAGCAAGCTTGCCACTCTGCCTGTAAAGACAGGGCCAACTGAAGCCTCATAGCCTCGCGCACAGCATGCACTTGTTGTGGGTCGACAGACTCAAGCTGCTCAGAAATGTAGGTTTCTGAGGGCAGGGTGAGGACCAACTCTTTGAAGGCTGAATCTAAATCGGGATGGTTTAAAACCAAGCGCATGGCTTGCAGGTAATCGCTGCCTAAAACAGCTTCTGTTTTCGGGTTGTGTTGACCCCGAATAAAACGCAAAGCAGCTTGAACAGCCAGTCGTTGGCCGGCTTCCCATCGGTTGAAGGCATCTGGGTCATTGGCCAAAAGCGTGAGCCATTGTTCTTCTGTGAGCTCACAGTCAAGATTGACTGGGGCGCTGAAGTTTCGCAAGAGGGAGGGGGTGGGTGCTGACGCTACATTTTCAAACACAAAGGATTTTGTCGCTTCACTCAAAACCAAAGTTTTGCTGAATTGAAGGCTTTGCGTCTGAGCTTCGCCTTGTAGCTGAACGGCAATGGGATGGCCGGCTGCATCAAGAAGACCCACTGAAACAGGAATGACAAAAGGCTCTTTGTGTGCCTGGTCGGCTGTGGCGGCACAAGACTGCGACAAGGTCAGCGTGAAAGTTTGGGCCTTGCCGTTAAAAACACCTTCTGCCAGCAACCTAGGCGTACCCGATTGGCTGTACCAGCGTTTGAATTGCGGGAGAAGATGGGCTAAGGGCGAGTTGGGATTGGCATCAGCAATGGCTTGGGCAAAATCGTCGCAGGTGACTGCTTGACCGTCATGTCGTTCAAAGTAAAGCGTCATGCCCTTGGCAAACCCTTGCTTGCCTTCTTCATCGCCAGGTGCGCTGACCAAGGTCTGCATCATGCGAACCACTTCCGCGCCTTTTTCATAAATGGTCACAGTGTAGAAGTTGTTAATTTCAACGTAGCTGTCAGGCCTAACGGGATGTGCCATGGGGCCAGCATCTTCAGGAAACTGAACGGTTCGCAGCACCCGAACATCTTCAATGCGCTTCACGGCACGTGCACTTTGGACACCCGCCATGTCTTGGCTGAACTCTTGGTCGCGGAAAACTGTCAAACCCTCTTTGAGGGAAAGTTGGAACCAATCTTGGCAGGTGATTCGATTGCCTGTCCAATTGTGAAAATACTCATGCCCAACAACGCTTTCAATGTTGGCGTAGTCAGAGTCGGTTGCTGTGGCAGGGTTGGCCAACACATATTTGGTGTTGAAAATATTGAGGCCTTTGTTTTCCATGGCGCCCATGTTGAAGTCGCTGGTGGCCACAATCATGAATCGCTCGAGGTCAAGTGGTAGACCAAAGCGGGCTTCATCCCACACCACACTGGCCATGAGGGAGTTCATGGCGTGTTCGGTTTTGTCCAAATCACCGGGGCGAACAAAAACTTGCAACAAGTGTTCTTTGCCTGAGCGAGAAACAATTCGCTGCTCGCGAGCCACCAATTTACCAGCCACCAAAGCAAACAAGTAGCAGGGTTTTTTGTGCGGATCAGTCCACTTGGCGAAGTGGCGTCCCTCTTCCAAGAGTCCTTGTTCCATTAAATTGCCATTGGACAGCAGCACAGGATATTGCTGCGCATCGGCGCGCAATGTCACTGTGTAGCTGGCCATGACATCGGGTCGGTCTAGGAAATAAGTGATCCGTCGAAAGCCTTCAGCTTCGCATTGCGTGAAGAAAGAGTCATTGCTGACGTACAAGCCAGACAGTTGTGTGTTTTTGGAAGGGTTGCAAGTGGTGAAAATTTCCAAATCAAAGGCGTCATTGCCTTCGGGTAAATTTTCAAGCACCAGTTGCTTGCCATCCATTTTGAAGGAGGTTCCTGCGCCATTGACCATGACGCGAGCCAAGTTCAAATCTTCGCCATCCAATCGCAGTGCTTGTGCCGCCACATCGGGGTTGCGGCGCATGCGCATCTTGTTCAGAACGCGCGTTTTGGCGGGGTCTAAGTCAAATGTGAGATCAACGGTATCGATCCAAAACGCAGGCGCGGTGTATTCAACACGCCGAATTGTTTTTGATTGTTCTTCAAGCATCACAAAAAAATCTCCATGGGTTGGGTTGAAGCGCTGGCAAGGCCTGCGCTTTCAAACACCTTGTTTGAGCGAGGCTTCAATGAATGCGTCCAAGTCGCCGTCCAATACTTTTTGAGTGTTAGAGGTTTCAACGTTGGTGCGTAAATCTTTGATGCGACTTTGATCGAGCACATAACTGCGAATTTGATGACCCCAACCCACATCGGTTTTGGTGTCTTCTAATTTTTGTTGGGCTTCCATGCGTTTGCGCATTTCGAAATCGTACAAGCGCGAACGCAAACGTTTCCATGCGACATCACGGTTGCTGTGTTGGCTGCGACCGTCTTGGCACTGCACCACAATGCCAGTGGGGATATGCGTCAAACGAACCGCAGAGTCCGTTTTGTTAATGTGCTGCCCGCCTGCGCCACTGGCCCGAAAGGTATCGGTGCGAACGTCGGCAGGGTTGATGTCAATTTCAATGGAGTCATCGACTTCAGGGTACACAAAAATACTGGCAAAACTGGTGTGGCGTCCGCCCGAGGAATCGAATGGTGACTTTCTAACCAAGCGGTGAACACCCGTTTCAGTGCGCATCAAACCAAAAGCGTAGTCGCCTTCAAATTTGAGGGTTGCGCCTTTGATGCCCGCTATATCGCCGGCCGATTCATCTTCTACGGTGACTTTAAAACCTTTGCGCTCCGCATATCTCAAGTACTGCCGCATGAGCATGCTGGCCCAATCGCAAGCTTCGGTGCCCCCTGCGCCTGCCTGAATGTCGACGAAGGCATTGCATGAGTCGGCTTCATTGTTGAACATGCGCCTGAATTCGAGTTGCTCCACAATGCTTGACAGCTTATTGCCTTCGACTTCAATGGTGAGCAAGCCAGCGTCGTCGCCTTCCTCTTTGCTCATGGCAAAGAGTTCGCTGTTGTCGGAGAGCTCTGATGTGAGGGTGTTCAGGGTGACCACCACGCCATCGAGTGCTTTTTTCTCTTTTCCTAATTCTTGCGCTTTCTTCGGGTCGTTCCAGACCGTGGGATCTTCGAGCGATGCATTGACGGTTCTTAGGCGTTCTGATTTGGCATCGTAGTCAAAGATACCTCCGTAAATCTTCGGTGCGGGCGGCCAGGTCGGTCAATTTCGCGCCAATTTGATTGATGTGTTCTGCGTCCATGAGTCAGCGTGTCCGAATCTATAAAAGAATGGATTTTCTCATGCTTAGAGGCATCTTGGGAGTCAAGTCAGGCCAAAAAGTCCTCAAGAAGTTGGGCCAATGCCTCTGCTTGGTCGTGATGCAGCATGTGACCCGCATCTTGCAGCGTGGCGATCTTCAAGTCTGAGACTGATTTCAGGCGCTCATGGAACTCTTCCAAGGTGAATTTTCCCTTCCACCATTGTGACAAAGAGTCGTCTGAGGCTTCGACCACCAAGGTCGGTGCTTTGATTCTTTTGTAAATTTCAAGCACCTCATCGACGCGGTACAGATAGGGGTTGACCACTTTGTGGGCAGAATCTCCCAAAATTCGCCATTGCCCTTGCGCGTCAGCTTGTGCCCAATGCTGTGCCAGCCAGTCGGCTTTGTCTTGAGACAAGCGCTTGTTGGTTTTCATGAGTCTTTGGGCGACAGCCGCTGCGTCGGGGTAGGGCTTGAGGTCCAACTCGCCTTTTTTGAAGGATTGAAGCTCGTCCAGCCATTGGCCCAATCGGCCGGGGGCTTGAGAGGGGCGGGTGCTTGACATGCCAAAGCCCTCCAAATTGATCAGACGCCGAATGCGATCGGGGCGGGCGCCTGCGTACATCATGACCACATTGCCGCCCATGCTGTGGCCCACCAAATCGATGCTTTGTTCGGGGCACAGCTCGAGGAGCAATGCGTCTAAATCGCCTAAGTAATCGGGCAGCCAGAAACTGTCGGTGGCAGGGCCTTGGGTAAGTCCATAGCCACGCCAGTCAGCTGCCAAAATGCGTCGGCTCTGAAAAAATGCATCGCTGAAAGACTCCACCATGAATTGCCATGAGGCCGCCACATCCATCCAGCCGTGCGCCAAAACCACAGGCGGCAAGCTCGATTGGGGGTTGCCCCACTCACGAACATGGTACTGATGCCCTCGCAAAGGGACAAAATGGCTAGTAGAGTGGCGTTTAACTTGGTACATACTGCAAGATCATAAGGAGACAGGGAATGCGTGTCAGTCACCCGAACGACGCTTACGAGACGGTCCACCAACAATTTGCTTGGCATGTACCCGCAAAATTCAACATGGCAGAGGTTTGTTGCGGCCGCTGGGCCCGTTCACCCCAGCACCAACATGAGCTTGCCATTTTGGAGCATCAGACAGGTGGTCAAGCACCGCTGGCGTGGACTTTTGCACAATTGCAAACGGCAGCCAATCAGCTCAGCACACACCTTGTGGCCTTGGGTGTTCAAAAAGGGGACCGCGTTGCCATTGTGATGCCGCAGCGGTTTGAAACGGCTGTGGCCTACATCGCTGTTTTGCAAATGGGGGCAGTGGCCATGCCTTTGTCAATGCTCTTTGGGCCTGAGGCTTTGACATTTAGGTTGGCCGACAGCGGTGCTGCTGTAGCGCTTTGCGATGAGCTTTCATCACCTGTCTTGACGGCCTTGAAAAAGGAGTGCCGTGGGCTCAAAGCGATTTTGAATGTCCCCAAAGAATTGAAATTCCAAACATCCAAGTTGTCGGCACAGAAAAAATTCAGGCCCGTTCAAACCAAAGCAGAAGATCCAGCCATCTTGATTTACACCAGTGGCACCACGGGTAATCCGAAGGGCGCACTCATACCTCAACAAGCTTTGATTGGCAATTTAACGGGCTTCGTTTGCAGTCAAAATTGGTTTGGCTTTGAGCCGCATGCATCGCCTGAGGTGAATCTTTCGAAGCACTCGTTGCCAACGGGATCGCAAGCCATTTTTTGGTCGCCTGCCGATTGGGCCTGGACCGGGGGCTTGATGGATGCGTTGTTGCCATCGCTTTATTTTGGGCGGCCCATTGTGGCATTCAAAGGTCGTTTTAGTCCCGAGCTTGCATTTGAAATTTTGCACACGCATGGCATCACGCACAGTTTTTTATTTCCCACGGCCTTAAAAGCCATGATGAAGGCGCAAGCGCACCCACGTCAGCATTACAAAATTGTATTGAAGGGTTTGATGAGTGCGGGCGAGGCTGTGGGCGACGCTGTGTTTGCCTACTGCCGTGATGAGTTGGGTGTGGTGGTGAACGAAATGTTTGGCCAAACAGAGATCAATTATGTGGTGGGCAATTGCCAAGTGTTTTGGCCATCTAAAGCCGGCAGCATGGGGCGCGGCTATCCTGGTCATCAAGTGGCTGTGATTAATGAGCAAGGACAAATTTGCAAGCCTGGCGAAGCGGGCGAAGTGGCTGTCAACCGCTTCGATCGGCATGGTCAGTCCGATCCTGTTTTCTTTTTGGGCTATTGGAAAAATTCTTCAGCCACGCAAGCCAAATACACCGGTCATTGGTGTCGAACTGGCGATGTTGCCATTGAAGACGAAGATGGCTATCTTTGGTACCAAGGCCGGACCGATGACATGTTCAAATCTGCGGGCTATCGCATTGGCCCAGGGGAAATTGAAAATTGTTTGGTCAAACATCCCGCCGTCATGAACGCCGCCGTGGTGCCTAAACCCGATGCCGATCGAGGTGCATTGGTTAAAGCCTACGTGGTCTTGTCACCGGAATTTGTAACAAAACGAGCCTCTGAACAAAATGTGCAACATTTTGAAAGTAGAGTCATTGAAGATTTGCAGCGACACGTTCGGGGCTTACTGGCCCCCTATGAATACCCCAAAGAAATTGAGTTCATTGAGCAATTGCCCATGACCACCACGGGCAAGGTACAACGCCGCTTCTTGCGTTTGCAAGAAGAAGAGCGGTTTAGTCAAAATGCCAAAATGTAAATTCAGTCAATCGCTCTTGTTTCAAGAATCAGTCGAGTTGAAATAGGTTTTACACTCTGACTCAATTCATTTTTTACCAGCAGTTTTAAATCAAGATGAAAAAAATCAATCTCGGCACGTCAGACCTTCAGGTCACGCCCATCTGTTTAGGCACCATGACCTTTGGTGAACAAGTGGCAGAAAAAGAAGCCCACTCAATTTTGGACCGCTCCTTAGAATTGGGTGTGAACTTCTTGGACACAGCAGAAATGTATTCTGTGCCGGCCAAAGCCGAAACTTGCGGATCGACTGAAAGTATTCTGGGTAATTGGTTTTCCAACAAGCCTGGCATACGCCAAAAAGTGGTGCTGGCCACCAAAGTGGCGGGCCCTTCTAGGGGCATGCCTTGGGTTCGCGAGGGCACAGGCATGACAGCACAAGATATTTTAAATTCATGCGATGCCAGTCTCAAGCGCTTGCAAACAGATGTCATCGACTTGTATCAAATTCACTGGCCAGAACGACATGTGCCTGCTTTTGGCACGATGTATTTCGATCCCAGCAAGGCCGCTATTGAAACTGCCATTCATGAGCAACTCGAGGCCATGGCCAAGTTGGTCAAGGCGGGCAAGGTTCGTTACATCGGCCTTTCTAACGAAACGCCATACGGTACACACGAGTTCGTTAGGTTGGCCGAGCAACATGGCCTGCCTCGTGCCATGACCGTTCAAAATCCTTATTGCTTGGTGAATCGCACGTTTGACAATGCGATGGATGAAACATGCCATCGTTTGGGTGTTTCTTTGCTGGCATACTCTCCCTTGGGTTTTGGCTCTTTAACTGGTAAATACGACCTAACGGGCTTGGAGGGAGAGGGCGCGCCCATGGGTCGCTTGTCTAAGTATGAGTCAGTCCGCAAACAACGTTGGGCACGCCCAAGCACCTTGGACGCGGCGCGTTTGTACAACCAATTGGCGCGTGACAATGGCATGACGCCCACCCAAATGGCGCTTGCGTTTTGCTATACCCGTTGGTCGGTGGCCAGCACCATCATTGGTGTGACGTCTGTGGCGCAATTGGAAGAGGATGTCAAAGTTTGGGGCACCGAATTGTCGACCCAAATATTGGCCGAAATTGATGAAATTCGATTGACTCAACGCGATCCTGCAACCTGATCTTTGAGTCAAATTGAAGCGAGATTCTGATGCCTGAAAATTTAATGGATGTCATGCAACACCCACTGAGCGTGGTGGTGTTGGCTTATCTGCTGGGCTCTTTGAGTTTTGCTGTCATTGTGAGCAAGTTCATGGGCTTGTCCGATCCTCGCTCTTACGGCAGTAAGAACCCAGGTGCCACCAATGTTTTGCGATCTGGCAACAAAAAAGCGGCAGTTTTAACTTTGTTGTTTGATGCGGTAAAAGGCTGCGTGCCTGTGGCTGTGTTGCTTCATTATGGCGCGGCCTACGGCTTGACAGAAGGCGTTGCCGCCGCCGCGGGGCTGGCTGCATTTTTAGGCCATTTGTACCCTGTCTTTTTTAAATTTGAAGGCGGTAAAGGCGTGGCCACTGCTTTGGGCGTTCTGATGGGCATTTCTCCTTTGTTGGGCTTGGCTGTGGCCATCACTTGGCTTGGCATTGCTTGGTTCTTCAGATACTCTTCATTGGCCGCTTTGTTGGCGGCTGTTTTGGCGCCTGTTTATTACGCGATGGCGGCCGACGGTCCGTTGTGGGATTTCAACGGCGCCATTTTTGGCATGCTGTGTGTCATGGGTATTTTGTTGGTCTGGCGGCACCGAGACAATGTGAACCGTTTGCTTGCAGGCACTGAGACAAAGCTGGGCGCTAAGAAAAGTTAACTGATTTTTTGGCGAACCGTGAAGCATTCAAAAAGCGCCAGAGGGCGCTTTTTTAATCTCGGAAATTGTTAAAGCTGATGGGTATCTCGGTGATGTCTTTTCGCAGCAAGGCCATGGCGGCTTGCAGGTCATCCCGCTTGGCGCCCGTTACGCGCACGGCATCGCCTTGAATGGAGGCCTGCACTTTCAGCTTGCTTTCTTTCAACAACTTTTGAATTTTTTTGCTGTCCTCAGTTTCAATGCCATTGCGAACTTTTAAAACCTGCTTGACTTTGTCGCCGCCTATTTTTTGCACGTCGCCTTTGTCTAGGAAGCGCACATCGACCCCGCGCTTGGCCATTTTGTTCAGCAACACTTCGTCTATTTGAGTGAGTTGAAAGTCAGCATCGCCAAACAAAGTGATTTCTTTGTCTTTCAATTCGATGGCGGCAGAAGTGCCTTTGAAGTCAAAGCGAGTGGCAATTTCTTTGGCGGTGGTGTCAACCGCGTTTCTTACTTCAACCAAGTTAGGTTCGCAAACGGTGTCAAAAGATGGCATGGGGTTCAACAATCAAGTCAGAGAATGCGACAATTCTCCCATGAACGTGACCCAAAACGTACCCCTTCAGTCTTACAACAGCTTTGGCATCGTGGCCAAGGCCTATTCTTTGGTGCGAATTCGCTCTGAGGCAGACGCCATTGAGGCGCAAAAAAACCTCGAAAATTGGCATGAAGGGCATTGTGTTTTGGGCGGCGGCAGCAACATTGTGTTAACGGGCGATGTGAAGCCTCTTGTGCTCAAAGTTGAAATTTTGGGCAAGCGCTTGGTGTCTGAAACCCAGAAAGCCTGGATTGTGGAGGCGGGAGCCGGTGAGGACTGGCATGAGTTTGTGGCTTGGACTTTGTCTCAAGACTGGCCAGGCCTTGAAAACATGGCCCTGATTCCTGGCTCTGTGGGCGCCTCACCTGTCCAAAACATTGGCGCTTATGGTGTTGAGCTTCAAGATCGGTTTGACGCCTTAGATGCACTCGATTTGGTCACGGGTCAAATATTCACACTCAACGCTGCGCAGTGCGCTTTTGGCTACCGTGATTCAGTCTTTAAGCACGCCAGCAGTGGCCCCAACGGCATTGGCTTGGGAGGGCGCGCCTTGATTTTGCGTGTTCGTTTTAATTTACCTAAAGCGTGGAAGCCCGTGGTGGGCTATTTGGACCTGGAACGCAAAATGGCCGATTCGGGCATTGCTAACCCGAGTGCCCAACACATATTTGATTGGGTCTGTGAAATTCGCCGCCACAAATTGCCCGATCCCAAGGTCTTGGGCAATGCCGGTAGCTTCTTTAAAAACCCCACCGTCACGCCAGAGCAATGCGCCGACATCATTGCGCGCGATCCCAAGGTGGTGCACTACCCCATGCCCGACGGCAGCATCAAATTGGCTGCAGGGTGGCTGATTGATGCCTGCGGCTGGAAAGGCAAGAGCGTGGGCAATGCCGCTGTGTATGAAAAACAAGCCTTGGTGTTGGTGAACCGAGGAGGCG
>OFSF01000769.1_pt1 | contig 11966 bp, 10 predicted proteins | sample 1543271 | NCBI WGS metagenome assembly OFSF01 (sample SAMN07774227, study PRJEB24372) | wastewater metagenome | isolation source: Exp Tend VB 100WW | collected 2016-02
CCTCCGCCTCAATCTGATTGGCGGAGGGCATCGAGGGCGATCAGGACAAGGACGGCAATAAGGGCGATGACGCCGAGGCTGCATCGCCCGAGGAAGCCGACAACGTGATGGAGGCCCAGCAGGCTGCGCCCGGTGAGACCGACGAGGACACCGCCGCCCAGAAGGCCGAGGATTCTCAGGAGGGTGAGGAGAGTGGCCGGGGCAGCGATGCCGAGGGTGACGACGACCCCGAGAGCGCTGGCGGCGAGACACCCGATGGCGCGGGCCCGCAGGTGGCGCAGGAGCCGCCGCCGCGACGGCAGCACGAAGGGGTTGTCGCTCGGGCCGATGCGCCCGATGAACTCCCCCATCACCTCCATCAGCGCTTCCATCATGCTGGCCATGATGGGGTTGCGGGTGGCGCGCGCCAGCAGCACGTGGAACTCGCGGTTCAGGCGCTGGCGGGTGCCGAAGTCACCGGCGCGCTGCGCTTGCGCCGAGGCGGCGACGTTGGCCTCGAACTGCTCGAAGTCCTCCTCGGGGTCTCCTCGTTTTCAGTGCAATAAGTGACGGTACGCAAAGCTAGCACTGGCGCGGGGGTGGTCTGGGTAGACCGTTGATTTCATTGACTTTCCTGTTCGCTTTGTAAACGGGTATGGTGGCCTCCCACTTTTGAGGTTCACGATGCAGGGTTGGCACACAACGTTTTTGGGGATGCGTGGGCTCCCCCGCGATATCAGCGACTTCGAGATGAAGGCATTTTTCACCTTCGATGGTGCCGAGCGCGACGCAATCAATGCACGCCGAGGTGATTCCCACAAGCTTGGTCTGGCGCTCCATATTGGTTTCCTGCGCATGAGTGGGCGTTTGCTCGGTGCCTTTCGGGTAATTCCAGTAGCCTTGTGGCGCCACCTTGGCAACGAGCTTGGCATTGCAGCACCAGAAGTCGCCTCGCTGAGAGCCATGTATGAACGCGGGCGCACGCTATTCGATCACCAACAAGTAGCCTGCACGGTCCTTGGATTCCAGTGGATGAGCGAGCACCAGCGCCGCTCACTGGTACGTGAACTGCGCGACGAAGTGGCGCGCTGCGCCGACCGCGATCAGCTACTCGTGCGGGCGCGTCAATGGCTGTACAAGAACAAGCTGGTGATCGTGCACGAGCGGGCAATTCGGACACTGATTGCGGCGGCACTTGCCCAGCTTGAAGTTGAAACAGGCACCGCCATCGCCGCCAGCGTTGATCCAGCAACACTTGATCGCTGGCGAGCCTCAGTTTCAGAGCTGCGCCCAGATGGACAAACCCAGCAGAGTTGGCTATGGGCTGCACCGGCGAAACACTCAACCCGCCAAATCAGCGAGGTACTGGAGCGCATCGACCTGCTTTACACGCTGGACGTTCATAAGCACCTGGCAGACATCCCCGATCTCATCTTGCGCCGCTACGCGCGCCGACTTGTCTCCAGGCCGCCCTCAGCCGGAGCCAAGATCAAAGAGCCAGCGCGCACCGTGGAGGTCGCATGCTTTCTTCGGTATTGCCTGTTCACCACCACAGACCAGTTGATCCTTATGGTGCAGCGCCGGATCGCCGATCTGTGGCGTCAGGCTGCCGCCGATGTCCCCGCTACCGTCAATTGGGCCGCAATGTACAAAACGCTGCTCGGCGAACTTGTTGCCTTGAGCGCGCAAGGTGCGGTGCCAGATGCTGAGTTGCGTGCCCGTCTTGAAGCCTTGATCACCGAAACCCAGAAACGCAAACCACCGAGCAGGGCCTCCCTGGTCCGCGAGGGATTGATTGATGGAATTCGCCCCGTGCGGTCGTTGCTCGTCGCCATTGCAAAGCTGCCCTGGCAGGCCACCGGCGAGCATCCTGCCATCGAGTACCTTGCCAAGCTGCAAGCTTTATATCTCAAAGGATCCAGAAAGCTGCCAGTTGAAGTGGTGGCACCAAGTCTGGGAATGATCTGGCAGGTTTCGATCTCCAGCCCAGACCGGGAACGGGCGTTTCAGGCGTTGGAGGTGGCCACCCTGTTTGCCCTGCGCCGCGCGGTGCGCAATGGCTCGGTCTGGATTGAGCACAGCCTGAGCTTTCGGGGTCGTGCGCGCTTGTTCTTCACGGACGAGCGTTGGCAGGCAGAGTCCAAGAAACACTATGCCCGTCTATCGTTACCCAGCAAGGCTGCCACTTTCTTGAAGCCTTTGCTGGCCAGAGTAACTGCCGGTGTCGATGCGGTGGCCGCTGCAGCCCGCAGTGGCGTACTGCGCGTGGATGATGAACTCCATTTGTCGCCATTGCCCGCAGAGGACGAAGACCCAGAAGTGACCAAGCTGCGCGCGGCTTTGGATCACCGCATCGGTGAGGTTCAATTGCCGGAAGTGATTCTGGCCGTTGACGCCCAGGTGCGCTTTAGCTGGATCATGCTCGGACGTGAGCCGCGCTCTACCGACGAGCTGCTGATGGTCTATGCCGGCATCATGGCCCACGGCACCAGTCTGACTGCGGTCGAATGCGCGCGCATGATTCCGCAATTGTCTGCCACCAGCATTCGCCAGGCCATGCGCTGGGCGCGGGACGAACGGCGTCTGAGCCAGGCCTGCCAGGCTGTGCTGGAATTCATGCAGCGACACCCGATTGCCGCCACCTGGGGGCGGTCCGATTTGGCATCTTCTGACATGATGAGCATGGAGACCACCAAACGGGTGTGGCAAGCCCGGCTTGATCCTCGGCGCAACACACCTTCCATTGGAATCTACTCCCATGTAAAAGACCGGTGGGGCATCTTCCATGCGCAGCCCTTTGTGCTCAATGAGCGCCAGGCGGGCGTGGCCATTGAAGGTGTCATCCGCCAAGAAAAGCTGGAGACCAGCCAGCTTGCTGTGGATACCCATGGCTACACCGACTTTGCCATGTCACATGCCCGTTTGCTTGGTTTTGATCTTTGCCCGCGGTTGAAGGAACTCAAACAGCGCCACCTCTTTGTGCCACGCGGCACCAAAGTGCCCGCAGAAATCGCTGCGGTGTGCGAAGCCAATGTCGACGTCGCTTTGATCGAAAAGCATTGGGATAGTCTGGTGCACCTGGCAGCCTCGGTCATGAGCGGACATGCCAGTGCGGTGGCAGCTCTTGCGCGGTTCGGTTCTGCCGCCCAGGGCGATCCAATCTATGAGGCTGGCGTGCAATTGGGGCGGTTGCTGCGTACGGCGTTTTTGGCTGACTACTTTGTCAAGGACGCTTTCAGGAACGAGTTGCGCCGGGTGCTCAATCGGGGCGAGGCTGTTAACGCCCTCAAGCGCGCCATTTATACCGGCCGGATCAGCCCGGCGCAGGCCAAACGTGTCGATGAAATGCAGGCTGTGGCCGATGCGTTGAGCCTGATGGCCAACATCGTGATGGCGTGGAATACCTCACAGATGCAGGCGGTCCTGGATCGCTGGTCGAACCGCCGCCAGGTCATTCCACCGGAACTGATCGGGAAGATTGCGCCCACCAGGCTGGAGAGCATCAACTTGCGGGGTGTGTTTCGCTTCCCGGTTGACCGCTATGCTGACCAAATCCTGCCTTCGCGGCCAAATGCATCGATAACTGGCACCAATGGATGAAACCGACCACGGTTTGACGCCACGAATCGCAGATTTGAAAGTGAACAGGAAAGTCAATGAAATCAACGATCTACCAACACCACCTCCGCGCCAGTGCTAGCTTTTCGTACCGTCACTTATTGCACTGAAAACGAGGAGACCCCGGTACACCTCAGACAACGCGTCCACCATCATCAGCACCAGCGGGTTGTGCGTCGCTTGCGCGATGAGCCGGTAGAACTCGATCACCGACTGCGTGTTGCGCGAGGCGCGCCCCAGTCGGAACAGATCCGCATGCAGGTCGATGTCGCGCTGGATCGTGTCGAACTCCTCGTTGGTCGCGCGCGGGCAGGCGAGGCGGATCGCCACGCAGATGATCTCGGTGCGCGCCTCCATCACGTTCTCCAGCGACGCCTGCGCGAGCGACACCATGTCCTGCACCGTCTGCGCAAGACCGCCGCTGCCGCCATTCCTGATGAAGAAGCCGCCCTGGATGCCCTTGCGCGCTTCCACCACGCCCGAGACCTCCAGGCTGCGCAATGCGTCGCGTGCTGCCGCGCGTCCGATGCCGAAGCGCTCGGCCAGTTCGCGCTCGCCGGGGAGCTGGTCGCCCGGCTTCAGCTCGCCGCTCATCAACTGTTCGCGAATGCGGTCGCACACGGCCTCGAAGCCACGCCGGGTGCGCACAGGTTGGAAGAGCGATTCGTTGGTCATGAAAGATCCTTTTGAGGGTTCGGCAGTATTGCATATTCATTGGTTGAACTATAAGATGATTCGCCATGGACTTGGACCTCACCCCCGAACAGCGCGCCTTCCGTGACGAGGTGCGCACCTTCATCCGCGAAAAGCTGCCCTCAGAGATCCGCGAACGCCTGCGTGCCGGCCATCCGCCGCGCAAGCAGGACACAGTGGCCTGGCAGCGCATCCTCAACGAGCGTGGCTGGGCCGCGCCGCACTGGCCCAAGCGCTACGGCGGCGCCGACCTCGGCCCGATGGAACGCCTGATCCTGCTCGACGAAACCTATCGCGCCCCCGCCCCGCTGCCGCAGATGTTCAACGTCGGCATGCTCGGCCCGGTGCTGATGAAGTTCGGCACGCCTGCACAGTGCGACCACTTCCTGCCGCGCCTCGCGAATCTCGATATCTGGTTCTGCCAGGGCTTCTCGGAGCCCGGCTCCGGCTCCGACCTCGCGTCGCTTCGCACTGCCGCACGCCGCGAGGGCGATCACTACATCGTCAACGGCCAGAAGATCTGGACCACCACTGCGCACCTCGCCGACTGGGTGTTCGCCCTCGTGCGCACCGATACCGAGGCGCGCAAGCAGGAAGGCATTTCTTTCCTGCTGATCGACCTGCGCACCCCCGGCATCACGATCCGGCCGATCCACTCCATCGACGGCGAGCACCATCTCAACGAAGTCTTCTTCGACGAGGTGCGCGTGCCCGTTGGCAACCTGGTCGGCCAGGAGAACAAGGGCTGGGATTGCGCGAAGTTCCTGCTGTCGAACGAACGCACGGGCATCGCCAACGTCGGCCTGTGCCGCGAGCGGCTCGACTACGCGCGCGAACTCGCCGGACGCTACACACAGGCCGGCAAGCCGCTGCTCGACGACCCCAAGCTGCGCGCAGACATCGCCATGCTGGAGGCCGAGACGCGCGCGCTGGAGATCACCAACTGGCGCTTCCTGCTCACCGACAGCGAGCAGAAGCGCCTGCCGGCCTTCGCGTCGGTACTCAAGCTCAAGGGCACCGAGTTGCAGCAGGAGATCAACGCGCTTCTCGCACGCATCGTCGGCCCGGGCGGTCTGGAGCGCCGCTCCGCCGACGAAGTCACGCACGGTCCGATTGCGCCGCGCTATTTCTATTCGCGCGCAGCGTCGATCTACGGCGGCACGACCGAAGTGCAGAAGGACATCCTGGCCAAGGCCATCGTCGGATAAGGCAAACATGAATTTCGAACTGAATGAGGATCAGGCGGCGCTCGCGGAGAGCCTTTCCCGCCTGCTGGCCGATCGCTATGGATTCGAGAAGCGCCGTGCGCTCACCGCCTCCGGCGCAGCGCATGACGAAAAGACCTGGGCTGGATTGGCCGAGCTGGGCCTGACAGCGTTGCCAGTGCCAGAAGCACTCGGCGGCTTCGGTGGCGGTGCGCGCGACCTGCTGCCCGCGATGCAGGCCTTCGGCCGCTCGCTCTCGATGGAGCCGTTCCTGGCGAGCGCGGTGCTCGCAGGCACCGCCCTGCGCCTCGGCGCCGACGAGGCGATGCAGACACGACTGCTGCCCGGCATGGCCAGCGGCGAGATCGTGTCGGCCTGGGCGCATGACGAAGCCGCCGGCCGTCACGCGCCGCTGTGGGTGGAGACGCGTGCCGAACGCAAGGACGGCGGCTGGAAGCTCGACGGCATCAAGTCCAACGTGCCCGCCGGAGGTCTGGCGCGGTACTTCGTCGTGAGCGCGCGCATCGCCGGTGCACCGGCTGACGCGAACGGGTGCGCGCTGTTCCTCGTGGACGCCAAGGACGCAGGCGTCGCGCTGCGCGAGTTCCGCCTGGTCGATGACACAGCAGCAGGCGAGCTGGTGCTGACGCAAGCAGCGGCGCAGCCGTTGGCCAACCCCGAAGATTCGACTCGCACGCGTCTCGCCATCCAAGGCACCGTGGCCGCTGGCATCGCCGCCGTGTGCGCCGACATGAGCGGCGCCGCCCAGGCCGCCTTCGATCTCGCGATGGACTACCTGCGCACACGCAAGCAGTTCGGCCGCCTGATCGGCGAGAACCAGGCGCTGCGCCATCGCGCGTCCGAGATGCTGGTCAGCCTCGAGATGGCGCGCAGCATGGCCATGGCCGCCGCTGTTGCGGCAGACGATGCCAGCGCGGAAGACAGTGCCCCCGACCTGCATCGCGCGAAGCTCTCCGTCGCCCGCAACGCACGCAACGTGGCGCTCGGCGCGATCCAGCTTCACGGCGGCATCGGCATGACAGAGGAATACGCCGTCGGGCACTACCTGCGGCGCATCCACGTGCTCGACCAGATGTTCGGCGACGCCGACGCCCATGCCGCGCGTCTCGCGGCTGCCCTTCTTTGAGACCTACACCGATGAGCATCACCCCCATGATCTACCTCGACGGCCGCGGCGTGACGCGCGACGAGGTGCTGCGCGTGGCGCAGCAGGCAGCCACGGGCTTCGAGCAACTCGGCGTGAGCGAAGGCGACACCGTCGCCCTGCTGCTGCGCAACGACTTCGCCTTCTTCGAAGTACAGCAGGCCGCCGCCGCGGTCGGCGCCTATGGCGTGCCGCTCAACTGGCACGGCCGCACGGAAGAAGTGATCTACGTGCTCGAAGACGCGAAGCCGAAGGTGCTGGTCGCGCATGCCGACCTTCTCGCCCCGATCCGCGCGCTCGTGCCCGCGGGCATCCGCGTCTTCGTGGTGCCGACGCCGCCGGAAATCCAGCAGCGCTACGGCGTCTCGACCGAACTCGCACGGCCCTTACCGGGCGACACGGTTTGGCGCGAATGGGCCGAGCGCTTCGAGCCGCTGCAGGCGCCGCCGCGCCGCGCCCGCGCGACCATGATCTACACCTCCGGCACCACCGGCCATCCCAAGGGCGTGAAGCGCCAGCCCGCCACGCCCGAGGAAAGCAAGGCCTATGTCGAGTTGTTCGCCAGCGTGTATGGGCTCAAGCCCGGCGTGCGTGCGCTGGTGTGCGGCCCGCTCTACCACGCGTCGCCCAACGGGTACGGCCGTCAGGCGCTGATGACGGCGGACGTGCTGGTGCTGCAGTCCAAGTTCGATCAGGAAGAGACGCTGGCGCTGATCGAGAAGCACCGCATCGACAACGCGGTGATGGTGCCCACGATGTTCGTGCGCATGCTCAAGCTGCCGCCGGAGGTGCGCAACCGCTACGACGTGCGCTCGCTGCGATGGGTGACGCACACCGGCGCGCCGTGTCCGCGCGAGGTGAAGAAGGATCTGATGGATTGGTGGGGTCCCGTGGTCTACGAGAGCTACGGCGGCACTGAAGTCGGTCCCGCCACGCTCGCCACGCCGCAGGACTGGCTGGAGCATCCCGGTTGCGTCGGCATGCCCACGCCCGGCACGCGCATGGCCTTCTATGACGAGGAGGGAAATCGCCTGCCCGAAGGCGAGATCGGCGAGATCTTTGCTCGCGTGCCAGCGGCTGCCGACTTCACTTATCTCAACCACGAAGAGAAGCGAAAGAGCGTGGAGCGCGACGGCCTCATCAGCCTGGGCGACGTGGGCTACATGAAGGAAGGCCGGCTCTATCTCTGTGACCGCCGTTCGGACATGGTGATCTTCGGCGGCACCAACATCTATCCGGCCGAGATAGAGATGGTGCTGACCCAGTGCCCTGGCGTGAAGGACTGCGCCGTGTTCGGCATTCCCGACGACGACTTCGGCGAATCGCTCGCTGCCGCTGTCGAACGCATGCCCGAGTCGCAAGTCACGCCGGAGGAGATCCGGTCCTATCTTCTCGAACGTCTCGCGAAGTTCAAGGTGCCCAAGCGGATCGACTTCCACGAATCGCTGCCGCGCGAGGACAGCGGCAAGATCTTCAAGCGCCGCTTGCGCGACCCGTTCTGGCAGAACGCCGGGCGCAAGATTTGAGGGGCGGCGCATGGGCAAGTGGCTGCAATCCAATGAACACCTCACCTTCGAGGTGCGAGAGCGCGTCGCGCGCATCACCCTCAACCGGCCGGACCGGCGCAATGCGCTGTCGTGGGAGATGCTCTCCGAGCTGCGCGCAGCGCTGCTGGAGGCCGACGACCTGCGGAGCGTGAGCGTGATCGTGCTCGGAGGCGCAGGCCCCGATTTCTGCGCGGGCTACGACATGAAGTCGGCCTACGCGCGCTACGCCGCCGAAGGCGATGCCGCGCTCGCACCCTCAGCGCGCCATCGAAGGCACCGATCTCGCGGCGGATCAACGCATCGAGCGCGCTCGTCTGCGCCGCGTCGAGCGCACTTGCTGTCGTGAATGTTGCGGTGGATGAATTTTTCAGTTTGTCGTTTAATCTATGGTTGAACCAATGATTTCGACGAATCGTATGGCAGCCAGATCCATCACACAAGGAGACATCGCAATGAAGTTCACTCGACGCCAGACGCTTGCTGCAGCCCTGGGCTCGCTCGGTGCGGGCGTTCTGCCGCGCGCGCAGGCGCAGACGCAGCCCTTCCCTTCACAGGTCATCAAGTTCGTGATTCCTACGCCGGCGGGCGGGGGCCACGACACCATGATGCGGATCATTGGCCAGAAGCTGACCGACGCCTGGGGCCAGCCCTGCATCGTCGAATCCAGGTCCGGTGCGAGCGGCGCCATCGCCGCAGCCACGGTGTCGCAGGCGCCGGCGGACGGATACACCGTGCTGATCGGCTACAGCGCGCTTCTCAGCAACACGGTGCTGATGCCGAAGCCGGGCTATCGGCTCGAAGACCTGCAGCCGGTCGGAATGCTGGCTCTCACGCCGATCGCGTTCGGCGTTCGCGAGAGCCTGCCGGCCTCGACGCTCAAGCAATACGTGGCGCTCGCCAAGACACGGCCCGGCAAGCTCTCCTATGGCTCCTATGGTCCAGGCTCGGGTGGTCACTTCGTCGGCGAGCTGTTCAACATGGCAGCCGGCATCGACACCGTGCACGTGCCGTACAAGGGCGAGCCGCCCGCGTTGCAGGACCTCATTGGCGGACAGATCGACGCGGCAGTGGCGTCGGTCGGCGGCCTGAGCCGCTACCCCGGCAAGATCAAGCCTCTTGCCGTTGCCAGCGCCACGCGCTTTCCTTCGTATCCCGACGTGCCGACCTTCGCCGAACTCGGCTATCCGGAGGTCGACATGCTGGGCTGGGCCGCCGCCTTCGTGCCGGCCAAGACACCGAAGGCGATCGTGGACAAGCTCAACACGGAGATGGGCCGCATCCTCGTGATGCCGGATGTGCGCGCGAAGCTGCTTGAGCTCGGCTACGAGCCGGCACCGTGGAGCCCTGACAAGACGCGGCGCTTCATGAAGGACCAGCTTGCGCTCACGCAGAAGCTGATCGATGCCGGGCGCGTAAAGCTCTAGTCCTCAGCGCCTGACCAGCAGGCGCGCGATCAATCGTTCGCGCGCTTGCTGATCGAGACCGAAAGGTCCTTCCAGGTAAGCATGCATCGAGCCCCAGCGCTTGTCGATTTCATCGAATGCGCATTGCAGATAGTCGGCGTGCACCGTGGCTCGCAGTGCCCAGTCGGCGGAAACACCCTGCATGGACCAGCGACCGTTGCTCGCCATAAAGTCGTCGAGCACAGTTTCGCGCGGCACGCCGAGCGCAAGCAGCAGCAACGCCAAAGCCCAGCCGGTGCGATCCTTTCCGGCGGTGCAGTGAACCACCAACGGGAGCGGCGTCGCCTCATCGGCGACCAGCCGCAGGAGCGAGGCGAAGACAGGCGTGTGTTCGTTCACGAAGCGCCGATAGACTTCGAACATGATGGCGGCCAGCGCGGACTTGTCGGGTCCACCCGCCTCACGCAGTTCGCGCAGCGCGCCCATCGCGCGCGGCTCGATCGGCAGATGCGGCTCGCGGATGCCGAATTGCGCCAGGCGCGACGGCGCACGGGTCCGCGCGTCCGCGTCCCGCAGATCGATCACCGACTACAGTCCAATGGCGCGCAGCGCATCCAGTTCGTCGTCCGAGACCGAACCGAAGTGACTGGAACGCCAGAGTCGACCGGGTGCAATGACATGGCCCGACGCGGTGGCGATGCCACCCAGGTCGCGCAGGTTCGGCACGCCGGCGGCGACCAGCCCAGTCATCGAGCCCCCAGGACAGCGCGTCCGTTGGCCAGCACCTGGACGCCGCGCTCCTTCACGCTGGCACGGAAGGCGATCTCCTCCGAGCCCAGTCGCCAGCAATCAAGCACCAGCGTTTCTCCGGGATAGACCGGCGAAGTCAACCGCGCGCGGATCGACTTCATGCGCGACGCATCGTGCCCGCAGAACTTCGCCAGGATGCCGCGGCATGCGTTGCCATAGGTTGCGAGGCCATGCAGGATCGGTCGGGGAAATCCGGCCTTGGCAGCAACTGCAGGATCGATGTGCAGCGGATTGATGTCGCCCGAGAGACGGTACAGCACGGCGGCATCCGCGCGGGTCGGCATTTCGATCGTCACCTCCGGCGCCGCATCGGGTGTCGCAGGCGCAGCAGGCACAGGCTCGTCCCCACCGCCGTTCTTCGAGAACCCACCATCGCCGCGCAAGAAGACCACCATCTCCGCGGTGGCGACCGGCCGTCCGCTCGCTTCGTCGGTGAGGGTCTTCTCCACATGCATCGTCGCGCCCTTGCCCTCGCCCTTGTCGACGATGCGGGTGACGCGGCTCTGGCCGATCAGCGTGCCGGCTGCGGGCAACGGCGAATGGATCGTCACGCCCTGTTCGCCGTGCACGAGCTTCAGGTAGTCGATGCCGAGTTCCTTGCGATCACGCATCCAGAAGCCAGGCGATGCCAGGACCGCTGCCATCGTCGGTACGGCCTGGAGTTCCTTTTCGTAGACGAAGCGCAGCTCTTCCAACACCAGCGGATCGGCGGCGAAACCGACGCCGAGGGCATAGAGGATGGTGTCGCGCTCGGTATAGGTGTGGCGCACCGGATCGGAACGCCAGGCCTTCGTCTTCTCGTAGTCGATCATGCTTTCAATCCTTGTTCGGCCAGCAGAACTGCGCCGGCTCCTTGGCAGCGAAGCGGCGGATCGCTTCGCGGAAGTACGCACTGGACAAGGCAATCGCCTGCGATGACGCTTCCATGTCCAGCATCGTCTCCAGATCGCTCTGCAAGGTCGCGGCCAGCGCGCGCTTGGAGAGGCTGAATGCCGTCGGCGATGCACCCGCGAGACTGCGGGCCAGTTCCATTGCGCGCGGCATCAGGGCCTCCGGCGCGAGAGCCTCCAGCGCGATGTTCATGCGCACCGCCTCGTCGGCACCGAACTCGCGGGCCGAATAGATCAGTTCCTTGGCACGCTGCAACCCCACCACACGTGGCAACTGGTACCAGGCACCTACATCGGGCACGAGGCCGATGCGATGGAACACCATGGCTAGGCGCGCGCGCGTGCTCACCAGAACGATGTCGGCATAGAGCGCCATGCTGAGGCCCGCGCCAAAAGCGACGCCGTCGACTGCGGCGATCAACGGCTTGTCCAGCGACGCCAGCGCGCGAGCCAGTTCGGCATAGCGCGCCATGCCCGCGCGGCGCTGCTCGACCGTCCGCGAGGCGCCATCGGCCATGCCCTTGACGTCGCCGCCCGCGCAGAAGTCGCCGCCCGCACCCGCCAACACCACGGCGCGGATGTCGTCGGCGGCACGCAGCCCACGCAAGGCTGCGACGAGCGCGTCGGTTGTCGGGATATCGATCGCGTTCTTTGCC
>OFSF01000772.1_pt1 | contig 11957 bp, 10 predicted proteins | sample 1543271 | NCBI WGS metagenome assembly OFSF01 (sample SAMN07774227, study PRJEB24372) | wastewater metagenome | isolation source: Exp Tend VB 100WW | collected 2016-02
TCGAAGAACTCGGCACCGCCGCTGACGATCCAAACGTTGAACACTTGAAAGCAACGATCCCAGGTGCGATCGAAAAATTTGGTCTCGACGCAACTCGCCTGATGGCAATTCAATATTCGGCCAGCCTTAATGGTTTTAAACAACTCGTCGCCACAGACGAACGATTCATGATTCCAAAATCTGAAAACTCGTCGGGTGCGTCTAGCGCTTCTGCGGTCGCTGCGCAAGCACGCAAAGATGCGCCGGCCGATGCCGAAAAGCGCCGACTTCGCCGTGAGCGCCAAGAAAAAGAGCGCGAAGAAAAACGACAAGCCGAACTACAACGTCGAATCGCTCGCAACAGAGTTTAAAAATGTCTGCTGCGCGTTTTGGGTGCGTCGATGGTCGCGGTGTCTTGGTCACCGAATCTCTCGACAATTACATTGACATCGAAAAATTTTCGGGTGGCAAATTGCCAAGCGATCCGATGGCGTGCATCAACCGCTGGTCTTAGGTCTGCGATCTAGGCAAAACACTGCCTTCTGCCAAAGCAACCGACTTGATGGCCCTCAACTTCGACAAACTCGACTGCCCCGTGCCACGACCGCGACAAATTTTTGCGATCGGCATCAATTACAAAGCCCACGCTGCCGAGATGAATCACGGTCTGCCAAAAGAACCGCTCGTGTTTACCAAGTTTCCAAGCTCACTTAATTCTCCATTTGGTCAGATCAATCTGACCGGCGAGAAATGCGACTACGAAGCAGAACTTGTGGCCGTCATTGCCAAGCCAGGTCGCAACATCTCTGTTGCCGATGCTTGGAGCCACGTTGCTGGTCTTTGTGTTGGGCAAGATTTCTCTGATCGTGAATTGCAATATGCCAACACTCCTCCGCAATTCAGCCTTGGCAAGAGCCGCGCAGGCTTCACTGCAATCGGTCCGTGGATAACCGACGCAGCGACGCTTTCAACCCGCGCCAATCTTAAAATGACCTGCCGCGTATCGGGCGAAGTTATGCAGAACACTCAAACCGATGACATGATCTTCGAAGTTCCAGACATTGTTTCTTATTTGTCGGGCATCTGCGAACTTTATGCGGGTGATGTCATCTATACCGGCACGCCATCTGGCGTCGGCGCTGGACGCACACCGCAAAGATTTCTTCGCTCAGGCGACATCGTTGAAACAACGATTCAAGACCTCGGCGCATTAATTAACATCTGCAAATAGCAACTTGGCTGCACGCTTTCGCGCGCAGCCAAGCAACTTCAGTCTTTGTGACGTACTAGTTCAAATTCGGTGTAGGCCGACACACCCATTTCGCTGTCAAGACCTGCAATTTCATCAGCCGCAGTCGGACGAATACCGCCCTTTGTAAAACGATTCTGAAGTGAAAAGAAACCGTATGACAAAGTGAAATTAACAACCAAGATCGTCACGGCACCAAGAGCCTGCGCTCCTAATTGTCCCCAATCGCCTTTGATGATGCCAGCAACACCTGTTGACTCTGAACCGTTCCAACCTGCGCCGTAAGAACCGTTTGCAAAAATACCAACAGCTAGCACGCCGAACATTCCACAAACGCCGTGCACGCTGATCACACCACAAGGGTCATCAATTCGCAAACGTTCTTCGATGAAGATGGTCGATTCAATTACAAGAATTGCGGCCACTGAACCAATTAATGCCGCAGCCCACGGCGAAACAAACGCGCACGCCGCTGTAATCGCCACAAGACCAGCCAACATTCCATTAATCATCATTCCCGGATTTGGTTTGCCCGTGCGTCGCGTAATCCAAAACATCGAAGCGACCGCGCCAAATGCGCCCGAGATTGCCGTATTGGCCGCCACCGTTGCGAATTGCACATCGGTTGCCGAAAGTGTTGACGCTGCGTTGAATCCGAACCAGCCGAATAGAAGAATAAAAGTTCCGAGCATCGCCATTGGTAAATGGTGGCCAGGCATTGGCAACGACTTTCCTTCAGGCGAATACTTTCCGATGCGCGGCCCAAGCACCATCGCCCCGGTCAAACCAGCCACGCCACCCACCAAGTGCACAACTCCAGAACCAGCGAAGTCGACGTAACCAGCACCAAGCGACATCGTCGCCCAAGTTTTCGACAACCATCCGCCGCCCCAGGTCCATGCCGCGATTACTGGATAATAAAACGCGCCACAGAAAAGTCCCCAACCAATAAAACTGTTCCATCTCCAACGCTCAGCCATCGAACCAGTTGGAATCGTCGCGGTTGTATCCATAAATGCAGCCATATACAAAAAGAAACCCAGCAGTGCTGGCGTCACATTCGGGCCAGACAATGCCCAGCCACCACCCCACGCAAAAACCCAGTTGCCTGATCCGATTAGTGCTTGACCGACCGGATTATCTAAGCCCAATGCTGAATAAGTGAAACCGCCAAAAGCCAATGGGAAACCCACAAAGAAAAACGCCACGAAACCCAAGCCGAAAATTGCAAAGTTTGTGCTTACAACGTGAGCCGCGTGTTTGGCACGACAGAATCCGGTTTCAAGCAACGCAAAACCAGCCTGCATAAAAACCACCAAAGACGCGCCAATCACCACCCATAAAAGTGAAACTTGCGTCCCAAGAACTGTCACGTCTGAATTCATTACTCCTCATTTCGTTAATTTGAACAAGTGAACAAACCGCGTTTTTAAACACGTGCACGACGCTGTGACTGCCCAGAACCTAATTCATCAATGTTTCGTAACTGTCTGAGAATTGTTACGGGAGTGTGGCTTTTTCGCATCTGGTTAACTTTTTGTCTACCCCACCGAATTAGGCTGAGGGCATGACAATCGAAGCCACCAAAACCCAGGCCTATTTAGACGACCGCGCCCACGTATTTCACTCGTGGTCAGCACAAGGCACCCTAAACCCAACCGAGATCACCGGTGGCGAAGGCTCATACTTCTGGGATTCGAGCGGCAAAAAATATCTCGACTTCACAAGTCAATTGGTGAACCTAAATATTGGCCATCAACATCCAAAACTTGTGGCTGCGATTCAAGAGAGCGCTGGCAAACTTTGCACAGTTGCACCTCCGTTTGTTAACGCATCGCGAAGCGAGGCAGCAAGGTTGATCACAGAACTTGCGCCAGGCGATTTGAACATGGTGTTTTTCACCAACGGCGGTGCCGAGGCTGCAGAATATGCAACCCGAATGGCCAAACTTCATACTGGTCGCCACAAAATTCTGACAACATATCGTTCATATCACGGATCAACTGCAGGCGCGATCGCACTCACCGGTGACCCACGTCGTTGGCAAAATGAAACTGGCGCCTCTGGTGCCGTCAAGTTTTGGGGACCATACCCGTATCGCTCGCCGTTTCATTCAAATAGTGAACAACAAGAGTGTCAGCGTGCTTTGCAACACCTTGAAGAAGTCTTGATGGTCGAAGGACCTCAAACTGTTGCGATGATCGGCCTCGAAACAGTGGTTGGCACGAACGGAATCTTGGTTCCGCCAGATGGTTATCTGCAAGGTGTGCGCGAGATTTGCAATAAGCACGGCATCGTCATGATGTGCGACGAGGTAATGGCCGGTTTCGGTCGTTGCGGTGAGTGGTTCGCAGTCAATAAATGGAATGTCACACCAGATCTGATTTGCTTTGCCAAAGGTGTCAACTCTGGGTACATACCACTTGGTGGCGTGGTCATCAGTCAAAAAATTGCTGATACCTTCCGCGATCGTGTCTTTCCAGGTGGTCTCACTTACAGCGGTCACCCACTCGCTTGTGCCGCAGCAGTTGCGTCAATCAACATCTTTAAAGAAGAAAAAATCGTTGAGCATGCTCGCATGCTCGGCAAAGATGTGATCGGTCCAGCACTTGAAAAAATGAAAGCCAAGCATCAGAGCGTCGGCGATGTTCGTGGTCTTGGTGTGTTCTGGGCAATTGAACTAGTGAAGAATCGTGAAACCCGCGAACCGTACGTACCGTTCAATGCATCTGGCCCTGATGCCAAGCCGATGATGGATCTGATCGTGGCCTGCAAAGAGCGCAACCTCTGGCCATTCACGCACTTCAATCGCATACATGTTGTACCACCGTGCAACACGCCGGTTGAAGACGTACAAAAAGGTCTTGCGATCATCGATGAAGTTCTCGATATCGCCGACAAACACTGCAAAAACTGACCTCGCCCAACCCGCGAGTAAATATGCGCATCGTCTCGCTTCTTCCTAGCGCCACCGAAATCGTTGGCGAACTTGGTTTGATTGAAAACTTAGTTGGTCGATCTTGCGAATGTAATTGGCCACTTGAATCGGCCAAAGCAAAAGTAGTTTCTCTAAGCCGAGTCGACTCACTTGCACTTTCTGGTCCGCAAATTGATGCACAAGTTCGATCAGCAATGCACAACGGTGAACAGCTTTACGCAATCGAAGAAGACCTGTTGCGCGAACTAGCCCCAGATGTGATCATCACTCAAGACCTTTGTCGCGTCTGCGCAGTCTCAAGTGAAAACGTCTGCGATGTTGGGGCTCGCGTCATTTCACTTGACCCACATACAATTAATGAAGTTGCCAACTCGGTAATCACCGTCGCTAATGCTCTCGGCGTGACGACAAAAGGCGAACAAGTAGCAGCTCAAATGTTGCGCCGCGTTGAAAACGTTCGCCGCGCAGTCGCCGGCAAACCTCGACCACGAGTTTTTATTGCCGAGTGGCTTGATCCACCTTTTGCTAGCGGGCACTGGATTCCCGAAATGGTGGAAGCCGCAGGCGGCATCGAAGTTCTCGGTAAACCAGGTCTGCCATCAACGACCACGACGTGGCAGGCTGTGCGCGAAGCAAAACCCGACATTGTTGTTTTTGCACCTTGCGGTTTCGACGAAATACGTGCCGCGAAAGAAGCCGCAGCACTTGCACATGAGTTTGATCCATCTTGGAAGACTGCTTGTGTCAACGCTGACAGATATTTTGCTCGACCTGCGCCTTCAATTGCCGACGGTGTTGAGCAACTCGCAAAAATCTTTCACGGATTAGAAATCAATTAACTATGGCTCCACAAGGCAAAAACACTCAGCTTGCAGATCGCCCGTTAAATGTGCCGAGCCCACTAAGACTCGACCCTGCAAACAAGAACTATGCGGTTATTTTGGCCGCCCACCAAGACGCCCTAGATCGCAACGCCGATGGATACATCGACCCAATAACTTCGCTTTTCGTGATTACTTCCACGGTGCACAAAGCTCGCGGATACTGCTGCGACAACAACTGCCGCCACTGCCCCTACGCCTAACACTGCGTCGAATTTTGGGCAAACAAAAAGGCGGGCCGCCGAAGCGACCCGCCCGTTTGTAATTCTTAACAGTTACTGAACTTAGTTGCCACCTTCGGCGAGTTCCACAACTTCGGACATATATGCCGAACCCTTGGTATCTACGCCCATTGCATCAAGCATCGCAAGCGCTGCTGTCACAATGTCGTTGGTGTAAGCACCAGCATCTGGAGCTTTTGTCAACACAGTGCCGCCTTCAAGGTTCTTCGCTGTTTGCGAAAGGCTTGATGTGCGATCCCATGCTGCTGCGTCGATCATGCCTGCGCCACCTGTGGCTGGCCAGATCAACTGGTTAACTTCGTTCATTTGCCACAACTGGTGACTTGCACCAAGCTTTGAGCCCTTTGCTACGACAATGTCGCGACAAGCCTGGACGTCATCGCGGCAGAATGCCCAACCTTGAATTGATGCAGCAACGAACTTGGTTGCAGTCTCAACGTAAGCAGGGTCTTCAAGGCGTGAGCCATCGGCCCAAATTGCGTCTTGCAACATACCAACACCTTCAGCCTCGTACGAAACGACGTTGAAGTCATCTGCTGTATAGAGGGCACCGGTTGCTGGGTTGATTGCTTCGAGAACTTGTGCGTACTCGTTGTATGTCATCGCTTCTGCAGCGTCAATATCGCCAGACAGCAAACCTGCCATGTCGAATTGTTGCTGAACAAGTGTTACATCTTTTGCTGGATCAAGACCGGCCTTGGTGAGAGCGGCGAAGATTTCAAATTCGTTGCCGTATCCCCAGTTACCAATTTTCTTGCCCTTGAAATCTGCAGCAGTTGTGATGTTCGCATCTTTAAACGAAACCTGCAATGTGCCTGATCGTTGGAAGATCTGTGCGATGTTCACGATGTTTGCTCCGCCTTCACGACTTGCAAGCGCCTTGGAAACCCAAGAAATTGCGAAGTCGGCTTGGCCGTCGGCAAGCACGTTCTGTGGAGTGATATCCACTGCGCCTTCCATAATCGTTACTTCAAGACACTGATCGGCGTAGAAGCCCTGGTCTTGTGCTGCATAGTAACCAGCGAACTGAGCCTGGGTGAACCATTGCAGTTGCAATTTCACCGGTGTCGGTGTTGTGCACTCTGCAGGTGCTGTTGTCTCTTCAGTTACCGCTTCATCATCGGTTGCCGCATCGTCACTGCCGCCACAAGCGCCAACGACCAGCGACATTACCGCGATGCCTGCGAAGGCAAATTTTAATGTCTTTTTCATTATTTCTCCCCCGGGTTTGAGCCCGCTTTGTTTTTATTTAGTGTCACCCTTACGAGTGACCCCCTCCAAAATAATGGAGACTGTGTAGAACGCTAGCCCAAGCAGGCACGCCCCTAAAACGTAGGCCCACGCCGCAGCGTTCTTAGCATTGGCGATATTGCTCGTAATTCGGCTTCCTAAGCCGTTTTGGAGACCGCCAAAATACTCGCTGACAAAAGCCGTAATCACCGAGGCTGGCGCAGCGACTTTTAGCGCGGTAAACAAATACGGCACAGCATTTGGAACTCGCACTTTGCGCAAGATTACAAACTCGCTTGCGGCGTAACTGCGCATCAGTTCAACATGAGTTGACCGAACTTGTGTCAGGCCCTTGGCAACGTTAACCAGCACAATAAAATAAACAACAAGTGTCACCATCACACGTCGAGGAATCTCGCTCGTGATCGAATACATGTTGTTCAAAACTGCAACCAACACAAAAATTGGAATCGCATTCAAAGCAATCGCCAAAGGCGTAATCAACTCTCCTAAAAATCGATATCGACTCAGAATAAAACTCATCGCCACGCCAAATACGGTGCCAACGATCAATCCGACTAGGGCATTGCCGCCTGAAACCATTGATGCTTCCCAAATGCGCGAATAGTTCTTAAAAAATTGTTCAAAAATTTTTGACGGTGCAGCAAGAAAATACGGCTTAAGGTCAAAACCTCGAACTGCTGCTTCCCAAAGCGCAAGAAATGAAACACCAAAAACTAGCGCCGGACCAATTTGTCGCAAACGAGTAATCACTCGCAGAGCATTATTTTCTGCCATGGTCAGCGATCTTCGACTCCACGAATTGCGTTAGCTGCAGCGTGATCTGCGTGCGTGCCACGAAGAGCCTCACGTACAGCAGTAATGCTCTTGAAAAAACCATCGGCGGCACGAGTATCTTCATTGCGCTTTGACCCAAGGTCAACGTCAATCACTTCAGTGATTCGACCAGGACGCGGCGACATCACCACAACACGGTTTGAGAGATAAACGGCTTCAGGTATCGAGTGCGTCACGAACACAACAGTCGTTGAAGTTTCGCCACAAATACGCAGAAGCTCGCCCTGCATGTACTCACGCGTCATTTCATCGAGAGCACCAAAAGGTTCATCCATCAACAACAACGGCGGATGCGCAGCAAGAGCACGGGCGATTGCGATGCGTTGCTGCATGCCACCCGACAACTGCCACGGATACAAGTCTGCAAACTCAGGAAGCTTCACGAGTTCCAACATCTCTTTTGCACGTGCTTCACGCTTGGCTTTATCCCAGCCTTTTAGTTCAAGAGGCAACTCAATGTTCTTGCTTACGGTTCGCCAATCAAAAAGCCCGGCTTGCTGAAATGCCATTCCGTAATCTTGATCAAGTCGCGCTTGAGCAGCAGTTTTATTGTTGACACTCACAGAACCAGAAGTTGGTTCAAGTAAATTTGCAATCAAGCGCAACAAAGTTGACTTGCCACAGCCCGAAGGACCAATCAAAGAAACAAACTCGCCTGGATTAACCGTCAAGTTGACATCAATCAACGCGTCGACTTGTTTTGTCGTACCTTGATTAAAAATTTTGCTCGCGCCGGCAACTTCTAAAGCACTCACGTTGTCGTCTCCTTGGGTCGGTTTCGCATTAATAAAACATCAGACAGTGCAACGAGCCCCGACATCGTTATGCCCAGTGCCGCTGCACCGAAAACCGCAGTGAAAACTTTCGCCGGGTCGCCGGTCGCTTCGCGCGCGTATTCAATGATTAACCGACCAATGCCACCTTTGAGACCGGTGCTGATTTCAGCGACAACAACACCAACAACAGCACCAGACGCACCGAGTTTGAATGCCGGAACCATGAACGGCACCGCCGCAGGAAACCGCAACTTAAACAGTGTTTGCTTCCACGACGCCGCATAACTATCCATCAGTTCAACCGCTGCTGCGGGCGCACTGGCGAGCCCTCGCAAAGTGCCAACGGCGATCGGAAAAAAAGCTAGAAAAGTTCCGAGAATTGAGGCTGACAGCCAACGTGGCCAAATGAACGATCCAATTTCTAACTTGCCACCCCAACTAACAACCAGCGGTGCGAGCGCGATCAACGGCACAGTCTGCGACATCACGAGGTATGGCAACAATCCGCGTTGCACTATTCGGTAGCGCGACATCAACACTGCAAGACCTACACCGATCGTTGTACCAAGAAAAAATCCAACTAATGAAAGACGCAACGAGAACATCGCCCCAGACAGAACAACGACCCAAATTTTCTTGTCTGACCCCCGAACCTCAGGTCGCCCATATCGGCTCAACATTGTCGAAAAGTGTGGCATCGCTGTGTCATTTGCTCGCGGCAAAATACTTACGCCGAAGAACTTTCCTCCATCTTGTGGCCCAAGAATTTTGTACAGCTCCCACAAGACAACTACCGAGGTAATCGCCACAACAAACATTGCCGAGCGATACGCGATGCGACGCGCCAACATTTTTACTTCTTTGCCCGACTCAGCGCCGCAATCTCGGGCAAAATTTCTTTGCCGTAAGCCTCAAGAGTTTGCTCTTTGCCGTCATGCTGCAAATAAACCGAGAACTGATCAACCCCAAGACCCTTGAGTTCTTTCAAACGCTTTATGTGTTCATCAACGTTGCCCAAAATACAAAACCGATCCACAATCGAATCGGGCACAAAAGTTGTGTGCGTGTTTCCGGCTTGGCCATGTTGTTTATAGTCATAGCCCTCGCGACCTTTAATGTAATCAGTCAACGCTTTTGGCACGGCGCTTGATTCGCCGTAACGCGCGACGATGTCAGCCACATGGTTGCCCACCATGCCACCAAACCAACGACACTGCTCACGCATGTGCGACATATCGTCACCAACATATGCAGGTGCTGCGACACAAATCTTCACCGAATTTGGATCACGACCCGAATCGCGTGCAGCTTTGCGCACTGCTTCGATTGTCCACGCGGCAATATCAATATCAGCAAGTTGCAGAATAAAACCATCGCCAACCTCACCGGTCAACTGAAGAGCTTTTGGCCCATACGCCGCGACCCATACTTCGCACTTGCTCTTTGACGCCCACTCAAATTTGATTTTCGAACCGTTGTAGTCGACTTCGCGACCATTTGAGAGTTCACGAATTACGTCGATACTTTCTCGCAAAGTCGCCAGAGTTGTCGGCTTTCCGTTGGTTACACGTACCGCAGAGTCTCCACGCCCGATGCCACAGATAGTGCGATTGCCGTACATTTCGTTGAGCGTTGCAAACAAACTTGCCGTAACCGTCCAATCGCGAGTCGCTGGGTTCGTGACCATCGGACCAACAATTACATTTTTTGTTTCCGCCAAAATCTGACTGAAGATTACGTACGGTTCTTCCCACAAAATGTGGCTGTCAAAAGTCCAAACGTGTGTAAAACCAAGGGCATCGGCCTTGCGTGCAAGGTCAATCACCTGCCGTGCAGGTGGAGTCGTCTGCAATACAACGCCGATGTCCACCTATTTACCTGCTGTGTGGAAAGCCGAGGTCGACTGTTGACGTACGTGGATCTGGCCAACGTGAAGTCACAACCTTGCCACGCGTATAGAAGTTGATGCCCTCTGGGCCGTACATATGTTGGTCGCCGAACAAACTCGCCTTCCAACCACCAAATGAATAGTAAGAAACTGGCACAGGAATCGGCACGTTGATGCCGACCATGCCTACGTTCACGTCGTATTGGAATTGTCGCGCAACGCCACCATCACGAGTGAAAATCGCAGTGCCGTTTCCGAATTGATTGTCGTTGATCGCTTTCAATCCTTCGTCGTAACTCTTCACGCGCATTACGGTGAGCACTGGTCCGAAAATTTCTTCGTCGTAGCACTTCATTCCTGGCTTGACATGATCGATCAAACTTGGATTCAAGAAGAAACCCTCATCTTTTGCTTTATCGGTTCCGTCTAGAACAACTGTTGCACCTTCTTTTGCTGCACCAGTCACATAACCAGCAACTTTGTCGCGATGTTCACGGCTAATCAACGGACCCATTTCACTCGCAGGGTCTGAGCCTGCGCCAACTTTAATGTTTGGCACTTTTGATTTGATCTTGTTGACCAAGTCATCGGCGATTGAGTCAACTGCAAGCACAACAGAAACTGCCATGCAACGCTCACCCGCCGAACCGTATGCGGCACTGATCGCGGCATCTGCTGCCATGTCCAGATCTGCATCTGGCAAAACCAACATGTGGTTCTTCGCGCCGCCGAGAGCCTGCACACGCTTACCGTTTTTTGTGCCGGTCTCATATACATATTTTGCAATCGGTGTCGAACCTACGAAACTCACTGCAGCAATGTCTGGGTGATCAAGCAATCGATCTACGGCCACTTTGTCGCCGTGCACAACGTTGTAAACACCATCTGGAAGACCCGCTTGACGAAGCAAGTCGGCAACAAACATTGATGCCGATGGATCTTTCTCGCTTGGCTTCAAAATAAATGTATTGCCGCACATGATCGCATTGGCGAACATCCACATTGGCACCATTGCCGGAAAGTTGAACGGAGTAATTCCGGCTACAACACCGAGTGGTTGACGAATTGAATAAACATCGACACCAGTTGATGCTTGTTCTGAATACCCGCCCTTGAGCATTGCCGGCACACCGCAAGCGAACTCGATATTTTCAAGCCCGCGAGCAATTTCACCCAACGCGTCGCTCGGCACTTTGCCGTGCTCAAGAGTCAATAAGTTGGCGATTTCTTTGCGGTTTGCGTCAACAAGTTCGCGCATGCGAAACATGATCTCGGCGCGACGCGACAAGTTTGTCGCACGCCATGCCGGAAACGCAGCCTTCGCCGAGGCAACTGCCGCATCGACATCGGCAACATTTGCCAGGTCAACTTCAGACTCTTGCTTGCCAGTTGCAGGGTTGAACACCTTGCCTGATTTGCCAGATGTTCCAGCGACAACCTTGTTGTTGACCCAATGACTAATGCGATTCATGATTTTTTATTTCTCCTGTGTGTGTGGTTTATTTAGTTCAGATATTGGCATAGGCCACGTTTGATGAATTTGCCGTGCCCTTTGCGTCCGTGGAATTTATCATTTTCAATTACAACCATGCCGCGTGACAACACGGTGTCGACTTTGCCGTCGATGACGGTGCCTTCCCATGACGAGTGGTCCATATTCATGTGGTGCTTGTCGTTGATGCCGATTTTTGTCTTCTTGTTTGGATCCCAGATCAATATGTCGGCATCTGATCCTGCGGCAATAATGCCTTTTTGCGGATACATACCGAACATTCGTGCCGGTGTCGTGCTGCAAGTTTCAACCCAACGTTCAAGCGACAGTTCGCCTTGAACAACACCCTGATAAATCAGTTCCATTCGATGCTCAACGCCGCCCATGCCGTTCGGAATCTTCGAGAAGTTTCCGCGACCCAATT
>OFSF01000775.1_pt1 | contig 11946 bp, 11 predicted proteins | sample 1543271 | NCBI WGS metagenome assembly OFSF01 (sample SAMN07774227, study PRJEB24372) | wastewater metagenome | isolation source: Exp Tend VB 100WW | collected 2016-02
CGGATCAAGACCATCGGCCACGGCGGTCAACGCGGGTACCGCCGCCGGCGAGGGTGGGGCGGACGCCGAGGCTGGCGCTGATGCAGGGGCTGACTCGGATGCCGTGGTGGGCTGCGTGGTGTCGCTGGGCGCGGTCGACGCGGCCAGCGCGGTTGGCGCAGGCGATGGCGCCGTGCGCACCTGGACGCTGGAGGTGCGGTTCACGCTGGCAGCCGCGCCCATGCCGGCGGTCCCCGGCGAGCCGGCCGGGCCGATGCTCAGCAAGCCGAGGTGCAGGGCGACCGAGCCGGTCGTGCACAGCGCCAGCACGAGGCCACGGGCTGCCATGGGCGGGGCGGTACCGGGTCTTCTGCTCAGTTCAGCTCGCGCCAGGCAGCGCGGCGCACCCGCGGCTGAGGCCCCCCCTTGCTCACCCCCGCGAGCTTGAGCTCCATGCTCTGGTCGCGCTTGGTGAAGAAGGCGCTGACGCGACCGGCGCTGTCCATCACGCGGCTGACGCCGACGATGAGCGAATCCGAGACCCCGAGGTCCCGCACAACGCCCGAGGAGAGCTGGAACTGGTAGAGGTAAGAGCTGCCGCCATTGCCGCAGGGATCACCGTTCGGCACGGTCGAGGCGAAGGCGATTCGGTCCGAGCCCAGCGGGATGCCGTCCAGAGCTACTCGCTCGCTGAGATCCCACAGGTCGACATACCAGCCGTTCTGGGTGTTCCAGTTCACGGTCGGGGCTTTGTCCTCGTCCATGCGACGGTCGGCTTTGAGTTCCTGGCGGACCAGGTTGGCCGCTTCATCGCGCAAGGGACCGAGCCCTGTGCTGTCCAGGGTGTCGCGGATCGAGTAGATGCTCTGCCGGTTCCTGGTGGACAGATCGCTATTGTTGAGCAGGCGTCCGGTGGCGAAGGACACCACCGCCACGGGCTGGTTGTCCACGAACAGCTCGGTCAGGACCGGCTTCGCGGTGATGGGCTGGGCCAGCCCGTCGGGACCGAGCGCCCGTCCCAGCAGGGTGGCTTCGGCGCCGGCCGGTGCCACGCGGTCGTCATGGTCGAAGCGCCAGAGGTTGCCCTGCATGTCACCGGCGTAAAAGCGCAGGGCGGTGTTGTCGGTGTCGCTGGGCACCCAGGCGTTGAGGCGGCCGAGGTTGCTCGGGGTTGTCGCGTCGCCTGCTGCGGTGACGATCTGTCCATTGGTGGTACGGGGTGCTCCAGTGAACGCATTCAGCAGGTAGAGTCGTCCGCGGCCGTCGCTGCCGGTGATGTTGTTGATGCCCGAGGTGAATGCCACGATCCAGGTGCCGGTGGCGTCCTTGGTGATGACCGGATTGCCGAAGGTCCGGCCCAGGTTGGCGTCGGTGAATTCCCAGAGCAGCTTGGGTGTGTCTGGGTCGGTGATGTCCAGCGCGTAGTAGTAGCGGTCACCGGCGCCCATGCCGCCGACCAGGATCGTGCGCCACTGGCCACCCGCGAAGATGTCGCCGATGGTCGGGGTGGCGTCGAGGAGGTTCCGGTGGTTGGTGTCGTAGCCGGCGTCGGCCAGGCGGCGCAGATGCGACATCACGCCCTTCGGCACGAAGGCCCACAGCTCTTCTCCGCCCGTGGGGTCGCTCTCGTTCGCACCGACCTGGAACGCATGCAGCATGCCGTCGTTGGCTGCGGCATAGACCATCTTGCGGCGTGTCTCGTTGGCCTTGACGAATTCCGTGTAACCGGCGTCGGCGTACTTGAACGGGGGCTTGGCGACGTAGACGGGTGCGGCATTCACGAAGTCGCCCAGGACAAACTCGCGGTTGCGAAAGACTTGGTCGTCCGGTGCCGGAGCGCCCAGCTGCATTTGCGTGTCACCCCGCAGGAAGTTGACCAGATTCTCACCCGTGGCCTTGGCTTTGGCGGCGTCGGTGAGCCGGCTGCACTGCGACAGCGGGCTGGGCGTGCTGGTGGTGCCGCAGAGGTTGTCGAAGTCGAAGTTCCTTCCCTGGTCCCGCAGATTGGCGTAGGTGAAGTCGATGAGCTGGTTGGTGTCGCTGCCGAACTTCACGGTCCGCGTGGTCATCTTCCCCTCCTTGATGCGCGCCTGAAGCTTGCCCCGCGCGCTCCAGACGTGGGGATCGATGCCGGGCTTCGGGGCGACGAGGCCGGAGGTTTCCGCGTTGGTCGTGAACTGGAAGGCGCGCAGGTCGCCGTGCCAGGTGGATGAGCTGCTGTAGCTGGGCAGAAAGACCCAGTTGTCGCCGGTGACGGGTGTCAGCGAGCTGGCCGAGGCAGCGGCGCTGGAGCCGACGTCCTTGCTGATCTCGTTGAGCGTGGTGCTGATCGCGTCTGACAAGGTCGTGGGGTCAGTGGCCGAGAAGTACTGGCCACGGCCGTTGACGGCGGCGTGCCAGAGGTCGTCGATGTGGGTGGCATCACCCTGGGGATTGACCGTTGTGGGTGTCGGTACAGGCCAATGCTTGGTGCCGTTTGTCAGGTCGACGAAATCTCCGGTTGTCTGTGTCAGATAGTTTCGGTTATATGACAGGATGCCCCGGACACCGAGGCCGACCGTGAAAGTGTTCAGATGCTGGTGATTCGCCGGGTCGCGTTTGGTCGCTGGCACATTGTTGGGCAGGTCGTTGCGCAGGTCAGTGGCCCAGAAATACTGGGCCACGTCAGCCAGAGAATTGCTGTCGCCGCCGCCAGAGGCTCCCGTGCTGTCCTTCATTGGACGCGCTTCGGCGCCGTCCTGCTGGCCGACGAGGTTGCCGTCGAGGTCGAGTGGACCGTAGCTGCTGGTTTCCAGGCCTGGGTAGCCAGAAAGGCCGCTGTTCCAATAGCCGTCGGTTGACAGGAGTGCGTAGTTGCGCTGGCAGGAATATTGCACTGGATCTACGCGCTGGCCGGAAGCCCGTTTGGCGAAGTAGCGTCCGGTCTTGGATAGCGCACCCCGCAGCGGCGTGAACCCGTCGACAGTCTGCGCTGTGTACAGCAGGTCGTAGAAACTGCTGCGCTGGGTTGCGCTGAAATCCTGGACATCAAGAAAGCTGCTGCTGGTGACGCTGCTGTCGCTGATGACAGTGAAACCGACACGGAACTCGCTCCCGACGTTGCGGAAGGCTGCGCCCGTGGCTGTTCGCATCAACAGGCGCCGGGTACGGTAGTAGGCGTGCCAATTGGCATATTGCTGACGCAGCGTGGCATCTGAAGCCGTCGTGACAGTGACCGGAATGAACTGACTCGATGGCTCGGTCCTGCTGAGCGTGCAGTCTTTGAAGAAAGGCGTTGACCTGTCGACGCTACCGTTGGGCAGATAGGTCCAGGACATTGGGTCCAGCTTCTTCTCGTTCTTGTAGAGGTAATAGACACTGCCATCGAGCGAGCTGGTTGCCGAAGATAAGTTGAATCCGTCCTCCGGGGCCGCAGTGAAACTGGCATCTGGATAGGACAAACCATTTGCACGAACTGGGGGGCGATAAGGCAGCGCTGGATTGAACGCCAGCCCGTTGCAATGGGCTGAACGGTAGCCATAATTTTCACCGGGGTTGCCATCAGCATCCGGTACGCTGGCTTCATCCGGCATGTAGGAAAAACTCATCGACCCCGAATCGTCCAGGATGAACATGATGTTCGGCTTGACCTGGGACAGCGTGGCTCTCAACGGCCCGTCGGCGATCTCGACGGTCTGGGCGAACGGGCTGCCGCCCGCGCCGCAGGCCAGCGCGGCAGCGAGGGTCAGCGGGCCAAGAGGCGGGCGACGGTAGGGCGTGGGGTTCATCTCGTCGGCTCGGCTATTCAGAAATGCACCAGCGTCTCGGTGGTGCTGACCGTGTTGCGCGCGCCCTGGGCACGCACGACGATGCGGAAATACTCGGCCGTGCTGCTGGAGCCGATGCGCACCGCGTTCTGGCTGTTGATCTCGCCCTGTTCCTTGGTGAACTGGCGCGTGCTGTTGAGCGGGCGTGGGCACTGGTTGTTGCCCGCGGTGGAGCTGCCCGCCTCGGAGCACAGCCGCACGATCAGGTAACGCGCCGTGATCTGGTTGGCGAGTGTCAGCTCGCGCGCCTTCAGGCAGTCGACCGGGGTCGGGCCGCGCTGCGAACGGCAGCTGTCGTTGTTCCAGTCAATCGCCACGCGCTTGGGCGACAGGCTGGTGGAGGTAGGGTCGAGTCCGGGCACGAGGTGCGCCCGGTAGCCCAGATCGGCCTGTGTGACGTTCAGCGCCTCAGGGTCCGTCTGCTGGCGTTCGTCCAGCCACTGGATCGCGAGCCGGGTGGCGTCGTCGGTGGCCAGCAGCGTGTCCTGCTTGAAGCTGAGGTTGCCCAGGATGGTGGTGCCGGTGTCGACCGACCGGATCATGGCGACAGCGGCCAGCGACAGCGCAACCACAGTGATCATCGCGAACAGCAGCGAGGCGCCGCGCTGTCCGGTGCGCAAGCCCAAGCGCGAAGGCTTCATCGAAAACGAAGGGTGTTCCATGGGCGGCTCACGCGGGTTGCCAGAGCAGGTTGCGCAGGGGAATCACGGTCTCGAACACCTTGTAGCGGTAGTTGCGCCAGTCATCGCCCGTGCCGGGTGGGGCCAGATCGACCCGCAGTGGCGTCGGCGTGCGGGTGTTGTCGCCATCGGGGTACCAGACCGGCAGCTTGGGGGTCACCCACTCGTTGGCGGGCGACGGGGGGCGCTGTTCGTTCTGCGTGCTGCGGGCGACCACGGCCACCCGCACGGCCACTACGCGCCGCCAGTCCTGGGCCTTGGCCGGCGAGTCCGCGCTCCAGACATCGGCGACCTGGTCGGGCGGGGTGCTGGTGTCCCGGCCGTAGACGGCCTGGAGCTGGACGATCTGTGGATAGAGGTCGTCGGCCGTGGTCAGCCCGGTGCGGCTGTCGAAGGAGAGCTGGCGCAGCTGGTAGGGCGTCTGGCCGGCCGGCGTGTCGCACTGGCTGTCGGCGAGCCCCGTCAGGCAGAAGCGCCGGCTGACGAGGCTGCCCAGGTTCAGCAGGAGGCTGCCGGCGGGGTAGGAGACATGGGTCGTCTCCTTGCCGGGGAAGACCGTCGCCGTGGGATCCTGGTTCCAGGGGCCGTCGGCGCCGGCGTCGTGGACGAGCTGGTGGCTGCCCGCGACGGGCTCGGCGCTCACGTTGAAGAGGCTGCAGTGGCGATCGGGGTCGGTCGGATCGGGTGTCGGCAGGGGCACGGCCAGCATCAGGTCGCCCTTCTGATGCCCCAGCCCAGTGTCGCGGCCGATGACGAAGACGCTGCCTTCGCGCAGGTGGTTGGCGGCGACGCGGGTCGGCAGGGCGAAGTCGGCGTGGTTGCTCATCAGCACGTCGAGGCTGTCCGCCGCGCCGTCCGCGCCATCGGTGATGACCACGGGGGCCAGCGTGCGCTCGAAGCGGGTGGCCATGCCAGCGCGCTGCCCGACCATGCGGCAGCCGATGGCGCCGCCTTCGGAGATGCCGTAGCCGCTGGTCTGCACCTCGCGCTGCAGGATCTGCAGGGCCAGCGCGCCATTGACCTGCGCGTCGGAGCCGGCCGTGATGGTGCGCTTGCGGCCCTCGTAGACGGTGGTGACCTGCGCGATGACCAGGACCGCGAGCAGGCCGATCACCATGCCGACCATCAGCTCGATCAGGGTGACACCGCGCTGGGCGGCTGGAGTGGCGTAAGGCACGGACATGAATGACGCTCGGGCTCGGGTCAGGGTTAGTCAGCGTTGGGGGTGATGGCGGTGGTGGTCTGGAACTGGCGCAGCTCGTCGCTGGGCGCTTGCCAGGTGACCTTCACCGTGACCTGACCGGGATCGGTCGTCGACACCTGCGCCGAGCCGACGCCGGTGGGCAGGCGCTCGCTGACGCGGGCCATCCAGCGCTGGCAGGGCGGGTGTCCGGCGCAGCTGCTGGCGTTGTAGAGCGCGAGGTTGCGGCTGTCGGTCCACATCGTGCCGACCAGATCGCTGGCGAGGTAGGCGGCGTCGGCGCGGTATTTCGCGCCGCTGGTGGCGCGGGTCATCGACGCCTGCAGCCCGACCAGGCCGAGCACCGCCAGCGCGAAGATCAGCAGCGCGATCAGGGCTTCGAGCAGCACGAAGCCTCGGGCGGTGCCGGGGAGGGGCTTGCAGACGGGATGTGAGTTCACGGGGCCTCCTCAGTTCACCAGGCAGCGGCGGGTGTCACGCGGGTCGGTCGCGGCCGGGTCGCAGGTGCGCACGGTGCCGCCGCTGTTCAGCACCACATGCAACGTCCGGGTGGTGCTGCTGCCCGGGTGGCGGACCACGATGCAGCGGATGGGGGCGGGCTCCAGCGCTGCGCGCCCGAAGCCGTTGAACAGAACCTGGGCCTGGACGGTGGCGCTCTTGCAGGTCGCGTCTCGCACTTCCACGGTCACCCCGGACGCGCCATCGCCGCGGGCGTGCCGGGCGATCAGGCGCTTGCCTTTGCTGGTGTCGAGGCCATCCGCGCAGTGGTCGGCCGGATTGTCCAGACTGACGACCCACGACGCCGAGGTGGAGGACAGGGCGCAGTTGTTGTCCAGCAGGCCTGGGCTGTCGTTGGACACCAGTGAGAACAGCACGGGTTCATTGCGGCGCACGGCTTCTGCGCGGGCCTTGGACAGTCCGGTGCTGATCGACTCGGCCGCGTTGCGGATCTCGGTGTCGAACATCCAGTCCCGGACCAGCGGCGTGACCGCCAGCAGCAGCGCACCCAGCACCGCCAGCGTCACCATCAGCTCGATCAGCGAGAAGCCGTCCCCGGCGCGCGCAGACCCGGACATTGCCATGCTCAGCACTCCGTCCCGCGCTTGAGCCAGCAGGCCTTGCTGACGGTCTCGCCCTTGAACTTGACCGTGCCTTGCTCGCCCGCCTCGTTGAGCGTGTAGTCGTGGCCTTTGGTGTGGCCGCTGGTGCCGGTGGCAGTCAGGGTGTAGGCCTGGTTGCCGTTGGTGCCGCTGAGCTTGCAGGCGAAACTGAACTTGGCGCCCGTCGCCGGCGCATCCGAGAAGCGGATCTTGCCTTCACCGCAGGCGCTGGTGCCGTAGTTGCGGTTGTCCTGGTAGTACTGCTCCATGGCCACGCGCTGGCTGGCCAGCGTGCTGAAGGCCTCGGGCAGTTCGCTGCGGCGCAGGTAGTCGGTGTAGGCGGGCAGGGCGATGGCCGCCAGGATGCCGATGATGGCCACGACGACCATCACCTCGATGAGGGTGAAGCCGCGCGCGCCCGACGGACCGGGGCGGTGGGCAGAGGCAGAGGCTGTAGCGGGCAGGGCCATGTCGGCGGGCGACCGGGAATCGCGCAAAATTGAAAGGGTGCCGCGATCCTAGAGGCCACCGGCCCTGGCGTCACGCGGGCGGTCCACCGTTGATCGCCTGCAGCCGGCCGTTCGTCGGCTGGCTTCGGTGGGCGACAATACGCGATTGGCAACAGCAACCCCACAAGACACCCATGGCCCAGTACGTTTTCACGATGAACCGCGTCGGCAAGATCGTTCCGCCGAAGCGGCAGATCCTCAAGGGCATCTCGCTGTCCTTCTTCCCCGGCGCGAAGATCGGCGTGCTCGGCCTGAACGGCTCGGGCAAGTCCACGCTGCTGAAGATCATGGCCGGCATCGACAAGGACATCGAAGGCGAAGCCACCCCGATGCCGGGTCTGAAGATCGGGTACCTGCCGCAGGAGCCGCAGCTCAACCCGGACCAGACCGTGCGCGAAGCGGTCGAGGAAGGCATTGGCGGCGTGATCGCCGCCAAGAAGCGCCTGGACGAGGTCTACGCGGCCTACGCCGACGAGAACGCCGACTTCGACGCGCTGGCCGCTGAGCAGGCCGAGCTGGAGTCGATCATCGCCGCGGCTGGCAGCGAGAACACCGACCTGCAGCTGGAAATCGCTGCCGACGCGCTGCGCCTGTCGCCGTGGGACGCCGTGATCGGCAACCTGTCCGGTGGTGAAAAGCGCCGCGTGGCGCTGTGCCGGCTGCTGCTGTCCAAGCCCGACATGCTGCTGCTGGACGAGCCCACCAACCACTTGGACGCCGAGTCGGTCGAGTGGCTGGAGCACTTCCTGCAGCGCTTCACCGGTACCGTGGTGGCCATCACCCACGATCGCTACTTCCTCGACAACGCGGCAGAGTGGATCCTGGAACTCGACCGTGGCCAGGGCTTCCCGTACAAGGGCAACTACTCCGACTGGCTGGAAGGCAAGGGCAAGCGCCTGGAGCAGGAGCAGAAGACCGAAGACGCCCGCGCCCGCGCGATGAAGATCGAGCTGGAATGGGTGCGCAAGAACGCCAAGGGCCGCCAGGCCAAGAGCAAGGCGCGTCTGGCCCGCTTCGAGGAACTGAGCGACGTCGATTACCAGAAGCGCAACGAGACCAACGAGATCTTCATCCCGGTGGCCGAGCGCCTGGGCAATGAAGTGATCGAGTTCGAAGGCGTCACCAAGAGCTTCGGCGACCGCGTGCTGATCGACAACCTGAGCTTCAAGGTGCCAGCGGGCGCCATCGTCGGCATCATCGGCCCGAACGGCGCCGGCAAGTCGACGCTGTTCCGCCTGATCCAGGGTGTCGAGAAGCCGGACACCGGCGACGTCAAGATCGGCAAGACCGCGCGCCTGGCCTTCGTGGACCAGAGCCGCCAGAGCCTGGACGACACCAAGACGGTGTGGCAGGACGTCTCCGGCGGTCTGGACAACATCGTGGTCGGCAAGTTCGTCATGCCCAGCCGCGCCTACATCGGCCGCTTCAACTTCAAGGGCAACGACCAGCAGAAGCTCGTCGGCAGCCTGTCGGGCGGTGAACGTGGCCGTCTGCACCTGGCCAAGACGCTGGCACAGGGCGGCAACGTGCTGATGCTGGACGAACCGTCGAACGACCTGGACGTCGAGACCCTGCGCGCGCTGGAAGAGGCGCTGCTGGAGTTCGCGGGCTCGGCCATGGTGATCTCCCACGACCGCTGGTTCCTGGACCGCATCTGCACCCACATCCTGGCGGCCGAAGGCGACTCGCAGTGGGTCTTCTTCGACGGCAACTACCAGGAATACGAGGCCGACAAGAAGCGCCGCCTGGGCGAAGAGGGCGCGCGTCCGAAGCGCTTCCGCTACAAGGCCCTCAAGTGAAGCGGCTGCGAACTGGTGTTAAATTGATTCGAACCTTGACCTGCAACGCTTCCGGAGCCCGCGCATGAAACAGATCACCGCCATCATCAAGCCCTTCAAGCTCGAAGAGGTCCGCGAGGCCCTGGCCGAAGTGGGCGTCACCGGCCTGACCGTCACCGAGGTCAAGGGCTTCGGCCGCCAGAAGGGCCACACGGAGCTGTACCGTGGCGCCGAGTACGTGGTCGACTTCCTGCCGAAGGTGAAGATCGAGATCGTCGTGAAGACGGTGGACGTCGACCGCTGCCTGGAGGCCATCGTCAAGGCGGCCAAGACGGGCAAGATCGGCGACGGCAAGATCTTCGTGACGCCGGTGGAGCAGGTCATCCGCATCCGCACCGGCGAGACCGACGAAGCGGCGGTCTGAGCGTCCCTGAGTCTTTGATTCAGGCCATGAACCGGTGCCACAGGGCTGCGGCCCAGAGGGCACCGGTCAGCGCCAGACTGAGGAAGACGGCGGCGCTGCCGAAATCCTTGGCCCGCTTGGCGAGTTCATGCAGTTCGAACGAGATGCGGTCGACCGTGGCCTCGACGGCCGAGTTGAGCAACTCGACGACCATCACCAGCACGACGCTGCCGGCCAGCAAGGCGGTCTCGATCCAGGTCTGGCCGAGCCAGAACGCCAGCGGCACGAGGATGACGGCCAGCCAGGTTTCCTGGCGGAAGGCACTTTCGCCACGGTAGGCGCTGACGAGACCGTCGAGCGAGTAGCCGGCGGCGTGGCGGATGCGGTCCAGGCCGGTGCGGCCCTTGTGGGGATTGGTCATGGTCGCCGATTGTGCCGCACGGGCTTTGCGGTTTCGGCCGCGCAGGCTCTGTCAGCGCTTGCGCGGCGCGGGCCGCCAGGTCACGAGTCGGGTGCGACCAAGACGGTCGTGCAGGAACTGCCGGTCTGGCAGCAGCCGTGACAATCCTGCATAGATGATGACGCCCACCAGCAAGGCGAGACTGTACGCACGCGACGTGTGCAGGCCCATCGCGGCCGCCACGGCCAACGCCGGCAGGAACCAGAGCCAGCTCAGCCCATAGCGCAGCGCGGCATCCACCCAGGTCACCGGGCCACCATCGGTGCGCACCACCCGGATGTGCCAGGTCTTCATGGCGACGGTCTGTCCGCCATGCACCCAGAACCAGGCGAAATACAGCCCGAGGATGCCAAACAGGAAGACCTGCATCTCCAGCCTGCCGTGCAGGGCATGGCGCTGGTCCGTGAGCGTCGAGAACAGCAACCCCGCGATCATCACCACGCCGAACAGCACCACGCCTTCATACAGCATGGCCGCCAGACGTCTGCGCAAGCCGGGCGTGGGCAGGCTGGCCGGATCGGCGTCGTCCGGGGTGTAGGGCAAAGGGGAGCGGGGGGCCATGGATCGGTCAGCAGACGGGGAGCGGGGCGTTGACAGGAGGCGGGGGTGGTCGGCACCCGCGCTGCTCAGGGGACATCCGGTCGGGTCAACGGACTGACGCCGGCACCCTGAGGACCACGCTGTGGCAGCAAGGTGTCGTTCTGGATGAACTCTGGCGTCGCCGCGATTTTCGGCAGGCCTGCTTGCTGGTGGCGCGGCGGGGTGGGGGGTTTGCTGATGGGGCGGGTGCTGGTGCCGACGCCAGCGAGCACGGTTCCGGGGGCGGCGGTCTGTGGCCGGATGGTCGGCTGGGGCGTGTTCACGATGTTCGACTTGGCCTGCACGCTGTCGACGGCGGGGGTCTTGCGTGCGGCAGCGGCTTGCGGCGCCGACGCGGCCTGCGGGCGGCTGCTGGCCTGGGCGGTCAGTGCCTTGCGTTCCTCGGCGGGCAGATTCTGGTAGGTTTCCCAGCGGGTCTGGCGTTCGGTGGCGGGCAGCCTGCGCAGTTCCTCGAAGCTGATGCGGGCCGCGTTGCGCTGGGCCGGGGTCATCGTCGCCCAGTCGAGCATGCGCTCGTGCAGCCGTTGCTGCTGCACAGGAGGCAGACCCGGGTAGCGCGCGGCCACGTCCAGCCATTTCTGCTTGCGCTGCTGGTCGATGCCAGACCACTGTGCCTGCAGCGGTTGAAGCGCCTGGCGCTGGCTGGCGCTGAGTTCTTCCCAGCCCAGGCCAGTGCCCAGCCCTGTGGCGGCCTTGGTGGCCTGGGCGCCGACCTGCAGTGGGGCAGCCAGGGCGAGGGCGATCAGCAGGAGTACCGTCCGGCCTGCCGGTGCAGCGTATCGGGCCATGGGCTCAGGTTCCGGTGGACGGCGTCAGGTCTGACGGAGATTCGACAGCGAGCGTGTCCACTGCCGGGGGGGCGACCTCGGGCGGTCGGCGCAGGAACTCGCCGAAGCCGGCGTCCAGGTAGGCGGCCGGCGGCAGGTCGTCGCCGAGCAGCTCGGTGTCCATCTGGGCAGCCTGTGCGATGCGCTCACGGTCTTCCCATTCGCCCAGACCCGCCAGGCCAAGGGCGAGCACCATCGCCGGCACCAGCCAGCCCAGACGGCTCCACCAGACCGACTCCTCGCCTGTCGGGCCGGACCGGCCCAGCGTGGCGGTGGCGCTGCCCGGGTCGGCCAGCACGATCGAGATGTTGCCGGCCTCCTCGGCTTGCGGGCGCCGCGTGGCGGTCGGTCGGGCCTGGGCAACGGCCTGCTGGCGCGCCACGCGCAGGCGTTCGCTGATGTCGTGCGGCACGGCCTGTGTGCCAGCTTCCAGGCGAGCGGTCAGTCGCAGGGCGAAGCGTGCCTCGAGGGCTTCCGCCTCTGTGGGCAGTCTGGTGCGTGTGGTCGACGCGGTGTTCACAGTGATATTCCCTTGGCTTTGAGCGCTTTGGCCAACGCGTGCACTGCGCGCGAACAGTGCGTCTTGACACTTCCTTCCGAGCA